>Ga0209061_1000427_pt1 | contig 110025 bp, 100 predicted proteins | sample Coa_R1_10_FD_187157 | JGI IMG/M metagenome (GOLD analysis project Ga0209061, IMG submission 187157) | Surface soil microbial communities from Centralia Pennsylvania, which are recovering from an underground coalmine fire - Coalmine... | ecosystem: Environmental > Terrestrial > Soil >... | reverse complement strand
GGGGCGGGGGCCGGCGGGGGCGCCGGGCCTCCAGGGCGACGCCGGGAACGGGCAGGGGCCGGCGGGGGCGCCGGGCCTCCAGGGCGACGCCGGGAACGGGCAGGGGCCGGCGGGGGCGCCGGGCCTCGAGGGCGGTCCCGCGAGCGGCGCGGACGGAGCTCCCGGCGGCGGTCCCGGCCAGGGGCGGGGCGGCGGCAACCCGCACGCCGGGTCGTAGCGCGGTGCACCTCGCCGAAGGGGGGAACCAAACCAGGACCTCCGGCCGGGGGACTCGCGGGGGCGGCCGGCGTTCTGGGCAGCATGATCTCGCCGAGCGCACGGAGCTCACGGCGGTCCGGGTCCCGGCGGAGGAGTCGGGGCAGGCGGCGGTCGCGGACCGGATGACTGTCCGTCCCGCGATCGGCGCGCGGCCCGCGGGCGGGCGGGCACAGGCCCGCGTCGCCGCCCGGCCCGAGGCGCGGGGGAAGTTCCTCTGGGCCGGAGGCGAGAAGCTCTACCTCCGCGGGGTCACGTACGGCACCTTCGTCCCGGGCGCCGCCGGCGAGCAGCTCGGGGAGCCGGCCGCGGTCGCGGCCGACGTCGCCGCGATGGCCGCACACGGGATCAACGCCGTCCGCACCTACACGGTCCCTCCCGCCTGGTTCCTCGACCTCGCGGCCGAGGCGGGACTGCTCGTGCTCGCGGGCGTCCCGTGGGAGCAGCACGTGACCTTCCTCGACGACCGCGCCCGCGCGCGGTCGATCGAGGCGCGGGTGCGCAGCGCGGTCGCCGGCTGCGCGGGGCATCCCGCGCTGCTCGGGTACGCAATCGGCAACGAGATCCCGGCCCCGATCGTCCGCTGGCACGGACGCCGTCCCGTCGAGCGGTTCGTTCGCCGCCTGTACGAGGCGGCGAAGGACGAGGACCCGGACGCGCTCGTCACCTACGTCAACTACCCCTCGACCGAGTACTTCCAGCTCCCGTTCCTCGACGTCGTCGCGTTCAACGTCTACCTCGAGGCGCCCGCCCGGTTCGCCGCGTACCTCGCCCGGCTGCAGACGATCGCGGGCGACCGGCCGCTCCTGCTCGCCGAGCTCGGGCTCGACAGTCGCCGCCACGGCCTGGAGGGGCAGGCGGCCTCGCTCGACTGGCAGGTGCGGTCCGCCTTCGCCGGCGGCTGCGCGGGCACGTTCGTGTTCGCGTGGACCGACGAGTGGGCGCGCGGCGGCGTCGAGGTCCTGGAGTGGGACTTCGGGCTCACCGACCGTGGGCGGTGGCCGAAGCCGGCGCTCGCCGCGGTCGCGGAGGCGTACGCGGAGGTGCCGTTCCGGGCCGACGGGTCGTGGCCGCGCGTCACGGTCGCCGTCTGCACCCACAACGGAGGCGCCACCCTGGGCCGCTGCCTCGACGGCCTGCGGGCGCTGACTACCCGGACTACGAGGTGCTCGTCGTCGACGACGGATCGACCGACGACAGCGCGGCGATCGCCGCCTCGTTCGGCCTTCGGGTGGTGCGCACGCGAAACCGCGGCCTCAGCGCGGCGCGCAACACCGCGCTCGAGCTCGCGACCGGCGAGATCGTCGCCTACCTCGATGACGACGCCTGGCCCGACCCGCACTGGCTCGCGTACCTCGCCCGGGCGTTCGGCCGCAGCGCGCACGCCGTGATCGGCGGCCCGAACGTGCCGCCCCCGCCTCGGAACCTCGTCGAGCGCGCCGTCGCGGCCGCGCCCGGCGGGCCGGTCCACGTGCTCCTCTCCGACCAGGTCGCCGAGCACGTGCCCGGCTGCAACCTGGCCGTCCGGCGGGAGGTCGTGCGCGAGCTCGGCGGTTTCGACCCGCGGTTCCGGGCCGCCGGGGACGACGTCGACCTCTGCTGGCGGATCCAGGAGTCGGGCCTGACGGTCGGGTTCGAGCCGGCGGCGATGGTGTGGCACCACCGCCGCGACTCGATCCGGGGCTACCTGCGCCAGCAGCGCGGCTACGGGAAGGCGGAGGCGCTGCTCGAGCGCAAGTGGCCGGAGCGCTACACCGCGCTCGGCCACGCGATCTGGCGGGGGCGCGTCTACGGCGGCCCGCGCTGGGGCGGTCGCGTCCGCGTCTACCACGGGGTGTGGGGGAGCGCGCCGTTCCAGCGGCTGTACCGCTCGCCGGCGTCGCTCGTCGAGCTGCTGCCGTCCACGCCGGAGTGGACGTTCGTGCTGGCGGTGCTGACCGCGCTCGGCGGGCTCTGGCGGCCGCTGCTCGCGGCGGCGCCGCTGCTCGCGGCGATCGTGGTCGCGAGCGTCGCCGGCGCCTACCGGGCGGCCGCGGGCGCCGGACGCGCCCGCCTGCTCGCCACCGGGCTCACCCTGGCCCAGCCGGTCGTGCGGCTGTGGGGAAGGCTCGACCACGGCCTGACGCCGTGGCGGCGGCCCGGCGTCGGCTTCGCCCTCCCGCGGCCCCGGACGATCCCGCTCTGGAGCGAGAGCTGGGTCGACCCGAGCGACCGGCTCGCGATCCTCGAGGAGGGCTGCCGCGCCGACGGCGCCGCGGTCGAGGCCGGCGGCGACTTCGACCGCTGGGACCTCGAGGCGCGCGGCGGCCTGCTCGGCTCGGCGCGCCTGACGCTCGTGACCGAGGAGCACGGCGGCGGCCGGCAGCTCGTCCGCTTCCGCGTCCGGCCGCGGCTGTCGCTCGCCGGGCCGGCGCTCACCGCGCTCGCCGCCGCGCTCGTCCTCGCCGCCGGCGGGAGCCGGATCGCCGCGCTTTCGATCGCCGCCACCGCCGCCCTGCTGACGGCGCGCGCCGTGCTCGAGTCCGGCGTGGCCTGCGCGGTGCTGCTGCGGGGCGTGCGGCGCCAGCGGGAGCTCGCCGACCACGACCTCGCCGCCGCGCTCGCCCGCCGGGCGCGGCAGGCGCGCATCCGGGTTGCGCGAGCGTGAGCGAGCGCGCCGGGAGCAGCGGGGCGGCGGCCGGGGCGCGGGTCTCCGACCTCGCCCTCTACCGGCGGCTGCTCGGCGAGGCGCGGCCGTACTGGCCGCACATCGCCGGCATCTTCCTGACCGGGCTCGCGGCGACGCCGATCGCGCTCCTAACCCCGCTCCCGCTCAAGGTCGCCGTCGACAGCGTGATCGGCTCGAAGCCCGCTCCGGGGTTCCTCGCCTGGGCGGGCAGGGGGACGGGCCTGCTCGCCGCCGTGATCGGGCTCGCGCTGCTCGTCGCGCTCCTCGACCAGCTCCAGCGGCTCGCGGACACCCTGCTCGGCACCTACACGGGCGAGAAGCTCCAGCTCCGCTTCCGCGCCCGCCTGTTCCGGCACGGGCAGCGCCTCTCGCTCCGCTACCACGACGCCGCGGGCACGGCCGACGCCGTCTACCGGATCCAGTACGACGCGCCCTCGATCCAGTGGATCTCGGTGTACGGGGTGACGCCGTTCCTCACCGCCGGCCTGACGCTCGCGGGGATGGTCGTGATCACCGCCCGGATCGACCTCGAGCTCGCGCTCGTCGCGCTCGCCGTCGCCCCGGTGCTGCTCGTGCTCACCGCGCTCTCACGGCGGGCGCTGCGGCGCGGCTGGAAGGAGACGAAGCGGCTCGAGAGCAGGGCGCTCTCCGTCGTGCAGGAGGTGTTCACGGTCCTGCGTGTGGTGAAGGCATTCTCGCAGGAGGAGCGCGAGCACGAGCGCTTCCTCAGCGCCTCGGGCGCGGGCATGCGCGCGCGCATCCGGCTGATGGCGATCGAGGGAGGCTTCTCGCTCGCGGTCGGGATGACGACGGCGGTCGGCACCGCCGCCGTGCTCTTCATCGGCGTCCGCCACGTGCAGTCGGGGCGGCTGACGCTCGGAAGCCTGCTGCTCGTCCTCGGCTACCTGGCGCAGCTCTACGTGCCGCTCCAGACGGTGAGCGCGAGCGTGAACGCGCTGCAGTCGTCGCTCGCGAGCGCCGAGCGGGCGTTCGCGCTCCTCGACGGCGAGCCCGACGTGCAGGAGCGGCCGCACGCGCGCCGGCTCGGGCGCGCCGCCGGCGCGGTCGTCTTCGACGACGTCCGCTTCGCCTACGACGGCGGGGAGGTGCTGCGGGGCGTCTCGTTCGCGGTCGAGCCGGGCGCCACCGTCGGCATCTCCGGGGCGACGGGCGCGGGGAAGACGACGCTCGTCAACCTCCTGACCCGCTTCTACGACCCGACCGGCGGCGCGATCCTGCTCGACGGCGTCGACCTGCGCGACTACCGGCTCGCCGACCTGCGCAACCAGTTCGCGATCGTCCTCCAGGAGCCGGTGCTGTTCTCGACCACGATCCGCGAGAACATCGCCTACGGCCGCCCCGACGCGGGCGACGAGGAGATCGTCGAGGCGGCGCGCGCGGCGGGAGCGCACGCGTTTGTCTCCGAGCTGCCCGACGGCTACGACACGGTGGTCGGCGAGCGCGGCATGCGGCTCTCGGGCGGCGAGCGGCAGCGGATCGCGCTCGCGCGCGCGTTCCTCAAAGACGCGCCGATCCTGATCCTCGACGAGCCGACGAGCGCGGTCGACGTCGTCACCGAGCGCTCGGTCATGGAGGCGACGGGGCGGCTGGCCGAGGGGCGGACGACGTTCCTGATCGCCCATCGTCCGAGCACGCTCGCGGGCTGCGACGTGCGGCTCGAGGTCGACGGCGGCCGCGTGCGCGAGCTCGTTCCCGCGGCGTGACCGGGCTCGAGGAGGTGCTCGCGGAGGCGCTCGGCGCCCCGGTTGCGATCCGGGCGAGCGAGCCTCACCTCTACCGGAGCACGTTCGGGACGTTCGTCGTCGCCTGCGAGGTGGCCGGCGAGCGGCAGACGCTCTTCTGCAAGGTCGGCCCGACCGTCTACGAGAGCGGTCACGGGCACCGCGGCGGCGTGGCGCGGGAGGCTGCGGTCTACCGGCTCGTGCTCGCGCCGCGGCGCCTCGGGCCGCCGTTCCGGGGCGCGGCTGAGCGCGGCGGGGAGACCTGGCTCGTCCTCGAGCACCTCGGCCATGCGACGCGGCTCGTGCACGCGAGCGAGCCGCCGCTCCTGCCGGCGGCGCGCTGGGCGGCCGCGTTCCACGCGCTCGAGGAGCGCGCCCGGCCGGCGTTCGTGCCGGCCTACGACCGCGACTACTACCTCGGCTGGTCGCGTCGGGCGCGCGCGCTCGGGCGCGCGGAGGGGCTCTCCGGCGCGATGCTCGCGCGGCTCGACACGCTCTGCGACCGGTACGAGGCGGCGGTGCCGGCGCTCCTCGCGGCGCCGCAGACTCTGATCCACGGCGAGTACGGGCCGAAGAACATCCTCGTCGACGAGGAGGCGGTGTGGCCCGTCGACTGGGAGTCGGCCGCGTGCGCCCCCGGCGAGATCGACCTCGCCGGGGTCGTGCACGGCTGGGACGAGCTGTCGGTGCGGGCGGCCGCCGCCGCGTACCGCGAGGTGCGCTGGCCGGAGGGAGCGCCCGCCGAGCATCCGCGGACGTTCGCCGCCGCCCGGCTCTACTGGCTCCTCCGCTGGCTCGGCGACGACGAGCTCTGGGAGGCGAACGGCGGCTTCGGAGACTGGCTCGGCGAGATCGCCGTCGCATGAGGATCGTCGTCCTCGGCACGCTCGCGTCCAACCCCTACGCCGGGATGGCGTGGATGCACATGCAGATCGCGGCGGGTCTCCTGCGCCTCGGGCACGACGTCTACTACTTCGAGACGACCTCGAGCTGGCCGTACGACCCGCTGCGGCAGCAGAAGGTCTGCGACTCCGCGTACGCGGTGCCGTACCTGGCGCGCGTCGCCGCCCGCTTCGGCCTCGGCGAGCGGTGGGCGTACCGCCGGTCGTTCGCCGACAAGGCCTGGCTCGGGATCGACGCCCGTCGCGCCGAGGAGCTTCTGCGAACCGCCGACGCCGTGCTCAACGTCAGCGGGGCGACGCGGCTGGCGGAGGAGGGGCTCGAGGCCGGCCGGCTCGTCTACCTCGGCACCGACCCCGTCTACCCCGAGATCCGCTACGAGCAGGGCGACCCCGAGACGATCGCGATCGTCGCCGAGCACGACGCGGTCGTCACCTACGGGGAGAACATCGGCACGCCGGCCTGCCCGGTCCCGCCCCTCCCCGGCCTCGTCGCGCGCACGCGCCAGCCGGTGCTCCTCGACCTGTGGCAGGACGGGCCGCCCCGCCGGCGCGCGGTCACCACGGTGGCGAACTGGCGTCAGGCCGGGCGGGAGGTGACCTTCCGCGGGGAGCGCTACCACTGGAGCAAGGACCGCGAGTTCCGCCGGCTCGCGGCGCTCCCGCGGCGCGTCGGCCTCCGGCTCGAGCTCGCGACGAACCTCGCGCCGCCCGGCTCGATCCGCCACGGGCGCGGCGAGCCCGTGCGCGCCCACTCGGTCGAGGACGCCGACCGGCTCGAGCTCGTCGCGAACGGGTGGAAGCTCGTCGACGCGAGGTCGTTCACGACCGACCCCTGGGCGTACCGCGCCTACGTTCAGGCCTCGCGCGCGGAGCTCGGCGTCGCCCGCGAGCTGAACGTCTCGCTGCGGAGCGGCTGGTTCAGCGAGCGGAGCGCCTGCTACCTCGCGGCCGGACGGCCCGTGGTCGCGCAGGACACCGGCTTCGGGACGGTGCTCCCGACCGGCGAGGGGCTCTTTGCCTTCGACACGGTCGACGAGGCGGCGGCGGCGCTCGAGGCGATCGAGTCGGACTACGCGCGGCACGCGCGGGCCGCGGGCGAGATCGCCCGCGAGTACTTCGCCGCGGAGAAGGTGCTCCCGAAGCTCCTCGACGATCTCGGGCTCGGGTGAGCGGTCTTCGGGTCGTCGTCCTCGGGTACCTCGTCCGCGGGCCGCTCGGTGGCCTCGCCTGGCACCACCTCCAGTACGTCGCCGGCTTCGCCCGCCTCGGCCACGACGTGCACTTCGTCGAGGACAGCGGCGACCGTCCGGCCTGCTACGACCCGGTGCGGAACGTGACCGACGCGGATCCGCGCTACGGCCTGCGGTTCGCGCGGCGCGCGTTCGACCGGCTCGGGCTGGGCGACCGGTGGGCGTACTACGACGCCCACGGCGGCGGCTGGACCGGGCCCGCGGCCGGGCGCGCGGAGGCGGTCTGCCGCGCGGCCGACGTGGTCGTGAACGTCTCGGCGGTCAACCCCCTGCGGCCGTGGCTCGAAGAGGCGCCCGTGCGGGTGCTCGTCGACACCGACCCGGTGTTCGTCCAGCTCCGGCACCTGCGCGACCCGCAGGCGCGCGGGCTCGCCGCGCGGCACACGGCCTTCTTCACGTTTGGGACGAACGCCGGGCGCGCGCCGGTGCTCCCGGACGACGGGTTCGCCTGGCGGCCGACGCGCCAGCCGGTCGTGCTCGACCTCTGGCCGGTCACCCCCCCGCCGCGGGTGGGCCGGTTCACGACCGTGATGCAGTGGGAGAGCTACGGCGCCGAGGACCGCGACGGCGTCCGGTACGGGATGAAGGACGAGTCGTTCCGTCCGTACCTCGAGCTTCCCGCACGCGTGGACGTACCGCTCGAGCTCGCGGTCGGCAGCCCGTCCGCGCCGCGCGAGCTGCTGCGGCGCCACGGCTGGCGGGTGCGCGACCCGCGTCCGCCGACGCGCGACCCGTGGACGTACCAGCGCTACCTGCGGCGCTCGCGGGGCGAGTTCAGCGTCGCCAAGCACGGCTACGTCGTCGCCCGCTGCGGCTGGTTCAGCGAGCGCAGCGCCGGCTACCTCGCGAGCGGGCGGCCGGTCGTCGTCCAGGACACGGGCTTCTCGGCCTGGCTTCCGGTCGGGGAGGGCGTGCTCGCCTTCTCCGCGCCCGAGGAGGCCGCGGCGGCCCTCGAGGAGGTCGGCGCACGCTACCGGGCCCACTGCCGCGCGGCGCGCGAGCTCGTGGCCGCGCACTTCGACTCCGACCGCGTGCTCGCCGACCTGCTCGCGGCCGCGCTCTCGTGACCCCGCCTACACTCGCTCCGGTGGTGCGCGCTCGGCGCCTGATCGTCAACGCCGACGACTTCGGACACTCGGCCGCGGTGAACGCCGGCGTCGTGGAGGCGCACGAGCGCGGCCTCGTGACGAGCGCGAGCCTGATGGTGCGGCGGCCGGCGGCGGCGGCGGCGGCGGCGTACGCGCGTTCCCGGCCGGAGCTCGGCCTCGGCCTCCACGTCGAGCTCGGCGAGTGGGTGTACGCGGACGGGTGCTGGCGGGCGGTCGACGAGGTGCCGGAGGACCGGGTCGCGGCGGAGGTCGAGGCGCAGCTCGCCCGCTTCGTCGCGCTCGCCGGGCGCCCGCCGACCCACCTCGACTCGCACCAGCACGTCCATCTCCGCGAGCCGGCGCGGTCGGTGCTCGCCGCAGCCGGGCGCCGCGCCGGCGTCCCCGTCCGCCATCTCGACGCGCACGTGCGCTACTGCGGCGCCTTCTACGGGCAGACCGAGACGGGCGAGCCGCTCCCCGGGCACATCACCGCGGCGGCGCTCGCCGCGCTCGTCCGGTCGCTTCGCGACGGCGTCACCGAGCTCGCCTGCCACCCGGCCCGCGGGCGCGTGTGCGGCAGCTCCTACGCGGCCGAGCGCGAGCGTGAGCTCGAGGCGCTCTGCGACCCGGCCGTCCGCGCCGCGGTCGCCGAGGCCGGCGTCGAGCTGTGCTCGTTCGCGGACCTCGGCCGGCGCCGAGGCTCAGGCCGGCCGGGGCGAGCGCCCGGCGTCGCCCGCGACCCGCGCCGGCGCGGGTCGCCGGCAGGCGGCGGCGAGGAGCCAGGCGGTCGCGGCGATCGTGGCGACGCTGAGCTCGACGCTCGTGTAGGGAAGCGGGCTGTGGTACCAGCTCACCCAGAACGCGCCGAGCACGAGCCACGGCCGGGCGAAGCGCGCGTGACGGACCGCGAGCGGCACGATCAGCACGCCGGCGTAGAACACCCACCCGATCGGCGAGAGCGCGACGGCGGCGGCTGAGACGAGCGCGAAGGCGACGAGCTCCGAGGAGCGCCGGGCGACGGCGAGGAGCGCGAGCGCGAGCGCTCCCGCGACGGCGAGCGCAGGCGCCGGCCCGAGGCCGAGCTGGCGGACGAGCGCCTGGACGAACGCCCCGTCCGCGCCGAAGGAGGCTGCGTCGGCCTTCAGCAGGGCGGGGTAGGCGGCGAAGCCGTCGAAGCGGATGAGGGCCCAGCAGCCGACGACCGCCGCCGCGGTCGCGACCGGCGTGTACGCGGCGGCCCGGTAGCGGCGCGTGAGGAGGAGCCAGAGCCACAGCGGCGCGAGGAAGAGCTTCAGCGCGATCGCCGCCGAGAGCGCCGCGGCCGCGAGCGCCGGTCTCGTCCGCCACCGCCAGAGGAGCGCGGCGCAGAGGACGACGAGCGGCGTCAGGTTCGCGGAGAGGATCGGGATCAGCATCAGCGGGGTCAGCAGCCAGAGGAGGTGGCAGCGGGGGTCGCGGACCCCGAGCGCGAGGAGGGCGCCGACGCCGGCGAGCGCGACCGCGACCTGGAAGCAGACCGTGGCGGTGCCGAGGTCGAGCCAGGCGAGCGGCAGCGCCGGCAGGAAGGCCGAGGGCGGGTAGACGGACGCCGGCACGAACCCGGCGGCGTGCGGGTCGGCGTACGGCGACAGCCCGTGCAGCACGTTCCGCGCCGGCTGCCAGATGGTCGCGTCGAAGTCGGTGGCGTACGGGTGGGCGTGGGCGCGGTCGGCGTAGACGGCCGTGATCTCCGTCGCCACGAGCGCTGCGAGAACCGTGACGCCCGAGGCCTGGAGCGTGGCCCGCGCGAGGCTCGCCGCGGAGACCCGGAGCGCCGGCCGGCCCGTCACGCTCCCGCGAGGCGGTAGAGGACGAGCCCGGCCCGGCGGTCGCGCGCGACGACCGCGCCCGCCAGTCGCTCGTTCGCGGTCGTCAGCACGTAGCGGAGCCGCTGCCCGGCGAGGCGTCCGGCGCGGACGGTCGCCGGGCGCTGGGGGAGGTCGTAGCTCATCCTCGACCCGGCGTAGAGGACCGTGGCGATCGAGCGGTTGAAGAGCTCCGCCTGCCAGAGCGCCTGCTCGCGCGCGAGGGCGGTCGGCGGGCGCCAGCGCGGGTCGCGGGCCCAGAGCACGGCGACGCGCGCACCCGGGCCGGCCGCCTCGTCGACCCAGCCGGGCTTCGCCGCCCGGCTCGTCGGGACCTGGCGGGCGGCCGTGCGCATCTCGCTTCCGGCCACCGCGCCGAGGAACCAGAGGGCGACGGCGACGAGCCCGACCTGCAAGAGCACGACCGACGGCCGCCGCACGAGGAGCGGCAGGGAGAGCGCGAGCACGGCGAGCGACATCGCGAGCGGGACGTGGCCCGCCCCGATCAGCCTGTTCGACCACGGCAGCAGCGCGAGCGCCTCGAAGTCGGCGTTCGCGTGCACCTGCGCGAACGGGAGCGTGAGCGGGAGCAGGGCGGACCCGGCGACGAGCGGGACGAGGAGGGTCCGGCTGCCGAGCTCGCGCCGCCGCTCGAGCCAGGAGACGAAGAAGAGGAGGTAGATCGGCGCGAGGTAGAAGAGGTAGCGCTCGTGCACGGCGGCCGGGACGAACGGGTTGCCGGCCGCGCGGGACATCGGCCGGGACGCGATCGCGGCGACGAGGACGGCGAGGCAGGCGACCGTGGCGATCCCCGCGGCCGCGACGGCCCGCTCGGGGCGGCCGGGCCGGGGCCGCCGGACGGCGGCGGCGAGCGCGACCGTGGCGGGCACGAACGGCAGCACGCCGAGGTAGAGCTCGAGGTCGACGAGGTGGTAGCCGAGCCAGCGCGGGAGGGCGGCGAGCGAGTAGCCGTGCACCGCCGCGGCGTAGACGCCGAGGAGCGACGTCACGGGCCGCCCGCGGGCCGCCTGGGCGAGCGGCACCGCCGCGGCGCCGAGCGCGAGGAGCGCGAAGGTGAGCCGGAAGCGCAGAAGACCCGTCTTCGCCTCGGCCCAGACCGTCCGGCGCGCGGCGCCCCGGCCCGCCGCGTCGGCGACGGCGAGGATCGCGATCGCGAGCACGAGCGCCGGCAGGAGGACGAGCCCCTCGACGCGGGTCGCGCAGGCGGCGACGATCGCCGTGAGCGCGACGACCTGGCGGAGGGCGGTCGGTCGCTCGAGGGCGCGGACGATCAGCAGGAGCGCGGTGAGGAAGACGGGGTAGGACGCGTTCTCGCTCAGAAGCTCGCCGGTGTAGGCGAACGAGGGGACGAGCAGCGCGAGCGCGGCGACGAGCAGCGCGCGGGCGTTCGAGAGCAGCCGGCGGGCGAGCAGGAAGACGGGGACCGCGGCGAGCGACATCAGCAGGGCGTTCAGCCAGCGGGCGGCGTCGTAGGCGGCGACGGGGTCGCGGAGGAGGAACGCGGGGCTGAGGAGGAACGGGTAGCCGAGGCTGTAGCCGGTCGTGTCGGCGCCGCGGAGCGCGAAGTGGGCGGTCGCGGCGAAGCTGCGCGCGAGCTCGCCGTAGATCAGCTCGTCGGGCAGGATCCACGGGCTCCGGATCCGCTGGGCGGCGAGGCCGCGGACGACGGCCGAGACCGCGACGAGGCCGGCGAGGGCACCGCCGGCCACGGTCGCCGACAGGTCGCGCCGGGCGACCGCGGCCTCGCGCGAGCGGACGAGGGCGAGGGAGGCCACGGCGCTACGCGGCCGGTGCGGGCCGGCGCGCGGGCCGAGGGCCGACCCCCCGGCGCCGCCCGGCGGCGGGGGCGAGCTCGGCGGTCGCGGTCGCCCCGGCGAGCACCGCGAGCGCGATCGCGACGTGCCACCAGCGGACGTCGCCGCTCGTGCCGGGACAGGGCCAGAGGAGGAGCGGGAGCGCCCAGGGGGCCGCGAGCCGGGGCCGGACGAGCGCGAGCGAGACCGCGAGCAGCACGAAGTAGTGGAGCCAGACGATCGGGGAGAGGAGGAGCGCCGCCGCCAGGGTGAGCGGGAGCGACCGCCGGCGGTAGGCGAGGGCGAGGAGGGGGAGGCCGGCGGCGAGGGCGGCGAGGCGCGCGGCCCCGAGGGTGGCCGCGCCGGTCTGCGCGAGCAGCCCGACCGGGTTGTAGCTCTCCGGCCCGAACGTGCGGGCGAGGTTGTCCATCAGCCGCGCGTAGCTCGCGAGCGAGGTGAACGGGAGGACGAGCAGCGTGCCGGCGAGCGCGGTCGCGGTCGCGATCGCGGCCGACGAGAAGCGGCGGCGGGCGAGGAGCCAGACGAGCAGCGGCCAGAGGAAGAGCTTGAGCGCGATCGCGACGCCGGCGGCGAGGCCCGAGCGGAGCGGCCGCTCGCGCCAGCGCCAGGCGAGCGCGACCGCGAGGGCGAGCGGGATCGTCAGGTTGCCGGTCTGGAGCGCCGCGATCGTCGGCGGCCAGAGCGCGACGAGCCCGTAGACGCGCCAGTCCCGGACGCCGAGGAGGTGGAGGGTCGCGGCAAGGGCGAGGAGGAGGAGCGCGACCCAGACCGCGGACGCGGCCGGGGCGGGCAGGGCGGTCAGCGGGCCGACGAGGAGCGCCGCCGGGACCGGGAAGATCCGCTCGACGCCGCCCGAGAGGTCGGCGTCCGGCGCCGGGAACGGGTCGTGGCCGTGGACGACGAGGCTCGCCTCCGGGTAGAGCTCGCCGCGGAAGTCGACCCCGAGGGCGCCGCCGTGGACGGCGGCGACCGCCGCGCCGACGAGCAGCGCGAGCGGGAGCACCGCGAGGAGGCAGATCGACGCGACCCTCCCGAGCCCGAGGCCCGCGGCCCGCTCGCCGGAGGGGTGCCCGGCGGCGGCGGAGCCGGTCACGGCCGGGACGCGGGCGGCGCCGGCGCCGGCGTGCGCGAGCGGGACCGCGGCTCGGGGCATGCGCCGACTCTAGGGCGCTCCGCCCGGCGGCGAGCCGGCTCTTCGGCTGGGCCGAGCCCCCCAGAGGACGCGTCCGCGGCCTTCCGCTCCCCGCCGCCGGGCTCCCGGACGGGGCGGGTGGGCGCGGGCGGAGCCGCTCCGCCTCCGGCGCGGAGGCGCTCAGCGGATGCTCGTGATCTTCGTGCTCGAGGCGGAGCGGCCGCGGTTGTCGGTGACGGTCAGGCGGACGGTGTAGATCCCGGCCTTCGCGTAGGTGTGGCGGACCCGCCGCCCGGTCCCCGTCTTGCCGTCGCCGAAGCTCCAGGCGTAGGCGACGATCCTCGTCGCCGGCTGCTCGGCCGAGGAGATCGAGGCGTCGAAGGTGGCGGTGCGGCCGCCCGGCGAGGAGATCGTGAAGGCGGCCCCGGGCAGGGCGCTCTTTGCCCGCGCCGCCGCCCCGCACGATCCCGAGACGGCGATGTAGGGGGTCGGCATGCTGACGGCGACGGCAGAGCCGTAGGCGTTGCTCGCCTGGACCGCGACGTAGATCTCGTGGCCGCCGTCGCAGGGCTTCACCGTGTAGGTGTTCGTCGACTGCACCGAGAGCACCGAGTAGGAGCCGCCGGGCGAGCAGATCCCCGCGCACTCCATGAACTCGTACGCGAACCGCGTCGGCGAGCCCGCCCAGGTCCCGGTCGAGGCGGTGAGCGTCTGGCCGACGACGGCGCTCCCGCTGATCACGGGCGGCGACAGGTTCTGCGGCGGGCTCCCGGCCGGGAACGCCGGGGCGGCGCACCCGAGCGCGAGCGCCGCGAGGAGAGCGAGCCGGCGTCCCATCTCAGCCGCCGAGGGTCGCGCCGATCCCGAAGAGGCCGGACGACTGGAAGTTGAAGGTGCTGGTGGCGCCGTCGATGTAGATGCAGTCGGTGAGGACGGCGAGGTTCGCCGTGCCGCTCACCGCGTCGCCGAAGTCGTCCTCCGGGGTGCCGGACTGCGACTGGGAGGCGTAGATCGTCCCGGAGATCGAGCCGAGCGGCCCGTTCGCGCCGCTGCTCCCCATCGCAACGAGCGCGATGTCCCAGCTCGAGCTCTGGTTGCTCTTGTGGTTGCAGTCGGGGCTCGTCGTGTCGACCTCGTGACTGTGGTCCTGGAAGATCGTCAGCCCGGAGTAGGGCCCCGACGTCTGAGGGCCGAGCGTGACGTTTCCGAGCGTGAAGAGCTCGATCTGGCCGATCGGGGCGAGCTCCTTCCCGCCGACCGTGTCGTCGGTGTTGTAGACGAGGACGTTGGGGGCGACCAGGTTGGCGCTCCCGCAGACGTAGAGGCCGCCGCCGGCCATGACGTACGTGCCGGCGGCGAGGGTCGCCGTGGCGGACGGGACGCTGCTGACCACCTTGAGGATCGTCGCACCGGCGCTGTGGGTGCTTGCACCGCCGGCGGAAGCGACGTTCGTCGAGGCGAGGTAGCCGCGGCTGACGGTCAGCGTCTGTCCGCCGCCGTTCGGCGAGACCGACGTCACGAGCATGTCCTCGCTTCCGACGTTGATCACGTCCCCGGCGGAGATCTTCTGCCCGGTGACGTTGAACTGGGTCTGGGACGCGTCGATCGCCGCGGCGAGCGTCGGCTGGGGGTTTCCGTACGACGCCGTGACGAGCGCGGCGGCGCAGTTTTTGTCGTTGCACGTCGTCCCGGCGGCGAGGCCGATGCAGATGCCGCCGTAGTACGTGCCGGGCTGGAGCGTCGCCGAGCTGCCGGCGGGAACCTGGTCCTGGACCGGGTCGGCCGGTGAGCCGGGATCGTTCTTCGTCATCGCGCCCGCGACGGCGGTCCAGGCTGGGCTGAAGGTGCCGCTGTCGGTGGTCGGCGGCACGTCGGTCACCCGCACGCAGCCCGTGCAGGTGACGTTGGTCGAGCCGACGTAGGCGGGGGCGGTGACGGTGCCGCTCGCCGAGGTCGCGGGCAGGCTGGTGAGGGTGACCGTGCCGCTCGCGGAGGCCGAGCCCGCGCTGGCGATCTGGAAGCTGTAGTTCTGCTTCCCGGACGAACCCGGGTTGCAGGTTCCCGGGACCGTGTAGGTGAAGCCGGTCGCCGTCGCCGCGGAGACGGGGAAGGTGCCGCTGCAGGCCGCCTTCCCCGGGGCGCCGCTGACCGTGACGCTGTCGCCCGCGTGCACGCCGTGGGCGGAGGCGAAGGAGACGGTGATCGCGTTCCCGGTCTTCGTCCAGGTGCCCGTGTTCGTGAAGGTTGGCGCCGTGTAGGTGAAGCTCTTCGTCGCCTGGCTCACGGTGTCGACGCCGACCGAGCCATCGTAGGCGAGGAGGCCGGTGGCGACCGAGACGGTGTCGTTCTGCTCGAACGGCGGGGCCGCCGAGGTCGTCATCGTCACCTCGCCCGCGGCCGCCGCGGTACCGGTCGCGCTCGCGGTCACGGCGGGGATCGTGTAGCTCAGCGTGGTGCCGCCCCCACCCTGGCCCCCGGCCGTGGCGGCGTAGGTGCCGTCGAATCGGGCATCGCCGGTCGCGACCGTGATCTGGTCGCCGGGGAAGACGTGGTTCGTCGCCGTCGTCAGCGTCGCCTTGGTCGTGTTCGTGATCTGCTTCTTCGAGATCGTCAGCGTGGTCGTCGCCGGGTCGGCGTAGGTGAAGGTCGTCGGGCTCGGGACCGAGGCAACCGTCCACGAGCCGTCGAAGGGCGAGCCGAGCCCGGAGACGCTGACCGTGTCCCCGGCGGCCAGGCCGTTCGTCGTGTTGACCGTGAGCGTGGCGGTTCCCTGCTGGAGCTGCTTCTTGGTCACGTTGATCGCGTACGAGGGCCGGTAGGAGAAGGTGTTCGCGGTCGTGCCGGTCACCGACGCGTTCGTGACGTTGAAGACGTTGTCCAGGTTGGCGACCGTCACCGTATCGCCGGTCGAGAGCGTGTGCGGCGCGGAGGTGGTCAGCGTCGCCACCCCGGAGGTCATCTGCTTCTGCGTGACGACCGGGAGGTCGGGGCAGGGCGACGCGCCGCAGCCGTCCGAGCCGAGCGTGTTGTCGTACGTGAACGTCGTCGAGCTGGGCACGGTCTTCACGGTGTAGGTTCCGTCGAACCCGAATCCGACGCCGCCGATCGTGACCGAGTCGCCGGCGGCGAGGCCGTGCGGGCTTGCCGTGACGATCGTGGCGATGTTCGCCAGGCGGTTGACCTTGGTGATGCCCACGGGTGCCTCGCTGCCGCCGCCCCAGGCCGGCGGCCCGAGCGGCGGCGGCCGGACGGCCGCGAACGGGTCGGCGATCACCTGCTGGTGGATGTGCGGGCAGCGAGGATCGGTGGCGACGCCGGGATCGCTGTTGTCCTTACCCGGGCAGGCGGCTCCGCCGGGCGGCGTCTGGCCGTGCAGGAAGATCGTGTCGCAGTTCGGGTACGAGCAGCCGGTGTGGTCCTCCCAGCCGCCGGCGACGAAGATGTCCGGCGCCGTGATCGTCCCCCCTGTGCCGAAGACGTCGAACGCGTCGGTCGGGATGGGGCACGGCGGCGCGTCCGAGTTGACGTAGATCTGGTTGTTGACGGTCAGGTGCCCGCTCGACTTGATCAGCATCGTGTGACGCTCGCAGTTTCCGGTGAGGGCGACGAACGAGTACGGGGGCGGCGGACCGGACGAGACCGCGCCGACTGCCTTCGCCGTCTCGGTGAACGTCGCGAGGCCGAACAGGCCGCCGAAGAAGTTCGAGGTGGTTCGGGTGAGGTCGACCTCGACCTCGTCCGGATGCGAGGTGCCCTGGCTGTCGACGTAGGGGTAGACGAAGCAGGGGTTGCTGCTCGGGCACGCCTCGATCTGCGTGGTCTGGTCGCTCGGGCCGATCGGGCTGCTGTAGTTCACGTGGTTGAGCCCCGCGTACTTCCCGCCGCCGCAGTCGTCCGTGCCGCTGACCGGCGTGCAGGCGTCCTGGGCGATGCTCCCGGCCATCGCGAGCGCGATCGCGTCGGCGGCGTTCTGCACGTCCTGCTTGTTCTGGAAGCCGTTCGAGCCGTCGACGACGACGCCGAGGACGAGCAGGAGCGCGACGAGGACGATCGCGACGATCGGGAGCGCCTGGCCGCGCTCGTCGCGCAGGCCGGGTCGCGCGGTCGGGCGGCGCGGGGTCAGCACGACCCGGCGCTGTAGAGCGTCCCGTCGGGGGCCTGCATGATCCGGACGGTCACGGTCGCGTGGAGCTGCGTCGTGGTCGGGAGGCCGAGACCCTGCATGAACGACAGCCAGTTGTAGGTGTAGGCCGCCGTCACCTTCAGCGGGTCGCCGACGTTGCTCGTACCGTTCGGGAGGCAGAACGAGATCGTCGCGTTGTCCTTGAGCTCGTTCGTGTCCGCCGTGCCGACCACGTAGTCGCCGATCTTCTGCCCGTTGCACGGCGCGCACGCGTTCACCTCCGCGTAGCGCGCCGCCTGGTTCGCGAGGAAGGTGAGGTCGTTCTGGTAGTTGTAGGCCTTGCCGAAGTCGAAGATCCCGAAGACGATCGCGAGCAGGATCGGCAGGACGAGCGCGAACTCGACCATGACCTGGCCCTCTTGCCGCTTCGCAGACGTCGGGTGGTGGGTGCGCATGGCGGGCGCCGGGCAGCCCGCCAGGGGCGCCGGCTGGCCCTTGTCGTAGCAGCCGCCCGGCGCTGAAGCCAGCAGCGCAAGGCCGGTTCCGCCCACCCGTTCGGCCAGCAGGCCCGCCGGCCGCGGCCGACCGCGCGTCCCGGCCGCCGAGCCGGTGCTGCGCAGGCCGAGCCCGGGCAGGCGGGCCCGGATGGCGCCGGGAGGGAGGCGGGGCGGGCGGCGCCATCCCTCCTGCGCCTGCTCGAGCCTCGAGCCGGAGCGCGTCCCGCGCCTACCGTCGCCCGCCAGCACCGCTCGGGTTCCCAGGCGCGCGGCGCACCTCAGTGGCTCTGGAGCGTGTGGACGATCCGGTAGACGGCCGGCGCGAGCATGATCACGAACATCGCCGGGAAGATGAGGAAGGCGAGCGGGAAGAGGATCTTGACGCCGGCCTTGTGGGCTCGCTCCTCGGCCGCCTGCCGCCGCCGAAGCCGCATCTCGACCGCGAGGTTCCGCAGCACCTGCCCCACCGACACGCCGAGCCGCTCGCCCTGGAGCATCGCGCGGACGAACGAGCCGACGGCGGGCGTCTCGCAGCGGGCGAGCCAGTGCTGCAGCGCGTCCATCGTCGAGAGCCCGAGGGCCTGCTCCTGGACGGTGAGGCGGAGCTCGTCGCCGAGCGGCCCTCCCAGCCGCTCGGAGGCCATCCGCAGCGCCCCCGTGAACGCGATCCCGGCCTCCAGGATCACGACGAGCAGGTCGATCAGCTCCGGCATCTCGTAGTCGATCTGCTCCCGCCGGGCGCGGGTGCGCCGGGCGAGGTAGAAGCCTGGCGCGGCCCAGCCGAGAGCGGCGCCGGCGGCCGCGAGCAGGACGAGGACGCCGGCGGAGGCGCCGGCGAGCCCGAAGACGAAGACGAGCACCGCCGGCAGCGCCACCGTCAAGAGCAGCCGGTAGCCGACGAACCGGCGGGCGCCGAGCCCGTAGAAGCCGCCGGCGACGAGCCGCCGCTGCACCTCCGCCTCGCGCAGGCTCCGGAAGCGGGAGACGAGGAAGCCGCCCACGAGCACGGCGAGCGAGGAGAGGAGGCCGGGCTTCGCCGCCTCGGCCACCGCTTCTGCCCGGCCGGCGTACCCGTACAGGTCGATCACCCCGAGCTTCTCCGCCCGCCGGGCGTAGGGCTCGAGCGCCGCGGTCAGCCAGAGCGCGACGGCGACCGCGACGAGGAGGACGGCGAGGACGGCGAGCGCGGCCACCGTCAGACCTTGATGTTGACGATCTTGCCGATCACGACGGAGCCGGCCGCGACCATCAGCGCCGCGAGGACGAGGAGCGCCTCGCCCCAGCCGTGGTGCAGGAGCGGGTCGAGGTAGCCCGGGCTGAAGAGCGGCAGCACGAGCGCCATCAGGATCGGGAGCGCGGTGAGCACCCAGCGGCTGAACCGGCCCTGCGCCGTCAGCGTGCGCACGAGGCGGCGCAGCTCCGCCCGCGCCCGCACCGTCTCGACCACCCGGTCGATCACCTCGGCCGCGTTCGAGCCCGCCTCGCGCTGCAGGCGCGCGACGAGCGCGACCTGGTCGAGGTCCTGGTTGTCCATCCGCTTCACGACCGCGCCGAGCGCGTCCTCGAACGGCACCCCGAGCTGCTCCTCGGCGAGCGCGCGGCGGAACTCCCCGTTCGACGGCTCCGGCGCCACCTCGACCACCGCCGAGAGCGCGCCGACCATGCTCTGGCCGGCCCGCAGCGCGGCGGCGAGCACGTCGAGGTTGTCGGGGAGCTGCTCGGCGAACGCCCGCCGCTTCCGCTCGAGCTTCGCCTGGATCAGCCCGCGCGCGACGAGCGGCACGCCGAGCCCGATCACGATCCCCGCCACCCCGAGCGCGAGGTCGAAGACGAGCATCGCGACCAGGGTGCAGAGCGCGGTCAGCAGCACGATCTGGGTCGGGCTCGCGTCGATGTCCGCGAGCTCGACGGTCGCCTTGAAGCGCGGCCACCAGCTCAGCCGCTCGAGCGCCCCCTCCGCCCCGCGCAGGAGGTCGACGCGCCGCCGCACCTGCGCCTCCTCCTCGTCCTCCTGCCCGCGCCGGATCGTCACGAAGGCGCCGACCCGGTCGAGGAGGGCGTGCGGGCGCGGCCGGGCGAGCTGCGCGACCGCCCAGCCGAGCGCACCGGCGGCGAGCAGCGCCACCAGCACCATCGTGATCGGCGAGCGCACGACCCGCCCGAAGAGCGACGGATGGTACGGGGGCACCGGGACGGCGCGCAGCGCCGGCGTCACGTACGCGGCCGACGCCGTCCCCGGCAGGCCGTCGACCCGCACCCGCACGCGCACGTGCACCCCGGGCCCGGCGAGCGACTGGTAGCTCAGGAGGTAGCCGCGGGACAGCCGGTAGCCGAGCGCGTCGAAGATCGGGACGAGCGCCGGCGCGCTCGCGGCCTGCGCGTAGGCGGCGTGCGTCCGCGAGGCGATCCGCTCGAGCGCGCCCGCGTCGAACGCGCTCGACACGAGCCCGACCGTGAACGCCCGCACCCGCCGGTGCGCGAGCAGCCCGAGCACGCTCGCGGGCCTCGCCCTGCTGCCGACGTCGGCGCCGTCGGAGAGGAGGACGATCGACGCCGCCTGGGTGCTCGGGAGGTCGAGCAGGCTCGCCGCCTCCTGGAGCGCGTCGTAGATGTGCGTTCCGTAGCGGAGCGGCGGCGTGCGCGCGAGCGCGGCGCGGATCGCGCCGGCGCTCGTCGTCAGCGGCTGGACGACCCGGACCGTGCTGTTGAAGGCGACCACCGCGAGTTGCTGGTTCGGGTTGCGGTGCGCGGCGAACGCCCGGGCCGCCGCCATCGCGGCGCGGATCGGCGCTCCCCGCATGCTGTCGGAGGCGTCGATCGCGAGCACGACCGGGAACTGGCGCTGCGACGCCGTCTGCGCGGAGACGACCGACAGGCCCCTGACCGGGGCGCCGTTCTCGGTCACGTGCACCTGCCGGGCGGCGAGCCGCTGCGCGGCCGGCAGCGTCAGCACGTAGGAGCGGAACGGGAAGCGGGCGCCGCCGCCTTCGACGATGCGGATCGGGCTCCCGGCCGCCCCGGCCGACGGGACGAGCGCGGCGAGCGCTGCGGCCGCGGCCGCGGCGAAGGCGGCGCGGCTCACGGCGCCGCGCCGACGGGCGCAGCCGCGATGCCCTCCCCCGGCTCGCGGAAGAGCACGCCGGGCAGCGGCACCCCGCGGCGCTCGAACTTGTGCAGGAACGCGGGCCGCAGCCCGGTCGGCAGCAGGCTCCCCACCACCACGCGCTCGTCGGTCAGCCCCGCGACCTTGAAGGCGAAGAGCTCCTGCAGCGTGATCACGTCGGCCTCCATCCGCTGCACCTCGGTGATCGAGGTGACGCGCCGGGAGCCGTCCTCGAGGCGCTCGAGGTGGACGAGCAGGTCGAGGGCGGCGGAGATCTGCTGGCGGATGGCGCGCAGCGGGAGCTCGAAGCCCGCCATCAGCACCATCGTCTCCACCCGCGAGAGCGCGTCGCGCGGCGAGTTCGCGTGCACGGTCGAGAGCGACCCCTCGTGGCCCGTGTTCATCGCCTGCAGCATGTCGAGCGCCTCCGCTCCGCGGATCTCGCCGACGACGATGCGGTCGGGGCGCATGCGCAGCGAGTTGCGGACGAGGTCGCGGATCGTCACCTCGCCCTCGCCCTCGATGTTGCTCGGCCGCGCCTCGAGCCGGAGCGTGTGCCGCTGCGCGAGCCGGAGCTCGGCTGCGTCCTCGACCGTCACGATCCGCTCCGAGTCGGGGATCTCCTGCGAGAGGGCGTTCAGGAGCGTCGTCTTGCCGGCGCCGCTCCCGCCCGAGACGAGGACGTTCAGCTTCGCCTGGACGCAGCGCGAGAGGAACTCGACCGTCTCGGTGGTGAGCGTGCCGATCCTGACCAGGTCCTCGAGCGAGTAGCGGTCGCGCGCGAACTTGCGGATCGTGAGCAGCGGGCCCGAGAGCGAGAGCGGCGGGATGATGACGTTGACGCGGCTGCCGTCCGGGAGCCGCGCGTCCACCATCGGCGAGGACTCGTCGACCCGCCGCCCCACCTGGGCGACGATCTTGTTGATGATCCGCCGCAGGTGCGACTCGTCGTTGAACCTGACGCTCGTCGGGTAGAGGCGGCCCTGCCGCTCCACCCAGACCTCGTACGGCCCGTTGACCATGATCTCGCTGACGCTGTCGTCGGCGAGCAGCCGCTCGAGCGGCCCGTGGCCGAGGATGTCGTCGGCGAGCTCGGCGGTGATGCGCTCCCGGTCGTCGCGCGAGAGGCCGCTCTCCTGGGAGAGGTGGCGGCGGATGTCGGCGACCACGCGCTCGCGGAGCGCGGCCGGGTCGGCCGCGACGTTGTAGAGCTGCGGGCCGAGGTCGCCGATCACGAGCATGTGGACGGCGTTCTTCAGCGCCGCCCACGGGTCGGCGCCCGTCTGCGCCGGCGCGAGCCGGACGGTGGTGAGCCGCTCGTGCAGGTCCACCCTACGTCCTCCCGCCGACGAGCCCGAGCAGCCGCCGCCGGGTGGTGCGCTCCGGCCGCGACTCCGGGGCGGCGAGCGAGACCGCCAGGCGCCGGAACGCCTCCGCCGCTTCCGACTGCGGCTTCGAGAGCACGATCGGCGTGCCGTCGGTGAGCGAGCGCGGGATGTCCCGGTCGCTCGGGACGAAGACGTCGGGCTGACGGCCGACGATCGCGGCGACGTCGTTCTCGGAGATGCCGACGCGCGTGCGCGCCCGGTTCAGGATCAGCTTGACGCGGTCGTCCGGGAAGCCCATCAGGTCGAGCGTCTCCAGGCCGAGCTTCGTGTTCTTCAGCGAGAGCGCGTCGAGCATCCCGACCATGCAGATGTCGGTCGCGAGGTCGATGGTCGCGATCACCGTCGGCGTGAAGCCGGGCGGGGTGTCGACGACGACGTAGTCGACCATCCGCCGAAGAACCGCGTACACGTCGCGCAGGAACTCGGTCGACACCGCGGCGGCGTGGTCGGGCCGGCTCGGCGCGATCAGCACCTCGACCCCGGAGTGGTGCGCGACGAGGAAGTCGCCCAGCTTCTCCTCGTCGAGCGAGCCGCCGACGCGCACGAGGTCGTAGATCGTCGTCTCCGGCCGCAGGCCCATGCACAGGGCGACGTCGCCGAACTGGAGGTCGAGGTCGACGAGCGCGACCCGCTTGCCGAGCTCGGCGAGCGCGACCGCGAGGCAGGTCGCGGTCAGCGTCTTGCCGGTGCCGCCCTTCGGCCCGAGCACGCACACGAGCGGCGCGTGGCCGGCGGCGGCGGCCGCGCTCGCTCCCGCCTTGCGCGCCATCGCCTTCTCGAGCAGGAACCGGAGCGCCTCCGGCTCCTGGGGCAGGATCCCGACGTCGTCCGCGCCCGCCTCGAACACGCGGGCGACGAAGCCGTCGGCCGCGCCGGCGACGAGGACGAGGACGGGCCGCGACGGCCGCTGCTTGACCGCCCCGTCGATCAGCACGAGCGCCTTCTCGGAGTGGCCGGCGCAGGCGACGAGCAGCAGGTCGTTCGGCACCTCCTGGAGCGTCAGCCAGGCCTCGTCGAGCCCCTCGACGAGGCCGACGACGTCGACGCTGCCGCCGTGCGGCAGCGACTGCTCGACGAGCTCGCGGCTGACGCCGCCGTCGATCGCGACGAACGCCTTGATCGGTCCGCCCGCCACCGCTAGCCCGCCTGCGCCTGCGCGGCCACGAGCGCCGGCAGCGAGATCGAGGTCGGCGGCGTCTTCGTCGCGCCGACGAGCGGCCGCAGCACGAGCCAGACGCGCGCGTAGTCGGCGGCGAGCGCGAAGCGCGGCACCTGGCCGGCGGCGACCTCGAGGACGGCGTTCGACCCCGACCCCGTGCCGGGCGCGACGAGGACGGGGACGTCGGCGGCGAGCAGCTTGAGGAGCGGACCCGCGGAGCCGCCGACGGCGACGTAGACGTCCACGTGGTCGCCGGCGCGCACCTGGCCGATCAGGCCGTGCTCGCCGTCGACGGTGACCGCGATCGCGCGCTCCGAGCCGGAGAGCCCGGAGGAGAGGCCGCCGGTCGCGGCCGGCGCGAAGTCCTCGGCGGTGAGCTGCTGGCCCGGGTAGATGTCGTCGGCGGCGATCGTGCCGTGCAGGGAGGCGGGGTCGCTGAGCGCGGAGGCCTTGAGCTCGCTCTTCGGCACCGTCGTCACCTGGTAGAGCCCCTCCGAGGCGATCAGCTTCCCCGACGTGCCCTTGGGGATCAGGCTCTTCGCCACGAGCACCGTCATCGCGCGCGTGCCGGAGCTCACGCTCGAGCGGTAGGAGCGCAGGTACACGACGAGCAGGATCGCGGCGACGAGGGCGGCGGCGGCCCCGACGAGGACGGCGCCCCCGCGCGACTTGAGGAGCTGACCCGTGAACACGTGCTGCACCAACCTACTCTCCCTTCAGGTCGTCGGGAACCGGCCCGTACCGTCTCGCGTCCCTCCGGCAGAGGGCCGGGCGGTCGCCGGGGCCCTCTGCCGTCGGCCGGCGCGCACCTTACAGGTCGCTTCCGACCTTGCTGAACAGGGCCGAGATGTCGCCCTGCAGGAACGTCAGGGCGCCGATGACGACGACGCCGATGAAGGCGAGGATCAGCGCGTACTCGACGAACGTCTGCCCCTCCTCGCGCTCGAGGCCCGAGACGGAGAGAGCCCCGGGCAGCAGGCCGATCCGCGAGCGGACGGCGGTCTTCAGCTTCTGCATCTCGATCATCCTCCTGGGGTTCCCCCCCGTGCTCGTTGTCGGTGCCCGGCCTCGTTGCGGCCGGTCACCCGTGTAGTACGACCTGCCGGGTGCTCGCACATCCGCCGAACGGCTAATGGTCGCCATCCGCCCGACCTGGGCCTACAGGTCGCTTCCGACCTTGCTGAACAGGTCGGAGAGGCCGCCCTGCACGAACGTCAGCGCGCCGATGACGACGACGCCGATGAAGGCGAGGATCAGCGCGTACTCGACCAGCGTCTGTCCCTCCTCGCGCTCGAGGCCCGAGCCCGCGAGCGCGCCGAGCGCGAGCTCGACCCGTGCGCGGACGGTCTTCAGCCTGCCCATCTCCCACCACACCTCCTCGGGGGTCTCCCCGATCTCGACGGCACCGTGAAGCTCCAGCCCCACCGTTCTTAGAAGGTCCGCGGCGCCGGGGCATCCGCCGAAGGGCTAGTGCGCGCCCCCCGGCGGGACGGCGGGCGGCGCCGGCCGAGGAGGGTTGGAGCGCCGGGTCGGGGCCGCTACAGTGTGGGCGTGCGTCTGGCAGTCGTCGCCGCAGCGCTCTCCGCGGGGCTCGCGCTGGCGGGGGCCGCGGACGGGATGGCGGCCCGCGCGTCGGGCTCGATCCCCCAGCACGGCGTCTTCGTCGTCGGCAAGACCCTGGCCGGCGTCGGGCTCGGGATGACGCCGGCGCAGGTGAAGGCCCACTGGGGCTCCTACTACCACGTCTGCCCGCCGAGCGCCTACTGCACCGCGAAGGAGCCGGTGTGGCTCTTCGAGTACTCGCAGGGGGAGCCGCTCGGCGTCGGCGTCCGGTTCCTGAACGGCCGGACGGTCGCGGTCTTCACCCTCGGCGCGGTGGGGGTGAACTCGCTCTCCGCCGGCGGCGGCGGCGGGTGGAAGACGGCCGAGGGCCTGCACATCACCGATCCGATCTCGGAGCTCTACACCCTCTACCCGAAGGCGACGATCCAGACGCAGTGCATCCTCTACAACGCGATCTCGATGCGGCAGGGCGGCGTCACCTCGTCCTTCTACACCGCTTCGGGGACGATCTACGGCTTCGCGCTCACCGCGCCCGGGCAGCCGGTCTGCGTGTAGCCGCTCGGCTCGGCCGGCGGGAGCGCTGATCGCGTGGAGACGCTCGGGAAGCTGCTCCTCGGCCTCGGGCTCGCGCTCGCGGCCGGCGGGATCGCCTTCCTGCTCCTCGCCCGGCTCGGCCTGCGCCGGCTGCCGGGCGACGTCGTCGTGCGCCGCGGCAACTTCACCCTGTACGCGCCGCTCGGGCTGATGCTCCTGCTCAGCCTGGTGCTGACGATCGTGCTCAACCTCCTCTCGCGCCGGTAGCGCCCGCCGCCGGCGCCGGGGCCGACGAGCGCGCGCGGCCGGGGCGCCGGGCGCGGCCGGCGGCTAGGCTCCGAGCGCGGCGGCGGCCCGCTCGTAGTCGCCGGGGGCGACCCAGAGGATCATCCCGTACCGCCCCGCCCCGGCCGCGACGGCCGCGGCGGCGGTGACGTTGATCCCCGCCTGCGCGAGCTTGCCGGTCGTGTCGGCGACCGCCCCCACCCGGTCGTCGCCCTCGACGAGGAACGCCCGCTTGGGGCCGGTGAGCTCGATCCCGGCCTCGCTCGCGGCGGCGCGGAGCGCCGCCGCGTCCGCCGGGACGAGGTCGAGCTGGGAGCGGCCGCCCCCGGCCGGGAAGCCGAGGTACGCGCGGAGGTCGACGCCGCGCGCGCGCAGCGCCGAGAGGAGCCGGTCGCCGGCGCCGGGCGTGTCGGCGACCGTGGCGTAGAAGTACTCGACCTGGCGCACCGTCTCGGCCATGGTGATCCTCCTTCGTCTCCTCGTCCGGGGAGAGGAACGATACGCCGCCTCGCCCCCGCCCGCCAGCGTCGATATATTGACGGCTGTCGATATGGCACACCCGGCACACCGGCGCAGGCCGAGACGTGCGGAGACGCCGGTCGCCTGCTGCGCGCCGCTTCGCGCCCGCGCGCTCGGCGAGGAGGAGGCCGAGGCGACGGCGGCGCTCTTCCGGGCGCTCGGCGACCCGGCCCGGGTGCGGATCGTGAACGTGCTCGCGACGCGCCGCCGCGCCGTCTGCGCCTGCGAGCTCGGCGGGCCGCTCGGCCTCTCGCAGCCGACGGTCTCGCACCACCTGAGGAAGCTGACCGACGCCGGTCTGCTCGAGCGCGAGCAGCGGGGCCGCTGGGCGTTCTTCTCGCTGAGGAGCGACGCGGTCGAGAAGCTCGCGGCGGTCGCCGACCTGACGGGGAGGGTCGCGGCGCCGGTCGCGACGGCGTCGCGTGCGCGCGCGGGCAGCGAGGGAGGCGGCGCGTGAACGTGCTCTTCCTCTGCGTCGCCAACAGCGGCAGGAGCGTGATGGCGGAGCGGCTCTTCCGCGCCGCGGCGCAGGGGCGCCACCAGGCGCGCTCGGCGGGCAGCGAGCCCGGCCCGGCGCCGCACCCGGCGGTGGTGGAGGCGCTGCGCGAGGTCGGGATCGACGCCTCGGACCACGTTCCGCGCAGGCTCGACGCCGACGCCCTCGCCTGGGCGGACGTCGCCGTCTCGACCTGCAGCGAGGAGGTGTGCCCCGTGACCCCCGGCGTGCGCCGCCTGCGCTGGGCCGTCGAGGACCCGAAGGACCTGCCGCTCGCGCGGGTCCGGGAGATCCGCGACGCGATCGCCCGGCGGGTGCGGGAGCTCGTCGCCGAGCTCGACGCGGAGGCGGCGGAGCGGGTCGGGAGCGACGCCCCGTAGCGGGGCTCGCGGGCTGCCGGCCGCCGCGCTGCCGTCCGGTCGGGCCTGCTAGCGTCCGCGGGCACGCGACGGCCCGCGCGACGAGGCGCCCGCCCAGCCGCCCGTCGGGCTGACGGCCTCGGGGCGGCGAGCGGAGGTCATGGTGGAGCCGACGACGCGAGATCCCCTTGCCGAGCCCGCCGAGGGGCCGCGCTGGCTGACGCGCGGCGTCGGCAGCGTCGGGCTCGCGAGCTTCTTCAGCGACGCCGGGCACGAGATCGCCACCTCGGTGCTGCCGACCTTCGTGACCGTGACGCTCCGGTCCTCGGCCGGCGCGCTCGGCGTGATCGAGGGGATCAGCGACGCGCTCACCGGCGTGGCGAAGCTCGTCGGCGGCCCGCTCGCGAACGACGAGTCGCGGCGGCTGCGCATGGCCTCCGGCGGCTACCTCGTCACCGCCGCGGCGACGGGAGCGATCGGCCTGGCGGCGAGCGTGTGGCAGGCGGGGCTCGCGCGCGCGGGCGCGTGGCTCGCGCGCGGCGTTCGCTCACCGGCGCGCGATGCGATGCTCGCCCAGCTGGCGCCGCCGGAGGCGTACGGACGCGCCTACGGGCTCGAGCGTGCCGGCGACAACCTCGGTGCCGTCGTCGGGCCGCTGCTCGCCGCCGGGCTGGTCGCCTGGCTCGGCGTCCGGCACACCCTCTACCTCTCGGCCGTGCCGGGCGCCTTCGCCGCGGTGGCGATCACGGTCGCGGCCGCGGAGGCGCGGCGGCGGCGCTCGGCCGCCCCGGCGCGGCGGCGGGTGCGGCTCGAGCTCGCCGGGCTGCGCGAGGTGGGCCTCCTCCGGCCGCTGATCCCGATCGCGGCCTTCGAGCTCGGCAACGTCGCGACGAGCCTGCTGATCCTGCGCGCGACGACGCTGCTCCACCACGGCGGCCGCTCGGTCGCGGCGGCGACCTCGCTCGCGGTCCTGATCTACGCAGGCCACAACCTGCTCGGCTCGTTCGTCGCCTACGGCGGCGGCCACTGGCTCGATCGCGCCGGCCCGCGAGTCGTCTTCGCGAGCGGCGCGCTCGCCTACGTCGCCGCGTACGGGCTGTTCGCGCTGCCCTCCCACGCCTGGCCGGTGCTGGTTGCCGCATTCCTGCTTGCCGGCAGCGGGATCGGCTTCGCGGAGACGGCCGAGTCGGCGCTGGTGGCGCGGCTGCTGCCGGACCGGCTGCGCGGCAGCGGCTTCGGGCTGCTCGGCGGGGTGCAGTCGCTCGGTGACTTCGCCTCCTCGGCGGTGGTGGGCCTCCTCTGGACGACGGTCTCGCCGACCGTGGGCTTCGCCTACGCGGCCGGCTGGATGGCCGTGTCGCTCCTCGCCTCGCGCGCCTCGCTCGCGCCGGGCGCCCGGCGCTCGGCCCGCGGCGGCGAGGGCGGCTGAGCGCGGCGGCGAGCCTCAGCCCGCGGGCTCCTCGGGGACGATGAGCACCGGCAGCGCGGCGCGGTCGACGAGCCGCCGCGGCAGCGGCTCGCCCGCCCGGCGGCGGCCGACGACGAGCAGGTCGAACGCGTGCTCGTGCGCGTAGCGCAGGAGCTCGCGGTCCGCGTGCGGCCGCGGCAGCGACGCGATCGCCGCGTGCGCGCCCAGGGCCGCTCTCGCCGCGGCGGCCCCGTCGCCGAGGCAGCAGACGGCGAGCTCGGCGGCGTAGGTCTCGGCGAGCGACCGCGCGACCTCGAGGGCGCGGCGCGGCGGCGCGTCGCTCGGCCAGGCGAGCAGGACGCGCTGGAACATCAGGCGGTGGAGATCAGATCGGCGACGATGCCGACGAGCGGGATGGGTGCTCTCACCGGTCCCGGGCCTCGCCGGCGACCAGGACCGGCAGGTCGGCATGCGCGACGAGCCGGTCGGCAAGCCCGGGCAGGACGAGCCGGCCGCGGCGGCGGCCGCGATGGTGGCCGGCGACGACCAGGTCGAAGCCATGCTCGTGCGCATACCGGATCAAGTCGTCGGCCGGCTCGTGGTCTTCGCCCTCGATGAGCACCTGCTCGAGCGAGACACCGGCCCGGTCGGCGCGGTCGCGGGCAGACAGGAAGCTCTGCTCGAGGAACCGTCGCGCCGCCTCGACCGACTCTCGCCGGTCCTCCTCGGTCTCGGCGTGCGCGGGCGAGTGCGCCACCGAGGCGGCGACGATCTCGGCGTCGTAGCGGCGCGCCAGATCGATGGCAAGGTCGAGCGCGCGCCGTGCCGGCGGCGATCCATCCCAGGCGAGAAGGAGCCGCTGGAACATCAGCTGCGCAGCGCCGGGATCAGGGCAAGGACGACGAGCAGCACGATCAGCGTGTAGAGCACGTACATGCTGAGCCGGCCCGACTGCAGCCTCCGCGCCTGCTCGGAGGCGCGGACCGCGAGCGCGGCGACCGGCAGATACAGGTAGTGCTCGAAGAACGGCACCATCCGCGAGTCGAGCCGGTACCGCTCGGGTTCGCGAGCGCCGCCGCTCACCTGGTCGAGTTGGCGGCGGAATCCGTAGGCGCCGCGCAGCACCACACGGATCGGGTTGGAGTAGCCGGCGGGCGTGTACTGGACACGCGCGGGCGCAACAAGCGCACCAGACGTCCAGGCGGGCGCGCGCCGAGCCGGCGGTCGCAGCAGCAGGGCGACCAGCAGCCCGGTTGCGATCGCATAGACAGGCAGGGCGACCGCGAGCCAGGTCGGGGCGAGCACCGAGAAGTGCTCGTACACCGGCCCGAGCACGAGCGGGTGGGTGATCGTCGTCTGCGCCAGATCGAAGCCGAGCAGCCCCTCGAGGCCGTGCCCGAGCCAGCGGATCTCCCACGGTGTCAGCACCCCCAACGCGGCCGTGATCGCGGCAAGCGCAAGGAAGCCGACCGCGGCGCCGCGTGCTTCGCTGAGACGTCCGAGCAATGAGCGTGTCTGGCCGAGGAAGACAGTGCCGTAGAGCTTGGCGAAGGCAAGCAGTCCGAGCCCGGCGGTAAGCGCGAGCAGAGCGGCGCCGAGCGCGAGCAGCAGGCGCGCGACCGTGTTGTCGAGCCGGAAGGCCTGCAGCAGCGCCTCGAGCGTGAACCACTCGCTGACGAAGCCGGCGAGCGGCGGCAAAGCGGCGAGCGTGACGACGGCCACGCCGAAACCGGCCGCGGTGCGCGGAAGCTCGCGCGCCAAGCCGCCGAGCGGCGCCAGCTCGCCGGTGCCCGCCGACGTGCGCACCCGCTCGGCGCCCAGGAAGGCGAGCGTCTTCGCGAGCGCGTGCATGACGAGGTGGAGCGTCGCCGCGAGCAGACCGGCGGCGGCCAGCTTCGGCTCGCCGGCGGCGCGGCCGACGATCGCGACGCCGAAGCCGAGCAGCACGATCCCGGCATGCTCGACGCTCGAGAAGCCGAGGAAGCGCTTCAGCTCGTCCTGACCGATCGCGTAGAGGATCCCGACCAGTCCGCCGACGGCGCCGAGCATCACCACGAGCTCGCCCTGCCAGAGCGCGTGCGCGCCGAGGACGCCGAAGACGAGCCGCCAGAGGCCGTAGAAGCCGGCGTTGAGGGCGAGCGAGACGAGCGCGGCCGCAGCGCCGGGGGTCGCCGCGTAGCCGAGCGGCAGCGGCCCCTGGAAGGGCAGCATCCCGACCTTCGTCCCGAACCCGAGCAGCAACAGGACGAACACGGCAGCGCGCGTGCCGCCGCCGAGGTGCGCCGCCGCCCAAGCGTGGAGCTCGAAGCTGCCCGTGCGCGCGTACAGCAGCGCAAAGGCGGCAAGCAGCGCGCCGCCGCCGAGCTTGCTCATCGAGCCGCTGAAATAGGCGGCGAGCAGTGTTCCCGCGCGCTCTCGCTCCAGCCCGGCCAGCAGGTAGAGGCTCAACGTCACGATCTCCCAGGCGAGCAGGAAGAGGAACCCCTGGTCGGCGCCGATCACCGCCACCAGCGCCAGGGCCAGCAGGCCGTGCAGGCCGGCTGCGACCCGTCCCGGCGGCCGCTCCACCAGCGTCAGCGCGACAGCCGCGCCCGCGGCGCCGATCACAGCGAGGAAGATCCCCGCGAGCCGGTCGGAGACGAGTGCGGCGGGGCCAAAGCCGAGCCAGCCGCCCACGCTGATGTGTGCGTGCGACCAGGCGCCGGCGCTCGCCACGCCGACCGCGCTGGTGAGCAGCAGCCCGGCGGCGGTCGCGAGGGCGCCGATCCGCGGCCGCACGAGCGACGCCGACGCTCCTGCGAGCAGCAGCAGCACGGCGGTGGTGAAGAGGTTGCTCACGCGGCCGCCTCCTCGCTGAGGATGCCGGCGGCGAGCAGCAGTCCGTGCAGCAGCGCGATCGGGCTCGGGGGTGACCCCGGCACGTACACGTCGACCGGCAGCACGCGGTCGACACCGCCGGCGACCTCGCCTTCGGTGGCGAAGCCGCCCGAGCAGGCGTCGGTGCCGGCGGCGATCACGGCTTTCGGCTCCGGCATCACCTCGTAAGCCCGCCGCAGCGGCTCCTCCATCGCTCGCGTCACGCCTCCGCTGACGAGCAGGATGTCGGCGTGCCGCGGCGAGAGAGTGAAGTAGAGGCCGAGCCGTTGCATGTCGTAGTAGGGGTTGGTGAGCGCCTGGATCTCCCACTCCTCGGCACCGTCGGAGCCGGTGTCGACGTGACGGATGTGGAGCGAGCGCCGCAGTGGCCGCGCGCGCTCGCCCAGCGGCAGCCGCAGCGCCTCGAGTTCCCGTTGCACCGGCGTGCCGACGACGATGCCGCCACGGCGGCGGGCAGCCGTCTCGTAGTCGCTGGCGAAGCGGAACCGCTCGGGGTCGGCCGCGACGCAGGCGCCGCAGAGGATGCAGCGGCCACGGTCGAGTGAGACGCGACCGTCGCTTGCGACCCGGATCGCGCCGGTGGGGCACACCTCCTCGAGCTCCGCCGGCGCGGCCTCGCTGTCTGTTACTTCGACGCGGCCGCGGAAGCCGGGCAGGAGCGGTTCGGGTCGGCGCGGGTAGCGGCTAGTGACGATCCGCTTGTGCAGCCCGCGTGCGATCCAGGCGAGCATCAGCGATCAGCTCCCGCCGGTGTGAGCCCGAAGCTGTGCTCGATGAAGGAGAAGTCCGTCAGGACGTCGCCGCGGAAGCTCGCGACGAAGAGCGGCCAGTTGTGCAGCGACGGCGACGAGATGTGGACGCGGCTGACCGCGCCGTCGGCGAGCTCGGTCCAGTAGACGAGCTCGCCCTGCGGCGCCTCGGCCCAGCCGAACGCCGCCCCAGCTGCGGCGGGCAGCTCGTTGCGAAGCTGCGTCGGGGCGAGGCGTCGCAGCCGGTCGAGCGCCTGCCGGATCAGGTGCAGGCTCTCGCGGATCTCGCCGAGCCGCACCTCGAGCCGCGCCATCGCGTCGCCGGCCTCGGCGGTCACGACCTCGAAGCCGAGGCGGGCGTAGGCGCCGGAGGGCCGCTCGAAGCGGGCGTCGGTGGAGATCCCGACCGCGCGGGCGACCGGGCCGACGCCGGCCAGGCGCTCGACCGTGTCGCGGTCGAGGTGGCCGCTGCCGATCAGGCGGTCGGTGAACGAGGCGGTGCGCAAGAGGAGCCGCCGGTCGCGCACCAGCTCGCGCTCGAACTCCGCCAGCCAGCGGTGCAGCTCGTCGGGTGCGAGTAGTGGCTGCGTCGCGAGTCCGCCCGGCCGGATGGCGCCGCGGCCGAAGCGGCTGCCGCAGAGCCGCGCGCGCAGGCGGAGAACGTCTTCCTTGAGGATTCCGAAGCGCGCGACGCCGACGGCGAGCGCGGCGTCCTCGGCGAGCTTCATCGCGACGTCGAGGTGGTTGGCGACCCGCTCCAGCTCGGCATGCACGACGCGCCACAGCTGCGCCTGCTCCGGCGCCTTCACCTGGAGCGCGGCCTCGACGGCTTCGCTGAAGGCGATTGCGTGCGCGACGGTTGCGATGCCGGCGACGCGTTCGGCGACCAACACGGCCCGCTCCGGTGTAAGCCCGGCGAAGCGCTGCTCGAGCCCGCGATGCTTGAAGTAGGGGCGTGTCTCGAGGGCGAGCACGTCCTCGCCGCCGGTCTCGACGACGTGCTGGATCGCTTCGAAGATGCCGGAGCGGATCGGCCCGTAGGGGATGACGAAGCTCTCCCCGTCGGTGATCCGCTGCTCGAAGCCGTCAACGTCGGGACGCAGGGCCGGACGCAGGTCGGGATGGCCGAGCGGGGTGAGCCCCTCCCGGTCGCGCAGCTCGCGCTCGGCGAGCTGCGCTCCCGGCAGGTGCAGGCTGAGCGCCGGGTAGGAGGCAGCGCCGTTTGTGAGCGGGGCGCGCAGGGAGACGACCTGGCCGCGGAAGGCAAAGGCGGCCATCAGCGAGCGCTCCGGCTGCTCGGCGACGAAGACGCTGATGAAGCGCGCCCCTTCCGCTGAAAGGAGCGCCGCCGCACGATCGAGCGCGCTCAGCGGCAGCCGCAGGATCGCGTTCCCGCCAGGGGCCTGCTCGATCGCACCGCGGAAACGCCCCTCGAGGAAACGCTGCGCGTGCTCGGCTGTTCTGCGAGCGGGTCTCACCGGCTGGATGGGTCGAGGAGCTTGGCTGCGGAGTGGAGCAGGTCGCTCAAAGGGGCCGGCAGATGCAGGCCCAGCCCGACGACGACGACCAGGCAGACGCCCATGGCGCCGACGATCCACCAGCTCGTCTCGCCCCGGACGGTGGCGGCGTCGGCAGGGCTGAGCACCATGCGGCCTGCGTGCCAGATGATCCCGAAGAAGGCGACGTTGGCGAGCACGACGAGCAACGCGACCCACACGTAGGCGGGGCGGGAGAAGCCGCCGCTGACGATCTGAAACTCGCTGCGGAAGATCCCCGACAGCGGCAGCCCGGAGAGGGCGAGCGCCGCAGCGAGGAACATCGGGCCGCTCACCGGCAGGACGGTGGCGGCGCCGCGAACACGCTCGATCTGCTTGGTGTCGTAGCGGCGCAGGATCGAGCCGGCGCCGAAGAAGGCGAGACTCTTGGCGGCCGCGTGATTGAGCACGTGGAGCAGCGCGCCGGCGATCGCGATCGGCACGCCGAAGCCGATCCCGAGCGCGATCACGCCCATGTGCTCGATCGACGAGTAGGCGAGCAGCCGCTTGTAGCTCTCCTGCCGCAGCACGTAGAGCGCAGCGAGCGCGAGCGAGACCAGTCCGAAGACGAGCAGCACGTGCCGGGGGAAGTCACTTCCCGAGGTTGCCGCGGTCACCTGGAAGAAGCGCAAGATCGCGTAGAAGGCGTTGACCAGCAGCGCGCCCGAGAGCATCGCCGAGATCGAGCTGGGCGCCTCACTATGCGCGTCGGGAAGCCAGGTGTGCATCGGGACGAGCCCCACCTTGGTGCCGAAGCCGACGACCGCGAGCAGGAACGCGACCTTCACCGGCAGCGCGGGCAGCTTGGGGGCGGCGGCGATCAGCTTCGCGTAATGCGGCACGTAGGCGTCGCCGAGCGTGTGGATCCCGGCGGCGTAGAGGAAGACGACCCCAAGCAGCGCCAGCCCGAGACCGACCGAGCCGAGCAGGATGTACTTCCAGGCTGCCTCGAGCGCCGCCTCGGTGCGGTCGACGGCGACCAGCAGCACAGAGACGACGGTGGTCAGCTCGACGGCGATCCAGAGCAACCCGAAGTCGTTGACCAGCGGGACGCTGAGCATCGTCCAGCCGAAAAGGTTGAGCAGCGAGAAGTAGCGGACAGCAAAGCCGGCGTAGTCGCGGCGCCGCTCGTCCGCACGCAGGTAACCGATCGAGAAGGCCGCCGCGACCGCATAGAGGAAGCCGGTCGCAAGCAGGAACACGGCCCCGAGCGGGTCGACGCGAAGCCAGCTGCCGCCGATCTCGAGCGGCGACCCGTTCCGCACCGAGAACGCGACCGTGATCGCGAGCGCCAGCGAGCCGGCCCCGGCGACCAGCGTCGCCGCCTCGGCCACCACCGGATTCCGGGCGAGACTGACCAGGCAGGCGACGAGCGGCAGCACGAGGAGGACGACGAGGAGCCAGGTCATCAGCCGCGCAGCCTCTGCAGGATGTCGGTGGTGATCGTCGCGCGCTGCAACCCGAGGTACTGCACCAGCACGACGAAGACGAGCAGCCCGACGAAGACGTCGAACAGAAGCAGCAGCGCCAGGATCAGCGGCATGCTCGGTGCGATCACCAGGCTCGCGAGCGTGACCCCGTTCTCGAGCGCGAGGAAGCCGATCAGCTCGGAGACGGCGTAGGGCCGCACGACCATCAACAGCAGCGCGACCAGCACGGCGGCGACCGCAATCGGCAGGGCGGCGAGCGGCAGGCTGCCCGGCGCCTGCAACTTCAGCCCTGTCAGCGCCAGGAACGCGAAGCTCGAGAGCACGATCCCCAGCAGCACCGCCGACGGCGCCCGCAGCCGTGACGGCAAGCGCAGGTCGACGTCGAGCGTGCGCAGGATGAACCCGACCGCAAGCGGGATGACGAGCGCTTTGAAGGCGATCGTGACCGCGCCGAGCACGAACAGATCGCTACCGCCGCTCGAGGTGGCGGCGGCGGCGAACGCGAGCGCGGCGACCGCCGCCGAGCCGAGGGCGTAGAGGCCCAGCTGCTCCCACACATCCTGGGAGCGAAGCATCCCGAACTCGAGCAGCAGCATCACGACCGCGACCACGCTCGCGAAGGCGCCGAACACGGTGAGGTGACCGCCGAACTCACGTTGGAAGACGAACGTGATCACCGCCAGCACCGCGAGCAGGAAGCTCGCGACGGTGAACTCGGGGATCTTGTACAGGCGGAGCTTCGCGAACGACGATTCGATCGCCACGATCACCAAGCCGATCCCCAGCGCCTTCGCGAGCAGCAGTCCGATCGCCAGCAGCACGTGGTCGAGACGCGGATCAGCCGCCAGTCCCCAGGGGACGAGGAAGACGTTGGCGAACAGCACGTAGAGGATGAGCTGCTTCATCGAGGCGCCCCACCTGAGCAGGGCCAGCCCGGGGCCCGAGTGCTCGATCACGCGCGCCTCCTCGATCATCCCGAACTCGAGCGTCGAGCCGTGGTTCTCGAGCGGGACGCGTCCCGTCTCGGCGAGCACGACCATGAAGAACGCCGTTGCGGCGAGCAGGTGCGCCGGCCGCAGCACGTCGACCGCCGACGAGCGCAGCGTCGCCACGAGCGCGTACGGAAGGTCGGTCCGGGTGATCAGGGCGACGGTGAAGACGACGAAGATCACCGTCGGCTCGGCGAGCGCGCCGAAACTGCGCAGCCGGCTCGAGCCGAGCTGGGCGTAGGGGCTGCCGCTGTCGATCGCCGCGAGCGACACGGCGAAGCTCGCCAGGCCGAGCACGAAGCCGCCGCCGAGGATGTCGCCCATGTAGCCGAGCTGGAGCGGGAACGTCGTCAGCACCGGGATCAGCAGCGGCACCGTCAGGTAGGCCGCAAAGGAGACGTAGGGGGCGGCGCGGAAGACCGGCCCGGCACCGTCGGGCAGAACGGTTTCCTTGCGGAGGAGCTTCGCGATGTCGTAGTAGGGCTGCAGGAGCCGTGGCCCGCGCCGCTGCTGCACGATCGCCTCGAGCCGCGCGATCACGCCGGTCACGAGCGGGCCGAAGACGAGCACGCTGCCCACCTGGAGCACCTGGATCAGCCAGTCGTTCAGCTTGGGCATCGCGTGCCGGCGGCTCCTTCCTCCCGCGTCGTTTGGCGGCGCTGGTAGAAGCCATCAGCCGGCGTCCGGCGGTTCGAGGGCCGAAGCCCTCACCCAGAGCCTCATCTGGGGGGCGGAAACCCTACCGGACCGGGCGGCCGCACGGCGCGTCGTCGCGCCTCGCCGGGCGCGGCTAGAGTGGAGCGGAGGCGGGCGCGGGGGCGTGCCGGCGTCGGGGAGGAGGAGGCGCATGGAGCTGACCTGCTTCGTCGAGATCCCGCGAGGAAGCCGCAACAAGTACGAGTACGACGAGCGCCGCGGCGTGATCAGGCTCGACCGTCACCTCTTCAGCTCCGTCGTCTTCCCGGCCGACTACGGCTTCCTGGAGCGGACCCTGACCGAGGACGGCTCTCACCTGGACGCGCTCGTGCTCGTGAACGAGCCGACCTTCCCCGGCTGCCGGATCGACGTGCGCCCGGTCGGCCTCTTCCAGATGCGCGACGAGTCGGGCGTCGACGACAAGGTCCTCTGCGTGCCGGTCGGCGACCCCGAGTGGCGCGACGTGCACGAGCTCGACGACGTCTCCGAGCGGCTGCGCGAGGAGATCGCGCACTTCTTCGCCGTCTACGTCGAGCTCGAGCCCGACCGGGTCACCGCCGTCGAAGGCTGGGCCGGCCGCGCCGAGGCCGAGCGCGAGGTCGAGGCGGCGCTCGCTCGCTTCGGTGCCGGCGACGACGGGGCGGAGCCGGGCGAGCTCGCGCCCGAGCGCCGGTGGAGCGGGCGATGAGCAGCGTCGTCTCGCGCCGCCCCGGCGCAGGCGCGCGAACCTGCCAAGCGGAGGCGCTCGACAAGCACGTCGCGACGGTCGAGGAGGCGGCTGGCAAGGGCGTCTGCGACGACACCGCCGTCGTGGTCGACGCCGGCGGCTCGGTGCTCGGGACGGACCGCAAGACGGACATCCCGCAGGTCGGGCCGATCTTCTGGGAGAAGGGCTTCTTCAAGCCGGGTAACCTCGGCCACCCGGTTTTCGCCACCCGCGTCGGGAGGGTGGGGGTCTTCATCTAGCTCCGACCGCGACGTCCGGAGCCGGCGCGGATGCTCGGGTTGCAAGGCGCCCAGCTCGCCCTCAACTCGCCGGCGACGATCGAGAGTCCCTCCCGCTACCTGTGGCAGATCTTGCGCGACCGTCGCCCAGAGACCTACGGGGGGCTCGCCGAGCCGCGACCGTCGTGCTCGTTCGAGGATCGACTCGTCTCGGTCCTGAACCATCCGTCGGCGGAGCGGCGGATGATCGCCGTCCGCGTGATCGGGCGGCGGCGCTCGTCCGCGCCCGCGGGGGACTGCTCGCGCTCGGGTCCCAGCCAGATCCGCATCTCGCCGCGGCGGCTCTCGAGACGCTTGTCGCGCTCGAGCGCGGAGGCTCACCGAGGGCTCATCGAGCGGCTGGGGCGCTCCGGTGCCGCGTCGCGCGTACGGTCGTGGGCAGGCGCCGGCGCACGTCGTCGGCGCGTGCCCGTCCCGCCCGGGTACACTCGCAGACGACGGCGATGAAGCCCGCCTAAAAGCGCCCTCGTGGCTGATGGCTTCTACCGATCGAACCCGAATCGAACCGGTGGAAGCTGGTGCACGTCGAACAGTTCCGATCTGATCCGCGGCGAGCGCGCCAGCCGCGGTTGAGCTCCGTCTACGAGGGTGGCCGGTGAGCTTCGAGAGCATCCTCTTCGAGCCGGGCGCGAGCCCCACCGACCTCGACGAGACGTCCGAGCCCGACTCCTTCCGCGACCTCAACCTCGACCAGGTGCTCGCCGCCCTGACGGCGGGCCGCGAGGAGTACGCGCTGAAGCCGCTGTTCTACCGGACGCTGCACGACGTCGCCGCCGTCCGCTACCGGCACGAGGTCCTACGCGACCTCGAAAAGCAGGACGTGCTCGAGCCGGTGAAGCGGTTCGCGCAGGAGATGCGGCGGATGCGCGAGCACCACGCACAGATCGAGAAGCTCCACTACGGGCTGCAGAAGCAGGCGTGGTTCCTCGACGCCGTCGAGATCTACTGCCACGCTGTCAGCGCTCTCAGCGACGACCTCGCCGGCCGCGACGTCAACTCGCGCGGACTCGACGGGCTCCGCCGTTACCTCGCCGACTACATCGGCTCCGACCGGTACACCACGCTCGCGCAAGAGACGCGAGGGCTCAAACTGGCGTTCGCCGAGATCCGCTACGCCGTCCACAGCCATGGCGCGCGCATTACCGTCTCCCGCTACGAGGGCGAGTCCGACTACAGCGCCGAAGTCGCCGCGACGTTCGCGAAGTTCCAGCAGGGCGCCACGAAGAGCTACCTGGTCAAGCTGCCCGACTTCGCCGACATGAACCACATCGAGGCGCAGATCCTCGACGGCGTCGCACGGCTCAACCCGGGACCCTTTGGCGACCTCGCGAGGTTCTGCGGTCGCTGGCACGACTACCTCGATCCCACGATCGGCCGCTTCGACCGGGAGGTGCAGTTCTACCTCGCCTACCTCGAACTGATCGCGCCGCTCCGCAGGGCGGGCCTGCCGTTCTGCTACCCACACGTCTCCGCCCGCGCCAAGGAGGAGGCCGTCGAGGAGACGTTCGACCTCGCGCTCGCGCACAAGCTCGTCAGTGACGGCAAACAGGTCGTCACCAACGGCTACTACCTCGAGGAGCCCGAGCGCGTGATCGTCGTCACCGGCCCGAACAACGGCGGCAAGACCACCTTCGCGCGCACGTTCGGCCAGCTGCACCACCTCGCTGCGCTCGGTCTGCTCGTTCCCGGCCGGGAGGCACGCCTGTTCCTGCCCGACCGGATCTACACCCACTTCGAGAAGGAAGAGGACATCGAGACCCTCCGCGGCAAGCTCGAGGACGAGCTCGTGCGCGTGCACGAGATCCTCGAGCAGGCAACCGAGAACAGCATCATCGTCATGAACGAGAGCTTCAACTCGACGACATTGAACGACGCACTGTACGTCGGCACCGAGGTGATGCGGCGGATCCTCGCCATCGGCTGCCTCGGCGTGTACGTCACCTTCGTCGACGAGCTCGCCTCGCTCGGCGAGGCGACCGTGAGCATGGTCAGCCAGATCGTCCCCGACAACCCGGCGGAGCGCACCTTCAAGCTGATCCGGACGCCCGCCGACGGGCTCGCCTACGCCTGGGCGATTGCCGAGAAATACGGGCTCACCTACGACCGGCTGCTGGAGCGGATCGACTGATGAAGGTCTTCCTGCTGCATCGCGACCAGGACTTCCAGGTCAAGCCGGAGCTGCGTGACGCGATCTTCGACGCGATGCACAGCAGCAACCCGTTCGCGGTGGAGAACGTCCGCCGCAACCAGGAGCGCGAGCGGGAGAAGAACCCCGGCCTCTCTGCACGCAAGCCGACCGCCGACGAAGCGCTCAGCCAAGACCTGGAGCTGCACACGCTCTGGAACGCGATGGGGGGCGGCGACCCCTACCTGTACGAAACCGCCAAGCGCGTCACGCTTTCGAGTCTGCGCGATCCGGAGTCGATCGTGTACCGGCAACGGGTGCTCGCCGACTGTCTCGAGCGGCCCGACACCGTCCGCGAGCTCTACGGGCTCGCGCTGGAGGCGCTCGAGGCCGAGCGTAAGGTCGGCGGCTTCTGGGGCGGCGCCGGGCCGGACCTGATCCTCAGCCGCTCGGTCAAGATGCTGCAAGAGCACGTGGAGGTGCTGAAGCGGCTGCGCAAGCTCGCGGACGAGCACGCGGATGACTTCCGGTCGGAAGGCTTCCGGCGCTTCTTCGGGATGCTGCAGGAAGAGCTCGCCGACGACTACCTGCAGACGGTCGACCACCACCTGCGCGAGCTCGAGTTCAAGCGCGGGCTGCTCGAGAGCGCCGAGCTCGCCAAGGGCTTCAAGGGCCACCGCTACACGGTCCGCACCCAGCGCCAGCTGAGCTGGAAGGAGCGCTACCTCCCTGGCAAGCGGCCGCCCGGCTACAGCTTCACGATCCCGCCCCGGGACGAGAACGGCTTCCGCGCGCTCGGCGAGATCCGCGGCCGCGGCCTCAACCACGTCGCCAACGCCGTCGCCCAGTCCGCCGACCACGTCAAGAGCTTCTTCAGCATGCTCCGGCTCGAGCTTGCCTTCTACCTCGGCTGTCTGAATTTGCGCGAGCGGCTCGACGAGAAGGGCGAACCGAGCTGCTTCCCGACGCCGCTGCCGGCAGACAAGGACGCGTTCGGCTGCCAGGGACTGTACGACGTCTGCCTCACCTTCCACCTCGATGGCCGCGTGGTCGGCAACGACGTCGCCGCCGACGGCAAGTCGCTGGTGATGATCACCGGCGCCAACCAGGGCGGCAAGTCGACCTTCCTGCGCAGCGTCGGTCTCGCGCAGCTGATGATGCAAGCCGGCATGTTCGTCGGCGCCGATGACTTTCGCGCCAACGTCTGCGCGGGCATCTTCAGCCACTACAAGCGGGAAGAGGACGAGTCGATGGACGGCGGCAAGCTCGACGAGGAGCTCGCCCGGATGAGCGTGATCGCCGACCAGATCACGCCCCGCTCGCTGCTGCTCTGCAACGAGTCGTTCGCCTCGACGAACGAGCGCGAGGGCTCGGAGATCGCGCGCCAGGTCGTGCGCGCGATGCTCGAGAAGCGGATCAAGGTCTTCTTCGTCACGCACATGTACGACCTGGCGCACGGCTTCCACGCGCAGCACCGGCCGGCCGCGCTCTTCCTGCGCGCGGAGCGGCAGCCGGACGGCGGCCGCACCTTCAGGATGGTCGAGGCCGAGCCGCTGCCGACGAGCTTCGGGAAGGACTCCTTCCGCCGGATCTTCGGCGAGGCCGCTGCGGCCGCGACGGCCGCCGCCTCGAGCTAGCAGGGAGGCGGCTGCCCGAGCGGGTCGCGCCAGCTATCGTAAGAAGACGATGATCGACGACCCGTGCGGCCCGGAGCCCGGCCTCCCGCCGGCCGAGGACCCCGAGCGCGAGGTCGCCGCGCTCGCGAAGGCGCTCGGCCACCCGGCACGCGTCCGCATCCTCGAGCTCCTGCTCGGCCGGGAGGCTTGCTACTGCGGCGAGCTCGTCGACGAGCTGCCGCTCGCCCAGGCGACCGTCTCCCAGCACCTGAAGATCCTCAAGGACGCGGGTCTCGTCCGCGGCGAGATCGATGGGCCGCGCGTCGCTTACTGCGCCAACCGCGAGCGGCTGCGGCGGCTCGGCGCGCTCGTCGCCGCGCTCGCCGACACGCCCACGCGCGCGCTCGCGGAGGCCGGCCGGTGACGAGCGAGAGCCTGCGCCGCCCCGCGTCGCCGGTTCCGGGCGAGGAGCGCGTGATCGCACGGCTCTCGACGCTCGACCGGTTCCTGCCGCTCTGGATCGCGCTCGCGATGGCCGCCGGGCTCGGGCTCGGCAGGGCAGTCCCGCGTCTGAACGACTGGCTCGGCGCGCTCCAGGTAGGCACCGTCAGCCTGCCGATCGCGGCGGGACTCCTGCTGATGATGTACCCGGTGCTGGCGAAGGTGCGCTACGAGGAGCTGGGACGATCCACGACGGACGGCGTCGACGACCGCCGCTTCTTCGCCATCTCGCTCTTCCTCTCCTGGGTGGCCGGGCCGCTCTTCATGTTCGCGCTCGCCTGGCTGCTCCTGCCGCACCAGCCCGCCTACCGCACGGGCGTGATCATCGTCGGGCTGGCGCGTTGCATCGCGATGGTGCTCGTCTGGAACGACATCGCCAGGGGCGACCGCGACCGCGCCGCCGTGCTCGTCGTCTTCAACGCGCTCTTCCAGGTGGCGGCCTACGCGGTGCTCGGCTGGTTCTACCTCACGGTCCTGCCGGGCTGGCTCGGACTCGACACGCAGGGCTTCGCGGTCGGGATCTGGGAGGTGGCGAAGACGGTGCTGATCTTCCTCGGGATCCCGCTCGCCGCTGGCGTCCTCACCCGCCGGGTCGGCCTCGCGCGCAAGGGGCGCGAGTGGTACGACCGCGTGCTCGTCCCGCGCCTCAGCCCGGTCACCCTCTACGGGCTGCTGTTCACGATCGTGCTCCTGTTCGCGATCCAGGGCGACAGGATCACCGCCCAGCCGCTCGACGTCGCCCGGATCGCGCTGCCGCTCCTCGCCTACTTCGCCGGGATGTGGAGCGCGGGCTTCGCGGCCGGCCGGCTGATGGGGCTGCCGTACCCCCAGACGGCGAGCCTCGCCTTCACCGTCGGCTCGAACGACTTCGAGCTCGCGATCGCGGTCGCGGTCGGCGTGTTCGGCGCCGCCTCCGGGCAGGCGCTCGCCGGGGCCGTCGGGCCACTGATCGAGGTCCCCGTCCTCGTCGCGCTCGTCTACGTCGCGCTCTGGCTCGCGCGCCGGCTCGACTGGCCCGCAGCGGCGGCCGTCGAGGCCTCGGCCCCGGCTCCCGCCGCAGACGGTCGCCTCGTCGCGGCGGAGGGGCCGTGAGCCCTGCGCGTTCGGTCGGGCGGGCCGCGGGCGTCGTACGCTTCGAGCCCGATGGCGGATCCGGTCGGTGCGGACGAGGCGCTCGCGCGCGGGCGGGAGGCGCTCCGGCGGGCGGCGTGGGGTGAGGCGCGCCGCCGGTTCGAGGCGGTGCTCGCGGAGCGGGAGTCGCCGGAGGCGCTGCTCGGGCTCGGGCTCGCCGCCCGGGGAGAGCAGGACGGGGAGGCGGCGCTCGCGGCGCACCAGGGCGGGTACCGCCTCGCGCGCCGAGGGGGCGACGCGCGGCTCGCGGAGCGGTGCGCGCTCGAGCTGGCGCTCGACTGCCTGAGCTTCCGCGGGCCGGCGCAGGCGCGCGGCTGGCTGGAGCGGGCGGGGCGGCTGCTCGCGGACGCGCCGGCCGGAGCCGAGCACGGGCTGCTCGCGTACCTCCGCGCCCGGTTCGCGCTCGCGGTCGCGCACGACCCCGCCGCCGCCCGCGCCTTCGCCGCGCAGGGGGCGGCGCTCGCCCGGTCGGCGGGGCTCGTCGACGGGGAGCTCGCCTGCCGGGCGCTCGAGGGGCTCGCGCTCGTCGCGCAGGGGCGGGTCGAGGCGGGGATGCCGCTGCTCGACGAGGCGGCGACGGCGGCGCTCGCGGGCGAGGTCGACGACCCGCAGATCGTGGAGGTGGTCTGCTGCCACCTGATCGACGCCTGCCAGCGGGTGCGCGACCTCGACCGGGCCGGCGAGTGGTGCCGGCGGGTCGAGGAGGTCGCCGAGCGGCTCGGCGACGCGGCGCTGTTCCAGACCTGCCGGACGCTGTACGGCGAGGTGCTGCTCTGGCAGGGGGCCTGGCAGGAGGCGGAGCGGACGCTGACCGCCGCCTGCCGCGCGCTCGCGGGCGCGCGGGCGAAGGCGGCGGACGGCCTCGTCCGGCTGGCCGAGCTCCGTCGCCGGCAGGGTCGGCGCGAGGAGGCGGCCGCGCTGCTTGCCGAGTGCGGCGAGCACCGCCTGGCGCCGGTCGTGCGCGGGGCGCTCGCGCTCGACGGCGGCGACGCGGAGGGGGCGGCGGCCGAGGCGGAGCGCTACCTGCGGCGGGTCGGCGCCGAGGACCGGCTCGAGCGCGTCCCGGGCCTCGAGCTGCTCGTGCAGGCGCGGCTCGCGCTCGGGGACGTCGGCGCGGCGCGCGCCGCCGCCGGGGAGCTGGCCGCGATCGCCGCCGCGGTGGGGACCGGCCCACTGCGCGCGGCCGCGTTGCGCGCCGCCGGCGCCGTCGCCGCCGGCGACGACCCGGGGACGGCCGTCGCGTCGCTCGAGGATGCCGTCGACCTCTTCGCCGCCCGCGGGATGCGCTACGAGACGGCCCTGGCGCGCTCGGAGCTCGCGCACGCGCTCCGGCGGCTGGGCCGCGAGCGCGCCGCCGAGCGCGCCGCCGAGACGGCGTGGGCCGAGCTACGCGCGCTCGGCCTGGAGACGCCGGCGCCGCGGCCGGAACGCCGCCGCGGCGAGCTGACGCGGCGGGAGCGCGAGGTCCTGCGCCTGCTCGCGCAGGGCCGCTCGAACGACGAGATCGCCGCCGCGCTCGTCCTCAGCGTCCGCACCGTCGAGTCCCACGTCGCGTCCGTCTACGCCAAGCTCGGCGTCGGGGGCCGCAGCGCCCGCGCCGCGGCGACCGCCCACGCGCTCAGGCAGGGCCTCGCCTGAAGGTTCCGTAGGCGGGCGGCGGCAATTCCGTACCGGCACCGAGGACGGCTCGGTACCGCCTCCGCCATGCTCGCGCCCGTCGAGTCCGTGATGGAGGGATGCGGTTGTACGACGTGATCGTGGTCGGCTCGCGGGTCGCGGGGGCGACGACCGCGATGCTCCTCGCCCGCGCGGGTCTGAAGGTGCTGGCCGTCGACCGGGCGAGCTTCCCGAGCGACACTCTCTCGACCAACAACGTCCAGCTCCCCGGGGTCGCCCGGCTCGCCCGCTGGGGGTTGCTCGAGCAGGTGGCCGCGGCGGGCACCCCGGCGATCCGCCGCGTCCGGTTCGACCCGGGGCCGGTCGTGCTCGAGGGCAGCTACCCGGCGTTCGACGGCGTCGACAGCGTCTACGGGCCGCGGCGCACGCTGCTCGACACGCTGATCGTCGCGGCCGCCCGCGCGGCCGGGGCGGACGTGCGGGAGCGCTTCGTGGTCGACGAGCTCCTGCTCGCCGACGGCCGGGTCGAGGGCATCCGCGGGCGCAGCCGCGGCGGGGCGGAGGTGCGGGAGCGCGCGCGGCTCGTCGTCGGCGCCGACGGCCGCCACTCGCTCGTCGCCCGCAGCGTCGGCGCGGCCGCCTACGAGGCGCGGCCCCCGCGCTCCTTTGGCTACTACACCTACTGGGAGGGGGTGCCGGTCGCAGGCGGCGAGATCTACGCCCGCGACCGGCGGATGGTCGGCGCCTGGCCGACGAACGACGGCCTCGTGATGACCTACGTCGCCGGCCCGGCCGCCGAGTTCCAGGCGTTCCGCCGCGACCCGGAGGCGAACCTGCTCGCCGCGCTCGACCGCGCCGGCGACCTCGGGCTGCGCGTGCGCTCCGGCCGTCGCGTCGAGCGGATCCACGGCAGCGCCGACCTCGGCAACTACCTGCGGACGCCGTTCGGGCCGGGCTGGGCGCTCGTCGGCGACGCCGGCTACGCGCTCGACCCGCTGACCGCGCTCGGCATCCACGACGCCCTACGCGACGCCGAGCTGCTCGCCGGCGCGATCGCCGCCGGCCTCGCGGGGACGTCGCCGCTCGAGCGCCTGCTCGCCGACTACCAGCGGCGGCGCGACCGCGCGGCGCTGCCGATGTACCGCTTCACCCTCGAGCTCGCCTCGTTCGCCCCGCCGAGGCCCGAGCAGGAGATGCTCTTCCGCGCGCTCGCCGACCGCCCCGAGGAGGTCGGTCGCTTCCTCGGCGTGCTCGCCTGCGCGGTCCCCGTCGACGCGTACTTCTCGCCGCGGAACCTCGTGCGGCTCCTCGGCCTGCGCGCCTTCCTCGAGCTCGCGCGCGGCCGGCGCCGCCGGGCCGTGCCCGCCGGGGAGGCGGCGGCACTCGGTGAGTAGGCGAGGGAGGGGCTAACCGGCCTCTGAGCACGCGTTCAGTTCTGAGTCAGACGTCTCGTGCAAGGTTGCGTTTGGGCCGGTAGCTCAAGTGGCAGAGCCCTTCGCTCTTGACGGAGGAGATGCGGATCGAAACCTGCCCGGCCCACCATGCTCAGCTCCGCCCCTTGGCGTGCGGGAGTTCGTGTCGCCGGGTGAGGAGGGCGTAAATGGCGGGGACGGTGAGGGCGCGGCGGAAGGGGAGGAGGTCGAGTCCGTCGGGGGTGTTGAGGTAGCCGGGACTCCGGCCGGGTTGGTCGGTGTGGCCGTACTGCCAGATGATCCGGTGGCGGGGGACGCTGAGGATGACGACGCGGTGGCGGTAGTCGTCGTTGACGGCGATGAGGCCGTGCCCGAGGGGGAGGGCGAGGGAGGGATGGTCGAGCATGCCGGGGCCGGAGCGTGGGCCGTAGCGCCAGAGGACGCGGCCGGCGCGGGTGAGGATGAGAACGTGGCCGGGGCGGGCGTAGTCGGCGAGCATGATGCGGCCGTGGCCGAGCCACTGCGGGTCGGAGGGGTAGGAGACCGGTGCTTGCAGTGACCACATGAGTCGGCCGTGGCCGCTGAAGGCGTCGATCCAGGAGCCGGTGATCTCGCTAACGAGAATGCCGCCGCCTGGAAGCGGGGTGCCGCCGTTGACGGCCGTGAGAGATCGTGGCGGGTGGTGCAGGCAGGAGGCGGGGGTGCCGATCTGGCGGATGATCCGCTTGGCGTCGTCGATGTAGAGGACGCGGCAGTTGTATGCGTCGGCCACGGTGACGACTCCGTGCGGGAGCAGGTAGGCGTCGTCGGGAGTGTTGAGATAGCCGGACGCGGAGCCCTTGACGTTGGGGTGTCCGTAGTGCCAGAGGACCTTGCCGGCGGGGAAGGAGATGATCTGGATCGTGTGTTGGTCTTCCTGGTTGCTGATGATCTCGCGCAGGTCCGGGCCGAAGAAGGCGTCGTCGTCGTAGTAGAACGGGTAGCCGGGCTTGTGGCCGGGTGCGGGGTAGCGCCAGATGATGCGCTTGCGGTTGTCGACCAACAGGATGCGGTTGTTGCCCCGGTCGGCGATCAGAAGATAGCCCGGTATCGGGCGGGGTAGCGGCAACGGCGACCGCGACGACTTCGCAGACGTTGAGGCTGAAACATTCGTGCTCGACGTTCGCGATGGGGTGCTCGTGAACGTCGCGGCGATCGCGCCTGCTACGAGAATCGCGACGGCGATTCCGCCGACGAGCAGCCGCTGCCGTCGGAGAGCGCGCTGTCGCTGGTCGCGGCGTCGGCGAGGCACGTTGTCGAGGGCTGCCGATTAGATGTCGCCGATGCTGGCCTCTGCTTTGCCGACGCGACGGCGACGGTAGGTGAGCAGAGCGATTGCGGCGATGACGAGGGACACGGCGGCGACCGAGACGTAGTCGAAGGCGTGGTGGAAGTGCTGGTAGCCGGTGCCGATCGCCCAGCCGGCGCCGGCGAGGCCGAAGCTCCAGACGGCGCTTCCGGCGAGGGTGAGCGAGGTGTAGGGCCCAAAGGGCATTCGTTCGAAGCCGGCGGGGATCGAGACGAAAGAGCGGATCACCGGAGTGATGCGACCGACGAGAACGGCGAGGAGCCCGTAGCGGCGAAACCAGTCGTCGGCGCGGGCGAGCTTGTGCGGATCAAGGTGGAAGGCGCTTGCGTGTCGCTCGACGAACGGCCGCCCTGCGCGCGCTCCGATTAGCCAGCCGACCCAGGAGCCGACGAGGTAACCGAGCGTACCGGTGGCGGCGATCGCGATGTAGCTCGCGGTGTGGCTGTGGATTCTGTTGCCGATGAGGACGACGTGGGCGCCGCCGACCGCGCCGCTCGCGAGTGCTCCGCCGTAGACCATCACGAGCTCGCTGGCGGCGGGAAAGACGGCGTCGATGAGCATGAGGACGAAGACCGCGTAGATGCCGTTCGCGCCGACGAAGTGGGTGATCGAATGGGTTAGCGACGCGACCGGCATCCCGCGTCAATCTCGCACGGGCGATCTGATTCCAACCTGAACGGCCGGAGCGCCGACCGCCGATGCGGTGCCTGCCGGTGGTGTCGAATCACGCGAGGGAAGCCGCGAGCTCTGGCAGCGTCGCCTTCGCGGGCGCGGCCGGCAGGGAGAGCCAGGTGTCGGCGCCGCCCGCTGGACGGTTGGTAGCGCCGGCGCTGCCGCCGTGGGCGGCGGCGACCTCGGCGGCGATCGCGAGGCCGAGCCCGGCGCCGGCGCCGCTGCGAGCGTGGTCGGCGCGGCTGAAGCGGTGGAACGCGCGCGGAAGGAAGCCGGCGGGGAAGCCGGGGCCGTGGTCGGCGACGTGCAGCTCGACGGTTCCGCTGGCCTCGCGGGCGGTGAGCTCGATGTCGCCGCCGCCGTGGCGGAGCGCGTTCTCGACCAGGTTGGCGAGCGCCTGCTCGAGTCGGAGCCGGTCTCCACGAAGGCGTGCCTCGGTCGTGCCGACGACGATCGCCCGGGACGCGTCGGCGGCGCGGCGCTCGAAGCGGGCGGCGACGACCTCGAAGAGGGCGTGCGCCTCGAGTGGCTCTTCGCGCAGCACGAGCCTGCCGTCGTCGAGCCGGGCGAGGAGGAGCAGGTCCTCGGCAAGCTGGCAGAGGCGGTCGGCCTCCGCGCCGATCGAGCGCAGCGCCGCCCGCAGCTCGTCCTCGCCACGCGGCTCCTCGAGCGCGAGCTCGACCTCGGCGCGCAGGAGCGCGAGCGGCGTGCGCAGCTCGTGGCTCGCGTCGGCGACGAAGCGGCGCTCCGTGCTCAGCCCGCTTTCGACCCGGGAAAGCAGGTCGTTGAGCGTCCGGCCGAGGCGTGCCAGCTCGTCGCGCGTGCGGGGTACCGGCAACCGCTCGGAGAGCCGCCGCTCCGAGATCGTGCCGGCCCGGACTCGCATCCGCTCGACCGGGCGGAGGGCAGCCGCGGCGAGCAGGTAGGCGATCAGCGAGGTCGCGAGGAGCGCGGCTGGGCCGCCGAGGAGGAGCTCGCCGCGCAGGCTCGCGAGCGCCTGGTCACGGGTGGCGAGCGGCGCCCCGACCACGACCACGAGCCGCTCGCCCTGGGCGCGCACGGGCACCGCGAGCAGACGCACGGCGACGCCGGCGCGGCGGGCACGGACGACGAGCAGAGCCGCCGTGCGGGCGCGGGCGAGTTGGCGTGGGTCGAGGAGCGAGCGACTGCCGAGCCCCTTGGTCTCGTCGATGACCCGACCCCGCCGGTCGAGGACCTGCGCGAAGCTCTCGCCGCCGCCGACCGGCGAGGGCTGCGCCTCGCGGAGGCCGGTGTCCGACTGCTGGACGAGGGCGGCGACGTCGGCGGCGCGCCCGCGCAGGCCTTGGTCGAGCGTGGTGTCGAGCGAGACGTTGAGGTGGCGGACGAGGAGGAAGGCGAGCGTTGCGAACAGGGCTGCCGTCCCTGCGGCGAAGGCGAGCGTGAGGCGGAGGCGAATGGGGAGGCGGCTCATCCGCCGTCGGCGCGAAGCCGGTAGCCGCCTCCACGCACCGTCTCGATCGCGTGACGGCCGAAGGGTCGGTCGACCTTCTCGCGCAGGTGGCGGATGTGGACGGTGATGACGTTGGAGCGGTTGTCGTAGCTCATGTCCCACGCGTGCCCGAGCAGCTCGTAGCGGCTGACCACCTCGCCAGGACGGCGCAGGAGCAGCTCCAGCAGGGCGAGCTCCTTCTGTGTGAGCGAGATCTCGGTCCGGCCGCGCCAAACACGCTGGGTGGCGGGCTCGAGCCGCAGATCACCCGCCTCGAGGACGGCCGGCCGCGCCGGCTGGCCGCGGCGGACGAGGGCACGCAGACGTGCCCGCAGCTCGGCGATCGAGAAGGGCTTGGTGAGGTAGTCGTCGGCGCCGCAGTCGAGCCCGTAGACGCGGTCCTCGACGGCGTCGCGCGCGGTCAGCAGGAGCACCGGCGTCCAGACGGCCTGTGCACGCAGACGCGCGCACGTCTCGAAGCCGTCGAGATCGGGAAGCATCACGTCGAGCACGATCGCGTCGTAGCGGTGCGCTGCAGCCATCCAGAGCGCGTCCCGTCCGGTCTCGGAGAGATCGGCGGCGCCGCCGCGCTCGCTGAGCGCGCGCCGCAAGAGCGGCCCGAGCTTGGGGTCGTCTTCGACGACGAGCGTTCGCATCTTCCGTCTGCCTGAGTCTGCCTCCTTCGAGGTGAATCGAAGGTGAACGCCGACCGTCACCGTGAGTTCACCAGCGCCTTCCTACCGTGGCCGTGCCTGTCCAGGTACACCAGACAAGGAAGGAGGTCACGGCATGCATGCACGTCTCGGCAGGATCGGCGCAGCGGTGGCTGCGCTCGCCGCGCTTGCCTTCGGTGCTACGGCGTTGGCGTCGGCGGCGGGCGGCTGGCACGCCACCCCGTCGACGGCGGCACACGTGCACCTGACCCGCGCCCGCACCGTCGCTCGGGCGCAGCACCTGCGGGCGACGGCGCGTACGCGCGGCGAGGATCCGACCGCCTCGGAGTACGGGGAGGAGCAGCAGGGCGAGAACGGGCCGGCGCCTGGATCCGACGGCGACGCGGCCGCGCAGGCGGCCGCCTGCCAGAAGGCCGGGGTCGATCCGAACGCCGACAACGTCCAGTACGACGACCAGACGGGCGTCTGCTCGCTCGACACCGGGAGCAGCGCCGGCGGTTGACGGCGGCTCGCAGGCCCGCGTCTCGACCACCGCGGCTGCGGGCGAGAGCCTGAACGGTGACCGGGTCGTCGGAGGCCCGGCACCGTTCAGGCGCCGGTCAGGTGCTCGACCGGACACTGGCGGCGTGACCCGCTGCGTGGCCCGCGCGCCCTTCGCGTCCCTCGTGCTCGTCGTCGCCGCGGTCTCCGTGACCGGTTGCGGCGGCTCGAGCCACGCCACCTACTCGCCGCCCGCGCCCGCCATGCCCACGAGCACCGGAAGAGCGGCCGCGACCAGCGGCTCGTCGGCGGCAGGCCCCGGGGCACTGCAGGCGGAGGCGACTGCGACCGCAGCCGGAGACATCCCCGACAACCAGGTCTTCCTGACCTTCCGGGACGCGCGCGCCGGCTACTCGATGAAGTACCCGGAGGGGTGGGCGCAGCAGGGCTTCGGCGACGCTGTCACCTTCCGCGACAAGGACAACGTCATCCGCGCCGTCGTCTCGCCGGGCCCGGCGTGGACGCGGGCGAGCGTGCAGGGGGACGTGCAGGCGTTGAGGGGGGTGCGGGTGCAGAGCCCGCCGCAGGCGATCACGCTCGCCGGTCGGCCGGCGTTCAAGGTCGTCTACCGCACCGTGAGCGCGCCGAACCCGGTGACGGGGAAGCGCGTGACGCTGTCGGTCGACCGCTACTACCTGTGGACGCGAGGCCGGCGTGCGGTGCTCGACCTCGGCTGCCCGGTCGGTGTCGACAACGTCGATGCCTACCGGATGATCAGTGAGAGCTTCCGGTGGAGCTGAGGAGCCTCTACCGCGAGCCGGAGCGCCGGACCGAGATCAGCTTCGGGGCGCTCGAGTTCCACGACGTCTTTCGCATCTTCCGCTCCGGTCCGGCGGAGACCGTGGCGCTGCGCGGGTTCGACCTGCGGATAGAGCCGGGCGAGCTGGTGGCGCTATTCGGGCCCTCGGGATCGGGGAAGAGCACCGCGGTGCATCTGGCCGCCGGTCTCGACCAGGCGTCCGCCGGTGACGTACTCGTGTTCGGACGCTCGCTCGCGCGTTCGAGCGAAGCCGAGCTCGCGGCCTACCGCGCCCGCGTGGTCGCGCTCGTCTTCCAGAGCGGGAACCTGTGGCCGGACTTGAGCGCGAGCGAGAACGTCGCGCTCGGCCTGCGCCTCGCCGGCCGCCGCGACGTGCGTGCCGCGGCGGAGCGGGCCCTCGGCGCGTTCGACCTGCGGCGGCGAGAGGGGCAGCGTGCGGGCTCGCTCTCGGGGGGCGAGCAGCAGCGGGTCGCGATCGCCGCGGCAGCGGCGCGGGAGGCGCCGCTCGTACTCGCGGACGAGCCGACGGCGGAGCTCGACGCGCGCAACGAGCAGACGGTGCTGGTGGCGCTGACCCGCCTGCGTGAGGAGTTCGGGAGCACGGTCGTCGTCGTCACGCACTCGCCTCGGGTCGCGGAGGCCGCCGACCGTGTGATCGAGGTCCGCGACGGGAGGGTGGTGCGATGAGCGTGGCGCCGACGGTCCGCGAGGCGCTCGCCGCTTGCCGTTCCCTCGAGGTCCGCTACGGCGAGGGTGAGTCGACCGTCCGCGCGCTTGCCGGGGTCGACCTCGAGATCCGAATGGGTGAGACCCTGGCGCTGCTCGGTCGCTCGGGCTCCGGAAAGACGACGCTCCTGCACGCGCTCGGAGGGCTGGTCGAGCCGAGCGGCGGCGTGGTGGAGTGGCGCGGGCGGCCGCTGGCCTCGCTCGACCGCACGGCGCGCGGCGCGGTCCGAGCGCACGGGATCGCCCACGTGTTCCAGGGGGCGAACCTGCTGCCCCACTTCACCGCTCTCGAGAACGTCGCGTTCGCCGCCCACCTGGCCGCCGACCCGGAGCTCTCACCCGGGGGGCTGCTCGACCTGGTCGGGCTCTCCGCGAAAGCCGACCACCTGCCGGCGGAGCTCTCGGGTGGCGAGGCGCAGCGAGTCGCGATCGCGCGCGCGCTCGCGCAACGGCCTGCGCTGCTGCTCTGCGACGAGCCGACTGGGCACCTCGACTCGGACACGGGCGAGCGCGTGCTCGACCTGATCGAGGCGCTGCAGCGCGAGCTCGGCTTCGCCCTCGTCGTCGCGACCCACGACCCCGACGTCGCGGCGCGGCTCGAGCGCGCGGTCGAGTTGGAGGACGGGGCGATCATCCGCGAGGAGGGCGGGTGAGGGTCGCGGCGCCGCTCGTGCTCGCGGAGCTCATCCGCGGGCCCGGACGCGCGCTGGTGCGGGTGCTCACGCTCGCGACCGCGGTCGGCCTGCTCGGGGCGATGCTGCTGTTCGTCGGGCACTCGCTCGGCACGATGACCGGCAGCGCGGTGCGCAGCGTCCCGCTCGACTGGCAGGGCCCCGTTGCAAGCGCTCGCGCCGCCGTCGCCGTCGCGCGGCGGGTCGGGCGGCAGCCGGGCGTGGCCGAGGCGGTGCCGGCGGCGACGGCCCCGTTCGCCGGGATCGAGCACGTCGATCCCGCGGCCGGGACGATCCGCTCGGGCGCGGGTGCGATCCTCGCGGTGCCACCCGGCTACCTCGCGCGCATCCACACCTTCCGCTTCCTGCGCGGCTCGATGCGGCCGGGCGAGATCGTCTTCGACCAGCAGCTCGCGGCGACGCTGCGGGTGCAGCCGGGAGACACGGTGACGCTGACGCCGCGGCGGGGTGCGAGGCCGATCAGGTTCCGGGTCAGCGGGGTGGTGCTCGTCGCTGCCCCGGACGTGATCTTCCAGCCGCTCAACCCGCTGCTCGGCCCGGCTCCCGCCCAGCCGCCGGCCGACATCGCCATCCTGCCGTTCGCCACCTTCGCGGCGCAGGTCGCGCCCTGGATTCCGTCGATCGGCTCGGCCGCCGGTCCCCCGGCCGTTCCCGGCGCTCAGAGCGGCACGCAGTGGCAGGTGCAGGTGCAGGTCGACCCGGCGGCGCTGACCGGCAGCCCCTCCCACGCGCTGCAGCAGGCCACGCAGCTGCGCAACCGCATCGAGCGGACGCTCCCCGGCCAGGTCGTCTTCGTCGACAACCTCGCCGACAACCTGGGCGGCGCGGCCGGCGACGCGCTCTACGCCGAGACGCTGTACATCATGCTCGCCGTGCCGGGCGCCCTCGTCGCGCTCGGGCTCGCGTACCTGGCCGCACTCGGGACGGCGGAGCGCGACCGGCGCAACCTCGCGCTGCTGCGCGCGCGCGGTGCCCGCCGCCGCGACCTCGTGTGGCTGGCGGTGCTCGAGAGCCTCCTGCTCGGGATCGTCGCCGGAGCGGTCGGCACCCTCGTCGCGCTCGTCGCCGTCCGACTCGTCGGCGGCGGTGGCGGAATCGGGACGGGCCGCGTCCTCGCGACGTTCGCGATCTGCGGCGGGCTCGCGGCGGCGGGCGGGGCGGTCACGCGCGTCGGCGCCGGGATCGCAGCCTTCCGCGGCAGCGTCGCCGAAGGTCGGCGCAGCGTCCGTCGCAGCGCGGCTCCGCTCTGGCAGCGGCTGTACCTCGACCCGATCCTGCTCGCGGTCGCGGGACTCGTGTACTGGCTGACCGAGCGCACCGGCTTCACGGCGGTGGTGAGCCCGGACGCGAACCCGACGCTGTCGCTCTCGGTGTACATGTTCCTCGCGCCGGTGCTCCTCTGGCTCGGCGCCGCGCTTCTGCTCCTGCGCCTGCGCGGCCGCGCCCTCGCCTGGGTCGCGGCGCGCGTCGCCGGGACGCGGGCGCACACACCGCTCGGCTTCCTGCTCGCGAGCGCCGGTAGGCGCGGACCCGCGCTCAACCGCGGCCTGCTCGTGCTCGGCCTGCTGCTCGCCTTCGGCGTCAACCTCGGCATCTTCACGGCGACCTACGACCAGCAGGCGCGCGTCGATGCCCAGCTCACGCTCGGAGCCGACGTGGTCGTCACCGCGCCGCCGGGATCAGTGGCGCGGCACGAGCTCGTCGAGCGAATCGGCCACCTGCCCGGCGTCGCCGGCGTCTCCGCGGTCGACCACTCCTACGCCTACGTCGGGCCGGACCTGCAGGACACCTTCGGCATCGACCCGGCGACGCTCCCCCGAGGTACGAGCCTGCGCGACTCGTACTTCCTCGGCGGCAGTGCTGGGCAGGTGCTCGAACGCCTGCGCACGACCCCGGACGGGATCCTCGTCTCGAAGGAGACGATCACCGACTACTCGCTCAAGCTCGGCGATCTGCTGCGACTACGCGTACTCGACAATCGCACCGGCAGGTTCCACGTGGCGCCGTTCCACGTCGTCGGGATCGTGCAGGAGTTTCCCTCGGCGCCGAGAGACTCGTTCATGGTCACGAACGCCGCCTACCTGCATCGGGTTACCCACGACCCGGGCCCGAACGTCGTCTTCGTCCGTGCAACCGGCGACCCGCGGACGCTCGCCCGCCGCGTTGCGGCCGCGACCGCGTCGTTCGGCGCCAGCGTCAAGGACATCCGCGCGCAGACCGTGCAGACGGTCAGCTCGATCACGACCGTCGACCTTCGCGGGATCAGCCGCATCGAGGAGGCGTTCGTGCTCGCCCTCGCCGCCGCGACGATGGCGCTCTTCGTCGCCGTCGGCCTCGCCGAGCGGCGCCGGGAGCTGGCGACGATGGTGGCGCTCGGCGCCTCGCTGCGCCGCGCGGCGGCGTTCCTCTGGAGCGAAGCGGCTCTCGTGCTCGCGGCGGCCCTCGTGCTCGCCGCGGTGCTCGGCTGGATGCTCGCGGCGATGCTCGTCGCCATGCTCCGGCACGTCTTCGACCCGCCCCCCGATCACCTCGCCGTTCCGTGGGCGTTCCTCGGCGGTCTCGGCGGCGCCGCCCTCGCCGGGGGGCTCGGTGCCGCCGCGCTCGCGGCGCTGCTGATCCGTCGCCTGCCGCTCGGCGCGATCTTGCGCGAGGAGTGAGGATGGGCTCGACAGCCCGGCGGCGGCCGCACCGCCAACCCGCGTCCGGCGCGAGGGCGGCGATACTTCCGGGACGATGGGGCCGCTCGTCTTGATCGCCGAGGACGACGCCGAGCTGCGCAGCGTCCTCTGCCGCGGGCTACGGGAGGAGGGCCTCCAGGCCGAGGCCGCTCCCTCCGGCGCCGCGCTGCTCGCGCAGGTCGAGCGCAGTGCCCCAGACGCGCTCGTCATCGACATCGGGCTGCCCGACAGCGACGGCCGCGACCTCTGCCAGGCGCTGCGGGCGCGCGGCGTGCAGGCACCGGTGCTGTTCCTCACCGCCCGCGACGCGCTCGTCGACCGGCTGGCCGGCTTCGACGCCGGCGGCGACGACTACCTGACGAAGCCGTTCGCGTTCGCGGAGCTGGTCGCGCGGCTCCAGGCGCTCTTGCGCCGCGCCGGGGCCGAGGGCGCGCTGGAGGTGGCCGGCGTACGACTCGATCCCGTCACCCACTCCGTCGCGTGCGGCGACCGCTCGGCCTCGCTGACCCCGACCGAGTTCCGGGTGCTCGCCCGTCTGCTCTCCCGGCCCGGCGAAGCGGTGCGTCGGCGCGAGCTGATCCGGGCCGGCTGGGCGCACGGCGCGTTCGTTCGCGACAACACCCTCGATGCCTACGTCGCCCGGCTGCGCCGCAAGCTCCGCGCACTCGACGGCGCGCCGGCGATCACGACCGTGCACGGTGTCGGCTACCGCATCGGGTGAGCCGGCTCGGGATCCGCCGCCGCCTCTTCCTGGTCGTGGTTGCGACCGTCGCGGTCTCGGTCGCCGCCTTGGTGCTCGGCTTCAACGTCATCCTCGCGCGCACGCTCACGCGCGACGCGCGCGACCTTGCTCGCACCCGCGCCGCCGCTCAGGTGGCGCTGCTCACCGTCAGCCGCGGCCGGCTCGCGGTGCAGGAGGCGCCAGACGACGCCGCGGCCGACGCCGACATCTGGGTGCTCTCGCGTGGGGCTGTCCTCGAGGGGCCACACGCCGGCGCGAGCGTGAACGAGGCAGTGCGCGCCCTCGCAGGCGGGAGTGCGCGCTATGCAGAGGTTGCCGCTGCGGACATCCTCCTCTACGCAGCCCCGGTCGTCGCCGGCGGGCACCGAGTCGGCACCGTCGTCGCCGGCGTCTCGCTCGCGCCGTACGAGCAGACGCGGCGGCTCGTGCTCATCGCGTCGGTCGTGCTCGGCGGACTCGTCCTCCTGCTCGTCGCGGCCGCCTCACGCTGGCTGCTCGCCTCCTCGCTCCGGCCGGTGCGGCGCATGACGCGCCAGGCGGCCGCCTGGAGCGAGCACAACCTCGACCAGCGCTTCGGCCTCGGCCAGCCGCACGACGAGCTGACCGAGCTCGCGGCTACGCTCGACAGCCTGCTCGACCAGCTCGCTGCCAGCCTCCGCCGGGAGCAGCGCTTCTCGGCCGAGCTCTCGCACGAGCTGCGCACGCCGCTTGCCCGGGTGATGGCCGAGGCCGAGCTGGCGCTCCGCCGCGAGCGAGACCCGAGCGAGTACCGGCGCGCGCTCGAGGTGATCAGCAAGAGCGCCGCACACCTGACGCGAGTGGTCGACGCCCTCGTCGCCGCCGCCCGGCACGAAGCCGGCTTCGGGCGCCGAGCAGCCGACGCGTACGCCGTCGCGGCCGGAGCGGCGGCAGCATGCGCCGACCTCGTCGCGCACCGCGGCGTCGAGCTGGACCTGCGCTCCCCGCAGGCGCCAATCCGCGTCGCCGTCGAGCCCGAGCTCGGCGAGCGCATCCTCCAGCCGCTGATCGACAACGCCTGCCGCTACGCCGCAGGCCGGGTCGAGGTCTCGGTCGAGCGCGCCCTCGGCGGCGTCCGCTACACGGTCGACGACGACGGCGCTGGCGTCTCCGACGACGAGCGCGAGCGCATCTTCGATCCCGGCGTCCGCGGCAGGCAGGGAGTCCGTGACGGCGAAGGAGCGGGTCTCGGGCTCGCCCTGGCCCGCCGTCTCGCCCGCAGCGCGGGCGGCGAGATCGAGGCGCGTCCCCGCGCCGGAGGCGGGCGGTTCGTCGTGACCCTGCCGGGGGCCTGAGCTCGCGTCGGTTCCGGCGGTCAGGCGGCGTTCAGGTCGAACCGCGGAAGGTCATCGCCATGCGCCGGCTGCTTCCGGCCTGCCTCGCACTGCTCTCCGGTCCGGTGGGTGCGCTTGCGCCGAGCGGCCTCGCCCACCCGAGCCCGGTGCACCGCTCGCCGGGCACTCCCGTCGCGACGTCGAGAACGAGGTACGTGCTCGGGTACTCGGTCGAGCACCGACCGATCATCGCGTGGCTGATCGCGCCGAAGCGTGCTCGGCGGTCGGTGCTGGTCGTCGGGACGATCGCCGGGGACGAGCCGGGCGGGATCGCCGTGGCGAGGGTGCTGTCGTCTCAGGCCGCGATCGCCGGGGTGAGACTGTGGCTCGTTCCCGATGCGAATCCGGACGGCGTGGCCCGAGGGGCGCGCACGAACGCCGACGGAGTCGACCTGAATCGCAACTTCCCGTTCAGGTGGCGGCGCCTCGGCGCGCCCGGCAATCGCTTCTACTCCGGCCCGCGACCTGCCTCGGAGCCGGAGACCGAAGCGATCGAGATGTTCCTTCGGCGCACGCGCCCGGGGCTCGCGATCTGGCTCCACCAGCCGTATGGACTGATCGACGACTCGCAGGGGCCCCGGTGGGCCGAGCAACAGCTCGCCCGGGCGCTCGAGCTTCCCCTTCGTCGGCTGCCCGACTATCCCGGAAGCGCGATCGGGTGGGACGACCACATCGTCCCCGCCTCGGCATTCGACCTCGAGCTTCCGGGCGGACGCCTGAGCCGAGCGACGGTCTTCCGGACCGTGTCCGCGATCCGCGCGCTCGCACGACGATTCGCCGTTGCTCGGTGAGCCACCGTGACACGGGCGCGACCGGCGCAGGATGCGCCGTTGCGACGGCGGGAAGCGAGCGGGCGACGGGCCGGATCCCTTCGCCGCCTTCGCCGCGGGCTCAGCGCGGGCGTGGTCGCCGCGTGCCCGTGTCGGCGAGGGTGACCCCTTCGCGGCCGGCGACGCGCTCCACCCTCTCGTCGAGCCGCCGCCGCTGCCGCTCGCGCCCGGGCAGGAGCCGCTCTCGCGGGTGCTCGCGCGCCTGCGCCGGGATGAGCGCCGAGCGCGCCGCCGACCTGGACTCGTCCGCGGTCGTCAAGCTCGCCGTCGCCGAGCCGGAGTCGTCGGACGCTGCGCCGCTACCTGCGCCGCCGGCGGCCGCTCGTCGCGCGTGCGCTCGCGAGGGCGGAGGTGGCGCGGGCGTTGCTGCCGCGGGGCGCGCTGGCGGTGCGGCGCGGCCAGGAGGTCCCGGCACGGCTCGAGCTTCCGGGTGCGGCTGCCTGCGTCGATCCCGATAATCGAGGGCGTTGCCGACGACGGAGAGGAGGCCGATGGCCAGGAAGCTGACCGCGGAGGAGCGCGCCACGCTGAAGGAGACGCTGCAGGACGCGGAGGGCGAGGCGGTAGTGCTCGCGAAGATCGCGGAGCTGCCCGACGCCGACCGGGAGCTCGCCCAGCGGGTGCACGCGATCGTAATGCAGGCTGCTCCGGGACTGAGGCCACGCACGTGGTACGGGATGCCGGCGTACGCGAAGGACGGGAAGGTCGTCTGCTTCTTCCAGGCGGCGGCGAAGTTCAAGGCACGCTACGCGACCTTCGGCTTCAGCGACAAGGCGAACCTCGACGAGGGGCACATGTGGCCGACCTCGTTCGCGCTTGCGAAGCTGACGAGGGCGGAGGAGAAGCGGATCGCAGCGCTCGTCAAGCGGGCCGTGGGCTAGCTTCGCTCGCCGGCCGCGGCGTCCTGTCGCCGCTTCGCCACCGTGAGGCTGGTGGCGGTGCGCGCAGCGCCTTCCTCGGCGTTTCCGATCGGGTCGGGACGGTCGCCGGAGTCGAGATCTGTCCTCCTAGAACGTGATCAGGAACTTCAGGACTTCGCGGTCGTTCATCGCGCGATAGCCGTCGGGGACGTCCTCGATCGAGCCGGTGCGGTCGAAGACGCGGCCCGGCTCGATCCGCCCCTCGAGTACGTCCGGCAGGAGCTCCTCGATGTAGGCGCGCACGGGCGCCGGGCCGCCCCCCATCGACGCGTTCTTCCAGAACGCGACGCCGGTCGGCGTCGAGTCGTGCTCGGGCACGCCGACCCTCCCGATCGCGCCGCCCGGCCGTGCGATCGCGAGCGCCGTCTCGACCGCCTGCTCGAGACCGACGCACTCCAGCACCGAGTGCGCGCCGTGCCGGGTGAGCTCGCGTACGCGCTCGACTGCGTCCTCGCCACGCTCCCGCACCACGTCGGTGGCGCCGAACTCCTGGCCGAGGGCGACCCGGTCGGGATGGCTGCCGAGCAGGATGATCCGCTCGGCGCCGAGGCGCCTCGAGGCGATCACGCCGCACAACCCGACGGCGCCGTCGCCGACCACGGCGACGGTCTTGCCCGGACCGACCTGCGCGGCGAGGGCGGCGTGATGGCCGGTTCCCATCACGTCGCTGAGCGTCAACAGCGACGGCAGGCGCGCGGCGTCGACTCCGACCGGCAGCGCGACGAGCGTGCCGTCTGCCTTCGGGACGCGCACCGCTTCGCCCTGGCCACCGTCGACGTCGTCGAAGCCGTACCTGCCGCCGTGGAGGCACGCGCTCTGCAGCCCCTCGCGGCAGAAGACGCAGCTGCCGTCCGACCAGAGGAAGGGGGAGACGACGAGGTCGCCGACCTTGATGCTCGTGACGTCGGAGCCGACATCCTCGACGACGCCGATGAACTCGTGGCCCATCCGGCGACCGGTGTCGTCGCGTGGCATCGCCTTGTACGGCCAGAGGTCGCTGCCGCAGATCGCGGCGCAGGTGACGCGCACGAGCGCGTCCGTCGGCTCGATCAGTCGCGCGTCCGGGACGTCCTCGACACGCACATCGCCGGCTCCGTACATGACTGTCGCGCGCATACCGACAGGCCTCCGGTCAACGAGGAAGACGAGCGGGAAACGATCGCTTCGGCGCCGGCCCCGCGGCGGCCAGATCCAGTTTGCCACCACGATGGATGCCGAAGCGCTGCCGTTCGAGGACGCGGGCTTCGACCGGGTGCTCTCCGCCTTCGGGGTGCAGTTCGCGCCGCGCCACCAGCAGACGGCCGCCGAGCTGGCGCGCGTCTGCGCACCCGGCGGGCTGATCGCGCTCGCAAACTGGACGCCCGAGGGGCAGGTCGGCGACCTGTTCGAGATCATGGGCGCCTACCTGCCGGCGCCGCCCCCGTACGCCTCGCCGCCGGCGCGCTGGGGCGACGAGGAGCACGTGCGCGCCCTCTTCGCCGCCAGCGGCGTCGAGCTCGAGCTCGACCGGGCGACCGTCGCGCTCGACTACGACTCGGCCGAGCACTACGTCTCGTTCATGGAGACGACCTACGGCCCCACGATCAAGGCGCGCGAGCGCCTGACGGCGGAGGGGACATGGGACGCCTGCCGCCGCGAGCTGGTCGAGATGATGGAGCACCGCAACGAGGCGACGGACGGCAGGCTGCGCGTGCCGGCCGAGTACCTGATCGTCCTCGGGCGCAAGCGCTAGCTGACCGACCTACACGCGCTCTGAACGGTTGAGAGGTGTGTCCGGCCCTCCTTCGAGCCTGTGGGTCTCGCCAAGGACGACGGCGCGAGGGAGGGCTCGCAGGCGTGTGCACCGTAACGCGAAGCTCGGACTTGCTGGCCGCTACGCGCTGGTCCGGGCGGTCGAGGACGGCTGGTCGCCCAGGGAAGCGGCGAGGCGCTCTGGTGTCTCGCCGGCGACCGCCCGCACCTGGTCGCGCAGGTGACGGGCGGCGAGCTCGGAGGAGCGGCGGACGCTCTCCTGCCCGTTCGACGGCTAAGCCGGCCACGTCGCTCGCCGCGGATGGTGTCGGCGGACGCACAGGCGCGATCTGCGGCGCGCGGCGCCGCACCGGGCACGGGCCGCGGCCGATCGCCGAAGCGACTGAGGAGCGACAACGCCTGGAGCTACGTCGAGAACCGCTCGCGGCGCGAGCTGCTCGCCGGCCGCGGCGACCGGTCACCCGCGCGCGGGTGGTGGGCGGCTACTCCGCGGCGAACGCGGCCTTCGCCCGGCGCGGGTCGCCGGCCGACTACGACTGAAGGACCCTCGCGACCTCACGAGGCCGCCGGCGAACCCGGGGCGGATCGGTCGCCGGATGCGGCGTCAGCGGATCCGGGGCTGGCTGTCGTCGCGGCCGGCGAGGGCGATGAGCGCGTGGCGGAGGGCGTCGTAGGCCTGCTTGCCCAGGCGCCGGCGGTAGCGCGCCTCCAGCTTCCGGTTGAAGGCGTGGACGAGCCGCGTGACCTCGAGCGCGGCCGGGGTGGGCACGACGAGCTTGGCCCGCCGGTCGTAGGGGTCGGGTCGACGCTCGACGTAGCCGAGCCGCTCGAGCTCGTCGACCAGCTCGCCCATCGCAGCCTTTCCCATTCCCGCCCGCTGGGCGAGCACGGTCGGCCGTGTCCCCTCCCGATCGAGGTTCGCGAACACGGCCCCGTGTTTGGGGCGGATGGCGGCGTGCCCCTGCGCGTGGAGGTGTTCGGTCAGCTCTCGGGCCGATTGCTGGTAGGCGAAGAGGAGAAGCGACTGTGTGTACGGCGGCGCCACCTTGACAGTCTAGTTCGCCTGCCATATCGTCTGGTAACCAAACTGAATGAGGAGTGCCGCGTGTCTAGCAACGAGCAAGCCGAGTCCGCCGTCAGGAGCTTGGTCGACTCTCTCGTCGCCGCCTGGAATGCGCATGATGCCGGTCGCTTCGCCGCCGTCTTCCACGAGGACGCGGACTTCACCAACGTCTTCGGCATGCGTGCGCAGGGCCGGGAGGCGATCGAGCGCTTCCACGCCCCGATCTTCGAGACGATGTTCCGCGACAGTCATCTGAGCGCACCCGAGACACGCGTGCGTTTCATCCGGCCGGACGTGGCCGCAGTCGACGTCCGCTGGGAGATGACCGGCGCGCGCGACCCGCGCGGCGACCCGTGGCCGCTGCGCCGAGGGCTGATGAGCCTCGTCTGCGCCCGCGAGGACGCAGGCTGGGCGATCGCGGTCATGCACAACATGGACCTCCCACCCGAGGAGCTCGCCGAGGCGCAAGAGGACCTCCAGCGCGCCAACGCCTGAGGATGGGCCGCTCGACCAAGGAGGAGTCGCCGCGCCGGCTCCGAGCGCGCTGACCGCCGCCCCGGCCGCCTGTCAGACGGCCCGGAAGTCGTAGCGGGAGGCGATCTGACTGATCTCCTCCGGGGTGGGATTCCCGGCGGCGAGTGCCGCGCCCAGGTCGCGCATGTAGTCCTCCCAGCCGGCCGGCGTGGTGAAGTTGAGGAAGCGGACCGGCTGCTCGGTGCGATTGCTGAACGTGTGCACTGTCCCGGGAGGGACGCAGACGAACGAGCCGGGGCCGAGTTCGAGCGTCTCGTCGGCGAGCCGCATCGTCAAACGTCCTTCGAGGACGTAGAACATGTCGTGCAGCCGCTCGTGCACGTGTGGCGGCGGGCCGGCGAAGCCGGGCTGGATCACACCCTCGCCGAGATAGAACGACCCACCGGTGTCCTGGCCAGTCGCCTTGATCGTCACCGTCGACGGGCCCGCGATCACCTCGCCCTCGCCTGCTCGATGGACGACGGCGCCCACCGCGCCTCCTCTCAGATCCCTCGACTACGAGCTCTCACGGTACTACGAGCTATCACGGTGAGTCTCTCGCTGGCAAGAGCGTTGATCGCCTTCAGGCCGCCGAGGTCGAGCACGCCGGCGTTCTCGCCCGGCCCCGGAGGACGCGTGCGCCCGAGGCCGGGGGGCGCGCGAGCAGCAGCGCCGAGTGCCGGGACGGCCGAGGGCGATCGCTCGCGGCACCGATCGGGGGATGGCTTGCTCGGCGCAGCCGTCTACACTCGCCATGTGCCGGCGGTCGTTGGGCGCGAGTCCGAGCTCGCAACCGTCGAGGCCTTCCTGGACGGCCGCGGCGCCCGCACGCTCGCGATCGTCGGCGAGGCGGGGATCGGCAAGACGACGGTCTGGCAAGAAGCCGTTCGGAGGGCACGGGAACGGGGCGCAGCCGTGTGCGTCTGCAGGCCGGCCCAGTCGGAGGCGAAGCTCTCCTTCGCCGGCCTCACCGACCTGCTGTCGACCGTCGGCGCCGACTCCTTCGCCGCCCTTCCGGCGCCGCAGCGTCACGCGCTCGACGTCGTACTGCTCCGCGCGGAGACCGCTCGCCCGCCGGAGCCGCGGCTGGTCGGCACCGCCCTGCTCTCGCTCGTGCGCGTGCTCGCGGCCGATCGGCGGATCGTGCTCGCCGTCGACGACCTCCACTGGCTCGATCCACCGTCGGCGGCGGCGCTCGAGTTCGCGATCAGGCGACTGGCAGACGAGCCGGTGCGCGTGGTGGTCTCGCTTCGGCCCGAGGCGGAGCGAGCGAGGATCCTCGTCGCCGCCGGGAGGCTGGAGCGACTCGAGCTCGGCCCGCTGTCGCTCGCGGCGCTCCATCGCATCCTCGCCGACACCCTGGGCCGCACGTTCGCCCGCCCGACGCTTCTCCGGATCGTCCAGGCCTCGGGAGGCAACCCGCTCTTCGCGCTCGAGATCGGCAGGCTCCTCGCGCGTGACGACGGCCGGCGTGGCTCCGAGCCGCTGCCCGTGCCCGACGACCTGAGGACGCTCGTCGCGGAGCGGGTCGCGCCGCTCCCCGAGCGGACGCGCTCGGCGCTGTTGCGAGCCGCGGCGCTCGCTCGACCCGACCTACGCCTGGTCGACCCGCACGCGTTGGCTCCGGCGGAGGAGGCGGGGCTCGTGCGGGTCGACGCCGAGGGGCGGATCGAGTTCGGCCACCCGCTCTACGCGTCGGCGGTGTACGCCTCGGCGCCGCTCGCCCGCCGCCGGGCGACGCATCGAGCGCTCGCGCGTGTGGTGCCGGACCCGGAGGAGCGCGCCCGCCACCTCGCCTACGCCAGCACGGGCCCGAACGAGGCCACGGCGCGGGCGGTCGTGGCCGCGGCGCAGCAAGCCCGCCTGCGGGGAGCGCCCGACACCGCCGCGGAGCTGACCGAGCTCGCGCTCCTGCTGGCTCCCGAGGGAGCTGCGATCGCCGACGAGCTCAGGCTCGACCTGGCCGAGCACCTCTACGTTGCCGGCGACTTCCAGCGCGCGTCGCGGGTGCTGGAGGAGCTGCGGCGCGACCTCGAGCCGGGAGACCTGCGCGCGCGCACCCTGCTCGCGCAGTCGGACGTCGACTACTGGAACCGCGGGGAGTCCGCTGCGCTCGCGCTCGCGGAGGAGGCGCTGGGCGCCGCCTGCGACCCGCTGATCCAGGCCCGCTGCTGGGTCGCGATCGCCATGTACGCGGGCACGGTCGACCTGACGAGGGCCGCAGCCGCGGCCCGGGCCGCGCTCGGGCTCCTCGAGACCCTGCCGGACGCGGATCCCCGGCTGGTCGCGGCGGCGCTCGGCGCCCGTGTGCGAGCCGACCTCTTCCGAGGCGACGGGTTCGACGCGGAGGCGGCGGCGCGGGCGCTCGCCCTCGAAGCCGGCTCGCCACCCGTCGCAGTCGACATGCGGGTCGTCTTCAAGCTCGGCCAGTGGTTGCGGTACGTCGACGACTTCGACGGTGCACGGCAACGGCTCGCGCAGGCGGAGCAGCAGGCGCTCGACGAGGGCGACGAGTCGTCGCTGGGAAACGTCCTGCTCAACCGCGTCATCCTCGAGACGTGGGCGGGCGACTGGGCGGAGGCGGCTGGGCGCGCCGGCCGGATGCGCGCGGCCTTCGAGCAGATGGGCGTGGAGCTCGAGGGCATCGAGCCGTGGCTGACCTACGTCGACGCCCACGCCGGCCGGCTGGAGACGGTGCGGGCGGCGGCCGAGCGGTCGCGCCCGGGCGAGCCGATCTACCAGATGATCTGGGATCGGTGCCTCGGCCTCGCCGAGCTGGCGGCCGGAGACGCCGGTTCCGCCGACCGCCACCTCTCGGCGGCGCTCGCCGCGCTCGAGCGCGTCGACTTCCGCGAGCCGGCGGTCTGGCGCGTCGACGGCGACGCGATCGAGGCCGCCGTCGCGGTCGGGGATCTCGGCCGGGCCGAGGTCCTGACGGCGCGGTTCGAGGAGCGGGCGGCGCGCTCGCGCATCCCGTGGAGCCTCGCGGTCTCGGCCCGGTGCAGAGGGCTCTTGCTCGGCGCGGCCGGGGAGCTGGAGGCTGCGGCGTTGGCGCTCGAGCGTGCGCTTGCCGACCACGAGCGCTGCCCGGCCCCGTTCGAGCGAGCACGGACGCTCCTCGCCCGGGGCAAGGTCCTGCGGCGGCGGAAGCAGAGACGTGAGGCGCGTGCGGCGCTCGAGGAGGCGCTGGCCTGCTTCCGCCGCCTCGGGGCCGAAGCCTGGGTCGGCCGCGTGGAGGCCGAGCTGCAACGCGTGGCGGTCCGCAGGGCTCCGCGGGACGTGAGCCCGACGGAGCTTCGGATCGCTCAGCTCGCGGCCTCGGGGCTGACGAACCGGGCGATCGCGGCCGAGGTCTTCGTTACGGAGAAGGCAGTGGAAGCGAACCTCGCCCGGGTCTACCGGAAGCTCGGGATCCGCTCGCGCGCCCAGCTCGCCCGGGCGCTGGACGCGCGCGGCGGGTGAGGCCGTCGCCCGGAGAGGCGCGATGGCGTCTCGCGCCTCCCCCGGCGAGCAGCGGCCCTCGCTCCGGTCGCCCGCTCCGCGGCGCGACGTTGCCGCGCACAGGCGGCGAGCAGCACCGGGCCAGGGTGGAGTTGCCGACGGCCGCCGGCGGCGGCGACGGCGAGCGTCACCGCCCCGGCGAGGGGAAGCGCGACCGCGACTCGCTGGAGGGTGGTCGGCACGCTCGCTCCAGGTGTCTAGAGCCGCGCTGCGATCGCCTTGGCGAGGGTCTCGAGGGGCCCGACCGACCCCGTGCCGGCCGGGGTGAGGGTGAGGGAGGCGACGTACGTGCCGACGGCGACGTGGATGCCCGCCGCGCCGGCTCCGGCTGCTTCGTAGGCGCCGGTGCCGATCCCGGTCACCTTCTTCGGCGCTCCCGGGAGGCCCTGGCGGAGGTTTCGCTTCGCGAGCGCCAGCGCGCCCGGGTCGGTGTAGAGCGCGACCGTCACCTGGAGTCGGGGAGAGGTCGCCGTCCTTCCGGCCCAGGTTCCGACGGAGATCGTCGAGCCGGGCCCCTTCGTCGCGGGCGACGTGGTGCAGCGCGACGGACTGCCGGTGAGCGGCGCGACCTGCTTCGCGGAGACGAGGCGGCAGACGTTGCCGTCGAAGCCGGGCCCGGCTCCTGCCGGCGCGGCGGCCGCCAGCGCCGCGAGCAGGACGACCGGTACCAGTCTGGGTGCGTGCACGCGAGCCTCCTTCCTAGAGAACCTTCGGGACGGCGATCTTGGCGAGCGCGTTCAGGTGCGCGACGACCGGCTTCCCGACTGCCTCCTCGACGAGGAGGCAGACAGCCGAGTACGTCGTGTCGTTCCACCAGCAGCCGAGCGCGGCAGTGAGCCCGGTCGCGAGACCCTGCGGCTTCATCACGAAGCCGGTGGAGTGGAACCCGAAGGACGAGGGATTGATCGCCTTGCTCGGCCAGCCTCGGTTGGTGAAGGGCCCCGGAAACGTGACGGCCTCCATGTCGAACCTACCCACGAGGGTGTCGTAGTCCTTGTCCTTCCACCTCTCGACGTCTTCGCTCTGCCCGTTCGGCGTCCACGCCTGGATTCCGACCTGGGCGCCGTGGCCGCTCTTCGCCCGCTGGAGGGCGGCCTGGTCGCTCGTCGGCGTCGGTCCGCTCCACGCCACCGTGTTGCACTGGTAGTGGTCGGCTTCGCCCGAATCGACCGTGTTCCGCATCGTCAGCGACTGGGGTAAGCCGAGGATCGCGTGCAGCTGCGCCGCCGAGATCGGCGGGCACGACGTCCCGGCGGGGACGGCGCCGACCGGCGCCACTCCTCCGAGCAGCGCCGCGGCAGCGAGTGCGACGGTCGCCGCGAGCGCCAGGGTGTGAGTGCGGCGGTGCATCGATGCTCCTTCCTTCGCGGTTCTCTTTACGGTCGGCCCACGCTCGTCGCGACCGTGGTCGGGGAGTGGCCGAGACGTGGCGGTGAGCGGCTGCCAGTCGGGCTCGAGGGCGGTGCAGGTCGGGCTGTTCGTCGGGTCGGTGACGTCGGATCCGCCCGCGTGCAGCTGCTCGATCTCGGCGCTGCCGCGGCCCTTGCCCACGGCTCGGCGCTCGAGACCGACGTGCACGGCTCCGCCCGCGGTACGGCGAGCAAGGAGCCTCGGGCGCGTCGTCCGTCGCGCTCTCACCGGACCGAGACGACCGAGACCCTTGTCGCCGCGGACGCGTAACCCGGAGCGATGGCGGTGGCCGAGTACGAGCCGGGTGGGAGCGTCACCGTCGCCTGGCCGTTCGCGGCCGTCGTCACGTGCCTGCCGCCGACCGTGACCGCCGCGCCCGCCACCGGGTCGCCGGCGTCGCGGACCGAGACCGTCACCGTCGTCTTCGTCGCCCGCGCGCTGAGCGTGAGCTGCGCGAGCAGGTGCGCGTGGAAGAAGCCGCCCGAGTCGGCGAACAGGTCGACGGGGCCGGCCGAGCCCTCGCACTGCAGGTAGGTCAGCCCGGAGCCGGAAGGAGCGCGCAGCTTCTGCATCGGCTCGAAGGCGCTCGCGGCCCGGTTGGAGCGGGTGACGAAGAGGCCGTCGGCCGTGTCGCCCCAGGCGACCCAGAGGCGCCCCTCGGGGCCGGCGCAGACGGTCGCGCTCGTGAACGCGCCCCGGCCGAGCGTCTTCGAGCTGCCCCCGTAGCGGTACAGGTAGGCCGCCTTGCCGTCGGCGTAGGCGAGGTAGACGCCGGGCGCGCCGATCCGGCCGCTCAGCCCGTTGTCCCAGTCGTTCGAGACGGTGGGGAGCGGCAGCACGACCTTCGGGCCGAGGCTGGGGATGACCTTGCGCACGAACACGCCGCCCTTGCCCGCGATCGTCACGCCGGCGAGCACGACCGCGCCGCTCGCCGCGTCGGTGGCGAGGTGGGAGGCCGTCTGGTCGAGGACGAACGGGTTCTGCGGGATCGAGGCGGGCGGCAGGCCCTCGGCGGCGAAGCCGCGCCAGGCGGTGGCCGGCTGGCCGTCCCTCGTCAGGGTCGCGCCGATCACGGCGCTCGCCTCGGCGACCGGCCCGCCCCAGGAGGCGTCCGGCTGCGGCGTCCAGGCGCCTCCGTGCTCCGGGGAGGTGAACGTCGTGATCCCGTGGACGGTCGAGCTCGGGTGCGCTGCCCCGGCCGCGAGCAGGCGCAACGTCCGGTCCGGCATCACGAGCAGCGCCAGGCCGCCGTTCCCGGCGAAGCCGGACGCGACGGTCGAGGTGCCGGCTGGCTTGCCTGACGACGACAGGCGCGTCTCGAAGATCGAGGTCGGCGTGGCGCCGCGGTTCCAGACCACGTGCAGGACGCCGTCCGGCGTCCGGGCGAGGCCGAGCTGGTTGCCGGGCTGGGTCGGGCCGCTGATCCGCGTCCAGCCGGAGCCGGCGGGCGCGGCCCGGCCGGCCCCCGCCGCGAGCGGTGCGGCGACGACCGAAGCGGCGACGGCGAGGACGACGAACGAACGCATGATCCAGGTCCTCCTTCTCAGCGACTCCAGGGCGAGTGGGCGGCTTCGAGGATGCGCTCGAACGGGATCTCCGCCAGCTCGGCGGCGCGCCGCACCGCATCCGCCGCGCCCTCGAACTGGCACAAGACGACCTCGTCCTCGCGCATCAGGATCGAGCCCAGGTAGCGGACGGGCTCGCCGGCCTGGGTGAGCTCGCTGGCGGAGGCCGCGGCGCGCTGGTCGAGCGCCGCCACCTCCGCCGCGGTCACGCCCGGCCAGAAGCACTCGGCGATGAAGCTGCAAGCCCCCTCTCCCATCGGGCCCGACGCTAGGGGCGGCGACGAGAGGACGAAAGGGGGAAAACCCTACGGAATCGCGGCCGCCGCCCTTCGGCCGGCGAAGCGCTCGAGCTTGGCGAGGAAGCGCGGGTCGCCGAGCACCTCCGGATCGACGAGGTCGCAGGGAGCGGGCCCGCTTCGGCGGGTCCCTGCGCCTCTGGGGTCGCGGTCCCCCGCCGCCTACCAGGCGCTTGCTCTTACCTCTCGCGCTCTGGAAGAGCAACCGGGCCGGTCGTCTCGAGATCGTCGCTGCCGCCTTCCCGCTCGGCTGCTGACCCCGGGGTCGTCTTCGTTCGCTGCGCGCGATCGTCTTGGCCCGTGTCAACCTGCTTCAGGCAGCGATTGGCTCCGCGGCGGCTTCGATCGCCGCGGCCGTTTCGCTCCGCTTGCTGAGTGCGATCGCGCTGAGCGCGCCGAGCAGGGCGAGCACCGCGCTGACGACGATCGCTGGACGGAAGCCGTCCGTGACGGAGACGTTTGCCGCGGTGCCGGCGCGGGCGTAGCTCGTTAGGACTGCGCTTCCGATCGCCACGGCGAAGACGCCGCCGAAGCGCTGAAGCATGTTGTTGATCCCGGATGCCTTGCCCATCTCGGCGGGTGGGACCGAGCTCAGTACCGCTGTCGGAACGGTTGGAAGCGCCATCGACGTACCGGCGCCGGCGACGAACAAGGCGAGCAGGAGCTCGACCAAGCTCGCGCCCGGCGTTCCGATCAGCGCGACCCAGGCGAAGCCGATGGCCTGGAGGGCGAGGCCGGTGACGATCAGCGGCCGGCGGCCGAGTCGGTTCGAGAGCGCGCCTGCGAGCGGCGCAATGAAGATCGGCGTCATCGTGAACGGCAGCAGCCGCACGCCGGTTGCAAGCGGCGAGTAGCCGAGCGTGAACTGGAAGTACTCGGTGACCATGAACGCGCCGCCGAAGATCGCCCCGCTCATCAGGAACGCGGTTGCGTTGCCGGCCGCGAACGCAGGCACGCGGAGCATCCCGAGCGGAACGAGCGGGGCGGTCGCGCGCCGCTCCCAGGCGAAGAATGCGCCGAGCAGCAGCGCGCCCCCGACGAGGCTGCCGAGGATCTCGGCGCTCGCCCAGCCGACATCGTTTGCCCGCACGAGACCCCACACCAGGCCGACGACCGCGGCCGAGATGAGGGCGACACCTGGCAGGTCGAGAGAAGCGGCGGCACCGAGGCTCTCGGGCAGCAGCCGTGGAGCGAGCAGGACGGCGACGGCCCCGAGCGGCACGTTTGCCCAGAAGATCCAGTGCCAGTCGAGCCCCTGCGTCAGGGCGCCGCCGATCAGCGGTCCACTGGCGACTGCGAGGCCGGCGAGGCCGCCGTAGACGCCGACGATCGCGCCGCGCTTCTCGACCGGGAATGCGTTCGTCAGGATCGTCAGGCTGAGCGGCAGCACAGCCGCACCGCCGAGGCCCTGGACAGCGCGCGCGACGATCAGCAGCGACGCGTCGGGGGCGAGCGCGCACACCGCCGAGGCGATCGTGAACACCGCCAAGCCGTAGGTGAAGACGCGGCGCCTGCCGAAGCGGTCGCCGAGCGCGGCCGCGGTGATGATCCCGGCGGCGAACGCGATGCCGTACGCGTTCACCGTCCACTGCAACGTGGAGAGGCCGACGTGCAAGCTCTGCTGCATCCGCGGCAGCGCGGTGATCACGACCAGGCTGTCGAGCACGCACATGAAGAACGAGAGCGAGGTCAAGCCGAGCACCCAGCCCGGATGCCTCTCCTTCGCCGACGTGTGAACGGTCATCGGGTGTCCCCCTTCGGGTCGAGAACGCTTCCTGCTGGTTGGGACACCGCGGCGGGCGGAAACTGGGCGCCGAGCGACCGCCCAGTTTCGAGCTGCGTCGGTGTCCACCCGCTTGATGGACGAGAAGGAGCGGTGAACGGGGCGGATGGAAGGATGTGGCGGTGAACCCCGAACTCCTCGAGCGGGCGCGGGCCGGCGACGAGGCGGCGTTCGCCGAGCTGGTGGCGCCACATCGCCGCGAGCTGCACGTGCACTGCTACCGCATCCTCGGCTCGGTGCAGGACGCCGAGGATGCCGTCCAGGAATCCCTGCTCGCCGCCTGGCGAAACCTCGCCAGCTTCGAGCAGCGCGCGTCCCTGCGTACCTGGCTGTACTCGATCGCAACCAACCGCTCGCTGAACATGCTGCGCGCCGCTGACCGCCGCCCCCTGACGGAGGCGCGACTTCCTTTCGAGCTGCCCGAGCCGACCGACACGGGCGAGGCCGTCTGGCTCGAGCCCTACCCCGACGTCCTCCTCGAAGACGCGGTCACGGCAGCTACCAGCCCGGAAGCGCGCTACGAGACGAAGGAAGCGATCTCGCTCGCCTTCGTCACCGCCCTGCAACTCATGCCGGCCAGACAGCGTGCCGTGCTCATCCTGCGCGACGTGCTCGGCTTCCGTGCCTCCGAGGTCGCTTCCATGCTCGAGACGACCGAAGAATCGGTGACAAGCGCGCTCAAGCGCGCCCGCGCTGCGCTCGAGCAACGACTTCCAAAGGCCGAGCCGCCGCCCGAACCGCGCTCGGCCGACGAGCGCCGTCTCGTCGAGCAACTCACCGCGGCGTTCGAGACGAACGACGTCGAGGGGATCGTCGCGCTGCTCGCCGACGACGTCCGGCTGAGCATGCCGCCGCTTCCGATCGAATACCGCGGACTCGCACACGCCGCCAACTTCCTCACGCACATCGCCGCCCTCCACCACGACCGCCGCGTCCTCCCCTCGCGCGCAAACGGCCAGCCAGCGCTCGCCCTGTATGCCCGCGACCCCGGCGCCGCGATCTACCGCGCGCTCGGCCTACTAGTCGTGAGCATCGCTGGCGACCGAGTCTCCGCGATCACTCGCTTCGACACCACTCTCTTCGCGCGGTTCGGTCTCCCGCGCACGATCCCGGCCGCGTGACTGCGGGTGGCTCGGTACCGGGCTCCTCAACCCCGGGCTCGCAGCGGCCGCAAATCGGGCTCTTCCGGGTCGTCCCGTGGAGGATCGTGTTTCCCGCGGCGGCTGTCACCTTCGGAGGTCGCGGGTTCGAGTCCCGTCGCTCCCGTCAAAGTCCCTGCAAATCGGCGTCGTTTTTGGCCGCTCGCCCGCGGGCTTTTGGCGCATCCCACGCAGATCCCGCACTCATCCCGCACGGGATCCCCGCACAGACCCGCCCCAAGCCGGGAATCCCCCGCAAGAGAAGAAACGGCCACGATGGCGGGCGGTTGGCGGACGGGCGAGGCAGTCTTGAGGCTCCCTCTCGGCGCGACCCCTTCCCGGTGCAAGAGGGGGTCGATGTTCGAGCTCCATCCGGAACGAGTGCGCCGAAGGCGGTGACGCTGAGGTTCCCCCGTTTCTCCGGACATCCGAGCGCTTGGTCAGAGTCGTGTTGGGTGATGAGGGAGGAGCGTTATGCCATAGCGGTATCGGCGGGCGTACCCGCCGGGGTTTCGGCGTGAGGCGGTGGGCTTGGTCAAGGCGAGCGGCCGCTCGATCAAGCAGGTCGCCGGCGAGCTCGGGGTCAGCACGGAGTCGTTGCGGATCTGGGTCCGTCGGGATCAGCTCGATCGCGGGGAGCGCGACGACGGGCTGACGGGCGATCAGCTCGATGAGCTGCGTCGGCTGCGCCGGCAGGTGCGCGAGCTCGAGCAGGAGCGCGAGATTCTGAAGCGAGCGGTGACGTTCTTCGCGCGGGAGACCGATCGGCGGTGAGCTTGTACCGGCTGATCGACGAAGAGAGAGATCGCCAGTCCGTCTCCCGCCTCTGCCGGACGCTCGGCGTCACCCGCTCCGGCTTCTACGACTGGCAACGACAACCGCTCTCTGACCGCCAGCTGGCCGACTGGCTTCTGACCGGGCAGATCCGGGCGATCTTCGCCGAGAGCGAGCAGACCTACGGCTCCCCGAGGGTGTTCAAGGAGCTGACGCTCGGCTACGGCGTTCGGATCGGCGAGAAGCGCGTCGCTCGGCTGACGCGGCAAGCCGGCTTGGTCGCGGTGAGCAGCCGCCGACGCAAGGGCTCGACGACGAGAGCGAAGGAGCATCCGCTCGCGCCGGATCTCGTGCAGCGCGACTTCGCCGTCGACGCCCCCGACCGGCTGTGGGTCGCCGACTTCACCCAGCTCACGACCTGGCAAGGCACTGCGTACATCGCCGTGATCGCCGACGCCTACAGTCGCCTCCGCCTCGGCTGGGCCGTCCGCGACAATAAGACCGTCGAGCTCGTGCTCGAAGCGCTCGACATGGCGATCTGGCGGCGCGGTCAGATGCGCGCCGCCGGCGTGATCCACCACTCCGACCAAGGCTCCCAGTACACCTCGTTCGCGTTCACGAAGCGGCTCGCCGCTGAAGGGATCGTCGCCAGCATGGGCACCGTCGGCGACACGCTCGACAACGCGATGTGCGAGAGCCTGATCGGAACGATGAAGATCGAGAAGCTCAACCGGCAGCCGTGGCGCTCCGTCGAAGACGTCCGCGCCGCCGTCTTCGAGTGGATCGAGACCTGGTACAACCGCCGCCGCCGGCACTCCAGCCTCGGCTACCTCTCACCCCTAGAGTACGAAAGCCAGCACAACGACGGACACACGATCACCAACCCCTAACCCGTCCGGGAAAACGGGGGAACTTCAATCAGGGTCTCGCGCTCGGCGTATGCCGGCTCACCGAGAGCAGGCGGCCAGAGGCGTGGCTGCGCGTTTGCTGAGACGGCGGCCCAGTGGCCCAGGAAAAAAGGCGGCAAAGACGCTCGATTGATCGAGCTCACGGCTCAGAATGTGTGGCGGATGTGTGGCGGACGTTCGGAGCGGAGTGCTAGCTCGCAGAAAGTCCCTGCAAATCGAGACGGGAGCGACGGGACTCGAACCCGCGACCTCCGGCGTGACAGGCCGGCGTTCTAACCAGCTGAACTACGCCCCCGCGGGCGAAGGGCAGTGTAGCCGTGCGCCGAACTCCCCGGCATGAGCAGGCTCGACTGGGTCATCCTCGGCTTCGCCGCCCTCTCGGCGCTCGCGGGCCTGCGACGCGGCCTGCTCGGGACGCTGCTCTCGGTGGCGGGGGTCGTCGCCGGCGCGGTCGTGGGCGCGCGCACCGCGGGCTGGCACGGCGCGGTCGCGGGCGCGGCGGTCGGGCAGGTGGCGGCGGCGGTCGTCAGGCGCCTGCTCCGGCTCGTGCTGCCGCTGCGCCTCGTCGACTCGCTCGGCGGCTTCGCCGCCGGGGCGGCGTGGGGGCTCGCGCTCGCGTGGGTCGCGGCCGCCGTCGTCGTCGAGCTCCCGGGCCATCCGGGCTGGCGCCGCGAGGTGAGGAGCTCGCAGGTGATCCGCCGGCTCGACGAGCTCGCGCCGCCGCGCGACCTCCTCCGCCTCTACAGGTCGGCGAGCAGGTCGAGCACCGCCGTCGGCCGGCGGTAGGGCGCGACGACGTAGACGCCGCTGCAGCGACTGCGCGCCGCGGCGATCAGCTCGCGCGCGTGCGCCATGCCGACCTCGTACGCGCCCGCGCCCGCCGCCTCCAGCTCGTCTTGGAGCGCCTGCGGGACGACGATGCCCGGCACCTCGTTGTGCAGGCGCAGCGCGAGCCGGTAGCTCGTCAGCGGGAAGACGCCGGCGATCACCGGCACCCGCCAGCCGCCGAGCAGCTCCTCGAAGCGGTCGAGCGCGTCGAGGTCGAAGACGACCTGGGTCATCGCGAACTGCGCGCCGGCGGCGAGCTTCTCGCGGAAGCGGCGAGCCTCCGCCTCCAAGTCGTCGGCGGTCGGGTTGACGGCGACGCCGACGAAGAACGACGTCGGCGCGTCGATCGGGCGGCCGTGGAAGTCCTCCCCGCGGTTCATCCCAGCGATCAGCCGCGTCAGCCCGATCGAGTCGATCTCGTAGACGCCCCGCGAGCCGGGATAGTCCCCGACCTCGGGCGGATCGCCGGTGATCGCGAGCACGTTGCGCACCCCCTCCGCATGCGCCCCGAGCAGCATCGACTCGAGGCCGAGCACCGTCCAGTCGCGCGTCGTCAGGTGCGGGATCGTCTCGAGGCCGGTGGCGCGCTCGATCGCGCCGGCCACCATCAGCGCGCTCATCCCGGCGCGTGCCGTCGCGTTGTCGTTGATGTCGACGAAGCGGACGCGTCCCGACTGCTCGAGGGCGCCCGCGACCTCGAGCAGGCCGGCGCTCGAGCCGCCGAGCGGCGGGTCGAGCTGGACCGAGACGACGAACTCGCCCTCGCGCAGCGCGCGCTGGAGCTCGGTCTCGCGCTGCTCCTCGCCGAGCGAGACCGCGAGCTCCCGCTCCCCGCCCTCGAGCCGCGCGCGCGGCCGGCGCTCCTCCTCGATCGCCGCGCGGATCGCGGCGATCTCGGTCGGGGTGGTGCCGCAGCAGCCGCCGATCACCCGCGCGCCGAGCGCGCGCGCGTGCGCGGCGAACTCCGCGAAGTACTCCGGGGTCGCGTGCGGGTAGATGACGCGGCCCCCGGACAGGCTCGCGAGGCCGATGTTCGGCAGCGCGGCCAGCACCCGGCCGTCGCCGCGCATCTGCTCGAGCGCGTTCAGCGCGGCGAGCAGGCCGGCGCCGTGGTTCGCGCCGATCGCGGCGACGTCGAGGCCGTCGAGCCGCTCGGCCGCCTCGGCCGCCGTCACGCCCGCGAGCGTCTCCGCGCCCTCGTCGAAGGTGAGCAGCGCGACGATCGGCAGCGCCGAGCAGCTGCGCACCGCCTCGATCGCGTCGACGAGCTCGTCCAGGTCGTAGAACGTCTCGAGCATGAAGAGGTCGACGCCGCGGCCCTCGAGCACGGCCGCCTGCTCGGCGAAGAGCTCGTGCCGCACCCGCGACGCCGCCGGCTCGCCGATCGGGCCGATCGCCCCGGCGATGAAGACGTCGTGGCCGGTCGTCTCCCGGGCCTGCCGCGCGAGCTTCACCGCCGTCGAGTTGATCCGCTCGAGCTCGTCCTCGAGGTAGTGCGCAGCGAGCTTCCGACGGTTCGCGCCGAACGTGTTCGTCTCGATCAGCTCCGCGCCGGCGTTGATGAAGCCGACGTGGAGGCTCACGACCGCCTCCGGCGCCCGCAGGTTCGCCTCCTCGGTCGAGCGCAGGCGGGGGACGGCGGCGGTCAGGAGCGCGCCCATCCCCCCGTCGGCGACGATCGGCGGGCCCTCCCGCAGGCGTGTCTCGAAGCGGCCCGGCACGGTGGTGAGAGGGTAGATCCTGCCGCCGAAGCTGAGCGGAGATGGCAAAAAAGCTACGCGATCCTGCCGATTCCGCCAGTCAACTCCGGCGGTCAAGCACCAAAAGGGGGATGGATCAACCGGGCCCGGCGGCTGATGATGCGGTCTGTCCACGGAGGCCCGATGCGGCGGGGCCTTCTGGGCGGAAGGACGCTCGAGACGGCAGCCTCCCGGCGGCCGTACCGAAGACGAAGACGACGAAGTTCCCTGGCCGTGGGACTGACGGCAATCACCCCTCTGGCTGGGTTCGCGGCGGCGGCCTCCGGGCCGCCGTTCGTGTGCCGGCGGCGCTCCCGGGCCCGGGCGGCGATCCGGGCTCGGGCGGGCGCCGGCGCGGGGCCCCGCCGGCGCGGCCCCGGCGCGGGCTACCCGATTAGTCCAGTCCTGATGTAGAGTCCGCCGCGAGGGTGAGGCCGGAGCGCTGCGAGGCCGGCCGTCTTGTCGTCAAGCGAGCAGGAGGTCAGGTCTCAGATGCTGACGGTCGACATCTCGCTTCCTGACGTCGAGGAGCTCCAGAAGCTCGTCGAGACCGGCAAGGAGAAGGGGTTCCTCACCTACGACGAGATCGTCGCCGGGGTCGAGGAGCTCGAGCTGACGAAGGAGCAGCTCGAGGACTTCACCACCTACCTCACCGATCACGGCGTGGAGCTCGTCGAGGGCGAGCAGCACAAGTCGCTCCCGCACGAGCAGCCGCTCCTCGAGGAGGAGAAGACCGCGCCCAAGCTCGACCTCTCGGTCGAGCCGTCGCTCGACTCGCTGCGTCTCTACCTGCGCGAGATCGGGAAGGTGCCGCTGCTCACCGCCGACCAGGAGGTGTACCTCGCGAAGCGGATCGAGCGCGGCGACATGGCGGCGAAGACGCAGATGATCGAGGCGAACCTCCGCCTCGTCGTCTCGATCGCGAAGGGGTACCTCGGCCGCGGGCTCTCCTTCCTCGACCTGATCCAGGAGGGCTCGCTCGGCCTGATTCGCGCGGTGGAGAAGTTCGACTACCGCAAGGGGTACAAGTTCTCCACCTACGCGACCTGGTGGATCCGGCAGGCGGTGACGCGCGCGATCGCCGACAAGGCGCGGACGATCCGCATCCCCGTGCACATGGTCGAGAAGCTGAACAAGGTCGTGCACATCGAGCGCCAGCTCGTGCAGCGGCTCGGCCGGGAGCCGCGGCCGGACGAGATCGCCGCGGAGCTCGAGATCCCGACCCAGGAGGTACGCGAGATCCTCCGGATGGCGCAGCATCCGGTGAGCCTCGAGAAGCCGATCGGCGAGGAGGAGGACTCCGAGCTCGGCGACTTCGTCGAGGACGACCAGGCCGAGTCGCCGTTCGACTCCGCGTCCCTGACGCTCCGCCGCAGCGACATCGAGCAGGCGCTCTCGTCGCTCCCCGAGCGCGAGCGGCGCGTGATCGAGCTGCGCTACGGGCTCGACGGCGAGCAGCCGCGCACCCTGGAGGAGGTCGGGAAGGCGTTCGGCGTCACGCGCGAGCGGATCCGCCAGATCGAGAACATGACGCTGAAGAAGCTCGAGACGCTGCCGGAGGCGCAGAGCCTCAAGGACTGCGTCTGACCGCGCCCGGCGCGCGGCGCGGCAGCCGGCCCCCGCGCCCGGTCCGCCGCCGGCGCTACCCCTCGCCGCCGGGGCCGGGCTCGGCGCGCTCGGCCGGGACGAAGAGCTTGCAGTGCGGGCACTTGACGCCGCGGTAGCGGCCGGTGCCGCCGCCGAGGAGCTCGGCGGTGAAGGCCTTCCTGCAGTGGGGGCAGACCGCTTCCAGCCAGACGGTCTCGGATGCCTCGCCGGCCGGGTCGGCCATCAGGGGACCCGCACCGACTCGATCCGCACGTCCGCGATCGGCCGGTCGCGCGCGTCGGTCTCCACCTGCGAGATCGCGTAGACGACCTCCATCCCGCCCGTCACGCGTCCGAACACGGTGTGGTGCCCGTCGAGCCACGGGCAGGCCTCGGCGGTGACGATGAAGAACTGGGAGCCGTTCGTGTTCGGCCCGGCGTTCGCCATCGCGAGCGCGCCCCGCACGACCGGGTGCCGGTTGATCTCGTCCTCGAACTGGTAGCCCGGGCCACCCGTCCCGGTTCCGGTCGGGTCGCCGCCCTGGATCATGAAGTCCCTGATCACCCGGTGGAAGACGACGCCGTCGTAGAACCCCTCGCGGGCGAGCCGCACGAAGTTCGCCACCGTCGTCGGTGCGTCCGCGTCGAACAGCTCGACCGAGATGTCGCCGTGGCTCGTCGCGATCGTCGCGGCCGTCACCGGGGCGATCGTACCCGCGGCCGCCCGGCCGCCGCCGCTCTTACCGCTCGACGCTGCGGGCGAGGTAGCTCCACGCCATCGCCAGGTGGCGGGCCGACCGCTCCCGCTTGCGCAGCGCCTCCTCGTCGGGGCTGCCGACCGCGTCGGGCCCGGCGAGGAGCGCGATCCGGCAGGCCCGCTCGAGGTGGGTGGCGGCCGCGACGGCCTCCCCGACGGTACGGCCGACGGTCGTGATCCCGTGGTGCGGCATCAGCACGCCGAGCCGGTCGCCGAGCGTGTCGGCGAGCGCCTGGCCGAGCTCGCGCGTCCGCACGAGGTCGCCCGTCACCGTGAAGCGCGGGATGTCGGGCGGGACGAAGTGCGTCGCGTCGTGGGAGAGCGCCCGCAGCGGCCAGCCGGTGGCGGCGAAGGCGATCGAGTAGAGCGGATGGGTGTGGACGACCGCGTTGACGTCCGGGCGGCGCGCCATCAGCTCGGTGTGGATCGGGTACTCGAGGTGGCGGCCCGCCTCGCCCTCGAGGATCTCGCCCTCGAAGGAGAGCAGGATGACGTCGTCCTCGGTCACCTCGTCGAAGCCGAGGTTGGCGCCCTTCAGCCAGACGCCGCGGCCGTGCGGGTCGCGGGCGGAGACGTGGCCCCAGACCAGGTCGGCCTGGCCGGCCGCGAGCAGGACCCGGCAGGCGGTCACCACCTCCCGCCGCAGGGCGGCGACCTCCGGAGCGGCGGCGACGAGCGCTTCCTCCACGCCGCCATCGTAGCGACGGCCGGAGGCCGATGCCATTTCGGTTGCGCTCGCTTGTCGCAATGCAACAAACTTTGTATAGTCGAGCCGTGGCTGCCGTCTCCACCCGGCCGAGGACCGCCGTGCGCCCGATCTACGTCGCGGGCGCGTGGGTCGAGACCGCCGACCCGGTCGAGGTCCGCCCGCCGGGAGCGGCGGGCGCGTCGCTCGCGCTCACCTTCCAGGCCGGGCCGGAGGAGCTCGAGCGCGCCGTCGCGGCCGCGGTCGCCGCCGAGCGGCCGCTCGCCGCGCTCGCCGCGTACGAGCGCGCCGACGCGCTGCGCGCCGTCGCCGCCGGCCTCCTCGCGCGCCGCGACGAGCTCGCGCGCCAGCTCGCCGCCGAGGCCGGCAAGCCGCTCCGCGACGCCGCGGTCGAGGTCGAGCGCGGCGCGCTCGCCTTCCGGATCGCCGGCGAGGAGGCCGAGCGCCGCTACGGCGAGGTGCTGCCGCTCGACCTGAACGCCGCCTCCCGCGCCCGGACGGGGATCGTGCGGCGCGTCCCGGTCGGGGCGATCGTCGCGATCAGCCCCTTCAACCTCCCGCTCGGGCTCGCGGTGCACAAGGTCGCGCCGGCGCTCGCGGTCGGCTGCCCCGTGGTGCTGAAGCCGCCGACGCGCACGCCGCTGACGATGCTCTCGGTCGCCGAGCTCGTGCACGAGACGGGCCTGCCGCCCGGGTCGCTCAGCGTCCTGCCGACGAGCCGCCCGCTCGGCGAGCGCCTCGTCGCCGACGAGCGCTTCAAGCTGCTCACGTTCACCGGGAGCCCCGAGGTCGGCTGGGCGCTGAAGGAGCGCGCCGGCAAGAAGAAGGTCGTGCTCGAGCTCGGCAGCAACGCGGCCGCGATCGTCGACGCGACCGCCGACCTCGACTGGGCGGCGGAGCGGTGCGCCTACGGCGCGTTCAAGTACGCCGGCCAGCTCTGCATCAGCGTGCAGCGGATCTTCGTCCACGACGCCGTCTGGGACGGGTTCGTCGAGCGTCTGCTCGCGCGCGCCCGCGCGCTGCGGCTCGGCGACCCGCTCGACCCGTCGACCGACGTCGGCCCGCTGATCGACGAGGCAGCGGCCGAGCGGGTCGAGGCCTGGGTCGCCGAGGCGGTCGAGGCCGGCGCGCAGGTGCTCGCCGGGGGCGCGCGCGACGGCTCCTTCTTCGAGCCGACCGTCCTCGCCGACGCGCCGCCGACCGCGCGGGTGAGCTGCGAGGAGGTGTTCGGGCCGGTCGCGGTCCTCTTCCGCTTCGACGACTTCGGCGACGCCCTGCGGGCGGTGAACGACTCGCGCTTCGGCCTGCAGGCCGGCCTCTTCACGAACGACCTCGCCCACGCCTGGCGCGCGTTCGGCGAGCTCGAGGTCGGCGGGGTGATCGTCAACGACGCACCCACCTACCGCATCGACACCATGCCCTTCGGCGGCGTGAAGGACTCGGGCCTCGGCCGCGAGGGGATCCGCTACGCGATGGACGACCTGACCGAGCCGCGGCTGCTCGTGGTCGTCGACAGATCGGAGGTCTCGACGTGAGCGAGCAGCAGCGAGTCGTCGACGCCGTGGCGACGTGGTTCTCCGAGCTCGGCGTCCGGCACTACTTCGGCTACGCCGGCGGCGCGATGTGGCCCTTCCTCGACGCCTTCGTCGACCATCCGGAGATGGAGGGGATCCAGGCCAAGCACGAGTCGCACGCCGTCCACCAGGCGGACGTCTACTGGCGGACGACCGGCCGGATCGCGCCCGTCTTCGTCACCAAGGGGCCCGGGCTCCTGAACACGGTCGGCGCGATGGCAACCGCGATGCACGACATGGCGGCGGTGATGCTGATCGCCGGCTCCGGCCCGACGCACTTCCTCGGCAAGGGCGGGATGCAGGAGATCTACTACTACGGCTTCGAGGACGCGGTCGGCATCTTCCGCCCCGTGACCAAGGGAGCGTGGCTCCTCGTCCGCCCCGACACCGTGATCGAGGTCCTGAACCAAGCGTACAAGCTCGCCACCACCGGACGTCCGGGGCCGGTCTTCCTCCAGCTCCCGATCGACGTCCAGCAGGTCCCGGTCGAGGGGGAGGTGGAGGCGCCGGCGCGGCGGGCGCCGCGCTCGCGCGCCCGGCCGGACGCCGCGAGCATGGAGGAGACGGTGCGGCTGCTCGAGCGGGCGGAGCGGCCGGTGCTGCTCGCGGGCGGCGGCGCCGCCTCCGCCGGCGCCGGCGACGCGCTGCGGCGGGTGGCCGAGCGGCTCGACCTCCCGGTCGCGACCACCCTGACGGCGAAGGGCCTGCTCGACGAGACGCACCGGCTGTCGCTCGGACCGGTGGGCCGGTCCGGCACCCCGCCGGCGGCCGAGGCGACCCGCAACGCCGACCTCGTGCTCGCGGTCGGCGCGCGGTTCAGCGACAACCACACGAGCAACTGGCGCAAGGGGAAGATCTACGACCTCGACCGCACCCGCCTCGTCCAGGTCGACCTCGACGTCGCCGAGGTCGGGCGCAACTACCCGGTCGACGTCGGCATCGCAGGCGACGCCCTCTCCTTCCTCGAGGAGCTCGACGTCGCGACCTCGGCGCTCGAGCCGCGCTGGCACGCGTGGACGGAGGAGCGGGTCGCCGACTGGCGGCGCTGGCGCGAGGAGGTCGACGAGCTGCTGCATGCGCCCACCTCGCCCGTGCACCCGGCGCGCCTCTGCCACGAGCTCGGCGAGGCGCTCGCCGCCGTGAACGGACGCGTGTTCGTCGACATCGGCGACGTCGTCCAGTACGCGGAGCCGTACATGACGATCCGCGGGCCGCACACCTGGTACATCGCGCCCGGGATGGCGGAGATGGGCTGGTCGTCGTCGGGGGTGCTCGGCGCGGTCGCCGCCGACCCGTCGCGGCCCGCGGTGTCGCTCGTCGGCGACGGCGCGTTCAACATGACCTCGCAGGTGCTCGCGACCGCGGTCGAGTACGCGCTGCCGGCGGTGTGGGTGATCCTGAACAACGGCGAGCTCGGGATCGAGCGCAAGGGCGCGACGAAGGCGTTCGCGCGCTCGCACCCCTGGTACACGTTCGTGCGCAAGGACACCGGCGAGCCCTACAACCCCGACTACGTCAAGCTCGCGGAGGCGAACGGCGGTCTCGGCGTGCGGGTCGAGGACCCGGCCGACCTCAGAGGCGCGCTCGAGGCCGCGTTCGCGAGCCGGAGGCCGTTCGTGGTCGACGTCGTGCAAGACACGAGCGTCCCGACCTACTTCACGCCCGGCATCGACCGCGCCTATCCGAACGACTGGCGCGCCAGCTACCCGCACTACGGGTCGCTCACGATCGTATGACCGCGCGCGACGTCATCGGCGAGCTGCGCAAGCGCTACGACGAGCTGACGAACTCGCAGAAGCGCATCGCGGAGACGATCGTCGAGGATCCCCAGTTCGTCGCCTTCGCCACCGTCGACAAGTTCGCGGCGCGGCTCGGCGTCAGCCCGTCCACGATCGTCCGCTTCTCCTACCGGCTCGGCCTCTCCGGGTATCCGGAGCTGCAGGACCAGGTGCGCGAGCTCGTGCTGGACAAGCTGCGGAGCGACGGCTCCGAGCACGACGGCTCCACGTCGCACCTGGGGGAGACCGTGTACGCCGAGTCCCTCCGGCACGACGCGGAGCTGCTCGCCCGCACCGCCGAGCGGCTCGAGCTCGACGACCTCGACCGCGCGGTCGAGCTCCTCGTCGATGCCCGCCGCGTGCGGGTGACAGGCGGGGTCACGACCTACAGCGTCGCCTACTACACGGCCGTGTCGCTCGACCGCGTGCGCGGCTCGGTCGCGCTCCTGACCGCGAACCCGCCGCCGACCGGGGCCGTGCTCGACATGAGCGAGGGGGACGTCCTGCTCGCGTTCACCTTCGCCCCCTACGCGCGCTCCACGCGCGGCATCCTCGCCGCGGTCAAGCGGCGCGGGGCGAGCGTGATCGCCGTCACCGACTCGCCGATCTCGCCGCTCCGGAGCCAGGTCGACGTGCTGCTGCCGGCGGCGGTGTCGGGGATCGGTACCCAGAACTCGCTCGTGGCGGCGATGGCGGTCGCGAACACGATCGTCAACGGCGTCAGCGGCCGCTCGCCCGAGGGGCTCGAGCGCTACAGCGACACCGTGCGCCTCCTGAACGACTGGGACGTGTTCGTGCTCGAGCCCGACGGCGAGCCGTGATGGCCGAGGAGCCGCTCTCCGGCGTTCGCGTCGTCGAGGTCGCGGGCGCGCTGACGGGCTACGCCGGCCGCCTGCTCGCCGACCTCGGCGCGTCGGTGACGCGCGTCGCCCTCTCGCCGGCCGCCGCCGCGGCGACCGGGGTCCCGGCGGCGCCGCTCGGTCCCGACGGCCCGGATGCGGCCGCGCTCTTCTTCCATCGCGGCAAGGAGGAGGCGCTGCTCGACCGCGAGGGCCTCGAGGCGCTCGCGGCGTCGGCGGACGTGCTGCTCGAGTCCGCCGAGGGCGACGCGGAGCGCTGCGACGCCGCCGGGTTGCGCGAGCGGAACCCGCGCCTCGTCCACGCGGTCGTCAGCCCGTTCGGGCTGGAGGGGCCGCGCGCGCGCGACGCCTCCACCGACCTCGTCCGGCTCGCGGCCGGCGGCCTCCTCTGGCTCGGCGGCTACCCCGACGCGGGGCCGGTGGCGCCGTTCGGCGCCCAGAGCACCTTCGCGGGCGGGATCTACGCCGCCGTCGCCGTGCTGCTCGCGCTGCTCGAGCGCGAGACGACCGGCCGCGGCCGCTTCCTCGACGTGTCGGTGCAGGAGGCGATCACCCAGGCGCTCGAGACCTCGCTCGCCGACGTCGAGCTGACCGGCCGCGTCCGCGTCCGCGCCGGCGACGTCCCGCGCGAGGCCGGCACCGGCGTGTACCCCTGCGCCGACGGCTACGTGAGCATGGTCGCCGGCAGGCTCGGCACCGCGCCGGCCTGGCGGCGCCTGCGCGAGTGGCTCGTCGAGGTCGGGACACCGGGCGCGGAGGAGCTCCTCGGCGAGGAGTGGGAGAGCCTCGCCTTCCGCCAGCGGCCCGAGGCGGTCGCCCGCTTCGGCGAGCTCTTCGGGGCGTTCGCCGCCGTCCGCTCCAAGCGCGAGCTGTACGCGGAGGCGCAGGCGCGGAACATCCCGCTCGCGCCCGTGAACACGCTCGCCGAGGTGCTCGCCGACCCGCAGCTCGCCGCCCGCCGGTTCTTCCGCGACGAGGGCGGGGTGACGCTGCCGCTGCCGCCGTTCCGTCTCACGGGCGCCACGGTCGCCACGCCGGCGTGAGAGACGCGCTCTCGGGGGTGCGGGTGCTCGACTTCTGCTGGGTCGGCGCCGGGGCGCTCGTGACGAAGCTCCTCGCCGAGCACGGCGCCGACGTGATCAAGGTCGAGTCGCGCGCGCGCCCGGACAACCTCCGTCTCTCGCCGCCGTTCCGCCCGGGCGCGGAGGGGCTCGACGGCTCCGGCTACTTCGCCTCGCGCAACAACGACAAGCGCTCGCTCGCCCTGAACATGACGACGGAGCGGGGCCGCGCGCTCGCGCGCCGGCTCGCCGCCCGCTGCGACCTCGTCACGAGCAACTTCCGCCCCGGGGTGATGGAGCGCTGGGGGCTCGGCTACGAGGACGTCGCCGCCGACAATCCGGGCGTCGTCTACCTCTCGATGCCGATGCAGGGCGGCGACGGGCCGCACCGCGACTACGTCGGCTTCGGGGCGACGATCGCCGCGCTCGCCGGGCTCGTGCACCTGTCCGGGCTGCCCGACCGGCCGCCGGTCGGGACCGGCACCCACTACCCGGACCACATCCCGAGCCCGGGGCACGCGCTCGTCGCCGTCCTCGCGGCGCTCCGCCGCCGGCGGCTGACCGGCGAGGGCTGCCGGATCGAGGTCTCCCAGCTCGAGTCGGCGGTCGCGCTGCTCGCGCCCGCGCTCGCGGCCGCCGCGGCCGGGCTCCCGGAGCCGGTCCGGAGCGGCAACCGCGTCCCGGAGGAGAGCCCGAGCGGCGTCTTCCGCTGCCGCGGCGACGACGCCTGGGTCGCGCTCGCCGCGCGCGACGACCGGGAGTGGCGGGCGGTCGCCGAGGTGCTGGACGCGCCGCATCTCGCCGCCGACCCGCGCTTCGCGACCCACGCGGCCCGCAAGGCGAACGAGGACGCGCTCGAGCGGGAGCTCGCCGCGCGGTGCGCCGGGCGGGACCGCCACGAGCTCGCGCGGGCGCTGCAGGAGCGCGGGGTACCGGCGGCGGCCGTGCTCGCGGCCGACGACGTGCTCGCCGACCCCCACCTGCGCGCGCGCCGGTTCTGGCGCACGCTCGAGCACCCGGTGATGGGGACCCTGACCGCCCCCGCGGCCCCGTTCCTCGCCGACGGCGAGCGGACCGGGGCGACGCGCCCGGCGCCGCTCCTCGGCGAGCACACCCGCGAGATCGCCTCGACGCTGCTCGGCCTCTCCGAGGCGGAGATCGCAGAGCTCGAGGAGGCGCAGGTGCTGTGGTGAGTGCCGGCGCGGTCGAGGTCGAGGTCGCGGGCGGCGTCGGCTGGGTGCGGCTCGCGCGGCCGGAGAAGCGGAACGCGATCACCCGCGCGATGCGCGCCGAGCTCGCGGAGGTCTTCGCCGCGCTCGACGCCGACGAGGCGGTGCGCGTGGCCGTGCTGACCGGCACGGGCAGCGCGTTCTGCGCCGGGGTCGACCTGACCGAGCGAGCCCCCGCGGACCCGGCCGCGCCGCGGCTGACGGCGCCGCTCGACTCCTTCGCGAAGCCGGCGATCGCCGCGGTCAACGGCCCCGCCGTCGGCGGCGGGCTCGAGCTCGCGCTCGCCTGCGACGTCCGCGTCGCCTCGGCGACCGCCACCTTCGCCGTCCCCGAGGTCCGCATCGGCAGCCTGCCGGGGAGCGGCGGCGTCGTCCGCTTGCGCGCGGCCGCGCCGGCGGTCGCCGCGCGGATGGTCTTCACCGGCGAGCCGATCGACGCCGCCGAGGCGCTCCGCGCCGGCCTCGTCGCCGAGGTCGTCGAGCCGGAGGCGCTCGCCGGCCGCGTGGCCGCGCTCGCGACCGCGATCGCCGCGAACGCTCCGCTCTCGCTGCGGGCGGCGAAGACCGTGCTCCGCAGCGGCTCGCTCGACGAGGAGCGCGCGCTGTGGGCCGAGCTCGCCACGACCGAGGACCGCGCCGAGGGGCGGGCCGCCTTCCGCGAGAAGCGTCCGCCGCGCTTCCGGGGCCGCTGATGTGGGGGAAGGCCGCGATCGTGGGCGTGGGAGCCTCCGCGCAGGGGAAGCTGCCCGGGGAGACGCCGCTCTCGCTCGCCACCGCCGCGCTCCGGGCCGCGCTCGACGACGCCGGTCTCGTCAAGGACGACCTCGACGGGCTGCTGACGATGCCCGGCACGACCTCGCCCGAGGGGCCGAAGCACTACCTCGCGCTCGGCGGCCACCTCGGGATCAACCCGCGGCTCGCGGGCTCGCTCGTCCTGGGTGGCGCCACCGCGGGCGCCCTGATCGCGCAGGCGGCGCTCGCGATCGACGCCGGGCTCGCAAGCGTCGTCGCCTGCCTCTTCGCCGACACCGCGCGCACCGGCGGCTCGAGGTTCGACGCGCCCGCCGGTCGCGGCGACTCGTGGGGGATCTGGGGGATGTTCGGCAACGCCGCCAACAGCGCGCTCACCGCCCGGCGGCACATGGCGCTGTACGGGACGACGAGCGAGCAGCTCGGCTGGGTGGCCGTCACCTGCCGCCGGCACGCGTCGCTGAACCCGAACGCCGTCATGCGCGAGCCGATCACGCTCGCCGACCACCAGGCGTCGCGGCCGATCGTCGACCCGCTGCGGCTCCTCGACTGCTGCCTGATCAGCGACGGCGCCGTCTGCGTGATCGTCGCCTCGACGGAGCGGGCGCGCGCCTGCCGCAAGCTCCCCGTCCGCATCTGGGGGATGGGCCAGGCGCACACGCTGCAGACGTTCGAGCACCCGGAGTGGTGGTACCTGCCGCACCAGCGCGACTGCATCGAGCAGGCCTACGCGATGGCCGGGATCGGGCCGGCGGACGTCGACGTCGCGCAGCTCTACGACAACTTCACGATCGCCGTCCTCCTCTGGCTCGAGCACGGCGGCTTCTGCGAGCGGGGCGAGAGCGGGCCGTTCGTCGAGGGCGGCGACCGGATCGGGCTCGGCGGCGAGCTGCCGGTGAACACCGCGGGCGGCAACCTGTCCGAGTCCTACATGCAGGGCTGGCTGCACGTGGTCGAGGGCGTGCGCCAGATCCGCGGTGAGTGCGGCGAGCGCCAGGTCGCCGGCGCCGAGGTCTGCCTCGTCACCGGCCGCGGCATGACCCTGAACACCGCGAGCGCCCTCGTCCTCGGTCGATGAGCGCGATCCTGCCGACGCTGAGCGACCTCAACCGGCCGTTCTGGGACGGTTGCAGGGCCGGCGAGCTCCGCCTCCAGCGCTGCCGCGGCTGCGGCGAGCTCCTCTACCCGGTGGCGCCGCTCTGTCCGCGCTGCCTCTCGACCGAGCTTGCCTGGGAGCGCGTCTCCGGGCGGGGCCGCGTCTTCTCGTTCGCGGTCTTCCGCCACGTCTACCACGAGGCCTGGGCCGCGCGGGTGCCGTACACGGTCGCGCTCGTCGAGCTCGACGAGGGGCCGCGGATGCTCTCGAACGTCGTCGGCGTCCCGCCGGAGGAGGTACAGGTCGGCATGGCGGTGACGGTCGTCTTCGAGCCGGAGGGCGAGCTCGCGATCCCCCGGTTCCGCCCCGCCCGATGAGAGTCGGGCTCGTGCTGCCGACGACCGGGGCGGGGGCGGGCCCGGAGGCGCTCGACGCCGCGGCGGCGGCGGCGGCGCGGCTCGGCTGGTCGAGCGTGTGGGTGACCGACCACCTGCTCGTGCCGGCGGGGCCGGAGGCGCGCGCCTACGGCTGGGTGCTGGAGGCGACGACCGCCGCGGCCTGGGTCGCCGCCCGCCACCCCTCGCTCCGGATCGGCTTCAGCGTGCTGATCCCGGCGATGCGCGACGCGCCGCTCCTCGCCAAGCAGCTCGCCACGCTCGACGTGCTCGCTGGCGGGCGGCTGACGGTGGGCGTCGGCTCGAGCGAGGAGCACGACCTGCCCGAGTACGAGAACCTCGGCAAAGCCGACCGCTTCCGCCGCCGCGGCCGCTACCTCGACGAGGCGATCGCGCTCTGGCGCCATCTCTGGGCCGGGCGCACCGACCCCTTCGAGGGCACGTTCCACACGCTGCGGAACTTCACCTTCGCGCCGCTCCCGGTCCAGGGCGCCGCGCTGCCGATCGTCTGCGGCGGGCGCAGCGACCGCGTGCTGCGCCGCGCCGCCCAGCTCTGCGACGGCTACCACGCCGCGCAGACCGGCCCGCGGGACGTGCGCGAGCGCGTCCCGAAGCTGCGCGCGCTCGCGGCGGCGGCGGGGCGGGCCGTGCCGCCGGTCTCCGTCCGGGTCCGCGTCCGCTTCGACCAGGGGCCGCTCGGCGTCTACAGCCTCCACGGCCGGAGCGAGGCGATCGCCCGGGAGGTGGCGGCGTTCGCGAAGGCGGGCGTCGAGGAGCTCGTGCTCGCCTTCGAGACGACCGACCCGGCCCGCCTCGTCGCGGCGATGGAGCGCTTCCAGGACGAGGTGCTCGCGACCCTGGCAGGCTACGGCGCATGAGCGGGCGGCGGCGCATCGTCGTCGGGATCTCGGGCGCGTCGGGCGCGATCTACGGAGTGCGCCTCGTGGAGGTGCTGCACGCGCGCGCCGACGTCGAGACGCACCTGATCATGTCGTCGAGCGCCGAGCTGACGATCCGCTACGAGACCGACCGGGAGCCGCACGAGGTCGCGCGGCTCGCGGACGCCCTCTACGGCGAGCGGGAGCTCGCGGCCGCGCTCGCGAGCGGCTCGTTCCTGACGAGCGGGATGGTGGTCGCGCCGTGCAGCATGCGGACGCTCTCCGGCGTCGCGAACTCCGCGAACGACAACCTGATCGTCCGGGCCGCCGACGTCCACCTGAAGGAGCGCCGGCCGCTCGTGCTCGTCGTCCGCGAGACGCCCCTGCACGCGGGCCACCTGCGGCTGATGACCGACGCGACCGCCGCCGGCGCGGTCATCTTGCCGCCGGTGCCGGGCTTCTACCAGCGGCCGCGGACGATCGCCGACCTCGTCGACCACACGCTCGGGAAGGTGCTCGACGTGCTCGGGCTCCACGACCACGGCCTGTTCGAGCGCTGGACGGGCCCGCCCGCCCCGCCCGAGGCGTAGCCCGCCCGCTCGGCCCGGGGGCCAGCCGCCCGATGCACAAAATGTTTCGTCCTTGCCATTGACAGCAACAAAATGTGATGTTAGAACCGCCCTTGCCGCAACGCGTCCGTGCGCAGGCGGATTCCAACGGGAGGTGGAGTGGTCATGAAGCGTGTCCTCGGGAGCATCGCGGTGCTGGGATCCGCGCTCGCCGCGTCGCTCCTCCTCGGCCCCGGCTCGCTGGCGTCGACCAGCCGGAGCGCCGACAGCAACACGGTGAACGTCGTCGAGGCCGGGTCGACCGACTTCTCGAGCGCCGACGTCCTCTACTGGGTCGACCTGATGCGCAAGAACGGGATCAACGTCAACTTCAACGTGATCGACAGCGCGTCCACCGGGCTCAAGACGGTCATCTCCGGCCAGGCGGACGTGTTCATCGGCTCGCTCCCGACCGCGATCCTCGCGGTCGTCAACGCGAACGCCCCGATCCACATCATCGCCGCGAACGACCAGGCGAGCGACTACATCGTCGTCGGCCTGCCGGGCACGACGCTCGCCAACGTGGCCGGCAAGACGATGGGGATCGACACGCCGGGCTCCGCCGGGCAGATCTCGGCCGAGATCGGCTTCCAGAAGAACGGCATCGACCCGAGCACGATCCACTACGTCACGATCGGCGGCACGAGCGCGCGCACGGCCGCGATCCTCGCCGGGAGGATCGACCTCGCGCCGATCCACTACCCGAACGCGCTGATCGCCGAGGCGTCCGGCAAGGCCGTGCAGGTGCTGGACGTGGGGAAGGCGCTCGGCCCCTACATCCAGTCGGGGCTGATCGCGAACGACAACTTCACCAAGTCGAACCCGGCGCTCGCGCAGAAGGTCGTGAACGCGTTCATCAACGCGGAGCGCTGGGCCGCGTCGAACAAGTACGCGTACATCGCCTACGCGGCGAAGAACGGCATGGACAACGGGATGACCGGTCCCGAGGAGGCCCAGGCCTGGGATTACTACAAGGCCGACAACTTCTTCGGCGTCAACGGCGGCATCTGCAACAAGTACTTCTACGACACCGTCCGGCTCAACTGGCAGCTCGGCACGCTGCCGAAGCCGCTCCCCGTCCCGGCCTCGCGGCTGGTCGACCAGACGTTCGTCAAGGCGTACCTCAAGGCCCACCACCAGAAGCCGACCACCTGCTAGCGACCGCTCGGCGAAGCGGGCCGGCCGGGTGCGCGCCGGCCCGCTTCCTGGCACCATCCGCCCACGTGCTCGAGATCAGACACCTCCACAAGTACTACGGCGACGCGGTCGTGCCGGCCCTCGCCGACTTCAACCTGAAGGTCGAGAGCGGCGAGTTCGTCACCCTGATCGGCCCGAGCGGCTGCGGCAAGACGACCGCGCTGCGCATCGTCACCGGGCTGCTCGAGGAGTCGAGCGGCGAGGTCTACGTCGACGGCAAGCCGAGCACCGGGCCGTCGCCCGACAAGGCGATCGTCTTCCAGCTCTTCAACCTGTTCCCCTGGCGGACGGCGCTCGACAACGTCGCCTACGGCCTCGAGCTCCAGCGCGTGCCGAAGAAGCGGCGCCGCGAGATCGCCCGGGAGTACCTCGCGCTCGTCGGGCTCTCCGACCGCGCCGACCACTACCCGTCCCAGCTCTCGGGCGGCCAGAACCAGCGCGTCGGCCTCGCCCGCGCGCTCGCGGTCGAGCCGAAGTTGCTGCTGATGGACGAGCCGTTCGGCTCGCTCGACGCGCTCACGCGCGAGCACCTGCAGGAGATGGTGCAGCGGATCTGCGCGGAGCGGAACCTCACCGTCCTCTTCGTCACGCATTCGGTCGACGAGGCGATCTACCTCTCCGACCGGGTGGTGGTGATGGGGACGCCCGGGCGGGTGATCGGCGAGTTCGCCGTCGACCTGAAGCGTCCGCGGCACGAGTACGACTGGCGCGCGACGCCGGAGTACGCCGAGATCCGCGGCGCGATCTGGAAGCTCCTGCGCGCCGAGCTCGAGAAGGCCGAGGCGCCCGCCGCCGCGGTCGCGTGATGTCGGCGGGCGGCGTCGAGACGGCGGTCGCGACGCGCGCGATGCGCGGCGCCGAGACGCGCGCGCGCGCCGCCGCGCGCGCGGCCCTGGACAAGCCGTGGGTCGTGCGGACGCTCTCGCTCGTCGTCGTGCTCGGCGCGTGGCAGCTCTTCGGCAACGCGTACTCGACGTCGTTCCCGAGCGACATCGTCCGCGCCTTCCCGCACGAGTTCTGGCACCACGTCGCGCCCGGGTTCGCGGACACGCTGAAGGGGTTCGGCGCCGGCTACGGCGTCTGCATCGTCGCCGGGATCCCGATCGGGCTCGCAATGGCGCGCTCCCGCCTCGTCGAGCTGATCTGCGAGCCCTACGTGAACGCGCTCTACGCGACGCCGCGCCTCGCGCTGATCCCGGTGCTGATCCTCTGGCTCGGGATCACCTTCGAGATGCGCTTCGCGGTCGTCGTCGTCTCGGGCCTCTTCCCGATCGTCCTCAACACCTACCTCGGCGGCAAGGAGGTCGATTCGAACCTGCTCGACGCCGGCCGCGCCTTCAACGCGACCGGGCTGCAGGCGCTGCGGACGATCGTCGTCCCCGCCTCGCTGCCGTACATCTTCGCCGGGCTGCGGCTGGGGATGGCGCGCTCGTTCATCGGGATCATCGTCGCCGAGCTCGAGACCTCCGTGCTCGGGATCGGCAACGTGATCAACCGCGACGTGATGGCGTTGCGGTTCGACCACATGTGGGTCGCGATCGTCTCCCTGGGCGTGTTCAGCATCGCGGTCACGGCGCTGCTCAAGTGGGCCGAGCGCTGGGCGACCATGCCCTGGCTCCGGGCGGGGAGGAGAGGAGGGCTGTGGCCGTCGCGCGCGTGACCGCCGCCCCGCCGGCCGAGCGGCGCGACGTCCGGCGGACGCCGTTCCTCTACCGCCCGGTCGGGATCTGGACCGTGCGCGGGCTGACGCTCGCGGCGATCCTGGCCGGCTGGCAGCTCTACGCGCGCCACCTCCAGCGCGCGCTCGGCGCGCCGCCGACCCGCGTCGCGCAGGCGCTCTGGGGCCAGGTGTGGACCCACCACACGATCTACGGGCCGCTCGGCAGCAGCATGGAGGCGCTCTCGCTCGGGTTCCTGCTCTCGCTCGCGATCGGCATCCCGGTCGGGATCGCGATGGGCCGCTGGCGGGCGGTCGAGCACGTGCTCGACCCGTACATCTCCTTCCTGTACGCCTTGCCGCACGTCGCGTTCATCCCGGTGATGGTCTTCTGGCTCGGCTTCCGGCTCGAGTTCCGGCTCGCGTACGTCGTGCTCTCGGCGGTCTTCCCGGTGATCATCAACACGATGGCCGGCGTCAAGAACATCGACCCGGAGCTGCTCGCGGCCGGCCGGGCCTTCTGCGCGAGCGAGCGCCAGATCATGCGCGGGATCGTCCTGCCCGCGACGGCGCCGTACATGGTCGCGGGTGGCCGGCAGGCGTTCTCGTCGGCGTGGGTCGGCGTCGTCGTCGCCGAGGTGCTCTCCACCCAGGACGGCCTCGGCGGGCTCATCAACCACTACGCCGACTACTTCCTCACCGCCGACATGTACGTGCCGATCCTCGCGATCATGGCGATCGCGATCACGATCCAGAACGTCGCGAGCTGGCTGCAGGTTCGGCTGACGCCGTGGAGCAACACCGCCCGGCGCGAGCGGGGAGGGAACGGAGGCTGATGGAGTACGCGGACCTCCGCGAGTGGATCGCCGCCGCCGACGCGATGGGCGAGCTGCGCGTCGTCAGGGGCGCGAGCTGGCAGCAGGACATCGGCGAGATCTCGGAGATGCTGATCCACACGCTCGGCGCGCCGGCGGTGCTCTTCGACGACATCCCCGGCTATCCGAGCGGCCGGCGCATCCTCGTGAACGCGAACGCGACGCGCAGCCGGCTCGCGCTCACGCTCGGGCTTCCCACCGACATCGAGCGGCGGCCGCTGATGGACGAGTTCCTGCGGCTGACCGAGAGCGACCGGGCGTTCGCGCCACGGGTCGTCGACGACGCGCCGCTCTTCGAGAACGTCCAGCGCGGGGCCGACGTCGACGTCTACACCTTCCCGACCCCTCAGTGGCATCCCGAGGACGGCGGCCGCTACATCGGCACCGGGGTCGCGATCGTCACCAAGGATCCGGACACGGGCTGGGTGAACCTCGGCTGCTACCGCGTGATGATCCACGACGAGCGCCGCGTCGGCCTCTACATCTCACCCGGCAAGCACGGCCGCCAGACGCGCGACAAGTACTTCGAGCGCGGCGAGCCGTGCCCGGTGGCGGCGATCTGCGGGATGGAGCCGCTGATCTTCGCCGCCTCCACGATCGAGGTGCCGTACGGCGTCTCGGAGTACGAGTGGGCAGGCGCGATCCGCGGCGAGCCGTACCCGATCGTCCACCTGCCGGTGACCGGGCTGCCGGTGCCCGCGTCGTCGGAGATCGTGCTCGAGGGCTACATCCACGCCGACCGGACGGCGCCCGAGGGCCCGTTCGGCGAGTGGACGGGCTACTACGGCGATCTCCGGCCGGCCGAGCCGGTGCTCGAGGTCGAGGGGCTCTACTTCCGCAACGACCCGATCATGCTCGGCGTCCCCCCGAACAAGCCGCCGGCCTACGACCCCTACCTGTACCGGGAGTACCTGCGCTCGGCGATCCTCCTCCGCGAGCTGCGGGGGACCGGGATCCCGGGGATCGTCGACGTCAACTGCTTCGCCGTCGGCGGGACGCGGCTCTTCAACGTCGTCTCGATCGAGCAGCGCTACGCCGGCCACGCGCGGCAGGCGCTGCACGCCTTCGCCTCGTGCAACGCCGCCTCGTACATGGGCCGGGTCGTCGCGGTGGTCGACGACGACGTCGACGTCACCGACCTCGACGACGTCCTCTGGGCGATCCTCACCCGCGCCGATCCCGAGCGGTCGGTCGACATCGTCACCCGCCGGACCTCCGGCCCGCTCGACCCGGCGCTGCCCCCCGACGACAAGCGCTACAACTCGCGCCTGCTGATCGACGCGTGCAAGCCGTGGGAGTGGAGGGACCGCTTCCCCCGGCCGCTCGGCCCCGACGCGGCGACGAAGGCGGAGACCCGGCGCAAGTGGGGCCACCTGCTCCAGCCGGTGGCAGCGGCCGGTGACGGCGCGCTCGCGCGCGAGCTCGCCCCGCTGTCGGACGGCTGAGCGCCCCGGGGGCCAGGGGCGGCGCCTGGCGGCTCCTGCGCTCGCGGACCTTCGGCCCGTACTTCGCCGGCAACGCGGCGTCGGCGACGGGCACCTGGTTCCAGAACCTCGCCGCGTCGATCCTCGTCTACCGGCTGACGCACTCGCCGTTCCTGCTCGGCGTCCTCAACTTCTGCCAGTTCGCGCCCGTGCTCGTGCTCTCGCCGTGGGCCGGCGCGCTCGCCGACCGCGCCGACCGCCGCCGACTCCTGATCGGGACGCAGTCGGCCGCGGCGCTGCTCTCCGGCGCGCTCGCGGCGCTCGCCTGGAGCGGGCGCGCGTCCGAGTGGACGGTGATCGCGTTCGCGGCCGCGCTGGGCTCGGTGGTCGCGCTCTCGCAGCCCGCCCAGCTCGCGCTCGTCGCCTCGCTCGTCCCCCGCGAGGCGGTCGCCCAGGCGGTCGCGCTCAACTCGGTGACGTTCAACCTCGCGCGCGCGGCCGGGCCGACGGCCGCGGCCGGGGTGATCGCGTGGGCGGGCGTGGCGCCGGCGTTCGCGATCAACGCCGCGTCCTACCTCGCGCTCGTCGTCGGCCTGCTCCTCGTCAGGCCGGCGCCGCAGGCGCGGGCCGCGCGCCCCCGCCTGCGCGACGGCATCGGCCTCCTGCGCCGCAACCGCACGCTCGTCGCCTACCTGCTCGTCGTCGCGGGGGTGAGCGCGGGGAGCGACCCGGTGAACACCGAGTCTCCCGCCTTCGCGCACGTCTTCGGCCACACCTCCTCCTGGGCCGGCACGCTCGTCGGCGCGTTCGGGTGCGGGGCGGTGGTCGGGGCGTTCGTGTTCGCCGGCCGGGTCGCCGGCACGCGCGCGCGGGCGGCGGCCACCCTCGCCGCGATGGCGGCCGGGATGGTCGGCTTCGGGCTCGCGCCCGGGCTCTCCGTCGCCTTCCCCGCGCTCGCGCTCGCCGGCTTCGGCTACCTGCTCTCGAACACGGCGGCGACCGCCCGCCTCCAGCTCGCCGTCGGCGAGCACGAGCGGGGCCGGATCATGGCGCTCTGGTCGATCGCGTTCCTCGGCGTCCGCCCGGCCGCGAGCCTCCTCGACGGCAGCCTCGCCGGCGCCTTCGGCGTCCGGGCGGCCGCGGTCGCGCTCGCGCTCCCGGTCGCCGCCGGCGCGCTCGCCGCCGCCTGGCGCCCGGCCGCCACGGCCGGCGGCGGGCCGGCCTCCTCCGGGGCGTAGCGCGCCGCCTCAGCGAGCGTGGACGAGCCGGCGCACGGCCGGGAGCGCCATCGCCGCGCGGTAGGGGAGCAGGTCCATCCCGTCCGGGGTGTTCAGGTAGCCGTCCGCGCTCCCCGGCACGTCGGTGTGGCCGTACTGCCACACGATCCGGTGCCGCGGGATGCTGATCAGCACGACCCGGTCGCGGTAGTCGTCGTTGACGGCGACGAGGCCGCTCCGGATCCGGAACGCGAGCGAGGGGTGGTCGAGCTCACCGGGGCCCGAGGGCGGGCCGTAGCGCCAGAGGACCCGCCCGCGCGTGGTCATGATCAGCACGTGGCCGGGCCGCGCGTAGTCGGCGAGGAGGAAGCGCCCGTGGCCGAGCCACTGCGGGTCGGAGGGGTACGAGACCGGCGCGCGCACCGACCAGAGCAGGCGGCCGTGGCGGTCGAACGCGTCGATCCACGAGCCGGCGATCTCGCTCACGAGCGTGCCGCCGCCCGGCATCGGCGTCGCTCCGTTGACGGCGCCGAGCGCGCGCGGCGGGTCGTGGCGGCAGTCGTGCGCGGTCCCGATCTCGCGGACGACGCGGTGCGCCCGCGAGATGAAGAGGACGCGGCAGTTGTACGCGTCGGCGACCGACACGAGCCCGTTCGGGAGCAGGTAGCTGTCGTCGGGCGTGTTCAGGTAGCCGGCCGTCCACCCCCGCTGCCCGACGTGCCCGTAGTACCAGAGGACGTTCCCGGCCGGGAAGGAGAGGATCTGGATCGTGTGCTGCTCCTCCTGGTTCGTGATGATCGTCCGGTCGTTCGGGCCGAAGAAGGCGTCGTCGTCGAACCGGAGGGGGAGGCTCGAGCCGCGGCCCGGCCGCGGGTAGCGCCAGAGGATCCGCTTGCGGCTGTCGACGAGGAGGATCCGGTCGTTGCCGCGGTCGGCGATCAGGAGGTAGCCGGGGATCGGCGCGGGGAGGGGCGCGGGCCGGGCGGCCGCGGCGGCGCCCGCGGGTGGCTCGCTCGGGCCGGCGCGGAGGGCGAGCGCCGCGCCGGCGGCGAGGCAGGCGGCGGCGACGGCGGCGAGGAGGCGGCGGGGCAGGGGCACCGGTGGAGCCTGCCCGCCGGTGATGAGCGGTGGATGAGGGACGGCCCCGACCCGGGGCGCGCCGCGCTCAGCGCCGCCGGGGACGCGGCCCGTGGCCGTTGGGCGGGGAGGCGGGGACCGCGACCCAGCCGACGTGGTAGGCGAGGATGCCGTTCGCGCTCAGGACGGCCCGGATCGTGTAGGCGCGCCGGCGGCCGCCGGGCAGCGTGCCGGTGGCGCGGCAGGTCGCCCGCGTCCCCTGCGGCGAGACGGCGCAGCGGAGCGCGTGCAGGACCACGCGAGGCGAGCGGCGGCGGACCTGCGCCAGGAGGTCGGCCTTGAGCGCCGCCTCCGTCGACTGGGCCGGCGAGGGCCGGTGCGGATGCCGGGTGAGCAGGAGCGCCGCGACCGCGGCGAGGAGAGCGAGGCCGGCGGCGAGGGCGACGAGCCCCGGCTCGAGGCGCCGGCGCGCCCGGGGCGGCGGGGGCGTGGCCGGGCCGGGGAGGACCGCGGTCGGCGCCGGCGCCGGGTCGGGCTCGGCGGGCGCCGGGTCGAGCTCGTCCAGGCTGCGCTCGAGCGCGGCCGCGAAGGCCGCCGGCGCCGGCAGCGCCCGAGGGTCGCCGGCGGCGAGGGCCCGGTCGACGAGCGCGGCGAGCTCGGGCGGGCAGTCGGGGCGGAGGGCGGCAAGCGGCGCCGGGCCGCCGCCCGGCTCCCTCCCCGGCTCGGCGCCGGCGAGGAGCTCGTACACGAGCCGGGCGAGGCCGAGGGTCGAGCAGGCGTCGCCGTCGCGGGCCTCCTGCGCCGGCGCGAAGCCCCAGTAGGGGAGCTTCGGGACGCCGCCGGGCCCGAGCAGCACGGTGCGCGCCCGCAGGGTGCGGCGGCAGAGGCCGTGCCGGGCGGCGAAGGCGACCGCGCGCGCGGGGCCGAGCGCGAGCTCGGCCGCCTCGCGCGCCGGCAGCGGCCCGCGCTCGTCGAGGAGCGTCCGCAGGGTCGAGGTCCCCGCGTACTCGAAGACGACGAACTCGCGTCCGGCCGAGACGCCGCGGCCGTAGACGCGCAGGATGTTCGGGTGCGAGAGGCGCGCGACCGTCCGCGCCTCCTCCCGGAACCGGGCCGCCGCCTCCGGGTCGCCGCCGTCGTCCTCGAGGATCTTGACGGCGACCTCCCGCCCGAGCTCGCGGTCGCGGGCGAGCCAGACGCTCGACCGCGCGCCGCGGCCGAGGCAGCGGCCGAGCTCGAACCGTCCGCCGACGACCTCCGCGACCACCGCCGTGGGTTCTACCGCATGCGCCGGCGACCCAGTCGCGTGCGCGCGCCTCCTCAGCGCCGGGCTTCCTGCGCGACGGCCGCCGGACGGTAGACGCGCTCGACGTACTCGTCGAGCATCCGGGTCGCGGTGAACCGGCCCGCGCAGGTCGCGAGCGCCTCCTTCACGAGCTCGCACCAGCGCTGCGGGACGCCGTCGGCGTCCCGCTCGTAGAAGAGCGGCACCACCTCCCGCTCGAGCAGCGTGTAGAGCCGCTCGGCGTCGGCGGCGTCCTGCGCGGCGGGGTCCGCCTCCGGGTCGCTCTCGATCGCGAAGCCGTTCGCGCCGTCGTAGGCCTCCGCCCACCAGCCGTCGAGCACGCTGAGCTGGAGCACGCCGTTGAACGTCGCCTTCATCCCGCTCGTCCCGCTCGCCTCGAGCGGCGGCCGCGGCAGGTTGATCCACACGTCGCAGCCGGCGACGAGCGCGCGCGCCGCGTCGAGGTCGTAGTCCTCGAGGAAGACGATGCGGCCGCTCGCCGCGCCCGCCTGGTGGCGCAGCCGGTAGACGTGCTCGAGCACGCGCTTCCCCTCCTCGTCGTGGGGGTGGGCCTTGCCGGCCACGAGGAGCTGCACGCGCCGCTCGCCGGTCAGGATCCGGCCGAGCCGGTCGGGGTCGCTGAAGAGGAGGTTGAGCCGCTTGTAGGCGGCGAGCCGCCGCGCGAACCCGAGCGTGAGCGCGTCGGGGTCGAGCCCGTGGGCGGGCGCCTGCGCGTACTCGAGCTCCTCTCCGCGCAGGAGCAGGTCCTGCTCGGCCTTGGCGCGCGCGTACTCGACGAGCGCCCGCCGCGCCGCGCTCCGCGCCGCCCACAGCTCGTCGTTCGGGATCGCGCGCGCCGCCGCGAAGCGCGGCGGGTCGCCGAGGTAGCGGTCGAACAGGCGGGCGAGCGGCGCGGAGAGGAACGTCGGCAGGTGCGCCCCGTTCGTGACGTGGTCGAAGCGGACGCCGGGGAACAGCGGCCGCCAGAGCGCGCCCGCCGTCTCGGCGTGCGCCCGGCTCACCGCCGTCCGCCGCCCGGCGAGGCGCATCCCGAGCGCGGACATGCCGACGCGCCCGTCCTCGCCGCTGTTCGCGAGCGCGAGGAGCTCCCGCTCGCCGAGCCGGTCGGCGACGTCGCCGAAGGCCTGCAGGAAGAGGTCGGGCGGGTAGGTCTCGTTGCCGGCCGCGAGCGGGGTGTGGGTGGTGAAGACGACGCGGTCGCGCAGCTCCTCGGGCGCGCGGCCCGACCGCAGCGCGAGCTCGAGCGGGGCGAGCGCGGGGTGGCCCTCGTTCAGGTGCAGGAGCGCGGGCTCGATCCCGAGCGCCTCCAGCGTCCGCGCCGCGCCGAGGCCGAGCAGCCCGTACTGGGCGAGCCGGACCCGGGCGTTCCCCTCGTAGAGCCGCGCCGTCGTCCACCGCTGCACGCGGTCGTTCTCGGGCAGCTCCGCGTCGAGCAGGAGGAGCGGGACGCGGCCGACGGCGGCGCACCAGACCTGGAAGGCGAGCGGCCGGTCGAAGAGCGTCACCGACAGGCGGAGCGGCCGCCCGTCGGCGTCCTGCACGAGCGCGAGCGGAAGCTGCTCCGGGTCGTGCTCGAGCCAGTACTCCTGCTGCCAGCCGGAGAGGTCGAGCCGCTGGCGGAAGTAGCCCCGGCGGTAGAAGAGCCCGACGCCGAGGAGCGGCAGGCGCCGGTCGCTCGCCTCCTTCAGCAGGTCGCCGGCGAGCACCCCGAGGCCGCCCGAGTAGACGGGCAGCGAGACGTGGATCCCGAACTCGGCGCAGCAGAAGACGACCGGCCCGTCGAGGCCGGGCGCGTCCGGCTCCCGGAGCTCCGCGCGCAGGCGCGCCTCGAGCCGGTGGATCGCGGCGACCAGGTCGCCGTCCCGCTGCGCGGCGAGCTGGCGCTGCCGCGAGAGCTCGGCGAGGAACCGGACCGGGTTCTGCTCGGCGAGCCGCCAGCGGTGCGGGTCGAGCGAGGCGAAGATCCCGTCCTCGTCCCGCTCCCAGCTCCAGCGGTAGTTGTAGGCGATCCGCGCGAGGGGGCGCAGGCCGGGGACGAGCCGGCCCTCCAGGTCCTCGACGCGAGCGTCCAGGTCGGTTGCGATCGCGAGGAGTCCCAAGGAGGGCGAGATACTACTGGCGGTATGCGCCTGCTCGCGCTGCTCCTCGCCGCAAGCGCCGCCGCCGGCTCCCATCCCGAGATCCGCGTCGGCGGCTTCCCCACCGGGATCGCGCTCGACCGCCGGACGCACACCCTCTACGTCGGCAACGGCACGACCGGGACGATCTCGGTGATCGACGGGCGCCGCTGCAACGCCGCGTCCGCCCGCGGCTGCGGCCGGCGCGTGGCGGCGGTGACGGCCGGCGTCGATCCGGTCGGGATCGCGGTCGACGAGTCGACGAACACGGTCTACGCCGTCAACGCCTCCGGCACCGTGGCGGCGATCGACGGCCGCCGCTGCGACGCGGCGAACACGAGCGGCTGCCGGGCCGCGCCCGTGCTCGTGCGGGTGGGCTCGGACCCGCAGTTCGTCGCCGTCGACCAGCGGACGCACACGGTGTACGTCGCGAACACGTCGTCGAACACCCTCTCGGTGATCGGCGGCGCGCGCGTGCGGGCGACCGTCCGCGTCGGGCCGCTGCCGTTCGCGGTGGCCGTGAACGAGGCGACGGACACGGTCTACGTCACCGACCTCGGCGCCGCGACGGTCTCGGTGATCGACGGCCGGACCTGCAACGCGCGCGTCACGCGCGGCTGCGGCCGGCGGCCGGCGACCGTCGACGTCGGCACGACGCCGGGCGGGATCGCGATCGACCCGCGCACCGACACGATCTACGTGACGGGGGAGACTTCCGGCGACGTCTCGGTGATCGACGGGCGCACCTGCAACGGGAGCGCGACCGCCGGCTGCCGGCGGGCGCCGGCGCGGGTCGCGGCCGGCGCCGGCGCGCGCGGCGTCGCCGTCGACTCGCGGACCGACACGGTCTACGTCGCGAACACCGCGGCCGACACGGTGAGCGTGATCGACGGCTCGCGCTGCAACGCCGCCGACACGAGCGGCTGCGCCCAGCGCGCGGCGGCGGCGCCGGTCGGGGTCAGCCCGCGCCGGGTCGCCGTCGACGAGGAGACCGGGACCGTGTACGTCACGAACGCCGGCTCGAACACCGTCACCGTGCTCGACGGGCGCACCTGCAACGGCCGGGTGCACACGGGCTGCGGCCGGGCAGGCACGGTCGCCTGAGCGCCCTCCCGCCCGGCGCAAGCTTCCCGGAGGGTCGGGTCGTTCCGCCCGCGTCGCCGAGGAAGCCGGGCGCGGCGCGGCCGGCCGTCGCCGCCGCGGGCGGGCGCCGGCACCCTCAAGATCCGGTCAGGTGGCGTGCTCCCCGGTCGCGGCGCCCGTAGGCTGGGTGGGCCCGGAGAGCGACACCGGGAGCGCGCCGGCCGACGGGCCGCGCGCCGCGGGGTCGTCCCACCGTGGGGTCCGGCCGGTGAGAGCACAGCCACTCCCGCTCTCACCGCCGGGCTTCACGTCTCGCGCGAGCGCCACCCGGCGCAGCGCTCGACGAGCGCGGCCGCGAGGCCGGGGTTGCTCCCGAAGTGGAGGTGGGCGTAGCTTGCGAGCACGTTCCCGACCGCGTAGCCCTCGGCGCCGCGCTCGCCGCGGCTCGTGACGAGGCGGTAGCAGCGGCGCACCCCCCGCGGCTCGGCGGTGATCCCGGAGTGGTGGAAGACGTGCCCGCGCGCGCGGAGCCCCGCGCCGAAGAGGCCGCCCGCCGTCGTCACCTCGACGTAGGCGATCCGCGGGCGGTCGGGCATCCGCGTCTCGAGGGGGAGGACGCCGCACATCGCGTGCCGCTCGCCGCCGACCTCGAGGGAGCGCGCGAGGTACAGGAGCCCGCCGCACTCGGCGTAGATCGGCCCGCCCTCGGCCGCGAGCCGGCCGATCGCGGCCCGGGTGGCCGCGTTGGCGGCGAGGGCGGCGCCGTGGAGCTCCGGGTAGCCGCCGCCGAGGTAGACGCCGTCGACGCCGTCGGGGAGCGGGTCCCGCAGCGGGGAGAAGGGGACGAGCGCGGCGCCGGCCTGCTCGAGCAGCTCGAGGTTGTCGGCGTAGTAGAAGCAGAAGGCCTCGTCGCAGGCGACGGCGAGGCGCGCGCGTGGCGGCGTCCGCGGCGGGCGCGGCGGCGGCGGCGGCCGCTCGATCCGGGCGTGCGCGAGCAGGGCGTCGAGGTCGACGTGCTCCTCGACGAGCTCCGCGAGCCGGGCGAGGGAGCCGGCCGGCGCCTCGTGCGGCAGGCGAAGGCCGAGGTGCCGCTCCGGGAGGACGAGCTCGGGCGCGCGCGGCAGCGCGCCGAGGACCGGCACCCGGCCCGCGATCGCGTCGCGGATCGTCGAGGCGTGCGCCGCCCCGCCGAGGTTGTTGAGGACCACGCCGGCCACGCGCAGCTCCGGGTCGAAGCTCGTGTAGCCGTGGACGAGCGCGGCGGCGCTGCGGGCGAGCGCGCTCGCGTCGACGACGAGCAGGACCGGGATGCCGAGCAGCTTCGCCGTCTCGGCCGTGCTGCCCCGGTCGCTTGCGCCCTCGCTGCCGTCGAACAGCCCCATCATCCCCTCGACCACCGCGACGTCCGCGTCCGCGGTTGCGCGCGCGAACGTCCGGCGGTTCGTCTCCGCGTCGAGCATCCACCCGTCGAGGTTCCGCGATGGGCGGCCGCTCGCGCGCCGGTGGTGGAGCGGGTCGATGAAGTCCGGGCCGACCTTGAACGCCTGCACGGTGAGGCCGCGGCGCCGAAGCGCGCCGATCAGCCCGAGCGCGACGGTCGTCTTGCCGACGCCGCTCTGGGTCCCGGCGACGGCGATCGCGCGCAGGGGCGCCGCCGCGTCCACGGCGGGCACGGTAGCTGCCGCGCGCGCGGGCCCGCGCTCGGGCGCGGGCTCCCGCGGGCTAGAGTGGCCCGGTGCGGGTCGTCTCGCTCCTTCCGAGCGCGACCGAGACGATCGCCGAGCTCGGGCTCCTCGACGCGCTCGTCGGTATCTCGGAGGACTGCAACTGGCCGCCCGAGGTCCGCGGGAAGCCGCTCGTCGCCCGCACGCTGATCGACGTCTCCGAGGCGTCGAGCGCCGAGGTCGACGCCGCCGTCAGGGAGGCGGCGGCGGACGGGCGCTCGCTCTACGCGGTCGACGCGGAGCTGATGGCGACGCTGCGGCCGGACCTCGTCGTCACGCAGGACCTGTGCGCGGTCTGCGCGGTCTCGAGCGGCGACCTCGCGACCGCCTGCCCCGTCGAGGCCGAGGTGCTGTCGCTGAGCCCGCGCAGCCTCGGCGAGGTGGCAGAGAGCGTGGTCGCGCTCGCCGACCGGCTCGGCGTCCGCGCGCGTGGCGTCGCGGTCGCGGAGGCGATGCGGGCCCGGATCGACGCCGTCCGCGCGGCGGTCGCCGGCCGCGACCGCCCGCGCGTGTTCGTCGCGGAGTGGATCGACCCGCCGTACTGCGCGGGGCACTGGGTGCCGGAGATGGTCGAGGCGGCCGGCGGGACGGGCCTGCTCGGGCGGCCGGGCGGCCGCTCGTTCGCGACCACCTGGGAGGCCGTGCTCGCGGCGGCGCCCGAGCTCGTCGTCGTCGCGGCGTGCGGGCTCGGCCTCGCGCAGGCGCTCGAGCGGGCGGGCGCGCTGCGGCTGCCGGTGCGCACGGTCGTCGTCGACGGGGACGCGCACTTCTCGTGCCCGGCGCCGCGGCTCGCCGACGGGGTCGAGCAGCTCGCGCACCTGCTCCACCCCGGCGCCGTCGCCGACCCCGGCCTGCCGTTCGCCGAGCTGCCGGTGGCCGCCGCCCCGCCGGCCGCGTAGCCGGGCCGCTCGGTGCGCCTTGCCGCCGGCGGCGGCGGCCGGTAGCCTTGCGGGCGCCGGGCACATATCCCCCGGCCGGCGCGAGACGCAGCGAAGCCGGTGTGATCCCGGCGCTGTCCCGCAACTGTGATGCCCCTTCGGGGGACGAGCCAGGTCGCCTGCCCTCCGCCGAGACGACAAGCCCTCGGAGGAAGGGCGGCTCGTGCGGCGCCAGCCGGCGAACCACCTCCCTCCGCGACACGCGGAGGTTTTCGTATGACCAGTGTGAGAGCCCGGCTCGGGCACCTCGTCCCGGTGGCGCTGGCGGCGGCGGCCGCGCTCACCGGCACCGCGGCCGCGAACGCGGCCTCGCCGTTCCCGCTCACCGTGAAGGCCGCGAACGGCCCGGTGACGATCCCGCACCGGCCGACGCGGATCGTCTCGCTGTCGGCGAGCGCGACCGAGGACCTGTTCGCGGTCGGCGCCGGCAAGCAGGTGGTGGCGGTCGACTCCACCTCCACCTACCCGAAGGACGCGCCGCACACGAGCCTGTCCGCCTACAAGCCGAACGTCGAGGCGATCGCGCGGTACCGGCCCGACCTCGTGGTGATCTCGAACGACATGGACCACATCGCCGAGGACCTCGCGAAGCTGCACGTCCCGGTCCTGCTCGAGCCGGCGGCGTCGAACCTCGACGGCGTCTACGCCGAGATCGACCAGCTCGGCGCGGCGACCGGGCACGAGAGCGGCGCGGCGCGCACCGTCGCGTCGATGCGCCGGCAGATCGCGGCGATCGTCCGGTCGGTGCCGAAGCCGAAGCGGCCGCTCACCGTGTACCACGAGCTCGACCAGACGTACTACTCGGCGACCTCGCACACCTTCATCGGCCGGATGTACGCCCTGCTCGGCCTGCGCAACATCGCCGACGCGGCCCGCGGCGGCGGCGACTACCCGCAGCTCTCGTCCGAGTACATCATCGCGAGCGACCCGGACCTGATCGTGCTCGCCGACACCGTCTGCTGCGGGCAGTCGCGGGCGACGGTCGCGGCGCGCCCGGGCTGGAGCACGATCGCGGCCGTCCGCGACGGCGAGGTCGTCCCGGTGAACGACTCGATCGCCTCGGAGTGGGGGCCGCGGATCGTGCTCTTCCTGAAGGCGGTGGCGCAGGCGGTGAGGTCGCTCGAGGCGCGCGGCGGCTGACGTGGACGAGCCGGCGGAGCCGAGCCCGTCCGTCCGCGCGCGCGGGGTGCCGCCGCTCGCCGCGGCGGCGGCGGCGCTCTTCCTCGTCGGCTCGCTGCTCGTCGCGCTGACGACCGGGCCGCTCGCGATCGGCGTCGGCGCGATCGCCGAGTCGGCGCTCGCGCACGTGCCGATGCTGCACGTGCGCTCACGGCTCGACGGGCTCGAGGCCGCGATCGTCTGGCAGGTGCGCGCGCCGAGGGTGGTGCTCGGCGCGCTCGTCGGCGGCATGCTGGCCGTCTCCGGCTCCGCCTACCAGGGGGTGTTCCGCAACCCGCTCGCCGACCCGTACCTGCTCGGGGTGGCGGCGGGCGCCGGGCTGGGGGCGACGCTCGCGATCGCCTACGCCTCCGCGGCCGACCGCGGCGGCGAGCTCCTGCCGCTCGCCGCCTTCGCCGGCGCGGTCTGCGCCGTCGCCGCCGCCTACGTGCTCGGCCGCTCGGTCGGCGGCGCGCACACGACCGGGGCGCTCGTCCTCGCCGGGGTGACGGTGGCCGCGTTCATGACCGCCGTGCAGACGTTCGTGCAGCAGCAGCGGTCGGACTCGCTGCGCGAGGTCTACTCCTGGCTGCTCGGCGGCCTCGACGGGGCGAGCTGGCACCAGGTGCTTGTGATGAGCCCGTACGTCGCCGTCGGCTCCGCGGTGATCCTGCTCCACCGGCGGGTGCTCGACGTGCTCAGCCTGGGGGACGAGGAGGCGGCGAGCCTCGGGATCGACGTGCGGCGCACCCGGCTCATGATCGTCGCCGCCGCGACCGCTGGCACCTCGGCGGCGGTGGCGGTGAGCGGCCTGATCGGGTTCGTCGGGATCATCGTCCCGCACACGATCCGGCTGCTCGTCTCCTCGAGCTACCGGGCGATCGTGCCGCTGTCGCTCCTCGGCGGCGCGGGCTTCCTCGTCCTCGCCGACGTGCTCGCGCGGACCGTGCTCGCCCCGGACGAGGTGCCGATCGGCGTCGTCACCGCGTTCTTCGGCGCGCCGTTCTTCGCGGTCGTGCTGCGGACGACGCGGAGGATCGGGATGTGAGCGCGGTCGAGGCGCGCGACCTCTCGGTGCGGCTCGGCGAGACCGAGGCGCTGCGCGGCGTCTCGCTGTCGGTCGAGCGGGGCGAGTGGCTCGGGCTGATCGGCCCGAACGGCGCCGGCAAGACGAGCCTCCTGCGGGCGCTCGCCGGCCTCGTCCCGTTCTCCGGGTCGGTGCGGCTCGACGGCCACCGGGTCGGGAGGGCGACGCGCCGGACGATCGCGCGGACCTGCGCGCTCGTCCCGCAGATCGCGCAGGTGCCCGCGCACCTGACGGTCGCGGAGTACGTGCTGCTCGGGCGGACGCCGCACATCGGCTACCTCTCGACGGAGCGGCGCGAGGACCGGCTGGCCGCCGAGCGCGCGATCGCGCGGCTCGAGCTTCGCCCGTTCGCGGAGCGCCTGCTCGGCTCGCTGAGCGGCGGCGAGCTGCAGCGGGTCGTGCTCGCCCGCGCGCTCGCGCAGCAGGCGTCGATCCTGCTCCTGGACGAGCCGACGAGCGCGCTCGACCTCGGCCGCCAGCAGCAGGCGCTCGAGCTCGTCGACCTGCTGCGCCGCGACGAGCGGCTGGCCGTGATCGCGGCGATGCACGACCTGAGCCTCGCGGGTCAGTACGCCGACCGCCTCGTGCTGCTCGACCGGGGCCGGCTCGTCGGCGAGGGCTCGGCGCAGGAGGTGCTCTCCGCCGAGCGGATCGCCGCCTACTACGACGCGAGCGTCGAGGTCGTCGAGCTCGGCGGCGCCGTCTTCGTGCTCCCCCGGCGGGCGGGGCCCGAGCGAGGGCACCCGCGGTGACGGCCGCCGGCCGCCCTCGCCGCGGCCGCTACGAGAACGGCACGCTACGAGAACGGCACGGTGACCGGGCCCGGAAGCCGCCGGTAGACGGCGAAGAAGTCGCGGTCGTCGGGGACGAGGTAGCGGGTCGCGGGCTGCATGACGTTCGGGACGATCTTCGTCGGGACGAGGCCGTGGTCGTGCCGGTAGGTGATCAGGGTCGGCCACTCGGGGTTGATGTCGAACTGCATCGCCTGCACCGCGCCGGCGCGCTTGAGGATCTTCGCCAGGGTGATCACCGTCTGGTCGTCCGCGGCGGCGTAGATCAGGTTGCCGCGGCGGTCGATCCCGACGCCGGTGCGCCAGACGCGGACGGCGTTGCCGAGCGTGAAGCCCCACTGCGAGCTGTCGTTCAGCGCCGGGTTGAGCTTGCCGTTGCGGATGATCGGCGGCAGGCTCTGGCGGGCGAAGGCGACGCCCGGGCCCGCGTTCGGCCCGCCCCTCCAGGTCACGATCCGCACCCGGCCGTCGCGGTAGCCGAGCAGGGTCGCGAGCCCGTCCTGGAGCGGCTCGTACGTGCGCCCGTCGATCGACGAGCCGTTGTGGCCGTCGATGTAGGTGAAGCCGGCGTTGAAGGTCGCGAGCAGGCGCCAGCGCTGGTCGCTCGGCACCGACATCGGCCCCCGCACGGGCGCGTTCGGCGGCTCGTACCGGCCCGGGTAGAAGGCGAGCGCCGTCCGGGTGTGGTCGAACCAGGCGACGTAGGCGACGATCCGCGGGTAGTCGAGCTCCGGGCGGAAGGTGGTGACGAGCACCGGCGGGCGCCCGTCGACGAGCGGCCCCGTCCGGGCCCAGACGCCCTCGCCGGGGAGCGGGTGGGGGAAGACCGGCGGGATCCGCGGCGGCCAGGCCGCGACGGCGGCGTGCCGGCGCCTGCGGACGGTCGGCGCGGGGGAGGCGATGCCGACCGTGGGGAGCGCCGCGAGCTGCGGCCCGCCCTTCGTCGGCGCCTTCCACCAGCCGTAGTAGAGCCGCTCGGCCTCGTCGACGATCCAGTTCCCGTGGTGGTTGCGCAGCCACTCGACGCTGCGCACGCCGAGCGGCAGGCTGGAGGGCTCGAGCATTGTCTGGGCGTACGAGTAGAGGGCGGGGGAGAGCAGGGCGAGGACGAAGGCGCCCGCGACCAGCCGTCTCCGCCGTCTGCGGCGCCGGGTCGCGGTCCGGCGCCGCGCGGCGCGGCGCGCTGCGCCCGCCGCCAGGCCGGGCGGCGGCTCGTCCGCGTCCGGCAGCACGCCCATCCCCGGAAGGATGCGCCGCCGAAGATGACGGGACGATGAAGCCGGGCGGCGGGACACGGGCTACGGGTCGGAGACGAGCCGGGCGAGCCCCGGAGGGCGGGCGGCGACCGCGATCGCCCGCAGCGGGCCGCGGCGGAGGTAGTGGCCGAGGAAGGCGAGCGTCACGCGCTCGACGAGCGCGAGCTGCGGCTGCTCGTCGGTGTAGGGCGCGAGGTGCGACGCGCCCAGCAGCCAGAGCAGGAACTTCGGGCGGGCTGCGAGCCGGAAGTACGCCGCCGTCGTCGCCGGCGCGTTCAGCGGGTCGGCCGTCCCCTGCACGGCGAGGAGCGGCGGGCCCCGGCGCGGGAAGGCCCCCATCCCGGGCAGCCTCGCGCCCGAGAGGATGATCGCCGCCCGCACGCGACGGTCGCGGTAGCGCCGGTCGTAGGCGACGGCGAGCGCGGCCACGGCGCCGTCCGACTGGCCGGCGACGGCGATGCGGGACGGGTCGATCCTGCCCGTGAGCGCGGTGTGCGGCCGCCGGCTGAGCGCGAGGAGCGCCGTGAGCACGAAGCGGAGGTCGCGGGGCTCGCTGGCGAGGTCGGTCTCCGTCGGCCCACCCGGCGCGTTCGCGTTCTCGAGCGGGAACACGGGCGCCGCGACGACGTAGCCGGCCGCCGCCCACGTCTGCAGGAGCGCGGCGTAGGTCGCCGGCGTCAGCGCGAACCCGTGTCCGAAGACGACGAGCGGCTCGGGGCCGCCGGTCGCCGGGTAGCGCACGACCGTCTCGAGGGGGCGGGGCACCTCCCGCCCCCCGGGCAGCCGGATGCTGCGCGAGCGGTCGACGAAGTCGAAGGTGCGCACGCGGATCCGCGGCCCGGGCGCCGGGCGCGCGGGCGCCGGAGCGAGGAGCGCGACGCCGAGCGCGCAGGCGAGGAGACCGGCCTCTGCGCGGCGCCCGGTCTCGGCTCCGGCCATGCGCCCGCGATTGTAGAGCGGCGCTCGGGCGGTGCCTTGCAATCCCGTGGCGGCGGTCGTATCGTGCCGGCGGATGGTCGTCGCGGCGCGGCGACGCTCGCCGCTCCGCAAGGGATGAAACGGAGGGTGGAATGGCGAACACCTTGAAGATCAAGGTGAACGGCCTTGTCCATGGCGTGTCGGCGTCGTTGGATACGCCGCTTCTGTATGTGTTGCATAACGAGTTGCATCTGCATGGGCCGCGGTTTGGGTGTGGGCTTGCGCAGTGTGGGGCGTGTTCGGTGTTGCTTGATGGGAAGGAGATCCGGTCGTGTGTGACGCCGGTGGCGGCGGTGTCGGGGCGGAGCATCACGACCTTGGAGGGGCTGCCGGCGTTGTGGGCGTCGCAGCGG
>Ga0209061_1000426_pt1 | contig 110074 bp, 93 predicted proteins | sample Coa_R1_10_FD_187157 | JGI IMG/M metagenome (GOLD analysis project Ga0209061, IMG submission 187157) | Surface soil microbial communities from Centralia Pennsylvania, which are recovering from an underground coalmine fire - Coalmine... | ecosystem: Environmental > Terrestrial > Soil >... | reverse complement strand
TGGGCGGCCATCGGTTCTCTGGCCGCCATGCGCCGTAGCTATCTTGAAGTGCTGGCGCACACTCGCGGTCGCGTCGCCTTCGGGCGTCCCCTGGCCGAGCACCCGCTCATGCGCCGCCAGTTGGTCGACCTGCTCATCGAGGTCGAGGGCTGCGCCGCCCTGGCCTTCGAGACGGCGGCAGCACTTGAGCACGTGGATCGCACAGGCGCGGAAGAAGAGCGCCGCCTGTTGCGCATCCTCACCCCACTCTGCAAGTACTACATTCCCAAACGGGGGGAGTACGTCACGCTCGAGGCACTGGAGATACGCGGCGGCAACGGCTACGTCGAGGACTGGCCCAACGCTCGCCTGCTGCGTGACAGCATCGTCAACGTCATCTGGGAAGGCTCAAGCAACGTCATCGTCCTCGATGTGGCCCGTGCCATCGCCCGCGAAAACGCGGCCTCCGCCCTCTTTGGCATGCTGCACCGGCACCTGCAGTCGTTCCAGCATTCAGCAGTCATCCCGGTAGCGCAGCAGGTACAATCTCTGCTCAACTCGCTGGCAGATCGCATTGCCGGGCTTGCCGCGCTCGACAGCGAAAGCGCGCAATTGCCCATGCGCGGCCTCGTCGAGCGCCTGGCGCAGCTCACTATCGTCACGCTGCTCTTGCAACAGGCGGAAAGCGAGTTGCAGCGCGGCACGGCGGGCACAGGCAAGCGTAAATGGCTCATCGCCTTGCTCTACCTGCACCGCCATGTCCTGCCCCACCCCGACGGCTGGGCCGCCGACAACGACCCCACCGTCCTCAATTCCTTCGACGCCCTGGTAGACTGGCAAGCGGTGCCGCTTGCTTGATGATAATTACCGGTATGCTCTGAAAAGCATGACGATTTTTAACAATTAAAACCAGAATGACATGTGTGGATACTTTTTTCTGGTTTTTTGAGCATATCATACATCAGTTGAAAGGGCATAGCGCTCAGAGCGACAAAGCCTTTGCTTCCTTCTCTATACTGGATTCAGAAGTTCGTGCTTTTTGGAGGAGGAGCTATGTTCGAGGCGCGTTTGCGCTGTTACCGGATGATCATAGTTCTGCTTATCTGTCTTGCGCTCGGACTGACCATCGGGCACGCGGTCTGGATTTCCCATCAGAATGCGAACGGTCATCATCAGCTTCATGCGAAGACACTTCCTGTGCTCGCTACCATTACACTGCCACGCGGTCAGGCACTCTTTATGCCATTTATCCTCGTTGTTCCGCTCCATACTACTGTAATCTGGAACAATGTTGATAATGTCACACATATCATCGCGACCACGGCCCAGCGGAATCAGTTTCTCAATCGGCAGGCATTTTTGCTCCACCTGCCGCCGGGAGAACAGGCCAGATTCACCTTCAATCAGGCGGGACTGTATCACTACTACGATCCTACCAGGAGTACCTGGAATGCCACGCTGGCCCGCGTTGCAGCGGACAAAGGGGTGCCCCACTTCCCGCTGGCGATGGACGGCGTAATCTGGGTGCAGGGCCCCATCTCCGCTCTGCCATTCTCCGCGCTTAACACTATCCCTGCCGGGCACGACGACTTTGCCAGTGAGTTTCTGGCGATCAGACAACCGGGGGGTGTGACATGGCATAACTTCGACGAGGACCCCCATTTTGTGGGGCTGGTAGACGGGTGGTCAAAGCCGGTGAATCCGGTCGACATGGGCCTGTATCGTATTGCCGGAACGGATGATGAGCCAGGTGGGGCCTCGGTCACTGCGCTCTTTACTACACCGGGTCTCTACTATTACTATTGCCGCAATCACGATCAGGTCGATCCTCTCACACACCGCGCTCGGGCACTACCCATGGCTTCGGAGTACCCCATCCCTATGGAGGGCTTTGTACTGGTCATGAGCGGCTAGCAAGTTCAAGAACACGCCGGGGAAGCCGATATTACTGGTAGAACTGGTCTTTTCCCTGGCGGGACTCATGCGGACCACCTGCGCTTTGTCGGCGCGGTAGTGTATCTGCGAGGAAATGCTGAGAGAGGGCAGGGATGCTGTCTCCTGTTCCAGAGCATTAATGGAGAAGAATACTATGGACAGCACGAACGCTCAACGCGCCGCATCGTCAACGCTATCGATGTGGGAACCTGCCACTATCTTGCGTAGAACCCGTCATCTCCTGCTTGCCCTCCCAATTGGTCGGCGGCTGGCCCTGGCGTTGCTCATTCCCATGCTGGCGGTTTTGCTCTCTCTGGGTAGTATTGGCCTGCAAAGCTATCAACTCTTGTCGAACGTCTCAACGTTCAGCCAGCACCTGCTGCATGCCTCGACCTCTCTGACCGGGGCCATTGCAACCTTGCAGCAGACGCATACAAACCTGCTAGGGACGCTCAGCGATGCAAGCAAGCCCCAGACTACTCCAGAGACCCTGCGCGAAGACCGCACGACAACTCTCTATTTCGTTGCGAGCTACGATACCACACTCAAAGCCTATCTACGGCAGGACGTGCTGGCCCGCTATCCCGGCCTTGCCGCGCTCCTGCGAGCTTCCGGCCACAGTTCTCAACTCACGGAACAGCAGGTACGGGCCAGCGAAGCATTGCGAACCTGGCAGGCCTATCAAAGCGCACTCATGCAGGTGCTCAACGCGGTCTCAGATGGCAAGTTGAGCGAGGCATCCAGTCTGGAGGTTCAGCGGGTGGAACCGATGTATGCGAGTGCGATGACCACCTTGCTGATCTTGATCCAGTTCACAGAGAATCTGGTTCCCGCCATCCACGACGCTACTATATACGAGGAAGGTCAGGTACTGCTCTCTATGGGTCTCTCCGCGCTCGGCCTGTTCATCGATATGGGCGTCGTAGTCTGGCTCATTTCGCGGACAGTGGTGCGGCGTCTGTACCGCTTCCGGGCCGTAGTGCAGCAGATCGAGCAGGGAGAGTTTTCTACCCGGCTCACCGTGGATGGACGTGACGAGATTGCCCTGGTCTCGCGGGCCGTGAACACCACGTTAGATACTATTGTTGGTTTGCTTGAGGAAACCAGGCGGCAGCGCGATGAACTGGCGAAAGGTGAGGAACTCAAACGGCTGCACGAGCAGCTCCAGCGCGAGCACGAGGCGCTCAACGCGGCCAATACACGCCTGGCAGCTCTGGCGACAACCGATCCGCTGACCGAACTACCCAATCACCGGGCGCTACAGGCGCTACTTGAGCAGGAGTGCGAGCGCGCACGGCGCTTCGGGCATCCATTGTCGCTGCTCTTTTTCGATGGTGATCGTTTCAAGCAGACCAATGATACCTATGGGCATGCTGTGGGTGATCTTGTCTTGCGCGAACTGGGGGAGCGCGCACGGAGCGTGCTGCGGGCCGGGGACGCTGTAGGGCGCTTTGGCGGTGAAGAGTTCCTGGTACTCCTGCCGGAGACGGACGTGCAGGAGGCGAAAATTGTCGCCGAACGCCTGCGCGCCGCCGTAGCAGCCCTGCCACTGGCAGCACGAGAGGTCAACGGTGGCATCGCGGTCACCGTCAGCGTAGGTGTGGCCGGCTATCCCGGCGATGGACGAACGGCTGACGAATTGCGAGAGCAGGCAGACCAGGCGATGTACTGGGCCAAGCGTCTGGGGCGCAACCAGGTACGTACCGCAGCCGAAGCAGTACGCGCTAACCTGAATGCCGCCCTCAAAGCTGCCACCGCTAAAGAACTGCAACGCCCGGAACTGCAATCTCTTGATGGGCGTGACCTTGAGCAGCAGGTGCGCGTAGAGCAATTGGGCCTGATCTATTCCCTGATGGGTGTGCTCGACTGGCGCGAACCGGGTATGAGCGCGCACGCGCATGAGGTCAGTGACCTGGTTGCAGGTATGGCTCGCGCTTTGCAGTTTGACCAGGAGCGCCTCCTGCGGGCCGCAACGGCAGCTTTTCTGCATGATATCGGCAAAATCGCGCTACCCGATCGACTGCTCCAACAACCGCGAGAGCATTTTTCCGAGCCGGAGTGGCGCTTACTGCACCAGCATGCCGAACTGGGCGCTACCATTGTCGAAGCCAGTCCCTGGCTCAGCGATCTGGCCCCGGCGATCCGGCATCACCACGAGCGTTGGGACGGCACTGGCCATCCCAATGGCTTAACGGGAGAAGCTATCCCCCTGGAGGCGCGTATGATCGCTGTGGCCGAAGCCTATCACGCTATGATCAGCGACCAGCCCTATCAGGCGTCCCGCTCTCCACAGGAGGCGCTGGCGGAACTGGAGCGGCGAGCGGGCAGCCAGTTTGATCCAGCGCTCATCCCCCTGTTCCGGCAGATGCTCGCAAGCCGACAGGAGGAGGCAAGCTCTCTGTGGCAGCTGGATCTCCCTGACTCGCTGCTTCACGTCTAGCAAGACCCTGATGTATGGCCCACTTGTTGCGTCGGCCAACTTACGCCTGAGCAAAGAGGAGTTTCAGGAACTGGCCAAAAACGCGGAAGGTGCCGCTATTCCCAGCTATCGCTTTTAGATTGTGAGGCTCCTTTTCATGGCAAGCAAACCATGAAAACAGTTGACGGGGAGCTTTAAGTGGTGGTATAGTAAGCCAACCTTACCACGTTGGAGCCGTCTATCGCTCACAGGCACGGGTTAGTCCATTGGCTATCCCGCGTTTGTGCATGGGCGCGAATAGAGTCTTTCCAGAGAACCAGTACCCCCTGCTGCGGGGATGCTGGCTTTTTGTGCTGTTCAAAAATAGTCCACACAGATGAGAGGAGAAAGAAGATCATGCTGCGTTTTTACTTCGAGGTGGCCCGCACCGCGTTCCGGCGGCAGCTCATCTATCGCTGGGCGAACCTCTCCGGGCTGCTGACCAATGTGTTCTGGGGTGTTCTTTTGAGCTATGTCATCATCGCTCTCTTTCACTCACGGCCCGTTGCCGCCGGGTATGATGTGACCGATACGCTGCGCTATAGCTGGGTAGAGCAGTCGATGATTATGATTATTCTGCCCTTTGGCTGGTACGACCTGCTCTACACTATCCGCTCCGGTGAGGTTGTGGCCGACCTGAGCAAGCCCTGTGATTTCTACTGGTACTGGTTCAGTCGCGAGTGCGGGCGCGACCTCTACTACCTGCTCTTTCGCGGCTTACCCGCCTATACTGCGGGCATGCTGCTCTTCGGTATCGGTGTGCAAGGCGACTGGCGCGTCTGGCCCATTTTTGCGTGCAGCCTCGCCCTCGGAGCCATGCTGGGCATCGCCTTCCGTTTTCTCTACAACGTCATCGCCTTCTGGATCATCGAGGCCCGTGCCGTAGCCGTGCTGGCCGGAACTCTCGCCCTCTTCTTCACCGGCAGCTACTTTCCGCTGCCCTTATTTCCTGCTCCCCTGCGCGCCATCGTCTACTGGCTGCCCTTCAATGGCCTGATGAACGTGCCAACCGAGGTCTTTCTGGGCAAGCTCGGTGGCCTCTCCCTGCTTTTTGAACTGGGTCGCCAGTCTTTCTGGCTCATCATACTGACCTTTGTAGCTCTGGCACTCACAAAAATCGCTACCCGCCGCGTCACTGTGCAGGGTGGCTAAGGAAGGAGTACATGCATGATAGGCGGTCTGCTAAGCGACCTCTCTCTGTATGGTCGTCTGATCGGGATGCAACTGCGTTCGCAGGCACAATATAAGGCGAACCTGGTGATTGATATTGGCACCTACTTCTTCATCACGAGCGCCGAATTCTTCGGCGTTATCATCGTCTTCGCCTCGTTTCCGTCGCTGCTCGGCTGGCACCTTGGCGAGGTGGCGCTGCTTTACTCTGCGACCTCAATGGCCTTTGGCCTCTCGGAACTGGTGGGCGCTGGCATCGATAACTTTGTCGAAACGATCAGGCGCGGTGAGTTTGACCGCGTGCTGCTACGGCCAGTAGGGGCGTTTCTCCAGGTCATCGGCAGCGATTTTCGCCTGCGCCGCCTGGGACGCTTGAGCGAGGGCCTGCTGGCATTTTTCGTCTCTCTGCACTTCCTGGTCGGCCTGCACTGGACGCTGGCAAAGGTGGCTGCCCTGCTCATCGGCGTGGTCAGCGGGGGAGCCATCTTCATCTCTGTCCTGCTGCTGGGCGCGACAGTCTGCTTCTGGACGGTGGAGACGACCGAAATGGTCAACATCTTTACCTACGGCGGGCGCGAGATGATGAGCTACCCCATTACCATCTACAACCGGCTCATGCAGACCATCTTCATGTTCGTGGTGCCAGTAGCCTTCGGCTCGTTTGTGCCAATTTCCTACGTGCTTGACCGTCCACTGCCCTTCGGCCTGCCCGCGTGGCTCGCCTTCTGCGCACCCATCGTCGCCCTGGTCTTCGCCCTCGTCTCCGGCCTCTTCTGGCGCTTCGGCGTCCGCCACTACCAGAGTTCGGGCAGTTGAAGACGAGGCATCGCCTCTACGATTGCGACCAGGCTTTCGGCAACCGGCTCGTGCCGAGCAGGCGGAAGGTGGCCTTGACCGAACCAAAGCTTACCTTGTCGCCATTGTGGAGCGGTTCCGGCTGGTGGGGAGTTAACACCGCCCCGTTCAGGCGCGTCTTATTTTTACTCCCCAGGTCTTCAAGGGAGAAGCGGTCTTCCTCCATGTGAATCCGTGCGTGGCGGCGCGAGACAGTTTTCCGCGTGTCGAACGATGTGAGGTCGACCTCTGGCGTAATGCCGCTTTTTGGATCAACGCGCCCGACAATCGCAGTCTCCTTTGTGATCGCGATACCTTGTACTCCCCCATCGTCCTTCTGGATGTCCAGAAATGCGTAGACCTTTGCCTTCTCCGGTTCCAGCAGCCCGATGTGGACCCTGGATCTGACGATCGTCAGATCGCTTTCCTCTTCCGCTGCTTCCTGATCTGTACCGGTCTTTGGACTGACCTGATCGGGCTTGACCGGGAAAGTCTTCAACACCGCCATCAGGCTGGCCTCGTGTTCGGGTCGCTGCAAAGGATGATCGACCTCAAGCTCTGGCAGTGCGGAGAGCACGCGGCCATTGCGCACGAAGAGCCTGCGCCAGTTGGAGGGGTCCAGTGGAATGAGGGCGTGGCGCTGGCGGCGGGCGGCGTCAATCGCATTGGCGCGCACGTCCGTGTCGATACCACTCGCCTTATTGATCTGTTCGATGCGTTCCGCGCCGAAGTTGATCGGAGCCGCCTGGCTGTATTCTGTCGCGCTCACCTGCAGCCATGCATGTGTATCTTCTTTGATGCGGTCGGCCAGGCGGCGGATAGCCTCAGCCGGAGAGGCGCCCGCGTCCCGCTCTTGCCAGTACGCGAGGACACGGTAGCTATGTCCGATCATTCCCGTCATCGCACCGCCACTGGTCAGAAAGTGGCCGTTGCCGAAGGAATCGCCTGCGACAACGCCGTTGGGGGCGACCAGGGGATCATCTCCGACCCGCTCGATGAGGCTGAACAGCGTCGGACCATAGATCATCTGCACCTTGCGCAGCTCTTCTCTGGGAATATCAAGAATGTCTGCCGCCTGCCTGATGTAGAAGTCGTAGATCAACTGCTGGTAGGAAGCGAAGAACTCGGGTGAATTGCGGTCAGTCCCGGCAGGAAGTAGCCCGGCCTCGATGGGGTCGAAGGTTTTGAAGTCGGGAACCTGCACCAGCACCCACCCAACCTCTGGATCGTTCTCATGGCCCACGGCAATCTGTCGCACCCAGTATTCCTTGCCATCCTGGTCAAACTCTGAGGAGATGCGCCGCCGCAGGCGACCTCCCACGAGCACTTCGACCAGCCCGGCCAGGAAGTCAGCCTGCGCCACCGTCGGCCCGCGCCCATCTCCGTGGTCGACCTCGACATCGTGTTGCTCGAAGCCCAGCCGCCTTGCGTCGCTGCTGTTGAAACCCTGAGCAATCATGAACAGCTCTGGTACGCCGAGATCAATCGCTTCGCTGTTGGGGACGCGCACACGCACGAACTGTCCCCTGAAGTCGAATTCTTGCAGAGCCTCGATGCGAATCCGCAGTCGACCATCGGCCTCGCGGATGAACCCATCGCCTTCGGTTGGCACGACACGGTGGTGGGTGAAGAGCTGGACGCGAGGCTTGAGATTCTTTTCCCTATCCTGCTGCTCCATCAATTCCAGGTAGCGGCGCAGCAATTTCTGGATGGATGCGGCCTCAGCCTGGAAGGTGGACGGGCCATCGAGCACATCGACCATCCTGGTGCGGATTTTCGCCGGATCGGCCCGATCCGGCGGCTTCGGCGGGTCCAGCAAAGTAATAACCCTGTTCGGTAGGCCGTCGCGCCAGCGGTCGTCGATGAATTCGACATCGTGAATAGTTCCCACGATATGCTGGTCGACGTCGAAGCCATCGATGATCTCATCGGCAACGATATCTCCAGCGGTTGTCTCTGTGCTGTAGAAACACTCCGCGAGACGGAACGGGCGTCCATTGCCCCGGCGCGGTATGCGCTCCTCTCCGTACCGCTCCAGCATCAACTGATCGATCAGCCCTAACTGATGATAGAGGTCTTCACGGATGTTCCAATGCACGCCGAGAAAGGGGTCGCCGCGCATCTCGACGCCCACTGCCTGGCGGCCCATAGCTACAGTCCATAGCATGGACATCATGTTCGTGCCGCCCATACCCAGCGCCAGAAAATCTGGATTGATAATGACTTCATTCGGGGCGTCCATAGGTTTCATTTCCCTCCTTCTGGATGGATCATCGCATAGGTCCGATTGCCTTCTCTTCCATTTTAAAGAGTATCCACTAAAATTATACCTTTGTCAATAATTTTTTGTATCTGCTCAGTTATATAGAAAGCATATCTTGACGAACGCCAGATTAGTAGCTCTTCTTCAGAAAAGAATAGCAGAAAATTGCTGCCTGCGCTGTGAATTATGTCTCTTTTGCACATGGGCGCAGTTCACAGATCACTTCTCAATTAGAACGATGAGAAACCGGGTTTTTAGCATGAGTTTTCCCAATCAAAACCGATAAGTTGTAGTTTGCTTGCAGAAAATCACACTCGATTGGCAAATATCACGAGAATCTTGATGAAATTTACCATCCTGACTTAATATTACCAAATGACTAACGATTTTTTCCTATTAAATAAGAAAATTTCGCCAAAAACCTCTTGACAAACTACCATTGTATGAGTTACCATTTTCACAGTGATATACATTACAATATAACATAGTGATGTATCACAATGATATTCTACAAGATACTGCTTGAGCATTTTTCTGGAAGGTGGAGAGCGAGAGATGTATGAGTTTATCGTTCTGGCGCAGTTGATGCATGGCCCGGCGCATGGTTATCTGATCGCCAAGATCATTAATGACATGATCGGGCCGTATGCGCGTATCAGCTATGGAAGGCTGTATCCCTTGCTGGCGAAGCTGGAGCAGAATGGCTTGATTGCCGTCGATGAGACACAGAGCGCAGGGCAGGGTGATCGTCAGTTGCGCATCTATAAGATAACGGATGCCGGGCGGCTGCGCTTCCGCATCTTGATGAACGACACCGGCTCGAATCCTGGTGATTACCAGAGGCTTTTCCTGTATAAGGTCGCGGCCTTTAGCTTCATCACGCCTGCCGAGCGCCTGCGTATCATCGACCATTACATCAACTACTGCCAGTCTCACGTCTTCTTCCAGCAGAATGAGGCGGAGGACATGGTAAGCCACCAGGGGGTAGTGGAAGGCCTGGTACAGGATGCACCGCAGCTCGCTCATGGCATTCCTCGCGTAAATGCCAGCTCGCTGTCATATATTCTGAAGACAATGGAGCATTCGATTAGCCAGTGGCAGGCAGAACTGGACTGGGCGAGGGGCTTACGCGAGCAGGAGCTTACCCTCGCTCAAAAGATGGGGAATGGACTGGCCGCCGCAGCAGCAACGGGCGATCACAGGGAGAAAAATCCGTAAGGATATTGCGGCTCTTGCGCCGGGCAGGAGCCAGAAACAGATCGGGCGTGTGCCTCTGCTGGAGTTTCTCAGACCTGAGCAGGACACACGCCTCAATCGAGCGGAGACCGCTGTACGTCATTATATCACGTATAGCGCTGCCCCCGTGTGGAGGAAACAGATATGGATGATAGCGTTTCAACATCCTCGCAAACGCAGCCAGCCGCAAAGGGGGATGAGCGCCGCCTGCGTGCCTTCGCGCTCTTCAGTGTACTGGCCGCGCTGATGCTGACACTTTTGCTGGAAGCATTGGATCAGACCGTCGTTGGCACCGCGCTGCCGCGCATCGTTGCCTCGCTGCAAGGGTTCAATGACTATACCTGGGCCGTCACGGCCTATACCCTGGCTTCAACGACGATGGTGCCGACGGTAGGCAAACTTTCCGACCAGTTCGGACGCAAATGGTTTTTGATTATCGGCACGATCATTTTCCTGCTCGGCTCGGCCCTTTCCGGCGCGTCGCAGAGCATGAACCAGTTTATCGCCTTTCGCGCTTTGCAGGGATTAGGCGCGGGCATCGGCATCGCGCTGGTCTTCACCGTCGTTGGTGACATTTTCCCGCCTGCCGAGCGCGCGAAGTGGCAGGGCATTTTCGGCGTTGTCTATGGCTTCTCCAGTGTCGTCGGCCCCAGTCTCGGCGGTTGGCTCACCGATCATGGCCCATTGCTGGGCAGCCTTGTCGTCAACACGACGCGCTGGCGCTGGGTGTTCTACATCAACCTGCCGATCGGTATGCTCGCCCTGGCCGCGCTGCTGATCTACCTGCCCGCCAACATTTCTGAACGCAGCAACCGCTTTAGCGGCTGGACGGCCATTCGTCGCATCGACTTTAGCGGCGCCGCCCTGGCTGCTGCCGCCACCATCTGCCTCCTGCTCGGCCTGACATGGGGCGGCGATGCGACCTATGCCTGGAATTCGCCGCAGGTGATCGGCACACTCGTCGGCTCCGGCGTTCTCTACACGCTGTTCTTCATCGTCGAACGGCACGCCGCCGAGCCGGTGCTGCCTTTGAGCCTCTTCCGCAACCAGGTCTTCACCGCCTCCGCGCTGCTCTCGCTGCTGCAACTGATGGTGCTGGTCGGGGTGGTGATCTATATGCCGCTCTTCCTGCAAGGCGTGCTGGGAGAAACCGCTTCCAACTCAGGGCTGGTGATCACTCCGCTCACCTTGAGTTCGGTCGTCGGCGCGGCGCTGGCAGGCGCGGTCATTGCCATGCTCAAACGTTATCACGCGATCGCCATCATCGGCGCAATCGTCATGACCGTTGGGGTGTTCCTGCTGACACTGTTGACGCCCTCTACCAGCCTGTTCCTGGCGATTGTCTTCATGGTGATTGCCGGTGCAGGTATGGGAACGTTCTTCTCCATCACGACGCTGACCGCGCAGAATGCTCTGCCGCGCTCGCGCCTGGGAACTGGCACCTCGGCAGTGCGCTACCTCGGCCAGCTTGGCAGCGTGCTCGGCGTCGCCATCGTCGGCACCGTTGTGAATACCACGCTGTCGAACGACATCGTGAAGCGCCTGCCTGCCTCCACGGTGCGGCAACTGACCCCCCAGGGCTTGCAGTACGCTACCAATCCGCAGGTGCTGGTGAACGCGCAGTACCGTCAGGCCATCGTACAGACGGCGCAACACTACGCGGCAACCAGCGCGGCGGCACACGTTCCCTCCGGTCCGCGGCACAATCAGCTCGCGGCCCAGGCGGCGGCGCAGGCCATGCAGCAAGTGCAGCACCTGCTCGCCCAGGTTTTCGATGCCCTGCGCCTCTCACTGGCTCTCGGTATCCAGCATGGCTTCGTCGCTGTTCTCATCTTCTCCCTGCTGGCCCTCGTCACCACCTTCTTCCTGAAGGACATCCCACTGGTGCAACGCTACCGGCCTGAAGCCAGCGAGGCAGGCGCGTCGGCAGAAGAGAATGAAATGCCTGTGATTCCCTAGATAAGGCATGGTCATAGAAAATGAACGGGCTGCATGGCGGCAAAAGCCATGCAGCCCGTTCATTTTCTATGACCATGCCTTAATCACTGACAGGATGTGGCATCAGGCGGTGGTTCGACATCGGCGAGGTAGCGCTCGCCGAATTGTTTGATGGCTTCCATGATGTCGACGAGGGCCTGGCCTTTTTCGGTCAGGCGGTATTCGACGCGTGGCGGAATTTCGAGGAATGCCTTGCGTTGGACGAATCCGCTTTCTTCCAGCATCTTGAGACGCTGTGACAGCGTTTTGGGGCTGGCACTGCCCATGGCGTCCAGCAGTTCACCGAAGCGCCTGGGGCCGGAGAGCAGCGAGTAGACGATGATGAGCGTCCAGACATCGCCGAGCAGGCGTAATGCACGCCCGACGGGATGGGAGGCGCAGGTCTCCGGCAGTTGTGTTGTCTGTGGTTGGTCAGGTGTGTCCATAGGACAAATATACCATATTTTCTGGCAGGAAGCAATGCCCTTGACAGGAGCGGCTTACACGAGTATACTTGCTATTGAAAAGAAAGTAAATATGAAAAGGAAAGCTGAGGTATTCGCCGCTCCCTTTTCATATGATATTCGTTCAAGCTATTTTTCAAGGAGGAAATGATATGACACAGCAAAGTCAGCCACAAGCGCAATCTGCAACCGAGAGTCGCTGGGTCTTTGACCCTTACCACACGCAGGTCGAGTTTGCTGTCCGGCACCTGGGCATGATGACGGTACGCGGCAACTTCCTCGATGTCACGGCCAACGGCTATATCGACCCCGAGCATCCAGAGCAGTCAAATGTCGACGTGACCATCCAGACCGCCAGTATCCGTACCCACAACCCGCAGCGCGACAACGATCTGCGCTCGTCGAATCTCCTGGAGGTCGAGAAGTACCCGACGATTACCTTCAAGAGCACGAAGATCGAACAGACCGGCCCGGATACCTACAGCATGACCGGTGACCTGACCATCAAAGGGATTACCAAACCCGTGACGCTGGCCGTCAAGAAGTACGGCGAATTCAATGATCCCATGATGGGCCATCGTATTGCCTACGGGGCTGAGGGCAAGATCAACCGCAAGGACTTCGGCATGACCTTCGATATGGTGCTCGATGGCCGGTTGGTTGTTGGCCAGGAGGTCCAGATCACCATCGAGGGCGAGTTCCTTGAGAAGAAGCCGCAGTAGCCTGTCGACGATGGATGTAGGTAGCTGTATGTTGAGCGCCTGGTAATTCTAGAATTACCAGGCGCCGTTTTTCGCTATCAGGCTGCTGCCACTTTCCCTTTTCTGGAAGTTTTCGGCATTGGTTCGCTGCGCAGGCGTGGGTCGGCAACCTCGTCGATGCCGTTGTTGATGAGGGCGAGACCGGCTCCCAGCAGGGCGATGCAGAGGCCGGGCGGGACGAACCACCACCACAGGCCCAGGAAAAGCGCGTCGTCTTTCTGCGCCCAGTAGAACAGGCTGCCCCAGCTCACGGTGGTGGCGTTGCCGAGACCGAGAAATTCCAGTGAGGCTTCGGCGAGAATGACGTAGAGCGTGGTGCTGACAAAATTGGCGGCGACAATCGAAATCTCGTTGGGGAAAATCTCGAAAAAGATGATACGCCACCAGTTTTCCCCGCTGGCTCGTGCTGCCGCTACGAACTCACGGTTGCGCATCGAGAGCGTCTGCGAGCGCAGGACGCGAGCGCCCCACGCCCAGCTCGTGAAAGTAATCACCAGCGCGATGGTGAGCGGCCCGCGTGGGAAATACGAGGCCAGCACGATAGCCAGTGGCAGCGCCGGAAGCACCAGGAAGACGTTGGTCAGCAGCGAGAGCATTTCATCGATGAGGCCCCCAGAGTAGCCACTGATCAGGCCGACGACAACGGAGACAACCGTCACCAGAAAGCCTGTCAGAAATCCCCAGAAGATGGAGGTGCGCGTTCCCACGATAAGCTGGCTGAAGATATCCTGTCCCAGCGTCGTCGTGCCCAGCGGGTGCGCTAACGAAGGAGCCGCGTTGGAGAGCGTGGACAGCGTGTTGGGGTCCTGGCGAATAAACAACGGCCCGATGATGGCGATCAGCACAAAGAAGCCGACGATACACGTTCCCAGTAAAACTTTCCTGTTGAAAGTGATGCGCGTCCAGAGATTGCGCAGGCCGCCGAAAAAACGCAGATATGGCGGAGCATCCAGTGGCAGTCCGGTTGGTGAGACGTAGGTTGCGACGGCCCCGGAGCCGGTGTTAAGGACAATACCTGACTCGCCCGCAGGCGTACTTTTCTTATGCTCTGTCGATTGCTGTGGCAAAGATGACTCTTTCATGCTGCCTCCCTGTCCACGCGCACGCGCGGGTCGAGCACGACATATAACATATCGGCCAGGAAATTGGCCCCCATCACCGCTATGGCGATCACCAGGAAAATTCCTTGCAGCAGGGGATAGTCCTGTCCCTGCACGGCCTGCAAAAGCGAGAAGCCGATGCCGGGATACGAGAAGACGATTTCTGTCAGGAGCTGCCCGCTGACGACGAAGCCGATGGCCAGCGCGAAGCCTGTCACGTTCGGCAAAATGGCGTTGCGCGCCGCATAGGCAAACATGATGCGGCGTGAGGAGAGTCCCTTTGCCTGGGCCATCAGGATGTAGTCCTCGGAGAGCGTGGTAATCATCGAGTTGCGCATAACCAGCATCCAGCCCGCGATTGAGGAGATGACGAGCGTGAGCGCGGGCAGGATGGCGTGATAGATGGCGCTCGTGATAAATTCAGGCGTCCAGCCGATGTTGAGTGTGGTGTCATAGCCATCGGAAAAGGGAAACCAGCCGAGGCGAAAGCCGAAGACGTAGAGGATAATCAACGCAAGCCAGAAATAGGGAATGGCTGAAATAAAGGTCATCAGGGGCGAAATCGTGGCATCGAAAAGGGAACCGCGCCGCCAGGCCATGAAAATGCCGATCAGACAGCCGAGCGAGAAGCTGATCAACACAGAGACGCTGCCGAGCACCAGCGACCAGCGGATATCCTGCGAGATGACATCGACCACTCCCATAGGGTAATAGGTGAACGAAAGCCCTAAATTCCCGCTGAGCAAATTGTGCAGGTAACCAAAATACTGCACCCACAACGGATCGTGCGTGTCGATGCCGAAGGCGGTCTGCAGCGCCTTCAACGCGGAGGGCGAGATCGCTCCCTGCCGCTCGAAACGTCCCAGCAGCGCCTGTGCCGGGTTGCCCGGCGCGAGGCGCGGTATGAAAAAATTCAACGTGATGGAGGCCCAGAGGGCGACAAGATAGAAAATAATACGGCGGAGTATGTGACGCATCCAGTATCTCCCTTTAGCATACAGGATTTCTGCACTCGCGACTTCGTAGACGCTGCAAAGTCAACCTTTGTAGTGAGGTAAGCATACCATATCCGGTTGCTTGAAAGAAGGGGATGGCATGTGCTGCCACCCCCTCTGCTGGCGGCTACCTCACCGGGGTATCCGCCGTCTAATATGACGCACCTACGCGGGTACGAGATGTGTGATAATCACTACGTTGTCAGGAGCGGAGTACGCGGCACCGACCGCGTAGGGGTTGCTCTGATCGGGCCAGCCGGTGAAGTTCTTCGTGCTGTACTCGTACCAGGACGCGGCGTTGACCAGCGGGATGTTGGGCAACTCGGTCGCGTAGATCTTCTCAAGCCCCTGAATGGCCTGCATCTGCACGTTGGGGTCGGTGGTGGTGGCATATTCCTGCAACAGTTGGTCCGTTGTGGGGTCCTTCCACCTGCCCCAGTTGTAGCCATTGGGCGAGAGGTTCGCGCTGTTGAGGTGCGTGTTGTACAGGTAGAATGGTGAGGGACCGCCGAAGAGGCCACCGATCAGCAGGTCGAACCCGGCGTTGGCGCGGGCGGCGGCATAGGCATTGAACGAGATGTCGTTGATGGTGATATTGAAGCCGACGCTATCCAGATTCTGCTTGATAATCTGGGCCATCGTCTCCCAGTCGGTCCAACCGGAAACGACATCCAGCCCGAAGGCCAGCTTCTTGCCGTTCTTGTCGGCGAAGACGCCATCCGAACCCTTTGTGAAACCGGCACTCTCAAGCAACTGTATGGCTTTGGCGGTGTCGGGCGTGGTCGGTGTGTTGGCGTAGGCCGGGTCGAGGTATTTCTGCTGGTTGGGCAGGATCAGGCCCGTGGTGCTGGCGGGCGCGACATAGCCGCTCTCGGCCTGATTCGCCATCTGCTGCCGGTCAAGCGCGGCGCTGATGGCCTGGCGCACGTCTACCAGATTAAACGGGTACTTCGTCAGGTTCACATAGAGCGTGAACATGTCGGTCGGGGCCATCCAGTAGTGGTTGTGGGCCGGGTCTTTCGCCACAAAGGTGCTATTCAGATCGGGCGCGAAGAAGCTGCCCCAGTCGATTTGACCGGCCATGAGCTTGAGTTGCAGCGTGTTGTTGTCCTTTACCGACGGGTACTGCAACTCGTCGACCTTCACCTTGTCCGCCTGCCAGTAGTTCGGATTGCGGTCATAGATGAGCAGCGAGGGCGAGAATTTCGTCAGCTTGAACGGTCCGGTGCCGATGGGAGGATTATCGGCGAATTTGGTGGGATCACCAGCGCTGGCAAAGATGTGCTGGGGAACGATGTAGGTCTGACCAGCGATGTACCACAGCAGGGGCGGATAAGCCCTTTTGAAGGTGATGACCACGGTGTTGGCATCGGGCGCGGTGACGCTGGTCATGTAGTTCCAGAGGCCATTGATGTCGGCTGCCGGGTACTGCTTGAGCATGTTGAGGGTGAACGCGACATCATTTGCGCTGAACGGCTGTCCATCCGACCATTTGACACCCTGACGGATGTTAAAGGTCAACTGCGTGAAGTTGCTGTTGTACTGGTAGCTGGTTGCCAGCCAGGGAGTGGTGGTGCCGTTGGCCCTGTCAAAGAAATACAGGGTTTCGTAAACCATGCCCTGGATACCGGCATCGGGACTGGGGTTATATGGGCTGTACGCCTGGGTGAAGTCTGCGCCGACCTGGGCACCAATCGTGAGGATATGCTTCTGATTGGTGGTAGTGGTGCTCTGGTTGCCGCACGCGGCGAGCGCAAGCACGAGGACGACCAGGAGGGTAGACAGGATGGCAAAGGCTCTGGCCTTCGTCTTCGGAGAGTCCGAAGACAGTGTATTGGGAGCCATACGAAACCTCCTAACATCGAATGTGTGGATTCTCTCATGAATCCCATAAAATAGTCGATAGGATTAATCGACCTCTGTAGCTGAAATCGGGTACGAGTGAAGCATACGCCGACACCGGGATGGATGCGCTACGAAAAGGCGCTGCTACAAGACGACACAACAATTCCGAAGGGATGACGGAACGTTCCGCCCGGGTCTCTGTCTATCAAGGGATTGGCGGCCTATACAATCTCTACACAGGCTGGCGTCTCAGCGCGACACCAACCCGGCTCTCTCTGGCTCACGCTCCTTTCTGGCATCAAATACCTTTTACAGCCAGTATTATTTGGTATGTACTTACTATTGTATATACCAATCCTTCTGGCTAATCTCTGTACACAACTGTACATGCTCAAATTAAATTTGTCAAGTCATCTAGACCACTAGACAGGATTATGATAAAATTTGGTGGAAATGTTGTATAGTATGGTATCGCTATTTCTTATAGCCGAAAACATGGGAGGAAAAATGCTATCGCTGCTTGAACAGGAAATTGCCAGCCAGCCGGAAGGAATCGCCCGGCTGTTGGAACGTGAAACGAAGCATGTGGAGGAGATTGTTAAGGCTCTACCTCCGTTCAACTCTGTTTTGATCGCTGCTCGTGGCTCGTCGGATCATGCCGCGACCTACGCGCAGTATGTGTGGGGTGCGCTGGCCGGTTATCCCGTCGCCCTCGCCACGCCCTCGCTGCACACGCTCTACCGGACGCCGCCACGGCTTGAGGGCGCGCTGGTCGTCGGCATCTCACAATCAGGTCAATCGCCCGATATTCTGGCCGTTGTGGAGGAAGGGGTGCGCCAGGGGCGGCCTACGCTTGCCATCACCAATGATAGCGCCTCTCCGCTCGCGGTGCTGGCCGACCACGTGGTCGAGTTGCACGCCGGTCTCGAACGCAGCGTCGCGGCGACGAAGACCTACACGGCTCAGCTTGCCATCATGGCCCTCTTTGCCGCCGCCTGGAATGGCAACCCTGAACGCATGGCCGAACTGCGCGCTCTGCCCCTGGCAATGGCCGCTACCCTGCGACTCAACGCGGAGAGCGTAGCCAGCCGTGTCGAACGCTATTGCTATATGCGGGGCTGCGTGGTTATCGGGCGTGGCTACAACTACGCCACAGCTTTCGAGCTAGCCCTCAAGCTGAAAGAGTTGACCTACATCATGGTGACGGCCTATTCTTCGGCGGATTTCCGGCACGGCCCTATCGCTACCATCCACGAAAGCCTGCCCGTTATCCTGGTCATGCCCACGGGCGCGGCCTTCGACGACATGCTCAATCTCGCGGGCGACCTGCGGCAGCGCGGCGCTGAGCTGCTGGTCATCTCCGAAGCCCGGCAGGCGCTGGAACTGGCGAAGACGCCGCTGCCCATCACAGATCAGGTTCCAGAATGGCTCAGCCCGCTCGTTGCCGTTCTTCCCGGCCAACAGCTTGCCCTTTCCCTGGCTCTCACGAAAGGGCTGAATCCAGATTTGCCGCGCGGTCTGCAAAAAGTGACAAAGACATTGTGATAACTGGCGGGGCAGCGGGGAATGCGCTAGACGCGCATTCCCCGCTGCCCCGCCAGTTATTACATCCCTATCAGTCGTTCTCGCCACTCGTCGGTGGCGTAGGTAAGGGTGCCGCGACAGATGGTTGCTTGCAGAGTCAGCGAGGAATCGTAGATGAGCAGGTCGGAATCGTAGCCTGCTTGCAGGCATCCCTTGTGGTCGGCAATGTGCGCGGCCTGGGCAGGATTGAAGGTGAGCATGCGCACGACATCCTGGAGGGACGATTCGGTCATGGCGAGCATGTTACGCAGGGCCTGATCCAGTGTCAGTACGCTGCCGGTGATAGTGCCGTCGGCCAGGCGGGCGACGCCGCAGATGACGTGCGCGGCCTGTCCCGCGAACTCGAAGGTGGCATTATCGATCCCGGCGGCGGCGAGGGCGTCGGTGATGACGATGGTGCGCTCCGGCCCCAGGATTTTCACCAGCACATCCATCATAGCCGGGTGAACATGGACGCCATCGGCGATCAGTTCGCCGCGCACCTGCGGAGCCTGCGCCACGGCGGCAATTGGTCCCGGGTTGCGATGATGGAGGGAGCGCATGGCGTTGAAGCAGTGCGTCATATGCGTGATGCCGAGCTGGATGGCCTCAAGCGCCTGTTCGTAGGTGGCATCAGTATGCCCCATGCTGACGGTCACACCCGCCTCGACCAGACGGCGAATCATGGCGGGCGCGCCCGGCAATTCGGGAGCGAGTGTAATCAGGCGCAGGTGTCCTTTGGTCAGCGCGAGTACCCGTTCCGTCTCGGCCTCGTTGGGCGTGCGCAGCCATTCCGGCAGATGCGCGCCCTTGCGGTGCAGGCTGATGTATGGGCCTTCCAGATGGATGCCCAGCGGCTCGGCTGCTCTGTCGCCCGGACTGAAATTCTCTATTGCCTGCACGGCTGTCGTGAGCTGCTTCTCCGGCAGAGCGCCGGGGGTGCCGACAACGCCGATGAGAAACGAGGTCACGCCTGTCTGCGGCACCCAGCGCATGTAAGCGCCAATCTCCTCCGGGTTGGTGGTATGCAGGTTGAAGCCGCCGCCGCCGTGTGTATGCACATCGATAAACCCTGGCGTGACGATCATACCACTGGCATCGATGATCTTACCTCTCTCCCCCCCCATTGTCTCCTCCGCACGTCCTACGGACAGGATAGACGAACCATCGATGGTAATTGCTCCGTCAGGGATATCGCTACTGGCATCCAGCAGGCGCGAACCACGTAACGTAAACCGCATGCATCATTTCTCCTTTGCCGTACAGGTTCCATAGACCACAGGTGGGAACCTCGAACTGTCCCCCCTTGACATACACATAAAAGTATGGAATTATTGATAGTGTCAAGAGTGGTCTATACAACATACCAATTATACCATTTCTACCATATCGGCGCGAGGGAATCAAGCCGTTGGTGGGGGATGTTTGTGGAGGTAGGCACAGGCGAGCTTGATAACCCGGCGGGCTTACCTATCATGCCAAAAACCTGGCGTGGGTATGTCATTCTGAGCGCGGCGAAGCATCTCATGTGAGATGCTTCGCCGCGCTCAGAATGACATCTGATGTGCTATCATGAGAGGCAAGGACAGCCTGCCTGTTATCAGAGAAACGCGAGCGATGTCGCTGCCTCTGGGAAAGGTTTAACGGAAAGATTATGAGCGCGATTTACCGCAATAGTCCAGTTCCTCGCTACTTTCAACTGAAAGAGATCATGCGGGACAAGATTCGCTCTGGCGAATGGAAGCCGGGCGACCTGATCCCCTCCGAGCGCGAACTGGGCGAAAAATATGGCATCAGCCGGATGACGGCCCGTCAGGCTATCACCGATCTGGTGAACGAGGGCCTGTTTTACCGCGAGCAGGGGAAGGGAACTTTTGTCAGCCAGCGCAAGGTGACGCAGCAGTTGATGCGTCTCACTGGCTTCACCGAAGATATGTCGGCGCGCGGTCAGAAGCCAGGCACGCGGGTGCTTTCCGCTCAGATGCGTCCTGCCGACGAGGAGACGGCGGAGCGGCTGCGCATCAGGCCGCAAGAAATGGTCATCTGCCTGCAGCGTCTGCGCCTCGCCGATGACGAACCTCTGGCAATCGAGTTGTCGCAACTCCACTTTCCCAACTGCGAGCGCCTGTTGGAGGAAGATCTGGAGCACAACTCCCTCTATCGCCTGCTTGAGACGCAATACGGCCTGCCACTCATGGAGGCCGAGCAGGAACTGGAGGCTGGTCTGGCGGGCAACGAGGAAGCGCAACTGCTGAAAATTCCCATTGGCAGCGCCGTCCTGTTCATTCGCCGTACTACCTACACCGACCGCAACCAGCCAATCGAGTACGCGAAATCCGTCTATCGCGGCAACAAATACACCTTCTACACCCAGATGAAGCGCGAACAGTTAATGCCCTGAGTGAGGTAAAGAACACATGTCAACCGATCAGAGTGCGCGGGCAGGCGACAGGCAGACGTTCACCGGGCTGGAAACCGAGAAGGTGAATCCGGCCAGCGCGGACATTGACCGCTTGAGCCCGTTGGAGATTGTGCAGGTGATGAACGCGGAGGATGCGAGGGTCGCGCCTGCCGTTCAGCAAGAACTGCCGCACATTGCCAGAGCTATCGAAGCGATAGCCGGGAGAATGCGGTGCGGCGGCAGGCTCATCTATTTCGGCGCTGGAACCTCCGGTCGGCTGGGCGCGCTCGATGCCGCAGAATGCCCGCCGACTTTCAATCTTCCTCAAGAGCGCGTGGTGGGCTGTATCGCCGGTGGCGAGTTCGCGCTCTGGCAGTCGGTGGAAGACCTTGAGGACAGTGTCGAGGCGGGCCGTGCCGACGCGGCAAAGGTGGCTGTAACTGGTGCCGATGCCGTAGTGGGCATCGCCGCTAGCGGGCGCACGCCGTATGTGATGGGGGCCATTGCTTACGCGAAGGAGCAGGGGGCGCTGACCATCGGCCTGGCTTGTAACAGGCAGACGCCGCTCGCACAGGAGGTAGAGATTGCGATTGCCCCGCTCGTCGGGCCGGAAGTGATCTCTGGTTCCACGCGACTGAAGGCAGGCACGGCGCAGAAGATGGTGCTGAATATGCTGAGCACGGGAACCATGATCCTGCTGGGCAAGACGTTTGGCAACCTGATGGTGGATGTGCAGGCCACGAACCGCAAACTGCGCCGCCGTGCCATTACCATCGTCCAGCAAGCCACCGGGTTTGATGCTGACGCTGCCGGGGCGCTGCTGGAAGCTTCAGATGGCGAGGTCAAAACGGCTATTCTGGTTGGTCGCACGGGTCTGGGACCGCAGCTTGCCAGGGAGCGGCTCGCGCAGCATGGCGGCATCCTACGCGCTGCGCTGGAAGCACTACCATGATGCATGACTTCTCAGGCCACCTTGCAGATGCTTATTTCGTCGGCGTGGATGGCGGCGGCAGCAAAACGCTTGCCGTGATCGTTGATGCGCAGGGACGCGAACGCGGGCGCGCCCTGGCTGGTAGTGGCAATCATGCCGTCGTCGGACTTGAGCAGGCTGCCTCCCAGCTACGCGTCGCCGTTGAGAGGGCAGCGCAGGCGGCGGGATGTTCTCCACTCTTGCGTGCCGCCTGGTTTGGGGTTGCTGGCATCGATAGTCTCCACGACCATGACCAGCTTTTTCCCCATCTCTCTCCACTGGCCGAGACTGTGCTGCTGACAAACGACGCGGAACTGGTGCTGGGAGCGCTCGATAATCGTGTTGGTGTGGCGCTGATCGCTGGAACCGGCACCATTGGCCTGGGACGCAACGCGGAGGGCGATTTCGCGCGCGCTTCCGGCTGGGGCCACCTGCTGAGCGAAGAGGGCAGTGGCTACGAATTGGGCCGCCAGGCCCTTGTAGCTGCTGTGCGCGCCGCCGATGGCCGGGGCCCGCAGACACTCTTGCTCGACAGCATCCTTGAGCACTGGCACCTCCGCGATCCCGCTGGTATCCTCGCGCAAGTTTATCCCGCTGCCGACAAGGCGAAAATAGCCCGCCTCTCAGCCCTTGTCTTCGCAGCAGCGCAGGCTGATGACATCGTAGCCAGCCGCATCGTGCAGCGTGCTGTAAACGAACTCGCGCTTGTCGTCACAACCGTAAGCGACAAACTCCACTTCTTCGCTCAGCCACTGCCCCTCGCCCTCGGCGGCAGCCTGCTTGTCCACGAAGCCGATTACCGCGAGCGAGTTCTACACCATCTGCGTGCCCGGCTCCCCCTCGGCCAACTCGCCGTCGTCGACCAGCCCGCCTTGATAGCAGCACGCGCCGCTATTCAGTTGGTACCTGTGGAGAAAGGTTCGCGAAAGGAGACATGATATGCTGCCCGGCTTAATCTATAACATGACGCTGGAAGAACAGATCGGCCAGCTTTTTATGGTGGGCTTCTGGGGAACAACTCCTTCACCGGAAGTTCTTGATATGATCTCGCGCTACTATGTAGGCGGCGTCATCCTCTTTTCGCGCAATGTTCAGGATACGCAGCAGGTGTTAGAACTCACGAGTAGTTTGCAGGAGGCCGCGGGCGCTGCCGGACAGCGCTATCCCCTGCTCATCGCCATCGACCAGGAAAACGGAGTGGTGCAACGACTGGGCCGGAGCGCGACGCAGTTTCCGGGCAATATGGCCCTGGGAGCCATCGGCTCGGAGCAGATGGTCCATGATATCGCCTATGCGACAGGCCGCGCGCTGCGTACGCTCGGCATCAATATGAACCTTGCCCCCGTTGTCGATGTCAATAACAATCCTGCCAATCCAGTCATCGGCGTGCGCTCCTTTGGTGAAGACCCGCAGCAGGTGGCCCGGCTCGGTGCAGCCGCTGTTCGTGGCTATCAGGATGCTGGTATCATTTCCACGCTCAAGCACTTCCCCGGCCACGGGGATACCGCCGTCGACTCCCATCTTTCCTTGCCAATGCTCCCTTGCACGCTGGAACGCTTAGAGCAGGTGGAACTGGTGCCATTTCGTGAGGGCATCGAGGCCGGAGCGGACTGCGTGATGTCTGCCCATATTGCCTTTCCCGCCATCACCAGGCGCGCAGACATTCCCGCCACGCTCTCGCCCGCCATTATCCAGGGCTTGTTGCGCGAGAAACTCGGTTTCCACGGCGTCGTCATCTCCGATTGTCTCGAAATGCAGGCCGTTGCCGACACCGTAGGCATAGCACAGGGTAGCGTCCTGGCCCTGCAAGCTGGCATCGATCTCGTTCTGGTCTCCCACCTCTATCCGCGCCAGCAATCCGCTCTGGAAGCGGCGCTGCAAGCAGTACAATCAGGCGGACTGCCCTACGCAGCGGTGCGCCAGGCGGTCGAGCGCGTGCTGCAACTCAAAAGCCAGCGTCTCTCGTGGGAAAATCTCCCTTCTGGCACAGTGCCATCCTGGGTTGGCGGCGCTGAACATCAGCAGTTGAGCGAACGCGCCTACGCTCTCTCCACCACGCTCGTGCGCAACGAAGATGGCCTCGTTCCTCTGCGCCTGCGACCGCACGAGCGCATCCTTGTACTCGCTACCTCAAAAGACATGCGCTCGCAGGCCGAAGACCGCCAGCATTCCAGCGCCGCCCTCGTCGAGAGCATGCGCCGCTACCACGACAACGTCGAGAGCCTGACCCTTCCCGCCGATTTCAAAGAAGAGGATGTGGCGCCGCTTCTCGCGACCACCGGCCAGTACGATCTCGTCATCATGGTCACCGTTGGCGCGAATCGCGACCCGCAGCAGGGGGCGCTCATGCGCGCTCTTCTCCAATCCGGCCTGCGCGTCATCGGCCTCGCCGTCGGCACGCCCTACGACCTGCTGGCTTTTCCCCGACTGCGCACCTACCTTGTCACCTACGAGCCAACCGACATGGCGCAGGTCGCTGTCGCAAAGGTCCTTTTTGGTCAGGTGCAGCCGCGCGGACATTTGCCTGTGAGCTTGCCGGTTGCAAACCATGAAAAATTGGCTGAGTGATCTCCCAGTCCGTTTGATCAAGTACCCCGGCTCAATTCCACGCGAATCTGTCAGAAGCAACGGTGTTGTAGAGCAGAAGACCATCCATTTCTATCTCGCTTACGCCCTCTCCGAAAAGCAGCCTCGACCCCCCACCGATATAAGCAATTTCCTTTATAACCCACTTTTCCCATTGCGACAACTCTTTATCGCTCCTCTCGTTAGAACGAGTAGGTATAAATACTGATACAGGGGAACAGGATGAGTCATGATAGCATGGATGTGGGGGGAAGAGGCCGGTCATATGTGATTGTGGGCAATGGGATTGCGGGGGTGACGGCGGCGGAGACGTTGCGGGCGGAGGATGGCGCGGCCTCTATCACCATCATTGCTGGCGACACCCACCCGGTTTATTATCGACCTGCGCTGAAGGATTTTCTGGGTGGGCGCTTGGGCGGAGAGAAGCTATGGGCACGTTCGCACAGTTTTTATCATGATTTGCGGGTGCGGTATATTGCCGATCAGGTGGTGGCTATCGATGGGCGGCTGCATGTTGTCTGGCTGGCGAGCGGGAGGCAGGTGGGCTTTGATCGCCTGCTGCTGGCAAATGGCGCGCTGGCAAATACGCTTGCCTGTCCAGGGATGCACCTTGCCGGGGTGACGACGCTACGCAGCGTGAGCGACTACCAGAAGGTGCTTGACTACCTGGGCAGTGTGCGCCATGTCGTGGTGGTTGGCAGTGGCACGCTGGCCTTAGAGTCGGTAGAGACGCTGCGCGGGCGTGGCTTGCAGGTGACACATCTTGTGCGCCACCAGACGCTCTGGTCGGAGGTGCTGGATGCGACGGCCTCTGATCTCGTGCTGCAACAGGAGGAGCATGACGAAGTGGATGTGCTGCCTGGGCAGGAGGTGGCTGAAATCGTGGGCAAGGACGGTCGTGTCAGCGGAGTGATCACGCGCCAGGGGCTGCATATTTCTTGCGAGCTTGTTCTTATAGCCATTGGGATACAGCCGGTGATTGATTTTATCGCGCGTAGCGGCATTGCTTGCGGGCGCGGTGTGCGGGTGGACGCGAGTATGCGCACCAGCATGCCCGATGTCTTTGCCGCCGGGGATGTTGTGGAAACCCATAATCCGCTGACCGGTCGTGCGAGGCCGCTGGGTCAGTGGTATCCGGCCATCCAGCAGGCGCGTGCCGCTGCCTATAGCATGCTCGATATGCTGGATACGAGCAGCACCGCCGGGACAGGCATCAACTATCTTAACGCAACTTTCCTGTATGGCCTCGATTTCGCCTCGATTGGGCTGACCAACATAGTCGGCCATCCGTATCACGCGCTGATAGCGGAGCCGCAGCCGCGCCGCTATCAGAAAGTGCTCCTGCGCAACGGGATTCCCGTGGGCTGGCTCTCGCTGGGCGACCGCGCTCCGGCCCTCGCCTTCAAACGTGCCATCGACCACGGCGTCAATCTCCTGCCTGTCGCCCCCGTCCTGTTTGAGCAGCGTTTTCGTCTCGACGACTGGCTCGATACACAGGGAGTGCCGCCGCCTGTATTAAATGTGAGCAAAGTAGGGGAGGGCCGATACGGATAGCCGTTGAAAACCGGTTCAGGCGTGCCATTCTGAGCGCGGCGAAGAATCCGAGGCCGCCACCAGGTCAGGATGACTGACCTGAGATTCTTCGCTGTGTCCAGCATGACATACGAGAGGGCTTTTTTATGAGAACACACTGAGCTAAGCTGAGGGGAAAATGTCTATGCAATCAACAACACCTGTTCCCGATCCCGCGCTTCCGGGCTTGCGGCATCGTGCCGGTATAAAGCCATTAAATGCGAAACAGATACGTTTTGAAATTGATATGTGTATTGGCTGTGATCGTTGTATGCTCTCTTGCCCCGTTCCGTTGTCGTCCAGTATCACCATCGCCGATCTGAACGCGGCTACGATCAGTGAGGCAGCTTCACTTGCTCCACAGATTGCCAGCTTTACCCAGGAATGCGTGATGTGTGGCTCCTGCGTTCCCGTCTGCCCTGTCGGCAACCACCGCGATCTGCTCATGCTCTCGCTCAAGCAGCGACTCGGTACCAGTTGGAACGGGCCGGTAGACCTCGCCCGCGTGCAGAATAGCTTGCCCGCTGGTTTGTCACCCTCATCCTTGCTTGCTGCTCTGCGCCAGCAGCCGCTTTTTCGAGACCCGCAGGTAGTTCCCGATGCCTATCTACTGCATCTGATGGCGGAATCTAGCGTCCAGCCGTGCAACGCGGGCCATATCCTCTTTCGGGAAGGCGATTTCGGGCGCGACATCTACTTTATTCTCGATGGGCAGATCGAATTGTCCTCAACTGATGCTAGCGGAACAGCCCTGCCGTTTGCGCTGCACAGTCGCGGTGAGGACGTGGGCGACTATGGCATGCTGACGGGCCAGCCTCACTACGCGACGGCGATGGTGCGCTCACCAAACGGTGCGCTCCTGCTGATCGTGCGCGAGCAGACCATGCAGCGTATGATGGAACTGGTTCCAGCGATGCGTCACTATTTCGAGCAGCGCAGCAATGCCCAATCGCTCGCAGCCCTCCTGAAGCGTCTTCCCCTTTTCCAGGGCTTGCCTGACGATGCTATTCGCTGGCTGGCGCAGCAGACGCGCACGCGTCGCTACGAACGCGACGAACGGCTCTTTGCCGAGGATGAACGGGGCGAGGAGGACATGGCGGCCCGCGAGGCGCTGCATATTGTGCTGGAAGGCTTTGTCAAAGTCTCGCGCCGCACAGCGATGGGGACGGGGCGCAATAAAGGTGACGAGCGCGTCATTGCCTATCGTCGACATGGTGACTACTTCGCGGGCGGCCTGGATATGCTCGGCGACCGGCAAGCTGTGACCGTGACAGCTATCACGCGGGTGCGCGTGGCCGAGGTGCCGCGCCAGGCTCTCTCGACGCTGTTCAATGCGTTCCCCATTGTCGCGCAGCGTTTTCAGGAACGGCTGCAAGAGTATCGCGAGGCGGTAGATGCCGCCCAGACCGCCATGTTCGCGGCAGTTGACCCCCGGCGGATGCCTGTGGTGAACCCTCGTTCGGATGCCGAGGCGCGCCGGGGACTGCACTCGCTCGTCAGCGAAGGGGTGGTTGAGGGCACCGATGTGCTGGTCATTGATCTCGACCGCTGTATTCATTGCGGCGAATGCGAGGAGGCTTGTGCTCGTCGACACGGGCATTCGCGTATGAACCGCAAGGGCATGGTGGTGGGCAATATGACTATCGCCACCGCCTGTCGCCAGTGCCAGGACCCTGTCTGCATGCTGTGCAGTCGCGGCGGCATTGCGCGCATGCCTGGCGGCGAGGTCTACATCACCGAAAGTTGTATCGGCTGCGGCATCTGCGCCGAACGTTGCCCTTACGACAACATCTCGATCATCTCTCTGGAAGAGACCCACAAAGAGACTCTTTCGACCTGGCAGCGTTTCAATGCCCTGCTCAAGCATGGTTTCGGCAAGGAAGCCGGTCGCAAGAGCCTGCCCATCTTGCCAGTCGGTACGTTACCAGCGCCGCTTGAGGTGGAGAGCGGCTATACGGAGATGTTGAAGAAGGTGGCGATTAAGTGCGACCTGTGCGCCGGGTACGAGAATCAGGCCTGCGTACAGGCCTGCCCGAGCGGGGCCGCTTTCCGCGTCAACCCGGTGCGTTTCTTTGGCTCGACCGAAGGTATTCTTCGTCAGCGGGCGCAATAGAGGGAGGGAGAGAAACGATGTCAGTAGCCACAAAGCCGACCACTATAGAACAGCGGCCACTGCGCCGCCTCTGGAAATCGCCGCGCTCAAAGATCAAGTGGATCAGCCTGCTCGTCGTCTCGCTCTACTACCTGGGTGTGCTGCTCCTCTATCTTCAAGCCATGAAGCAGAGATCGCCCTCTGATCTTCCCGGCACCGGTTCGCTCTCAAAGTTTGGCTTTTTCATCCTCGCCACTGTTATGCTCGCGCTCACGTACACGTTGCGCCGCCGTTTCATGCGCTTCCTGCCAGGCAAGGCGCAGGATTGGCTCTGGGTTCACAACTGGCTTGGTATCGTCGCTGTCCTGATCGCTTTTCTCCATTCCGATTTCTCGCACGTGCTGCATGATTACTGTTTTAGCTATCAGTGCCTGCGCAGCGAATATTTTGGCCCGTTCGCCCTCTATGGCCTGCTGCTCCTGGTTTCCTGTGGCATCGCCGGTCGCCTGATTGATCTCCGGCAGACACGCATCATCGCGCAAGAGGCCAGTTCAAATGGCGTCGGCATCGTGCAGGCGCTGGAGGAGCGCGTGCTTGAACTGCGCTATGTCGTCGAACGTCTCTATGCCGGTAAATCTGTCGCCTTCAAACAGGCCTGTATCCAGGCTCTGAACCGTCAGAAAGAGGCCACCTTTGACTCCGCTGCTCTGCTGGCCGACCTGCAAGCTGTTTTGCCCTCGCTTCCACCCGGAGAGCAACTCGATTTCCAATGCTCCGGGCAAGTCCTGAGCGAACGCGCTCGTCTCCTGCAATCAATGTGGCGTCAGCAGAGAGCGCAGCTTCTCATGCGTCGCTGGCGTATCCTGCACATTGTCCTCGCCCTCCTCGCTCTCGCCGCCATCGGCCTCCATCTTGGCTTCATAGCTGTTCCCGTTTTGCTCACGCGCCTGCATATCCGCTGATGCTGCTGTGCATCCTTCAGCAGCCCGGTCATTGAAAACCAGTCTGCCCATGTCATTCATTGTCATCGTTTCGTCGCTGTCTCCCGGCGTCTTTCCCCCTTGCTTGAGTACTCATCTGTATATTCGTTTAAGACGGGGAAATATTACTATTTGACCTGTACAGCGTCTCTATGTTATAGTAAGCACACCCTTGACGCCGTCTGGGATTCAAACAAATGTTACGGTGGAAAGCGGGCACGGGCGGGATAGACAACGTCTCTCATGGCTATCCTGCGGTTTTGTGTCTCCGCGCAAGTAGAGCGAAACCGGTACTCCCCTCCACAGGTGGATACCGGGCATTCGTGCTGTGCTGGTATCCTCTACTCTTTCAGCAAACAGGGAAATTCTGTAGTGCGTTCTTCTGAAAAACCGGCCTGACATGTCATGATGAACGAGGGCGAAGAATGACATGCAAGAATCTCTTTTTAAGGACATGAATTGTACTGTATTTGCGCTGTTTCATATGAAAAACAATGAGAGAGGAGCGTTTCACATGGCAATTATCGAAGCTGAGGGGTTGAGTAAGGTGTTTCGCGTGGCGCGGCGGCGACCGGGGCTGCTTGGCGGGCTGCGTAGCGTGGTAGACCCGCAGGTACGCCTGGTTCATGCCGTGCAAGACCTGTCGCTGTATGTCGAGCGCGGCGAAATGATCGGCCTCCTGGGACCCAATGGCGCGGGCAAGAGTACGACGATCAAGATGCTGACGGGCATTCTGACGCCTTCCAGTGGCACTATGCGCGTAGTAGGGTTGAATCCCCTTACACAACGGCGCGAACTGGCCTCGCGTATTGGCGTCGTCTTCGGCCAGCGCACGCAGCTCTGGTGGGACCTGCCCTTGATTGACTCGCTGCGCCTGCTGCGCCATCTGTATCGCGTGCCGGAGGAACGTCATAACGCCAACCTCGCCCGCCTGCGCGCCATGCTCGATCTGGATGAGTTCCTGGAGACGCCCGTGCGTCAGCTTTCACTCGGCCAGCGCATGCGCGGCGACCTCGCTGCTGCTCTGCTGCACGACCCCGAACTGCTCTACCTCGATGAGCCAACCATCGGCCTCGATGTCGTAGCGAAGGCGCGTATTCGCGAATTTCTGCTGGCGATCAACGCCGAACAGAACGTCACCGTGCTTCTGACCACGCACGATATGGACGACGTTGAGATGCTTTGCCCGCGCATGCTCATTATCGATCACGGGCGCAAGCTCTACGACGGCACGGTCGAGGCGATTCGCGAGCGTTTTGGCGGAGAGCGCACCCTCATCGCCACCTTTGACCCGGCTGAACTCGCCGCGCTACCTCGCAATAGCGAGGGGCAGCCCACCCTCAATGATCTGCCGCAGGGCGTTTCTCAGGTGCGTGCTGAATCCCCTCGTATCTGGCTCAGTTTCGGGCGCGAGACCATCCCCGCGCACGAACTGGTCTCCTATCTCGGATCGCGTCACCGCCTGCGCGACGTGACCTTTCAGGAGCCGGAGATCGAAGATATCATTCGCCGCATCTACGAGGAAAATCTGCTGCTACAGGAAACAGAAATAGCCCGCAGCGCATAAAAAAAGGATATGCCAGGAGAAACCAGATAGCCATTGACGTTGAAATCGGTCATAGCGGGCGCGACCACAATGTTCGGGTTGGCGCCCGTGCCAGAGTTAGACCTGTCAGGGGTGGTGTCGTCGGTGGCGCTTGCGCGTATAGAAATGCAAAAAAGCTCTTATAGCGCGTCATGAGCACACTATACGAGCTTTTTCATGCCGGAAATAGGCTGAAAGCTGTCTTCCAGAGAAAGGATATTATGCCGGAACTGCTTCGCGCAGATCACCGACCAGTCGCTGAATCTCGCGTAGCCTGCGCTCGGCCAGTTCCACGTTTTCCAGTGCCTGGGCCAGGATACGCTCCTCGAGCGAAGGGTAGGATTGCTCGATCTCCGGGTCAAAGCTGCCGCCAATGAGTTCCAGTGCCCGGCTAAGTTTCGCTTCTTGTGTTGTTGGTGCAGTTACCATAGGTCATTTCCTCTTCATAGTGAAAAGCTTTCAGGACTGTTTCGACAAAACTATCTATATTATTCAGCACATATCCGAGACGCTCTCAGCTATGTACCCGCGTCATCTCTGTCGTGTTCCCAGGTCGAATACCTTTTATAGAAAAGTACGTATTCGACAGGTTCAGGTTACAAGACCTGGGTTTCGATTGAAGCCGACTAACTCCGACTGACTCTATTGCGTTTTCTCTTCCTACAGCTATATTACATGAGCCTTGAAAATTCTCAAACAAAGGTCCCAATATTCCTATCTACTTCTACCATGAAGTACCTGGCCTGAGAGGCCTTAAAATAGCATTGAGTGGAGAGGATGACCGCCGTTTTCCGTTCGATCATCCTCGTCTTCATCACTTTACCGTTATCGCCAGATTCATATTTACATGGATGGAGCAATAAATATGAAAGGTTCCCGCTGTATTAAACGGTCCAATCTGAGCATTATTGCCACTGATCTGGAGGTTGTTGACTGTAGGCGCACCAGGCTCTTTCGCCGGTTTGGCGACGCCATTCACCCAGGAGCCGTTGCTCAGAATATGTGTATAATTACCATCATCAATCAGTTGCAGCGTTGAGCCTTTTGGAATGGTGACACTGCTTTGCACAAAGTTGGTTGGACCCATATGCACGACGGGTGCGCCGCCACCGCTGCTCGGCGTACTCGTCCCTGTCGATGCTACCGGTGTGCCTGGGCGCGTGCAGGCAGCGAGCACAACGCTGCCAATCGCAAAGAGCGTAAGCATGAGGACCAGTGCCCTCAACCCTTTTTTGCTCATCCTATTTTCCTCTCTAATGCCGTTTCTCAGAAACTGTTCTTGCGCAGGCGCTTATCCCATACTCGGCTGGCTGACTATACTGCTGGAAAAAGGGAGTGCCTGCTCTTACGCGAACAAGCTAATAGCCACTACCGATATTCTACTGCATACTATAGATGATAGTGCAACCTGTAGGAAATCAGGTAATTGCCCGATTTTCTATCCAGTACATACTGTATTTTGTACCTCTCCCTTTCCTGCCTTCTAAAGCCTGTTTTTTTGTTTTTCTACCTCACCTCATGATCGGAGATAAGTAGAAATAATCTCTCTCATATAATAGATTAGAAAACGATAAGCCTTCGTTATTGCTGTGATTTATTTATTAATTTTAAGAAAACCGATATGTTAAGATTAGGGCACAATCTATCCTGTCAGCAGGTCCGGGACGCCAGAAGGTGGCGAGATAGCTCTGGCAGAAGAAGAGAGTTGAATCGGATTTCTTGCACTTACATTTTTGCAGTGCCACTGCAATTGACTTTTGGATAGAAACATGCTATAATAGGGGTGTTCCGAGAGGAACACACCTTCCAGGGAAATACCCTGGCACAGGGCGCTGGCCTTGCATTGGTCAATCGAAAGGAGTTCCGAATGAAACCAATGAAGAAACCAATACGCCTGTTTGGGATGGTGTTTCAGATCGACTAGGAGTGCCCGTGAATGCGGGCTACCGAGCCTCTGATGCCCAACCATTACTTTGGCCAATACCTGCATCTCATTGAGATCGCCTGAAGAGAGGCGCTAAAAGGTCTTGAGACGGCTTACGTCGCGGTCTCGGTTTGGTAGGGGTAGCAGAGGGAGGCGTTGCAAGGGCATATCTTCTCCTAATTTGCCCTGTATATATGCAATGTTTCTCGGTTGACGTGACACGGGAGTTGTGCAGAAAATGACACACAGGGGCCAGGTAACCGTGATTACCTGGCCTTTGTCGTTGCCTTTCTAAAGAAAAGGGAGCAGTCCCGCTACTTACGCGCAAGCGGCGGAACTGCTCTCTTTTTATCTTTCCCTGCTTCCTCGCTCTAATCTCTCAGGGTAAGAACGGCCATGAACGCTTCCTGTGGGATTTCTACGTTGCCCACCATCTTCATGCGTTTCTTGCCTTCTTTTTGCTTCTCCAGCAGCTTGCGTTTGCGCGTGACATCACCGCCGTAACATTTGGCGAGCACGTCTTTACGCAAAGCCTTTACGGTTTCGCGGGCAATGACACGCGAGCCGATGGCGGCCTGGATGGGAACCTCAAACAACTGGCGTGGGATAAGGCTGCGCAGCTTCTCCACCAGTTGCCGCCCCTGTGCGTAGGCTTTGTCACGGTGCAGGATGAGCGAAAGCGCGTCGACGGGTTGCCCGTTGACGAGAATGTCCAGCTTTACCAGATCCGATTCATGATAGCCTGCGAAGGTATAATCCAGCGAGGCGTAGCCCTGTGTGCGCGACTTCAGTTGATCGTAGAAATCCACGATCAACTCGGCCAATGGCATGCTGTAGGTGAGCAGCACGCGCTCCGCTTCGATGTATTTCATCTCTTTGAAGGTGCCGCGCCGTGTCGTCACAAGGTCCATGATGGTGCCGATGTAGCGCGTGGGCGTGAAGATGGAGATATCCATCCACGGTTCCTCCACCTTCTCAATTTCGCCCGGATTGGGAAAATCGGTCGGGTTATCGACTTTGACCACCTCACCCCCGGTCTTGGTGACGTAATATTCGACGCCCGGAGCGGTTGCCAGGATGTCAAGGCCATATTCGCGCTCGATGCGCTCCTGGATAATCTCCATGTGTAGCAGGCCCAGGAAGCCGCAGCGAAAGCCGAAGCCCAACGCGTTCGAGGTTTCCGGCTCGTAGAAGAGCGAGGCGTCGTTCAGCTTCAGCCGGTCCAGAGCGTCCCGCAGTAGTGGATAATCATTGCCCTCGACGGGATAGATACCCGCGAAGACCATGGGCTTGGCCGGTTTGTAGCCGGGTAGTGGCTCAACCTGCCCCAGCGCACCCGGTACTGTCACCGTATCGCCTACACGACAATCCTTGACGTTCTTGAAGCCGGTTGCGATATAGCCCACTTCGCCGGTCGTCAGCGCCTCGGTCGAGGTCAGACGTGGATGGAAGTAGCCGACCTCCAGCACCTCAGTTGTGCTGCCCGTTGCCATCATGGCAATGCGCTCCCCCGCGTGCAGCGCACCATCCACAATGCGCACGTAGGCTATGACACCTTTGTAGGGGTCGTAGTGCGAGTCGAACACCAGCGCACGCAGCGGTCGTCGCGCATTACCCGTCGGCGGAGGCACCTGTTTGATGATGGCTTCCAGTATCTCCTGCGTGCCAATGCCCTCTTTCGCCGAGGCTAGAATGCTGTCTTCAGCGGGCAGTCCGATGACGTCCTCAATCTCCTGCTTCACCCGTTCCGGCTCCGCGCTTGGCAGATCGATCTTGTTGATGACGGGGATGATGGCGAGGTCGGCTTCAACTGCCAGGTACAGGTTTGCCAGCGTTTGCGCTTCGATGCCCTGCGTGGCATCGATGACCAGCACTGCTCCTTCACATGCTGCAAGGCTGCGCGAGACCTCGTAGGTGAAGTCCACGTGGCCGGGAGTATCGATCAGGTTCAGTTCGTAGTCCTGCCCGTTGCGTGCCGTGTAGTGCATACGCACCGCTTGCGCCTTGATGGTGATGCCCTTCTCGCGTTCCAGCTCCATCTGGTCGAGCACCTGTTCGGTCAGTTCCCGCTTGGAGATAGTGCCGGTATATTCGAGCAGGCGATCGGCTAGCGTTGACTTACCATGATCTATATGAGCGATAATACAAAAATTGCGAATATGCGCCTGGTCTGTCATTCGATGATGCCTCCGCACAACACCTCATCACCGTCTTCGCCGCCGTAGAAGACTGCTGCCTGCCCTGGGGTGATGGCGCGCTGTGGCCGTAGTAATGTCACCTGCGCCCTCTCTCCTCCAGCGATGGGAGTGACCAGCGCGGGCAGTTCCGCCGCCTTGTAGCGCACCCGCACGGCTGCCTCGAATGGCCCGGTTGGCGCCTCACCGCTCAGGTAATGCATCTTGCCGACGGTGAAGCTGGTCTGCTCCAGCGCGCGGGCCGGGCCAACGATGAGGGCGTTCTGCTCCGCGTCGATCTTCAGCACGTGTAGCGGCTCCGAAGATGTCAGCCCCAGTCCCTTGCGCTGTCCGATGGTATAGAAGGCCAGGCCGCGATGCCGCCCCAGCAGCTTTCCCGCCTGGTCGTAGATCGGCCCCGGCTTCGGCAGCGAGATCAAGGGCTTTGCCTCTCCGCCTGTTCCCGTTGTTCCCAGGCGCAGGCCAATAGCGGCCCCAATGCCAACACGAGCGTCGACCTCATCTGCTTCCGCCTCTCTTGATGCCGCGTAGCGATTGATAAAGCCACGATAATCGTTTTGCGCGACGAAGCAGATTTCCTGACTCTCCGCCTTCGATGCTACCGGCAGGCCGCGCTCAGCCGCCATAGCACGCACCTGCGGCTTGGTATATGGTCCCAGCGGGAAACAGGCGTGCGCGAGCTGCTTCTGATTGAGCACGTGCAGCACATAGGACTGGTCCTTTGCGGAGTCAATGCCCCGGCGCAGCCGCCGCTTCCCTGTCACTGGATGATCATCGACACGCACGTAATGGCCTGTCGCCAGGTAGTCGGCGTCGAGGGCCAGCGCCCGGTTGAGCAGCAGAGTGAAGCGGATATGCCGGTTGCAGTTTAGACACGGATTCGGCGTGCGTCCCGCGACATATTCTTCATAAAAGTAATCGACAACAGTATGCTTAAACTCTTCCTCAACGTTGACGAGGTAAAAGGGGATATCGAGAATGCGTGCCACGCGCCGCGCATCATCTACTGCTTCCAGGGAGCAGCACTTATTTTGCGCAACATGCTCTACGCCGTCATCATCGATAACGCCGGGCTCCGACCAGAGGCGCAGCATCATGCCGATCACCTCGTGTCCCTGCTCCTTAAGAAGCGCGGCGGCTACTGAGCTATCCACGCCGCCGCTCATGGCGACGACAATTCTTGCCATAGTTTCTGTTCCTGAACATTCTTTCTAATCAATCTCTGTTAAGAATACGTGCAGTGAAAAAAGTTACCATAGAAAAAAGAACTAGCCAGTTGCGGGCTAGTCTTCTCTGTTTCGCCTCTAATTTGTGCGTCTTTCTCTGAAAATGCCCCGATATGCCATGTAAAGGTTAGCATAGAGTGACCTGCTTGTCAAATGCCAACAGTGCAGAAGTGCAGAAAACTACTCGACAGGTGCTGGCTCCTATGTTACACTCTACGTAAGAAGGAAATTGCGTGCAGGAGAGCCTTATGGATATTTTTCCTATGCTCTCTTGTGACTTCTTGCTATTTATGGTAGACTTGCTTTGTACTTTTTCATCTTTTTAAGGTATGCCCGAAACGTCGTAGTAGTTATGCGACCTCCAGGGAAGTGAATCGAGCCGAGAAACCGAGGAGCCGAGAATGCCGAAGAAAACGACGCGCAGTGGAGCGCAGCGCAATAGAGCAAAGGTCCAGAAGAATGTCTCGCTGGTGCGCCCGAATGGGGCGGTCACAGATGAGACAGAGTCACAGCTTGAGGGAGAACAGGTAGAGGAGACGCAGGGAGAGAGCGACGTTGCTGAGAGCAGCGGCAGTGTCAGCACGGCTACTGCTACGGCGACGACAACTACTCCTGTCGGCACAACCACGGCTGCGCGCAGCAGGACCAGAGCAGGTCGCGTTGCCAGAACCGTAACTCCGCCATCTACAGAGGCGCAGGAGACTGAAGCAACACCAGACGAGGCTGAGCCAAAAGAGGTTGCGCCGAAGGGAAGCGCATCTGCCCGTCTCGCCGCCCGCCGCCAGAATCAGAAGAGCCAGCAGCGGATCGCGCCAACCTTAATTACTCCCGAACATTATGCCTATGTGCGCAAAGACCTGGTCTATATCGCCATCCTGGCGGCTCTCATGTTTGCGACGATCATCATTCTTCACTTTATACCGGGCATCGGGCTATAACATCAGCAAGAAATAAAAAGGCACTGAACGCTTTGTTTGCCTGTTCAGTGCTCTTTTTATCTATTTTGCCGGGTGGCCTGTAGAGGTTGAGTTGCCCATCTAACAGGTCGCAAAAGAAAGAGAAAGCTGACTGGTTTAATGTACCAGCGGGCTTGTCCCGATCCCGGCAGGGATACCATTGCGGTATGGGGCCGGAATGGTCACGCCCAGAACGCGCTGCATCGCCATGGTATGGCTGCAATCGCCCCAGTCATGGAAGAAGTTGCAGGTGCAATGCCATTCACCGTTGTCGAAGGTGGTTGTATGTACATCGTTCTCGCCCCGGAACGTCGCTTCGAAGCGAGTGAATTGGATGCGCTCGGGTTCTTCCGCGTAACGCTTGGCTTTTGCGATCTTGCTGATGATGCTCGAATTCATTATCGGTACCTCTCTTTGTATTCTAGCAACCACTCCGCGTCCACTTGATTGTGTATGCAGTATCTGCTAGCAAGCGAACGTTTCCGTCGAAACGCCATTGTCTGAGTTACATCGTTACCGCCGTTAGCTCGAAGGACTGACTCACCTCCTCCTTTCGTAGATAACCATCGCCCGTATCCAACGGGGGAAGGTCAATGGCTCAAGATCGAGAAATGAGTATGATTGATGAGCCCGGCTTAAATGCCCATCTCTGTGAGCATTCGAGATTATAAAAAAACACCAGGGCAAAACCTCCCCAGTGTGTATTTATCAGTCGCTCTGACTCACCACAGCCTTCTTTGCTGACCGCGATGCTTCACTTGTTGATGATGAGACTGAAGCCATAAACGTCCGACCTCGTAAATGTAGGTTTCGCTCTGGACACGTATCTATTCCGATTGGTGCAATTATACCACAGGAATGCCAGAAAGTCTACCCTTCTGTAGTCAGATATGCAGGCAAATATGCGCTCTAAGAGAGCAGGAGTGCTACTGTGATAGGATTGTGAGAGAGGAGAGGATTCCCCAGGGCGCAAGCCAGGGGGATTCTACGGATTTTCACCGCTGCTCTGTCGTCCCAGAGAAGGGAGGCGGGCCTTTCTGTTCCCGGACTTGAGTTCGAGGTCTTACAGCCCGCTCAACCCGGTAAAAATTTGTGGATTGTCAATTTTCGTTGACAATTTTCTCGTCGCATGCTATTCTTAGTGCGCCGTAAGTTGGAGATGGTCTGGACGGCAAGAATAGAGACCCCAGAGGTGGGGAAGAGGTGAAATAAGGAAAGCATGGCTGTTAAAATTCGTTTAAAACGTGTGGGCATGAAGAAGATGCCTGGCTACCGTGTGGTGGTGGCCGATGCGCGATCTCCTCGCGACGGTCGCATTATCGAAAATCTTGGGTGGTACAACCCTTTGACCAACCCTTCCACGATTACTCTTGATGAAGAGAAGGTACTGGGCTGGCTGAAGAATGGTGCACAGCCGACCGAGTCTGTCGTTTCCTTGCTCCGGCGCACAGGAACGCTGGCGCGTTTCGAGCAGATGAAGGCTGCCGCCAAAGCGCCGCAGGCCGAGACATCAACGCCAGCCGAATAATTGTCTGAAAGCGAGGGCGAGACGAGATATGCGTAAACTGGTTGAGTACATCGCTCAGTCGCTGGTAGACAACCCGGCTGCCGTGGAGGTACGTGAGGTGCGCAACGACCGCAATGCGCTGGTGCTGGAACTGCACGTGGCTCCAGAAGACTTTGGTAAAGTCATCGGGCGGCAGGGACGTGTTGCCAAGGCTATGCGCACCCTCCTGCGCGCTGCAGGTACGCGCGAAGGTCGCCATACCTCGTTAGAGATTGTCTAGCGTCTAGCGCGGCGAGCAACAGGCAGCAGGTGGTCAAGGCATTGCCCCTTCTTTAGAGAGTGGGGTAGATGTGGGATGAAACAAACAAACGAGGATACTGTGCCAGAGCAAAGCAAGATAGAATGGGCTACTATCGGAAAAGTGGTAGCCCTCTTTGGTGTGCGAGGAGAACTGAAGGTTCTCTCGTTGAGCGACATTCCCGATCGCTTCGCGCAGCTCGAAGCTGTTTACCTGGCTCCGGGACATGAATGCCGCCGCATCGAGTCCGAGCGCCCCTATAAGGGAGATTTGATTATCCTCAAGCTGGAGGGTATCGACAGCGCAAACGCAGCCGAGTCCCTGCGCAATGTCGATCTTGATATCCCCCTCGACGAACTGGCCGCTCTCCCTCCAGATGTGTATTACCAGCATGACATCATCGGGCTGCTCGTCAAAACGATGAACGGACAGGAGGTTGGTCAGATCATTGGCATTATGTCCACCGGCGGCAATGATGTCTACGAGGTGAAAAGTTCGCATGGAGGGCAAATTCTTATCCCCGCCATCAAAGAAGTCGTCAAACAGGTTGACCTGCGCCGTCATGTAATGTATATTGATCCTATCAAGGGGTTGCTGGATGAGCAGGAAGCCATCAGCGACCAGGAACAGAAGGAGGGAGAAGAGTAAAGAACTTGCCTGCACAAGGGGGTGCAGTCGGGTTGCTGACAAGGAAATAATTCAGGTCGCTGTTGTGTTTTCAATGGTAAACAAGCTGAAACCTGGGAACGCCGTTATCCGTATTGCGGGTAGAAGCCCTTAAATGTGAAAGGGCCTGGCATCCCATCTGGGATTGAAAAGGAGGTGCCTTGTGTCCGACTATGTCCCGACTTTTGCCGACCTCTGTAACGCGCTAGCCGAAGGCCAGATAACGGCCACCATTGATGGCTCAATGTACGAATTTAGCGCTCTTGAGTTGCGCCGCTATCTCAACAGGTTTCGCTCCTTGCCCATTATTTCATCTCCCACCCAGGCCGGATTTTCCCATGCCGATTCCGGTAGTTCGAGTTCGTGGTCTGGTTCTTCTCGCAGTTCTGTTGCATAGGCCGTTATGGGCCGATTTTTTTTGAATCTGCAAAGTGGTTGCGCAAGCGGCAAACACGGACTATAATAAGCCAGAAGGCGGTAAATTACCGTGCGAGCGATTGCCGGTGAAGGCGCGGGATTGTGCTAAGAGACCTGGATATCTGCCCGGCCTACTCTGGCTGTCATAAACAACACATTGACTGAGTAACACAGCATGACAGGGCGAGCCTGGATGCGATGGAGCACCATCCATTCATGTTTGTCATGGAGAAAGGTTGACTATGGAACCAATTGAAGAAGATATGGATTATATGGCGCGGTCGCGGCCATCACAGCCCGGTTCGCGTTTTAATGTCTTGTTTATTTTTCCCGTCATAGGAGTGCTCATCCTGCTTTTATTCATCGCGGCAGGGGTTTTCCAATTCGATCTTTCGGGTATCGTCGACTCCCTGGTCGGTCTCATGATCCTGTTTTTCTTCCTGCTCATCGTGGCGCTGTTCTGGGCATTCGCGTCAGGAGCGGGGCAGGGGCAGCAGCACTAGCCAGTTATTTTTCAAGAAGAGAGAAAAAAACCGGTCTGTCCATCGACCGGTTTTTTTCTCTCTTCTTTGCTTCATTCAAACAATCTGCCGCCAGGCAGCGTTGTCAACCTCGATACCCGGCAGTTCGCCCCAGATCGCACCGGCGAGCAGTTCGGCGGACTCTATCAGGCGCGGACTGGAACGATTGATGTACTGGTTGCCGTCAATAGCATAGACGCGCCTGCTTTGCACCGCCTGCAAGCTCTGCCATGCTGGATGTTGTTTGAGGATTGGCACGTCCAGCAGAGCGCGTTCAAGCGAGTAGCCGCAGGGCGCCAGCACCAGCACGTCGGGGTTCGCAGCTTGCAACTCTTCCCAGCTTATCCAGGGAGAATGCAGCCCGACCTCGCCAAAAAGAGGTTCACCCCCGGCGTAGGCTACCAGTTCCGGCGTCCAGTTTCCGGCCCCCATCAATGGATCGAGCCATTCCAGAACCGCTACACGCGGCTTCACCCCCTGTCTCCGGGCTTGCTGCCCGCTAAGGGCTTGCAACCGTTCCAGGCGCTGTCGGTATCCTGCGACCAGCGCCCGCGCTTGTTTGCTCCGTTCCAACGCCTCGCCCACGCGCAGCACATCCATCCACACATCATCGAGCCGGTAGGGTGCAAGCGAGACGACACGCGGTCGCAGGCCTGTCAACTGCTCAACGGCTCGCGTCACATCCCGTTCGCTGACGGCGCATACCTCACACTGCGTCTGCGTGAAAATTACATCTGGCCGCAGGGCTTGTAGTTGCTCCACATCGATGGCATAGATGCTCAGGGCGGTCAAAGCGGCCTCTTCTGCCGCTAGCTCTGTAGAGGCAAGCTGCTTGATCTGAGCATCGATCTGCGCGCTGCTCGTCTCCACATCAATCATCGCCCGGCTGACCACTGGCAGCGCCAGCACTTCCTCTGGATAATCGCACTCGTGCGAGCGCCCCACCAGTTGATCCAGGCAGCCCAGAGCCGCCACCATCTCCGTCGCACTCGCCAGCAAAGAAACGATCCGCATGCTTTTCTCTACCTGTCCTTTTATCTGTACGCCTCGTAATGTCATTGTACCATACCGTGATTCTCCCTTCACCAACCTCGCGCCAGACCATCCTCACCTGAAGAATTTCCATTTCCAACTAATGTGGATGGCGACAATGACCGTGCCTGCGATGATGGAAAGAGTATTCTTGAGAGAAGTAGTGTGATAGAGGCCGACTGCGACAGGAGCGATGCGTCCAATAACCCTGGAATAGCAGTCGCCCGGTCAGCAATCGATAAGCGATGACTGCCAGGCTGTAGAGATCACTGGCCGGTACAGCTTTGCCCTGCTCCTGCTCGGGAGCCATATATGTGGCGGTTCCGAAACCCGTCCCTGTCGGCGTCAGGTGTTCCTGATCGGAGAGGATGCGCGCAATGCCGAAATCGGCCAGCATCAGCCAGCCATCGTCGCGCAGCAGCATATTAGCGGGCTTGATGTCGCGGTGCAAAATGCCCTGTGCGTGGGCGTAATCGATAGCCTTCGCTGCCTGCGCCAGCATGCTGAGAGCCTCCTGCGGCGGCAGCGGCGTATTTGTCGGCGTCAGCGTGGAGGTGCGCTCTTCCAGAGAACCGCCGGGCAGATAGGGCATCACGATGGAGGTGACGGCCTGTCCATTGGGAAAGACTTGCTCGCCATAATCATGCACGGGGAGAATGCGCGGGTGATTGAGGGCGGCTGCCCGGGCCGCGCGCTCAAAACGCTGTATATATTCCCTTGCTCCCTGGTTGTGCGAAGGCAGTATCTTGATAGCAACCTGCCTGTGCAATCGTGGGTCCTCGCCCAGCCAGACTTCGCCTCTGCTGCCCCCGCCAATACGCTGCAGCAGGCGATAGCGGCCCACTGTTACCTGTGTAGTATCCTGAGCGGTCTTACCGTTCTGCATGAAGATTTCCTCTGGCAGCAGGTAGCTCTTTGTGAATATGCTTTCATTTTGAATAACGAACCACATCCATGGAAAGAGATACAGAACAATAATACCAGTACTTTTCTTTTCTAGGGAGAGGAGAAAGTATGCCTGACATCGTATGAAAGGCATTTCGCCTGTAGAAATGTTCCCCCTTGTAGTTTCACCCGCTTCTTACTATACTTGCTACTGTGTGCATCGTTGCTGAGTGCGCTCTTTTTCAAGTCCACAGGGGGACTCTGCGATGGTTAAACAGTTTCAGGTAGAGTGTTTCTCGTCCATCTCTCTCGGTGAAAAGGGTGATTTGTTACATTCGGTACAGCGGGCCCTGCGAGTGCTTAGCCTGATAGCTGAACACCCGGAGGGTCTTTCGGCACGCGAGATCAGCAAACTGCTGGGTCTCAATATTAGCACCTGCTACCATATCCTCAACACGCTGGTAGCGACTGAGTTTCTGGATCGGCATCCGCAGACCCAGGTGTATTTACTTGGCCCCCAGATTCCTTTTCTCAACAATGCCTTCGTGCAGGGCATCGCGCAGCAGGGGCCTGATCCGTCCCTGGAAGATGATCTCTGGTCCAATGCCTTTACGCCCGCTTCTCTGGTGAACCGCCTGCGCTCCATCCTGTATGCCCTGACGGCACAAACGCAGGAGCCGTCGTATATGGCCTGCTGGCGCTATGGCGAGGTGGAACTCCAGGCGATTGTCGAGGCGCCACAGGCACCTAAAGTAACAAAACTCTATGTCGGCTATCGCGGGCAGGCCCATTCGCACGCGCTGGGCAAGATATTGCTGGCCTACAGCGACCCCGCCTTCGTTGAGCGCTACCTGGACATACATCCCCTGGTGCCTTCCGGCCCCAACACCATTGTCCAGCGTTCTCGCTTCATCGATGAACTCAACGACATCGTGCGGCAGGGTTACAGCATTGATCAGGAAGAATTCACCTCGGATATTTGCTGTATTGCCGCCCCGATCTTTGCCCCGCGCGGTCAGGTTGTCGCCGCTCTAGGTATTTCATTTGCGCCTGATGCGCTCTCAAAACGTTCCGAATGGTTGATTGCCCAGGTCACTCGTGCGGCCAACCATGCTCGCGCCGAATTGCGCCTGCCTGTTGCCCACCTGTCCGTGTCTACTCGTCACTGATTGTCTATCGACGCCCGATTGAGTTTAATGGTTTTCTCTTCTCAACGAAGCTCTGATCGTTCTTCGTAGCGCTGCCCTGTAATCGTTGTAATGCCATTGAAAACCGGCCCGAACCTGTCATGGTGAGCGCAGCGAAGAATCTCACGTGAGCCGGGTTGGGCGATTGGTCGCCGAGATTCTTCGCTGCGCTCACCGTGAAATCCGAGAGGCCCTTTTTCATAGTATGGTAACAGAAAGGAGATTCTCTTGCCTGACGGGAATGAAGTGCGTATCACGGCTGAGCAGGTCTACGAGGTTCTCAAAACCTGCTATGACCCCTGTTGCAAGGAGCGTGCGGTGAGCGTTGTCGAGATGGGGCTGATTCAGAACGTACAGATAGCGGAGAACGGACACGATGTCTCTGTCGACATCCTGCTCACCTCCGGCTGGTGTCCTTTCTCGACCCACCTGCTCCAGATGATTGACACGGAAGTCGGCGCTCTGGAGGGCGCAGGCGAAGTCGAGACGCGCATCGTCTGGAATACCGTCTGGACGCCGGAGCGGATGAGCGAGAGCGCCCGCCGGAAGCTCACCCTGCCCATGGCCCGGCTCTTACCCTTGCGCCAGCGCCGTCTCGAACGTGAAGCCCAGGCTCAAGCTCAGATGCAAACACCATCGAATGTTGCCCACGAATCTATTTCCTGACACACCATGAGAGGAGCATACAACCATGCTGGACAATGACGCCTTTGTCTTTGACTGCGTTTGCCACGTCTTCAACTTTGACAAGCGCAATGCCTTCGGCAAGCCGGGCCAGATGTTTATCGATCACCTCTACGCCTTCCACCAGGTGCTCACACCTCCCGGCGAGACGGTGCTGGGGCCGGAGCAATTTCTGCGCGAGTGGAGCATCGATGAGATCGCGCAGATGGTCTTCGAGGAATCTGGGACCGATATGATCGTCGCCCAGCCCCTGCCACTGACCGACCTTTTCTACGATGGACTCTCACAGTGGGAGAAGTGCGCGGCAATGGCGCAGAAATATCCTGACCGCGCCATTTTCTGGGGTAGCATCAACCCGCTGGAGGGCAAGAAGGCGCTGGATCTGATGGAGCGGCAGGTGAAAGAGTACGGCGCGAAAGCCTTTAAGCTCTACAATGTGCGCTATGATTACGGCCAGCCGTTCCCCTGGCGCATGGACGACCCGCGTGTGGCCTATCCTGTCTTTGAAAAGGCCCTCGAACTGGGCGTACATACCATAGGTGTGCATAAGGGCGTGCCGCTCGGCCCGCAGCCGATTGAAATGACGCAGGCCTGGGACATGGATGGCGCAGCCGCCAACTTCCCTGACATCAACTTCGTCATCTTCCACGTCGGCCTGCCCTTCATAGACGAAATCTGCTGGCAACTGGTGCGCTATCCCAACCTGTACGCCTCCATTGCCGCCACGCTCAACTTCATCGCGCGCGCGCCGCGCGTCTTCGCAGAAAATATGGGCAAGCTCATGTTCTGGTGCGGTGAAGACAAAATCCTCTACGGCGGCGAGACGCCCATCTGGCACCCGCGCTGGGCGCTGGACGCCTTCTGGAACTTTGAACTGCCCGAAGACCTCGTCACCGGCTATGGCTACCCACAACTGACGAAGCAGGCTAAAAAGAAGATTCTCGGCGGCAATCTCGCCCGCCTCATGGGCATCGATGTCGAGCAGAAAGTCGCGCAACTGAAAGCATAACATTAGCAAGACGCCAGGAAGAACAGGCTGTTTCCACATCGGGGGCAGCCTGTTCTCCTTGCTAGCACACGCAAAACTGTACATCTATTGACATAGATGGCTGAGATAGCTCTTAATGGAAGCTAAGGGGAAATATTTTACATGTTCCCTCCTGTCAACCAACTGGCTGCCAGCACTACCCCAAAGGCGGTCAGGCAACGTGAAGAAAGGATATGTGTTATGGCGGAAAACTCTTTCCAGAAAGCCAGCATTACGCTGGAGGCGGCGGAGCGCATCATTAAAGCTGCCGAGGCGAAGGCGCAGGCCATGGGCAAAGCTATGTGTATCGCGGTGTGTGACGAGGATGGTACGCTCAAAGCGTTCAAGCGCATGGATGGCGCGGCGCTGCTGAGCGTCCAGATCGCCCAGGACAAGGCGTATACAGCTATCAGCTTTGGCGGCCTTGCGTCGCATGAATGGTTCGATTTCATCAAGGGTGATGAACCCCTGCGGCTCGGCATCGTCAAAACTGATCGCCTGATCGTTTTTGGCGGCGGATATCCCATCAAGACCGACCAGGGCATCATCGGCGGCATCGGCGTCAGCGGCGGCCACTACACCGAGGACATGGAGGTCGCAAAGGCGGGCCTTGAGGCTCTTTAGGTAAGGCAGAGAGACTGATGCGAACGTGCCACCGTTCGCATCAGTCTCTCTGCCTTACCTACCAGTACTTTCCTGCTTCACTCCGTAGCGGCGTTCCAGTGCCTGGATTTGTGGCAGGCCGATTTCGTCGGTGAATTGCGAGAAAGTGAGCATGTGCTCGCGATAGGGCAGGGAGGTTTGTCCCTGCTTGAAGACTTCGAGCAGTTGCAGCATGGCGTGGGTCGCGGCAAAGAGCAGGCTGACGGGGAAGATGACGAGTTTGAAGCCCAGAGCGCGAATCTCGTCCAGCGGCAGGGGCGGAGTTTTGGGACTCTCGGCCCAATTGAAGAGCAACGGTACGTCAGGAAAAGCCCTGGCGATGGTTTGCAGCTCTTCCATGGAGCGCGGTGCCTCGATAAAGAGCACGTCTGCACCCGCTTCACGATAGGCCCGACCTCGTTTGATGGCGTCTTCCAGACCGTAGACGGCGTTGGCGTCTGTGCGGGCGATGATGACAAAATCGGGGTCCTGCCGTGCATCGACGGCGGCACGCACCTTCTGTACCATCTCTTCCATCGGGATGACCTGTTTCCCCTCCATGTGACCGCACTTCTTCGGCCATACCTGATCCTCAATGTGCAGGCCCGCGACCCCTGCCCGCTCATACTCACGAATGGTGCGACCCACGTTGATGGGATTGCCATAGCCGGTATCGGCATCGGCGATGAGCGGGCGCTCTCCCACGACCTCCGCCAGCGCGGCAGCCCGGCTCACCATCTCGCTCATGGTCAGCAGTCCCACATCCGGCTGGCCCAGCACGCTTGCCGCCGTGCCAAAGCCCGTCATATAGACCACGGAAAAGTCCGCCTGGGCAATTAAACGCGCGCTCAGCGCATCGTACGCCCCCGGCGCGACAATCAAATCGGGTCCGGCCAACAATTCACGCAATCTTGTCGTTGTGCGCATAGTTCTATCCTCGAATAGCTCACATGCCTGTCAACACATTTAGCTTGTTTCAGTGTATGCCATTTTGCCGAAAACTGGCAAGTCGGGGTAGCTCTGGCTTCTCCATCCTTATAGCGATTGGCCCTTGTTATCTGATAAGAGGCTGGTTACACTGAGCTTTAGTACAGACCATGTAAAAAAGGAGTTGCATACCTATGATGCAGATTGAGATAGTCACATTGACGGGACGCCTTGTGCGTCTGGAACCGTTGCAGATGCGACATGCTCCTGATCTCTATGAGATGGGCGTGACCCATCCCTCTGGCTCTACAGACCCATCAAACAACCTGCTACCCCGCAAGATTGGGAAGAAGTGATCGCTACGATGCTCAAGAAGCAGGAAGAAGGAAGCTGCCTGCCCTTTGCCATTATTGATCTCACGAGCGGTTGTGCGGCGGGTGAGACGCGCTATTTGAGCTTTGAATTGAGAGATCATGATTATGCAAGATGGTTCCCATCGCCACTCTGTCTACTACAGCATTATCGCCAGCGAGTGGCCGGGGGTGAAAGAGAGGTTTGAAGCGAAGATGAGAGCTTGAAAAGAAGTACGTCTCGTTCAATCAGGTGCCAGCACCTTCAGGCGCTGTCTGGCTATGCGCGTATAGAGCGGGGTCTGCCCGCGTACCTCGCCATCGAGCGTGACGTCACGGGGGTCAAGGGTGGTAGTGATCTTAACGGCGCTGGCCTGCACGTGGTGGATGCCCGGAATGCCGGTTAGCTCGGCGGGATTGAGCGATGGTTGCAGGCCATGCCAGGGCGATCCGGGCTGCTCGCTTCCATTTTCTCGCAGGTTAAAAAACCGGGCTATTGCGTCGTTCAGCTTGCTCAGGTCGATGTCCTCGAAGACCACAATATCGAGGAGGCGGTCTTCCATGCTTGCATCTGGTACGGCAAGCTGCCAGGAGCCGCCGAAGATGGGAGCGTTGACGACGGTCACCTGGAAGACACGGCATCGGAGGGTCGAGAGTGCTGCTATCTCCTCTGTGCTCAGTGTTGTGCCCGGCTTTGCGATGAGTTTCAAACCTTCAAAATACAGTGTAACGTCCATTGGTTGATGATTTTTCAGCACCTCTAAAGCGGCAATGGGATAGGTCAGTCTGCCAAAACGCTGGCGTGTTGCCATGTTGGTCGCTATGCGCGCAAATTCGACGTTGACACCCACGGTCAGGACATGGGCGAAGTAGCTGTGCTGTCGCGGGTTGATAAGGGCGGGCGCCGGTGCTTCCCCGGCGGTACTGAGCGGTAGCGGTGCCTGTTCCGCCGGTTTCGCCATACCAACATCCACGAAGTGGATGTGGCCTTGAGCGATAACCTCGGCTGCCTGCTGAAGATGCTCCGGGATATGCAGCGAACGCGCTGTATCGTTCGACGTCCCAAGTGGCATAATACCAAGTGGCAGACCACTCTCTACAATATGCGCGATGACACCGCCGATCAGGCCGTCTCCGCCTGCCGCCACAGCAATATCGATCCCTTGCTGTTTCCAGATTTCCCCCTGGGGCGGCAGGTAATCCAGGTTGGCAATAGAGATAACGCGCTGAATCTCTACGCTCGCCTGTCGCAGGTACGCGAACGCTTCCTCTCGCTGTGTCGAGCGGCCTGCATGTGGGCTATAGATCACAATTGCTTTGCGTTGTGCTGGCACAGTCATCACCATCAAACCTACTATATAAAACGAGCTAATCGAAGATAGTATAACGCAAGCCGCATAGCAAGGGCAAATAACCCTCCCTGTAATGGTACGGATGCTGTTTATGCGAGCCGGATATTTGCTGATTGTCTCCTGTCTTCGAATATGGAGAGGAATTTCTGCTCCCCTTCGTATCTTCACATACATTCATTATTGACAAATGCTCTGAAGCATCGTACACTCGTTCCATGAAACGACTCATCACTGCGAAGCTCAAATTGCAGACAACACCCGAACATTTCAAGGCACTCAGGGTAACGCAACTGCTATACTGTGACGCTTTGAACTATGTGAGCCAGTACGCTTTTGCGCATGGCAAGATGAGTAACCGATCCGCTTGCGAGAGGGAACCTGCTCTCAAATACGAGCAAAGCTTGCCTCGTCTGCCGACATATCTCTGATGTCAACTGCCCCCATAAGGGACTGACCTTTGTCTGTCAAAACTGTCACTCTACCCTCCATGCTGATCTCGTGGGGGCCAGAAACATTACGCTGCGAACGCTAGTTGTCCGGCAAGACTGGACAGGCACAGGCATTTTGTCAGCATGCCCTGCCGTGTCAAGCACTGAAACCAAAGCAGCGCGTCTAAAAAGATACGCTGAGTTGTGGTGGCGCTTAGATACAAGCCCCTCCTTGTAGGAAGGGAGTTTCTGACCTATAATGTCATCTATGGTATCGTGCGTCTTGCTCTTCCTGCACCTTACGAGCAGACAGTCGACAACGCGCAAAAACTACGCTTGAGCAAGCAAAATATATCAAATAAATATAGAGATAGAGGAATATATCAATGTCCCGTAATGGCGTAGAATTGATGGGCATTCCCGATGAGTTATGCTACTGGGTTCCTGGTGAAATGGTAGTGATTGTCCAGCTTCCCCTGCGACCGGCGGATGATGCGCTGAAGCTGCTGGAGGAGCAGGTGCGCGGCCAGTTAAACACTGTGCTTGCGCCTTATCATATGCGGCTGGAGGCATATGGCGAGGCCGGGCGCTGGCTGGATGTCGAGATGATCTCTATGGTATTGCGTCGCGTCTTTATTTTTGGCTTGCACGGACAACAGCCACTCGCCGCCATCTTTTTCCATGTCCATCACGCCGATCCGAACGTGGGTGATCCGATGCCAATGGCCCTTTCCTATTTGCAGGCGCACCTTGAGCAGCTTGAGCAGGCCGGTTTGCGTCTCCTCTCCACCATGCCCAACTGGTTGATTACCGCCGCGCCCGTTCTCTATGCCGGGGGTGGCCCTGCCCTGCCGCCACGGCCCGCGCCCGCGCTCGATGTGGCAACGAGCGGCAATCCCCCTGTTGGCTGGCATATCTCCTTCCTGGACCAGAATCTCACCTTTGACCCGCGTGGGGCTGAAGAGGTCATGATCGCTGTGCTGGATACTGCCCATCATGCCGACCGCCTGCGCAGCGCCGCCACTCGCCCTGAATTTCGCCGCAACTGGCTGCTGCAACGTTTAGCCGCCAATGTTCGCAGTGAAAACGGTTCTTTTGAGATCGAGTATGATCGCTATCCCATCCTGAACGAGGTTCGCACCGGGCGCGATGCTTATAATGATGGCCGTTATTATTTCATGCCCGATCATGGCGTCTTCGTCTCCGGCCTCATTCGTGATATCGCCTCTCGCGCCCGTATCCGGCTGATTCGCATCCTCAACGACTTTGGCGGGGGCGACCTCTATAACCTGTTCGCCGCCCTGACCGACCTCGAACAGGAACTCGTCTCCGGCACCATTCGTCGCCTTGTCATCAATCTTAGCCTGACCATTATGCCTGATATTCGCCGCCTGCCCTATGTCTGGTTTCCCAATCGTGTCTGGACGAGCGCGCAGTTGAACGGGGTTATGCGCGCACTCAATCATATCGAAGAAGGTCTGCGTTTGCTCTTTCATAGCCTCAGCCGACATGGGGCGCTCATCGTCGCTGCCGCCGGAAACGATTCCATCCGCAGCAACCAGAAAGGCCTGCCGCCGCGCCCTCCCCGCGCTCCTGCCCGTTACGAGGATGTGCTCGGCGTCGCGTCGGTCAACAGCCATTTTGCTCCCTCGCTCTTCTCCAATGCCGCTAATATTCCCTCGCACGATACCGGCATTGCCACCTTCGGTGGCGATAGCGGCGGGGCAATAGATAGCAATGGTCTGCCGGATGCGATCCGAGGCGTCTATATCTCACCCACCTTTCCCGGCGGCCAGCAAAACCTCACGGGCTGGGCCGATTGGGCCGGTACCTCCTTCTCAACTGCCATCATCAGCGGACTCGGCGCTCACTTCATGGCCCAGGGCTGGTCGGCAGCTAACACGATTGATCGCATCGCCGCAGGACAGGAACGCCGCGCCGAGAAGCTTTTCGGGACCCCGCTCGAAGCGCCGCGCCTTCTCTCCAACGTCGTACGCGTCCAGCAGGGCTTTGGAATGTGAATGGCAAAAAGGCTTGCATACTTCACATTGTGTAGTATATAATACAGGAAAACGGGGTGTCTCTCTGACTGAGTACGCGCCCGCTTCTGTATTCATCTAGCAAGAACAGTGGGAAAGAGCAATCTCTCCCTATAAAGAGAGGCAAATTACATGATTGAGCGCAAACTGCCGATGATCGAAACCAATGTCATTACGATGACTCCTACCGCCGTTGAAAAGGTGCAGGAACTTTTGACGCAGGAAAATGATCCCAGCCTCGGACTGCGCATCTTCGTCGCTGGTGGCGGTTGCTCAGGCCTTCAGTATGGCATGACCCTCGATGAGGAGCAAGAGGGCGATACCATTATTCCACAAGGCCAGTTCAAGGTGTTCGTGGATGAGATGAGCCTGGAGTACATCAAGGGCAGCCAGGTTGACTACGTGGACAGCCTGATGGGTGCTGGTTTCACCGTCAACAATCCCAACGCGGTCTCCAGCTGCGGCTGCGGCCATTCCTTCCGCACCGCCAGCGGTGGTGGTGAAGCGCGCAGTTGTGGCTGCGGCTTCTAAATACAGAAAACCGAGAAACACAACAATTTTATTGTGAGAAAAAGAGGTCTCTCCTGACGTATATAGTAGAGGAAGAGATCTCTTTTGTGTTTTTCGGATTCCTGTGTTTCTGTCTTTTTGTGCTTTTCGCTGTTTGTTGTCTTGCTATTCTCTGGAAGGAGCATGCATGAGCAGACGTCTGGCTCACCGCCCGCGCTATCGGAGTTTTCGACACCTTACACCGCTTCCTCTGCCGACGCAAAAATCGCTCTTCCACACGAAATGGACCTATCGCCAGCAAACCATCACTCATTACCAGAAGCGCCCTATCGGACAGGGTCTCCTGTCGCTGCCCATCCCTCGTTTCATTCATAGCATTGTCTTGAATCGGCTATAAAATCATCAACTATTGATGACACATCATGAAGAAAGCCCGTTCGCACGACAGGAAAAAGCCTCTCTCGCAGGTCATTCTTCGCTCCCGCTCAGTCAGAATGACACACCTGAGTTATGCACATTGACAGTGGGCATACCGATGTGGTCATATGAGTGCATCGATGTATCTGATTGCGTCTTCGTAGGCTGTCGCAAACAACCGTTGTACAGATGTTGCCCGGAGAAGGAGTCGACGCGATGACCACGCAGGAAAATATGCCTCCTCATTATATGGATGGCCATGCCGTTGTTCGACCGGACAAAGCGGCGCTGATCTGCGGAGAGCGGACGCTGACCTATGCGCAATTGAATGATCGCGCCCGGCGCCTTGCCAACGCTCTTCAAGGACTGGGTGTAAAGACCGGGGATCGTGTAGCCGTCATGGCGCACAACTCGATTGAGGCGCTGGAGACTGCCGTAGCTGCCAGCAAGATTGCCGCCATTAATCTGACGGTCAACTATCGGCTGCGCGAGCGAGAGGTGGCCTATGTGCTCAACGATAGTGAGGCCAGGGCAGTTGTGGTTGGTCCCGATCTTAGTGAGATTGTGGAGGGAGCGCGGCCAGAAGTGCAGGGCGACCTGCTCTATATCGCCATTGGGGGCAAAGCGCCGCGTGGCTGGCTGCACTATGAAGAGCTAATCGCAAGCGGTAGCCCGGCAGCGCCGGTCAGCGAAAGCTCCACCGGTTCTACCATGAGTTACACTTCCGGCACCACTGGCTACCCTAAAGGGGCTTATCGTCCGTATGGCGTGCCGGTCAGCGATCTCCTGCCTGTAGTCCAGGCCTTTGGACTGGCCGAATCGGATGTCCACCTGCTGGCAGGCCCGTATTACCACAGCGCGCCCAACTTTTTCGCGGGCATCCACCTGCTGCTGGGTTCGACGCTGGTGATTATGCCAGGGTTTGATCCCGTCGAGGCGCTGCGACTTATCGATACCTATCGCGTTACCACCACTTTTGTCGCGCCGACGCTCTTGCTGCGCATGTGCGATGTGCCAGTCCAGACGGCGGCACATTACGACACCGGTTCGCTGCGGCAAATCATTGTTGCCGGTGCGCCCTGTCCCTATGCTTTGAAGGTGAAGGCGGCTGAGCGTTTCGGTGAGGTGCTCTGGGAGTTCTACGGCGCAACGGAGACCGGCATTGTGACCATTCTTCGGCCCGAAGACCAGTTGCGCAAGCCCGGTTCCTGCGGTCAGGCCGCGCCCGGACACGAGATTCGTCTGCTCGATGATGCGGGTAATCCAGTGCCGGACGGCACACCCGGCGAGTTCTGGGTGCGCAACGCCTGGTTGGCCGAATACTATAAGAAGCCGGAAGCGACCGCGCAAAACATGCGCGATGGCTTCTTCTCGGTCGGCGATATCGCCTATCGCGACGCAGAAGGCTACTACTACATCTGTGACCGGCGTGTGGATATGGTTATTTCAGGCGGTGTGAATATCTACCCGGCGGAAATAGAGGCCGTGCTGAGCGCCCATCCAGCCGTTGCCGATGTCGCGGTGATCGGTGTTCCCGACGAGCACTGGGGCGAATCCGTGAAAGCCATCGTGGCTCTGCGTCCCGGTATGCAGGCCAGCGCGGAAGAATTAATCGCCTTCTGTGGTGAGCGTCTCGCCGACTACAAGAGGCCCCGTTCCGTTGACTTTGTGGACGAACTGCCGCGCAGCCCCTCCGGCAAACTGCTTAAGAACATCATTCGCAAGCCATACTGGGAAGCGGCAGGACGCAATATCTGATATGAGGATAGGATTTCATGTTTACCCTGCGCCGGTATACCCCTGCTGATCAAGAGGCGGTCGAATATTTGCATGTGTCTGTCATTCGGCAGGCCGGGGCCTACCTGGGGCGTGGTCCCTGGGATGACGATGTCTATGCCATCGAAGAAACGTATCTCAACAACCAGGGAGAATTTTTGATTGGTGAATGGGATGGCGTTTTCGTGGCGATGGGTGCCTTGCGTCGCACAGGTCCCCAGCGTGCCGAAATCAAACGCATGCGCGTCCACCCCGACTACCAGGGGCGCGGTCTGGGCCAGATCATCCTCAGCGAACTCGAAGCCCGCGCCCGCGCCATGGGCTATAAAACCCTGCACCTGGATACCTCGATCCTGCAAATACCGGCGCAGAAGCTCTACGAGAAAAACGGCTTTCGCGAAGTCGGCAGGGATAATTACCACGGCCTCGCAGTGATTCTCTATGAGAAGAAGTTGGAGGAGTGAGGGTCCTCGTTTTCCTCGCCCTCCTCCATTGACGCTGCCATTGGCTCGGAAAGCATGCGCTGGACGAGACCGGGCATGTCGCTGGTAAATTTGGAATTGGCGACGACCTTGCCTGCTCCCGCCTGCAGCGCCTTTGCTCGTGCCTCAAGATCCATGTGCGAACCAAAGGCCAGCACGGGCAAACCCTGTTCCCGTGCCTGGCGGATGGCCGCTTCCCAGTTGATCCCCTGTGTCGCCGTGTTCACGATTGCCAGGGCTGGCCGCTCATCCCCGCTCAGCGCCAGTTGTTGCTCGAACGCGGGCAGCGTTCGCACCGTGATGACCTCCATGCCGTGATGGCGCAGCGTGTCGCGCATCTTCACGGCAAAGAAGAGGTCTTTTTCCAGCGCAAGAATGCGTATACTCACTCAGACGTCCTTGCTTCCCTCGCGGGACTTAATCTTCAGTGGTCTCTATCACCGGACGGCGGAACAGGTCGCCCAGTTCCTGATTCACCAGATCCCAGTTAGTGTAAAGATCAGGCGTCAGGACGTGATGGGTGCCGGTGCAGTATGATTTGTTGCACTGCTTGTAGTGGCTCGTTTCAAACAGCAGGTTGCCGTTCTCGACTGAGACCCAGATATGCTTGCGCGAGTAGCCATCGCCCCATTTGAAGATCAGGCCGCCGCTATATTCATCGAAGCGCCCCTGACCGTAGACGAAATCCCGGTTGAACATGTGCAAAATCCTGCGCACCTGGCTGGCTTCAATCACCTTCGCCGTCTCAGGAGACATCTGCGTTGAAGCCTCTTTTGCCAGATCCTCGGCGGGGATTTGCAGCTCGCGGGCAGAATGCTGTGCCTCGCGAATCATCTGGGCTATCATCTCGCCCTCTTCATCGCTCAGCCCGTGTCCCTGTCCCAGGATGGGCGACCTCGGAATACGCGCATTATTTCCAGGCTGATTCGGATTAGCCATTATCTTTCATCTCCTTGCCAGTATAGGATATCTACTATCTCACCTTTCTACTGTACCACGCGCCAGGAAGATTGACAAATTCGGGGCAGATTCCCCTGGAACATACTTCTAGAACAGATTTATGAAACAAATGACCTTGACAGATGTTCTGATGGCGGGCTATACTTGAATTACATTCAATGTCGTAATTGTGTTTGTATCTGACCTGTAGTCCTGTTGAAGTAAGAACATACGTTCTATTTAAATGCTGGAAGAGAGACGCGGGCCTTTTCATGACGACAGAGACAAATGCCGGGAGTGCCGCCATCAGTGTGGAGTTCGGGGGGAAGAGGGCTATCATCGCACTGGTTGACCGGCAAAGCTGCATTCTCCAACGCAGCGAAACAAAAACACTGTGGGGAAGACCGGCAATCCCGACTCTGGAACCGTATGTACGAGCCATAGAAACCATGTTCGCCTTTGCCGTAGCCGAGGGCTATGCTGTCTGCGGTCTCGGTGTCAGCATTCCCGGTACACTGGATGCAGCTGCATCTCGTCCGCTCATCGTGCCAACCCTCCCATCGCTGAACGGCTTTCCCCTGCGCGAGTTCTTGCAGACGCGCTTTGGCCTGCCTGTTTCCTTGCATGTCGATGTCGATGCCGCCCTGCTGGCTGAATATCAGTTCCATCGCGACGCGAAGCGGCTCCTTTTCCTCAATATGAATGCCGTCCTGGGAGCTGCGCTGCTGATCGATGGCAAGCTGGAACGCACAGATGCTGCCTACCTCGGTCACACCTGCCACATGCCTGTTGTCGTCGGCGCGAACGGCCCGCGTTGTGGCTGCGGCAAACGAGGGTGCATCAACACCCTTATTTCGCTCGATGCTATCCAGAAGATGGTGCAGCGAGCGCTGCGCCGCGACGAAGAAAGCAGTCTCTTGCTGCGGCTCGCCGGACGTGAAACCTTTGGTCCTCACTTGCTGGCGGAAGAGGCTGAACGCGGCGACCGCGTAGCTTTGCAGGTCTACGCTGAAATATGTCGCTGGCTCGGCGTCGCTCTCGACAAGTATATTTCCCTCCTGAAGCCAGAAAAGCTTATTCTCGGTGGCAGCATTCTCATGGCAAGCGAAGCCTTATTTGACCAGCTTCGCTCTACCCTGCCGACCCAATGCTCGCTGGCAGGCGAAACTGTGCAAATCGTTCCCGCTCGTCTGGCTGAAGATGCCATGTTAATCGGTGCCGCTTTGCCCCTGTTCTCCTCTACATTCCCTGCGCGAGCCAGCCAATCTGCTCAGCCAGAAGCGCGCGCGAATTCCCAGAAACAGCAAAAGCGTCGCCCACGCGTTCCTCTGCATCATGCGGACGATGCAAGCAGTGATGGAATCGGGCGAAGCGCTCCCCTGTTTGCCGAGATGCAAGCAGTGATGGAATCGGGCGAAGCGCTCCCCTGTTTGCCGATTCTTTCCAATCTCCACAACTGGGGCAGGGTAATGCGTAGAGATGTGGAGGAAAAATAGGCCGAGGGCGAGGGAACAGGGCGCAGCTTGCCTGCGCCTGTTCCCTCGCCCTCAGCTCTGATTGCCTGTTGCGCTACTTGTGGCAAGCACAGTATACTATCCTCATGGGAGAAACATCGATTTCTGTCATCGTGATTGATGATACGCCTGTGAAGCGGCGCGGCGTCTGCGATTTTGTGGAGGAGACGCCGTTGCTGCGCCTGCATGCTCAGACAGGTAACACGGCTGACACGCTGCAACTGCTTGAAGCGCTGCGTGAGGAACATAAGGCCAGTAACCCCAAACTGGCGGATTGGCTCGTGCTCTCAGATTTGCGGCTGGGAGAGGAGAACGGCATCGAGCTTGGCCGCGCTTTGCTTGAGATTGCGCCCGGCCTTCGTGTGGTGATCTACACACAGGACCCAAGCTGGACGCTGGCTGCGGAGGTCTTCCGACGCGAATATAGCCGTCGTGGCATGCCGCGCGGCGCGAACAGGCGAGCCGGGAGCGTGCCCGGTCTGCATGGCTATGCTCTGTTCAACAACATCGAACCCGCGTATCTGGAGCGTATTGCGACAGTAGTGGTGCGGCGCCACGAAACCTTCATCGACCCGGAGGTGTTGCAGTACCTGTTCAAGAAGCTGCGCGGCCAGCGCCTCACCCCACGCCAGGAGGAATGCGCCTCACTGCTCGCACAGGGCCTGAGCAATGAAGAAATTGCGCTGCGTATGGGCTTTTATACCAGCAAAGGTGAACCGAACGTCGGCCCCCTCGAAAACATCGTCAGCGAACTCTACACCTTCTTTTCTATCTACGGCGCGCCCGGCGACCCCGGCAGGCGCGTCCTCCTTGCCCACGCCTACGAAGCCTATGCAGGTCTGCGGTCTGAGTGATAGCAGGCGTATGAAACCACGCCCGGAGGAATTCAGGGTCTGGCTGGTGCTGCTGCCTTAAAATGCTCGCACACGGTGCCTCTCCTCTAAACTCCCGGACTCTGTACTCGCGATTCCGAGAGTGGCCCGGTGCGTGGTGAGTATTCCTGTACTGGTGGGATGGGGATGCGCAGTTGCACAAGGGTGCCGTGTTGGGCGCCGGGACGGGTATGTGACGTGACAGCCAGGATACCACCGGCCTCGCGGGCTTTGAGCCGTGCTTTGAAGAGACTGGTTTTATCCGGCGAGAGGGCGTTGGGGTCGAAGCCGCGTCCATCGTCGTTGATGTAAATGTCGAGGAAGCCGTTGTTGCGGACGGCGCGCACGCTGGCGAAACTGGCCCCCGCATGGTTATAGACGTTGAGCAGGGCCTGCGTGACGGTATAGGAGATGGCTTCGGCAATTTTTGCTCCCTCCTCGCTTTTTTCCAGGTCGTGACCCAGCGCATCGAGCGCCCACAGATCTGCCTGTACCTTCAATGGCGATTCGGAATGCAGCGCCGGTAAATCCTCGCGAATAAGTTTTTCCAGATGCAGCTTCAAGCCCAGACTGCGCCGCTGGTAGGCGTCTTCGACCAGCAGTTGCAGCCCGCGCAGGTCGCTCTCCAACTCCTCGCTGATCTTGCGTATCTTTCCCAGCGCCTCTACGACGGGTGGAACGTAGACCCTGCCTTCGGGGTCGCGTTCGGCCTCGACTTTCAATTTGTGTTGCCAGTGGCCGAGCAGGGAGCGGATGCGCAGCGCCTGTTGTTTGGGTTGATCGTGAATGCGTTGCGAGAGGATGGAGCGCAGATGCGCGTCGGCGTGCAGCAGCAGCGACGTGGCCCGCTCAAGCTCATAATTCGATTGGCGCAACTCTTCCATTGTCTTGCGCAGTTCCTCCGCCGTCTGTCGCTGCTCGCGCAGGGCTTGCTCGCGTTCGTGCAATGCTCGCTCGCGCTGTTCCAGGCTCAACTGCAAGCGATCGATCATGCGCAGCGAACGCATGGCGTAGAGCAGCAGGATGGGGTAGACAGCCGCCAGCACAAAGAAGATTTCCAGCGGCAGTAGCGTTCTACCGGTGAGCAAGATGGGCAGGATGCCCACGCAGAAACCGAGGCCGACGCCGCCAATCCATAATGTGAGCAGGTCGACCAGGCGACGGCGCTGGATGCTCGAGATACTGGAGTTGGCGCGCCAGCGACTCACACGCACCAGCGAAGTTATGCCGATGATGAAACTCAATACGCCACCCAATGTTCCATAGCCGAGGGCAAGTGTCAGATTGATTTGTGTTGGGACACTCCCTTTGAACAGGTAGGAACTCCACTCGTAGGCAAGCAGGCCGAGCAAGGGCACATAGGGCAGTACATCCTGTGCCAGGCCCGGACCGCGCTGCCTGTTCAGCGCGTCCGGTCGGTATGTCAGGCTCAGGTGAATGAAGGCGGCACCAAGCAGGGCGAACGAGGGAATCCAGAGCAACTGGAACACGCTATCGGCCGGATAGGAACTCTGCACATTGCCCCAGTGACTGTAGAGCAGGAAGAGCATGGCCGGGGGCAGGAGTGTTAGACCCTCTACTGCGTCCACCCATGCTCGCGCCATCAGCAGGACAATGAAGCCGACCACTAACCAGCTCAGCCCCGCGATGAAGGTGAGGCCGTAACTTTGCAACCACATATCCCACGTGAATGTGACAGCCGGGCGCGGCATAGAGGTGATTGGCTTCATGTCGTGCTCGATGCCATAGATGATCTGCTGCTGCGGCTGCGCATGCTCGTATGCTTTTGTGAGCGCGTCGCGACCGCTGTAGGAGAGCATTATGCCTTGTGTATCCTTCAATTTTGCGCTCACAATATGGTCGACGCTGGTCACGGAACCGGCAGAGATGTTAAATGGAGGCTGCTGCGGAGCGGTCGAGACAACAACTACCCGTCCATCCGTATCGATGGCCCAGAAAAAGCCGCCAAATGTCTTCCCTACCTCGTTCAGCAATCGTATCTGCCCCGTTACGCCGATCGCTATCAGGATAAGGGCGATAATGCCATACACGAGTGCCAGGCGGAGTTGTGTACGTCGCCACCACGTATGCATAGTTTGTTCTTTAGATGAAATAAACACCCTCTAGTTTAACATGCCGGTAAGATGATATGCAAGAAAAATGCCTGCCGCGCTTGTAATTCCTGCCGAAAAGACGTATAATACAAATGAAAAATAGTTGCATACTTGTACAGATATGCATAAAATAGTTTCATTTTTATAGGTATGCGAATGGAGGAAACGGCTGTGGAGAGAGATGTTGGCGGAGAGGATGTGTGCCTGGAGCGGGCTATTCACCCCGAACATATGCTGGCGGTGCGCCAGAACCTGCTGCCTGCTGCGCTGGCCGGGCGTGTTGCTGAGATCTTCAGTGTCTTGGGCGATCCAACGCGCTTGCAGGTGGTCTATGCGCTGCTCTCAGCTCCGACGGGCGAGCTTTGCGTCTGCGATCTTGCCAGTGGCATGGGCCGCGACGATACAACCATTTCCCACCAACTGCGCGTCTTGCGCAATCACAAAATCGTCTCTATGCGCAAGGTTGGCCGCGTCGTCTACTACCGGCTGATCGATGAGCACGTGTGCCAGTTGTTGCAGCTTGGTATGGAGCATGCCAGCGAGTCCGGTGAGGGCGTGGTTCCTTTTGTCAGTACGCTAAGGGAAACAGAGGTGCCAGTATGAGCATTGGACAGGGCCATGAGCATCACCGCCACAATCATACGCATGGCATGGCGAAGCAGACACTGCGTCTCGCCTTCTTTTTGACGCTCATTATTCTTGCAGCCGAAGTCGTAGGGGGCATACTCGCCAATTCGCTGGCCCTGCTCTCCGATGCCGGTCACGTCGTTACCGATATCTTCGCGCTCGGCCTCGCCTGGTTCGCCGCCGTGCAGGCAGAGCGGCCTGCCAACGCGAGCAAGACCTTTGGCTACCACCGCGTCGGCATTCTAGCCGCCCTTGCCAATGCCGTGACGCTCATTCTCATCGCCGCCGCCATCATCTGGGAAGCGATCCAGCGTTTCCAGCATCCAGAGCCGATTCAGCCGGTAGCAATGTTTATCGCGGCAGGCATCGGCATCATTGTGAACCTCTACATCGGCTTTGGCCTGCACAAAGAGGAAGGCAATCTCAACGTTCGTGCCGCCATGTTGCACGTCTTCGGTGATGTCGGGGCATCCGTTGGTGTCATTGTCGCCGGCATCATCATCCTGCTCACTCGTCTGACCATCGTTGACCCGTTGCTCTCCGTGGGCATTGCCCTGCTCATTGCCGTCGGGGCGTGGCGCATCCTGTATGAGACCATCAATATCCTGCTCGAAGCCGCGCCGAAGGGCATTTCTATGCCGAACCTGGTCAGGGATATCGAGAACATCGAAGGCGTCCAGAGCGTTCATGACCTGCACGTCTGGAGCATTTCCAGCTACCACTACGCTCTCTCGTGCCACACCCTCATCGACAATCTGCCCCCCAGCGAAAGCGCAGCTATCATGCAATCGATGACGAACATGCTCAACGAGAAATATCATATCGGCCACACGACCATCCAGTTTGAGTCCGAGGCTCACGAAGGAGCCTGCTGCGAACAGCGCGGCCTCTACTGCTGCATGGAAATTGCGAAAGAGCAGGGCAACGGGCATCGTCATGAGCATGTGCGTGGATGCCGTCCTGAAGGACTGGGATGACCTGCTGGACATGGTGCTTGCCAGTGAAAATGAGGTGATGGATGCCGCGCTGGTCTATGCCGTTCTGCTCTCTACTACTCGTCAAAATAGGAGGAAAAAGGCATCAAGCAGGTCGTGAGCAACAAGAGCGGCAAAAACATCATCATCGTCGCTCATGGCGGCATCATTTCCGCCACTCTGCGCGATCTCTGCCAGGACGTGGACGTAGAGCAGTTCAGAGGCCGGGAAAATCACAACTGCTCCATTACCCTCATCGAGTTGGCTTATGCTAACGGGAGGTTAGCAGGCGCACTCAAAGCCTGGGCCTCGCATGCCCACCTGTCCGGGGAGGCAGCAGACCTGATTTCGGGAAGTCCTGATGATAAGTAAGCGAGCATATCATCAAGGCAGCGTCAGCAATTCCGCTTCGCCTTCCGTGATTGCCAGGGTGTGCTCGAACTGGGCGGAGCGTTTGCCGTCTGCGGTGCGGATGGTCCAGCGGTCGGGCATCGGTTGGATGGCGGGCGAACCGGCGTTAATCATGGGTTCGATGGTGAAGACCATGCCGGAGCGCAGGCGCATGCCCGTGCCAGCTTTGCCAAAGTGCGGCACAAACGGCTCTTCATGTAGCGAGTGGCCGACGCCGTGGCCGACGAGTTCGCGCACCGTCGAGAAGCCCTGCGCCTCGGCATACTGCTGTATGGCCGCGCCGATATCGCCGATGGTATTGCCTGCTCGCGCCTGCTCGATGCCCAGTTGCAAGCACTTCTGCGCCGTGTCCATTAAGCGCCGGGCCTCTGGGTCGAGCCTGCCTACGCCGAAGGTGACGCACGAGTCGCCAACCCAGCCATTTAGCAGCACGCCGATGTCGATACCGACGATATCGCCCTCCTTGAGTATCTGTTTCTTGCTGGGAATGCCGTGACAGATCACCTCGTTGACCGCGACGCAGATGGTTGCCGGGAATGGTGGGATCGCTGGCTGCCCGTTGCGCGCCGGGCGTGCACCATAGCCCTTATAAATTGGCTTCGCACCCTTGCTGCGAATATAATCTTCCGCGATACGATCAAGCTCTGCCGTGCTCACCCCCGGCACTACATACGGGCGCAGCACTTCATACGTTTCGGCGACCAGTCGCCCTGCCTTGCGCAACTGCGCGATTTCCTGCCGTGATTTCAATGTAACTGCCATAATAGGTTCTCCAAGTTCCTCTTTTCTTACGCTATGCTCCCTGGCTGATCGAAACGGCTATCTCTTCCTCGTCTCGCTGTTTGAAGACCAGCAGGTCGCTGGTAGTTACTGCGAAGTAGCGGCTAAAATAGCTCAGGAGCTGGTCAATGGTGGCGTAATCGATACGCTGGCTGCGTCCCGTGTTCAGGGCGGCGAGCACGCTCAACGACACCCCGCTCTCTTCGGCGAGGCGGCGCAAACTCAATGGTGGTCTCCCCTGCCGGGCGCGTTCTACGTTCACGCGAGCAATCAACAGCCGGAGCTGACATGAGATGGTCACGAAGTGTTTTCTCCTCTCGTTCTCTTACTCCCTACCTGATACGATACCAGAATTGTTATGGGATGTCAATACAATGTACCGGTATTCGAGGACAGCTTTTATTGGTTCGTCTCCCCTTGACATTATTTGACCTGCATGATAAAAATTTGACTATAAGGTCATAAAGCCCTTATCTTCAGCCTCGTGCTGATGATTCTCGGCCTCATCGCCGTCTTCTTCCTCAACGAGATCGAACTGATTGGCGGCGCCCGCTCAGGGGGCAGAAGATGTACCTGACATGATCGGCACCTTCTACATGGCAAGTTGCCCATGAGTTTGTTGAATGGCAGAAAGGGAAAATCGGCCAGGGAAGACCGTTAGTTGCCAACAATCTTCTTCCTTTTTTTGGCTAGCTGTACCATATAATACGAGTCATCTGATACGATAGGTCTTTCTGTTCAGAATCACACTGACATCCTCGGCAATCGCGACGGCGCAGTGCTTGACGAGCCGCAATCGTTCAAAACTAAGGAAGAGTCGAAGCTGGGATGATAAAGCCTGCCTGCTCTCCGTCATGATGGATGGATTGGCCGGACTTTGTTAGACACGCCCGTAGCTATTGTACAGGTGCCAGTAGATGCCCCTTAGTGCCAGTAGCTCGTCGTGGGTGCCTTGCTCCACCACACGGCCTTTGTCGATGATGATGATACGGTCGGCGTCGCGAATGGTGCTCATACGGTGGGCGATGATGAAGGTGGTGCGGCCCTTTGTCAGTCGTTTCAAGGCTTGCTGGATCAGGGCTTCGGATTCATTATCGAGCGCGGAGGATGGCTCGTCCATCACCAGGATGCGGGGCTGGCGCAGGAACATGCGCGCGATGGCGATGCGCTGCCTCTGCCCGCCAGACAGGCTCTGGCCGCGCTCGTGCAGCACCGTTTTGAAGCCGAGCGGCTGCGACTGGATGAAATCCAGGATGTTGGCATTGCGTGCGGCCTCTACCATCTCCTCATAGGAGACTTTGCGCAGCAGGCCAAAGGTCAGGTTGTCCTCAATGGTGCCGCTGAAGAGCGATTCGTCTTGCAGGATCACACCGAATTGCTTGCGCAGGCTCTCGATCTTCAGATCTTTCAGATCATACCCATCGATGGTGACACGCCCGCTATCGGGAGCATAGAAGCGCATGAGCAGGTTGGAGATGGTCGTCTTGCCCGCGCCGCTGCGTCCTACGATGGCGACTGTCGTTCCTGGCTGAATATCGAGATTGATATCATGCAGCACCTCGATGCCTGGCGTGTAGGAGAAATTGACGTGCTCCAGTGTGATATGGCCTCTCACCTGTTCAATCTCGATGCCCTTCTCCGAGTTCGCCTCCTCTGGATAATTCAGTATTTCAAACAGGCGATCAATGGCGACGGCTGCCGCCTGTATCTGCTGATTGATGCCGTTGAGGGTAGAGACCGGTGTCGCCAGCTCGCGCAGGATCAGGATGTACGCCGCGAGCTGACCGGCTTGCAGGGACTTACTCAACACCAGATAGCCTCCGAAGCTCAGAATGGCGATGACGCAGACTGCCTGCACAATGCCAATCACCAGGTTCGCCTCGGACTGGAAGATGGTGCGTCGGAAGGAGATCTGATTAGTTATCATGATCAGCTTCTTGACTTTGCGCCCGAAGCGATGCTCCGCTGCCAGCGCCTTCACGGTTTTCAGCCCGGTCAGTCCCTCGTACATCGCCCCGTTCATCACTGCATACGTTTCCAGCACCTGGCGGCTCAGTTGCCGTGTTTTGCGGTTGAAGTAGAGGCTGACTCCCATATACAGTGGGGAAACCGCCAGAACGGCCAGGGAGAGCCGCCAGTCCGTCACGAACAGCACGCCAACGTAGATAACGGTCAATATAGAGTTGACGGCGGCATCGATGAGCATCTGGAGGACCGTCTGCTGCGCGGAGTTCACTTCGTTCAGCCTGCTCAATATCTGCCCGGTGCTGCTCATTCCCTGGTAAAAAGCCAGCGGCAGGCGCAGCATGTGCTGGTAGAAGCGATAGATAATCAGGAGGTTGGCCGAGCGGCTCAAATTGCCGATAACGTTGCGGTTGAAATACTTGAATAACTCTTCGACAATGAAGACACCCAGCAGAATCGCCAGCAACCAGATGAACATAGAGACGTTGTCCTGGTGAAAGACCTGATCGATCATGGTGCTCAGGATAAAGGGCAAAGGCAGCGCGGTCAGGCCGACGCCGACCGTGAGCAGGAAAGCGCCGAGAATCTGCCATTTAAATGGTGTGACGAACTGACTGAACTGGCGCACATCTTGCCAGCTCAGCTTCTTCTCTTCGATGAGGCGCTTCTTTTCGAGTCTCCTCGCCAGTCCCGTGCTCTCATAGATTGGCTGCTGTTCCGCTGGCTTTGTATGTACAGCATCCTTAGTGACAGGAGGTGAGAGGGCTGGCATGGCGGGAAGTATGAGTGTAGAGTGCAGGCTAATATCTTCACTCTCCTCAACCTCTGGCTCAGGGGTGAAGCGCTGCGTTGTTTTCCTGTACGCCGGCTCCGATTCCTCAGTCCACGGCAACACCGCCTGCCAGCGCAGGGTGTCCATCTTATCAATATCGGCGGATGCGTTGAAACCGGGCAACTGCGGCGGCGTTTCTGGCGAAGGCGTTACATACCAGGGGTTGTGGCCGCTGTTGTCGTTGCCATACGCTCCCAACAGGCCGCTGCCGCGCTGCCCATAGCCATGTAAGCGTATCGGGCGCGGAAACGTTCCTTCTCTGTCCTGTGTGCCCTCTGTGCCTGCCTGATTCTCACTCATGAGGTTCGCCTGTAAAAAGTGCGCGCACAAGCCGAGGCCCATCGCTGGCGCCGCGTGCGACAGCAAGGTGGTAGCCGCTGGCCTGTTGCGCGAGATCGCTTAAAAGGAAAAATAACCGCTCCTGCGCTCGTGGGTAGCTCATTCTGGAATTGCTTTTGCTGGTGCAGAGGTCAATGAGCATTTGCAGCGTCCTGGCCTTGCTCAGGGGCGTGAGGGCGCTGCTGGCCTCGTCGGTCAGGGATGGGAAAATCAAGATGTCAACAGGTGTCCTGGTGCGTTTGATACCCGGACGAAGATGCTCAATCAAGCAATAGCGCTTGTCACGGGCATCCACCGGGTAACTGCGCAGGAACTCCAGCGCGGGCCAGAGATCAAGCGAGCCTGCGCGCACTGAGACCTCTTGAAAGATTGAATAAGCACAGATTTTCTGTTCCTGTCCATCCGCGCGCAGCATAATCAGATCGTCGCCCAGCAAGCCGCAGCCAGATAGAGCACAGCCGAGGCTCAGCGTCGTTTTCCCGCTGCCGGAATGGCCCAGGATAAGCGCCCCCTGGCTGTTGTCCCAGGGAGCTGTAATGGCGGCGCTGTGGCAGGGTTCAAAACCGAATTTACGCATCAGTTGCCCCAACGCAATCAAAAAGACGTAGCGCTGCAAAAATGTCTCTTGATACCGCTTGAGCGGCTCAAGCTCGGTCACGGCCTCGTGCTCTTCCGGGTAAATGATGCTCAGAACCGGGGCATTGACCTCTGCCTGCGCTTCGTAGCTCTGGTATTCTGTCGCGCCCTGCGCTTTGTAGCATTTGAGCCTGGTGTTGGTCAGCAGCCGCAGTGTTTCTGTTCGTGTACGTCTGGGAGGCAGTTGCAGCGGAAACTGCGAGGCGTCATCGTAACAATAGATGCTGTAGCACGCCTCCCCGCGCAGCATCTCTGGCTCTGGAAATGCCTCCAGCATTTTTTCCAGCAGGAGGAGGATACGGGGGTGGTTTGTCCGGCAGACAATGCGCACATCGTGGAAAAAAAAGACCTGACGCAGCTCTGGCTGCGCAGAAGGGGCAAGCTCAGACAGTGTATTGATATTGAGCAGTGAATGGTCTGGCATAGGCGTCACGCGGAAGGATGAATGGCAGATGAAGCCTTGACCAAGAGGTTGTGCTTCTCCAGTTCTTCAAGAAGCTGCTCTACATCTTGAGCCGCTTGCTCAGCTTCTACCTCGTAAGAGGCGCAGATCGCCGCGACAATCTCAGCGACGCTATGTGTACCATCGAGCAGTTTCCAGATCAACGTACCAACCTGATTGAGGTTATAGGAGCAACCGGCTCTGGAATCAAGGAGAACAGCTTCCCCATCCAATTCTCGCCACAGAACAGTGTCATTGCGTTTCAACATGTATTTCTCCTCACCAGACAAAACGCTTTCTACACACGGTATCTCTCTTCCAAACCGGGAAATTCCGGCGCTGTAGCCGTTCTGGAACCATACTCAATACACCTGTTGCCCACCACTAAGAGCAGGCGCGAACTTGCACGTAAGGCCAGCCTCAATAATGTTGTCTCTCTCTCCAGGTATAGACGATAACGGATATGTGATGTAACTTTTCCAAACCATCGGGCTAGTGGATGGCTGAGATCTATCTGCCGCCTCCCTCGTCGAATGGCAATCACACGCCCAACAATAGCAGACTCGCTTATCCAGCTAGCTTGCAGATTCACATCCGGCAATTGTAATAATCGGACATTCCCATCCTTTACCTGAATGTCGACGATGCGATGAACAACCAGTCCCTCTTCTGTCTCGAAGGCAGCGATTTCTCCAATACCAATCTTCCGCGCTGGCTCAATGAAGATGGCATCGCCCACTTTGAGCAAGGGGTGCATGCTGCCACTACTCACACGGAACCATTGGGTCTGCCCCTGGCGTAGTGCCTCGATGAAAAGAGAATCGATGGCAGATTGGAGACGATTGTCCTGTGATACAGGCAGCAAGTTTTGTTCCTTCCTCTCAACGCGGTACTTTTATGAACGGCTGCTTCTCTTATCCTGTTCTTTAGATAAAGCGCTTTAAATTATAAGATAAGAGTCGACATAACAGATCAATTTGGGTAAACGATAAGAAATTTGTCCTATGAAAAAATTGAACATACGACTTGCAAGGCACTCAAGGCGGCGCATTGCGAATTCCGTATGTTCAACCGGTGCAAGAATCCTCCAGGTGGATGGCTAGCCGAATCCACCTGGAGGATTCTTGCTCTCTGGATTAACAGGAAAGACTAGTTGCCAGTCCGCCCGCCGGTGCCAGAGGTAGAGCAGCTAACGGCGTTCTTGCTCGGGGTAACGCGGCAGCCGGACGATGCCAGGGCGATTGGCAGGTCGCGGAGGCGCTGTACCTCAAGCTTAGGAGCCTGATACTTCGCACGTGCGTTAGTCATGCTAACACTTTCCTCCAAACTAGTCGCTATCATGCTCCTGTGTGGACGATGAAGACCTTCACCGTCTTCAGGAGGATAACGAGATCCGTTGCACATGAACGATGATCGATGTATTGCATATCAAGGCGAACCCGCTCATCATAGGAGATGTGCTGGCGTCCGCTGATTTGCCAGAGGCCAGTAATGCCCGGCTTGACTGAGAGCCGCTTCTGCGCGTACTCACCATAGCGCGACAGCTCGCTGGGATGAATGATACGCGGCCCTACGAGAGACATCTGCCCAACCAGGACATTAAATAATTGTGGCAGCTCATCCAGGCTTGTCTTGCGCAGGAATCGCCCTGCTCTTGTGATGCGCGGATCACCAATCAGTTTCATGTTCTGCTGGTACTTGCGCATCAGCTCAGGATGTTTCGCCAGATATTCATCAGCATTACGAATCATTGTCCGAAATTTCAGTGCGTAAAAGCGTCGGCCATGCATGCCAACGATTTCTCGAAAATGAAGGACCGGGCCTCCATCGTCGAGCTTTATCCAGAGGGCGATGATAACGAATACCGGGATGAGTATGAGAATGCCAGAAACCGACAGCACGATGTCAAGAAAGCGTTTGATCACATAGTACAGCCGACCAGGCTCCTGTACTATCTCTCTACTGGTGACGCCTATGCCTATCGTGACCGCAGCTACCTGCGAAGCTGGCCCTTCCTCACGCTGCGGTACTACTACACTGATCTGGTCCATATGTCTGTCTCTCACTACCTCTTTTTGATATTTATCCCTCGACGCCATTAGTGTAGCAGATGCAGGTAAGCTTGTCGGTAGTGAAGCAGTTAAGAAGTGATTGTAAATTTATCAATCCGGTTAAGATTTTCCTGAACTTTGTTTCTACCGTCTTACTCCCACCCGAAATTCGTGTTCAAGCGATCGTAAAGACGCTCGTTATAGGGCGCGAAGTAATCCAGCAGCCGCTTGCGTGTTTCGGCATTCATCTTTGGCGCCCTGGTCTCATTGTACGTCTTGAACGCCTGCTGCTCAGCTTTCAGTGTCACCTCCGGCACATCCAGGAAACGCAGCGTCTGCAGGTATACGGCTGCCGGGTCTGCGTAGAAATCTTCGCTTTTGAGGATTAAGACCTGCTCTTTCACAAAGAGGTCGAGCCATGCCGGAAGTTGCTCGATATATCTGCCTCGCGCCAGGTAGGAGTAGTGGCGGTGGTTGTAGCTGTGATACTGTTCATCGGCCAGCATCTTCTCCTGCTCTCCGCGCAGCCGCTCTTCCTCGCCCTCGATAGCATCTTCAAATGTGGGAAGCTTTTCATGTCCACCGGCGATCTCGTGGTAATAGTGGGAGTAGGCCCGGTCGACCGGGTTGCGCAGCATCACGATCAGTTTGACTTGCGGCAGCAGCGTGGCCACGCGCTTCGCTGTATGGGGATGAAACAGATAGTACGGGCTGGATTCGCCGGTGAGAAACTTCTGTTTCTGCCCGCGCTCAGTCGCGTATTTCTGCCACACGGTCGGAAAATGGCCGCGATACCATATCTCCCCCTGCTTGAAATGGGCGCTGTCGAAGAAATGAACCTCTTTGATCGAAGCGGCTCCGATACAGGGGTGATCCGCCAGGTAGTTATAGAGAGAGGTAGTGCCGCCGCGCTGCGTTCCAATAATCAGAAAATCAGGCAGCAAGCGTAGCGGGGAAGTCCCTGCACGATACAACTTCTCTAAAAGCGGTGTTGGTGCGTCTGTTGTTGCTGGCATGTCATTGATCCCATCCAAAATCTCGTTCGAGAAATTCATAGAGTCGCGCATTGAGCGGCTTGAAGTGCTCGATCAGGCGTGCGCGAGTTTCTGGGGCCATCGGCTCGTAGCGTGCTTCGTTGAACGGCCTGTACGCCTTCTCTCGCTGTTCCTTACTGACCGGAATGTTCAGGAATTCCAGTGTCTGCCCCACAATGGCCGCCGGATTGGAGAAGAGGTCTTCACTTTTCAGAATCAGGAACCGCTCGCGCGGGAACATTTTCATCCAGCGCGGCAGTTGCTCGATGTACGTTCCCCGCGCCAGGTAAGAGTAGTGGCGGTGGTTGAAACTGGTATAGCGCTCATCTTGCAGCATTTTCTCCTCTTCCCCGGCCAGCCGCTCCGCCTCGCGCTCGATGGCCTCTTCAAAGGAGAGCGGCTCAACGCCCGGCTGGCGGCGCTGGTGCTGGTACTGCGAGTATGCGCGGTCGACCGGGTTGCGCAACAGGACAATGAGTTTTACGTGCGGCAAGGTCGCTGCGACTCGTTTGGGGGCCAGGGGGTGAAGCAGATAGTACGGGCTGGCCTCGCCGGTGAGAAACTTCTGCTTTCGTACAAGTTGAGTTGCGTATTTCTCCGTCAGCGTTGGAAAATGCGCCCGGTACCAGCCCAGCCCCTTATGGAAGTAGACATCAAAAAAGTGCGGCTCTTTGACATAGATAGGGGCAATCGAGGGATGCTCTATCAGATAGCGATAGAGCGATGTCGTACCGCCTTTCTGCACTCCGATGATGATAAAGTCTGGCAGAAGCCGTAGCGGGTTTGTGGTTGCCCGGTACGCTTTCCTCAATACATCCTTATCTATAGTGGTCATATGGGTATGCTCCTTTGCTATTCTAAGCTGCCGTGGGCGACCACAAAGGACCGCCCCTACGCGATGGGCGAAGGGTGACCACGGGAGATCATCCTTGCGGGATAGGATGGCGTTCGTTACTCCCATCCAAAATCGCGTCCTAATAAGTCGTACAATCGTTGATTGTGGGGTTTGAAATAGGCCGACAGATCCTTTCTCAGTTCCAGGTCCATGCGCGGCGGTTTTTCGTTGTTCTTATATCCCCTCGGCACTGGTTCCCGGTACTGTTTGAATTCCTTCTGCGTGTTGAGCACAGAAGGAGGCAGGCCCAGGAACTCGAGCGTTTGTTTTGTAATCGCCACCGGATTCTGGTAGAGGTCCTCACTTTTAAGAATCAGAAACTGCTCTCTGGGGAAAGAACGCAGCCAGGTACGCAACTGATCGACGTAGACTCCACGTCCCAGGTAAGCGTAGTGCCGGTGGTTGTAGCTCTCGTAGTGTTCATCGACCAGCATTTTTTCCTCCTCTCCACGCAGTCGCTCCTCCTCAAGGCGAAGCGCCTTCTCGAACGACAGCGTCTCGTGCCCCTCGTGCGTTGAAAGCCAGTGATGGGAATAGGCGCGGTCAACGGGGTTTCTCAGCAGAACGATCAGTTTCACCTCTGGTAGAGCGGTTCGCACTCTTGCAGGAATGCGCGGGTCAAAAAGATAGTAAGGGCTGGATTCACCCGTCACAAAGCGTCGCCTGCTCACCTGCTCTGTCAGATACTTTTGCGTGACGGTCGGAAACTGTGCCCGGTACCAGCGCATGCCTTGCTGGAAGTGATCGTCAAAGAAATGTACCTCTTTATGCTGTGCGGGGGCGACACCGGCATATTCTACCAGGTAGTAATAGAGAGAAGTTGTCCCTCCTCGCTGCGTGCCGATGATAATGAAATCCGGCAGGAGCCGCAGCCGGTTCGTCGCCAATCTATAGGAAGACCGCGCGCCCCAGTACACTGGTTTGATCGTGTCCATAATACTCATTATCGTGATGTATGCCCACTTTCGTTGATCGGTGTGTATGCTCTATCTCCAGGAGAAGACGCTCATAGAGTAGTGCAGGTATGGATAGAAACCTGTGAATGACGGGTGATAAACCGGTTGTTATTGCTGGCTTAGAGTAAAGAAATGACAACCATGTGCATAATCCCTGACAAATTATCTTCCCTTATCTGAGTTATCTGGACGAAAAGGGGGAGAAAGTTACTGCTTGCTCTTTGTACCGTCCTTGCTATGAGGAAGGAGTCCTACTGGTGTTTATCGATGTTACAGCGTGTTTCATATGCCGTTTTTCAGTTAGGGTGGGCGAGTGAGGTGCTTTCCTCCCACTCGGTCCCAAAACTGGTTGAGAAACGATCAACGCGAAATGTATAGCTGCGAGTTGTGTGGGGGCAGCTATAAACATTTTCTCTGAGAGGCCGATACATGCAGTAGGACGTTCTCGCATCGCTATTCTCAACAGTCTGATATTGGGAAAGTGGAGGAGATGATGAGGGGCAATGGAAAACCCGGAAGGCAAAATACTCAGCAATCATTTATTTTTTGTGCGAGGTACGGAGAGAGATGGAAATACGACATATGCGATTGCTCAAAGAAAAGAAGGGTTCCAGGCAACCGATACAGCATGGTGGCGTGATAGCTGCTGGCTGCGGTCTTCTGCTCTGTTGTCTGCTGCTCCTATTAAGCGCGTGCAGCCTTTTCCCAACACCTTCTCAGGGGGCGGGCGCGAGCGATTTTGCGACGGAGACGCCTACCACTGCCCCGACGCCGACTCTGACCCCAACGCCCGCCTTCAAGCCTACGCCTATTACGCTGCAGGTCTCCAATTGTCCCACTCTGTCCATCAACTGGGATAGCCTGCTGGGAACAAAGACCAATGTCAATAAAGTACAGCAGGTCACCTGTGGCAATCTGGAGCAAAACGGCGCGCTGACCGCACTGGTCGTCGTGCGCTATTATACGCCGGACGCTAAAATGGACTGTTACGTCTATGATAATCTGACCGGCACCCCGGTCAAACGCTTCTCTGCGCTGGGTCTGGTGCAGGGGAAGGCTTCTATCAGCCCTGCCAATACGCTGCTGATCGCGGAAAATGCCTCGAATGACCCCATTGGGCCGAATGTATTTAAGGAATACCAGTGGAACGCGAGCAGCGCAACCTTCCAGCAAATCCTGTTCCCTGGCATCTATCCTGACGTGACCCATTATCAGGCTGAGCAATCCGAGGCGCTGGCATCGTCAACCGATACAACTGTCGCAGGCCAGAACGCCTGGCGTCTGAATGGTGGCGAAGTGCTGCACAGGCTGGCCTATGAATTGTTCCACTGGACGAATGTCACTTCGCAAAACATCGCATTTAATAATGCAAAGGCAACCTATGTTGTTCAGGTCACCAACCAGGGTACCGGCGGCGGCGGCTTTACGGCGACGCTCTTCCGCCTGGATGGGAACGTCAACAACATCTTCGAGGTCAGCCAGCTCGTGCCGCTCGATACCGGCACATCGATCACCAGCCCTGCCAGTGGGACACAGGTAACAAATCCCGTTACCGTGAATGGCACCACGAATGCCAGCGGCAGTATCCTCGGTCATGTCGTACTCTACGATGATAACTTCACCATCGTTGGTGACTCCGGTCCGATTAGCAGCCCGGCCTCCTCTGGCTACGTTGACTTTAGCCAGTCCGTCCACTATCAGCTAAACGGCTCAGGTGTGCAAGAGGGCGTAGTCGCCTTCTATTCGACTGACCAGAACAACATCTCTTTCGATGCTCAGGTTGAATTGTTGAAGGTTTTCTTCTCTTGAAGCCTGAGAAACGTGCAAGTTGGTTGAGAAATCGTAACCGTGGATGCAAGATCATCACCGGAACGCAACATATGTTTCAGGGAGTTGCGACGCGCATGCTGCTACACTGCAACTCATGTTGTATAGGTTCATAGAAATGCGCGTATGAGACTACCCTATCGCAGGCAGGCGTTTGCTGTATATGCCGATGTGTATGCTGAAAGAAAGCTTGTTTCTTGATTTGGTTTAAGGAGGAGAGACCTTGAAGCGTTATTTCCCGAGTATGAAGCGTTACGCCTGGTCCATTGCAGTTTGCCTGGTGGTCACAACGCTGGTAGGTATCGGCATTGCGAAAGCATTGCCACCAGCCTACCAGGCCACGGCAACCATGCTTGTTGACGCAGGCGCTCCCGGCACAACCTATCCCGGTCAAAATGCAAACTCTACAGATAGTATCTCCCAGGCGGCGAACGATGCTGCTGAAATTGTGACGCTGGGAGTGATGCAATATGTCTACAGCAAGTATCCTGAGTTGAAGGCCCATCACTTTACTCCGTTGGACCTCACATTGGATGTGACGGTAACAGCGCCCTCAACAACAACATCTTTCTTTACTCTGACGGCTACCGCTCCGAAGCCTGCCGATGCCGTCATGATCGCCAATGATGTTGCGAATGGATACGTGCAATATAAGACGGCCGAAGTCATGAGCGATCTGACCTCAAAGATCAACTCTTTGAATAGCCAGATTGCAACGCTGGAGAATCAGAAAAAGCAGTACGAGGCGGAAATTGCTTCCCTTGCTTCAACCTCTGATCCGCACTACACCATCTATAATAACAACCTGACCGATGTGACACACAACATCGATTCTCTCCAAGCAACCTTACAAACCTTGCCGCCATCGGTGAAGGCGGATGTCTTTGTTTCAGCAGAAGCTCTTCCGGCCACTGTTACTCAAGCCAGCAAAGGTACGGAGATTATTGGTGTCATGGCCGCTGCCGGCCTGGTGTTGGGACTGCTCGTGATGATTATACTGGTCTCGCTGGATGGTCATCTCTATGGTGAAGATCTCGTCAAGGAGAAGCTTGGTCTGGCCTACCTGGGCGGCTTGAGGAAGCAGACAGACATCAAGAGCGTTTTGTTCCGTCCAACGGGTGAGATTGCGCAGGAATTTGCCGATATCTGTGCCAATCTGCGCCTGACTCGTATTCTCCCCGCGCAGTGGCAGGCCCCGCAGGGTGTTGCGCTGCTGGTGACCAGCCCGCAGGTCGCCGAAGGGAAATCGACCGTCGTGGCAGCCATTGCCTCAACGGTAGCGCGCGGCGGTGGCACCGTGGTCGTCGTCGACGGCAATCTGCGCCGACCCTCAACGCACCTGACATTTGGCATTAATCCCGGTGGCATTGGTTTGAGCGGCCTGCTCAAAGCCCCGATGGGTGAGCCGGTTGATGCCGTTGTGCAGCGCAGCAATACGCCAAATATCTGGCTGGTCTCCGGCGGCTCGACGCTGGATGACCCCTCCTTTGTCCTGGCGCAGAAGTTCCCCGCCATCCTCAGCCAGTTGCGCAAGAAAACCGATCTCGTCATCATTGAAGGACCGGCTCTGTTGGAAAATGCCGACGCCGCTCTGCTTGCCACGATGGTCGATGGTGTGGCTGTTGTCATGAACTATGGCGATGATAAAATGTCGCTTCTGCTGCGGGCAAAAGAGGTGCTGACCTCACTGGCGCACGTTCCTGCCGGCATCATTATGAATCGCCAGCCAAGGCGCAAGAAGAATCGCTACTTCGCAACGGCTATGCCCGCTGAGACTTTGAAAGAGGAGTGGACTTCCGTAACGGTTTCAGCAAATGGCAATGGTCATAGCAACGGCAATGGCAACGGCCATTCCCCTGTACCGCGTCCTGAGCCGTCAGTAGCACCTTCACCGGCTCCCCAATCAGCACCTGTGCCGGTTCCTCCTCCGACTCCCGGTGGAACACTGCGTCCCGGGTCGCTGCCATCTCTACCTGGCATGGTGCCGATACAGATGCAGCAACTGCCTGTTTCTCCGCGTCGCCCGGATATACGCCCTGGAAATGAGTAAGAGCTAGCGCTATGCAGATCACTGATTCCTTTTCCAACAGGCCTCCCCTTCCCCCAGGAGGGGGAACGCCTGACCTGGAAACACAGATAAAGCGGCATCAGGCTTACTATCACCGCCTTTTCTTGCGGCAGCGACTCGCTTTCTGGTGGCCGCGCCTTCTGCTGATCGCCGTGGCCTGTCTCATCGGCGTTTTTGGTGGGCAGATTCTGGCGGCTTTCCCGCTTACCATCGTCATTGCCGTCTGTGCTGGTCTCCTGCTGCTACCCGCCTTCATCGCCATTCTCAGGCATCCGCAATTTGCCCTGTTGGTTTTTACGCTGGGGACAACTGCCCTCGCTCCGAAAATCGTGACGGTGAAATCGGCGGATGTCTATCCCTCAGAGGTATTCATTGGCGCTCTCTTTTGCATTGTGCTGGTGCAGGCGGCTTTTTCGGTACGCAAAGTTTTCTTGCCACCTCTGCGGGCTTACTGGCCCCAACTGTGTCTTATCTTTCTGGCTATTATTTCCAACCTCGTCGTCCAGGCCTTCTGGACGCATGGAGTACCGCACAAGATCAATAGTAACCCAATTATCTATGATGAGGTTCTGGGATGTATCGTCTTTTGCTTCCCCGTCATGACCTATGCCATTGTATGCATGATTGTCTCGACCAATGAGCGTTTGATTCGCTACATACAACGTATCTTCATCATTTCGGCCTTGCTGACAGCGGCGGTGGTGCTCTATGACTTCAAGCGCATCGGCGCGGATATCTACACCTTCCGCTTTTCGGAACCTCATATCTGGTGGATGAGCCTGCGCGCCATCGCCCAGTTGCTTGCTCTTGGCTTCCTGCTGGCCTATGTGCGCGCTCTGATAGCCCCCAACTGGCGCGTGCGCCTGCTGTACCTGCTGATTGCGGTCCTCTGCCTGGTCTGTGTCATCCTCTGCCTGGAAAATAGCTGGTGGCTGGAGGTCGGCGTCGGTGCTCTGGTGATTACCTTCATCTACTCGCGCCGCCTGCTCGCGACCTATATTGTGCTCATTCTGCCATTCACTCCGCTTTTGAAGGCGGAATTTGAAAAATTGCAGAGCGTCAAATCGGATGATGCTGTGCGCCTCATCATCTGGCAAGATGCCCTGCGCGTCTGGAGTAAGCAGCGCCTGCTTGGCGTGGGTCCTGGTAATTTCTGGGCCTACGACCAGGCCTTCACAAACCTGCCGAAGGCTTTGCGTAATTGCAATGCCACCGGCCTGTGCGTCGCCCACAATGGCTACCTCCAGATTCTCGGTGAGTGCGGGCCGCTTGGCCTGTTCCTGTTCATTGCTTTCCCGGTCATAATGATGATTCTGGCTTACAGGCTCTACCAGCGCTCTCGTTTGCCCAGGAAAAACGATGAGAGGAACGTATTCACATCCATTTTCAGTAGAATTGGCCTGGATTTCGTGATTTTGCCGGAGCGAGTGAAAAATCCACAGGAGAAACGCGGTTTCTGGCGTGCTCTAGGACGAGCGTTCTGTGATGATTATCGTTCGGAGAGACATGAAGATCACATGCTGGCCCTGGCTGTTCTTGGTTTGACGGCAGGCTCCATGGTGGCCGACTTCTTCGCCGGTGGTTTCTTCATCCCGCCTCGTCAGATCAGCGTTCTGACGGAAATGCCGCAGGTGGTCACAAGCTGGATTATGTGGGCGCTTCTCATGTATAAAGACCAGAAATGGCGTCTGGCATGTATTAAGGCGAAACGTTCAGGGACGAAAGCAATCCCTTATCAAACTGAAGGAGGATCATTTTGACCAGTACAACAAATCGGGCGGTAGTAATATGGCTGAGTGGAGCGTCACTGGCAAGTATCCGCGCTCTGCCTGAAGTGCAGGCCTTGACGCGGAAGGGTGCGTTGGTGGAACTCGATCCGTCTCCCATCAGCAGCTCGCAAGCGCATTACTACCAGGCTTTTAGCGGTCGCTTGCCCGCGACTTTTGGCTTCTTTGATACGCTGCTTCCACGGAATTATAACATTATAGAGGAATCAACCGGGCGCGGCACTCCTCCCAGGTTGTTGCCCGATCTCCTGCGCACCGTTGGCTGGACGGTAACATTCGAGGAGGTCGCGGGCGCGGCGCTGCCGGGGAGCATCGAGCAGTGGGCTGTCGCCACTGCTGCCTCTCCCGCCTGCCTGATCGTGAAATGTGCCGCGACGGACGGTGATACAGGCAGCATTGGCAGTGCGGTACGCGCAGCCGCTGCTGCGGTGGGTGAGACTGGTTTACTCGCTCTCTTCTCCGAAGCAGAACCGGCCCCGGTCACCTGCTTTGTCAACATCAATAATTTCCTGGCCGATATGGGCATCATCGAGCGTGATGAGCAGAGCGGGCAGATTGCCTGGCAAAACTCGCTGGCCTACTATGCCGGTCATGGGCAACTGTGGGTCAATTTGCTCGGGCGCGATTCACAGGGGGCTGTTCACCCGCAGGATGAATACGAAGAGGTGCGTGAGACGCTGGTGAAGGCTCTGCCCGCGAAGCTGCGCGACGAAAACGGTGCCGCTGTGATTGAGCGTGTCTATCGCAAGGAGGAACTCTATACAGGCGATTACCTCTTCTGCGCCCCGGACCTGGTCGTGGTCTTCCAGCCCGGCTATGCTCCTTCACCCCGCAGCACGCGCCTGGAATTTGATGAGGCCACCTTCTCGACGCCCGCTGCCGGTACAACTGTCGAGGCAGGCGCGCATCCTTCTCTCCTGACCGGCTTTCTGCTGGCAACCGCTCCATCGCTTGCTTCCGGCGTTGCGGTCTCAGAACACGCGCCGCTGACTGCTATCGCGCCGACGCTGCTCCACGCTCTGGGGATAGAGTATGTCGATCTGGATGGCAGCCCGGTAGCCGAACTCTTCTCACCTTCTTATCTGGAGACGCACCCCATTCGCTCCGGTGCGCATAATCAGGAACTCTCAGAAGAAGATGAGGAGTTGATTATCGGTCATTTACGCGACCTTGGCTATGTCTGATATCCGAAGAGGGTCAGGAAAGTAACCTTCTGACCCCTTGCTTTGCTGACGGAATTATTGTGATTTGCTTTGAAAGCAGTAATATCTTATGAGTAATTACCCGGCACAATCGTCAGAATCGCTTTCGCGTCGCCCCCTTCGTCGCACGCAGTTCCGGCGTATAGCCGAACTCTTCGATACGGAAGGGGATACTGTGATTGTGCCGGAATTCACGTTGAAAGCGCGCTCCCTGCCTCTGTCTGAAGGGCCTCAAGAAGGTCGGGTACAGGAGGTTTCTCCCCAACCTGATGAAGAAGGGTATCAAAGAAATACTTCTCGTATGCTCATGGTTGATCTCGACCTGAATGCGCAGGGAGAGCAAAACTTCTCATCGTGGCTGTCTGACCATGAGGTGGATACGCCACCCGCGCAATTCGCGCCCCATATTGAGCACATCCCCACCATGCACGTTCCGGCTGTAAAGCCGTCGGGTGATCTTCATACGAACGGGCAACTGCAATGGGAACCGGGTACGTTTGGCTTTGATGTCAAGGAGACCGGTGGTTTTGATGTTAAAGAGGCCGCATTTGAAAAACGCTCTACGTTGCCTATGATGGTGCTTGGCAGTATTGCCGAGAGCACGCAGCAAAAAAAGCCAGCGCGAGATTCCATGCAGTCGGAAGTCTCCGGGGCAGCGAGCGCCGCTGGCATGGTTGGGCTGGGGAATATACTTGGCACGCTCTTTAAATATGTCGCCGTCTTTCTTGTTCAATATGGTTTCGGTGCCGGTCTCTACGGACTTTATACGCTCAGTACGTCGCTCATCAACCTTATCTCATCTGTCTTCAATCTCGGCCTGGATGACGCGATGGTCCGCTACACCGCCATCTATCGTTCCAAAAAGAGTCATACCTCTCTGGTCGGCTTGACTATTTTTTGCACTGCTATGGCAGGGATCGCAGGTATCGTGGGTGCGCTCCTGCTGGTCTTTTTCACTCCCGCGTTTGCCGCCCTCAACGCCGCGAAGCACCAGGGCGCCGGTCAGCAGAATTCCTTCGAGCAGGTCATCCCACTCTTACAGATGATGGCCCCTTTGATTCCGCTCTTCTGCATGCAGGTTATCTGGGTAGGTGGCTTACGGGGCTTCAAGGCCTTTAAATGGCGCGTGCTTACCGCCAATATCGTTCAGCCCGTAGTGCAGATTGCTTTGCTTTTAGGCGTTCTGTTCTTTTTCCGCAATATTGCCGGGGTTGCCATTGCCCTGCTTATCAGTACGCTTGCCAGTGTTGTGTTCAACCTGTACTTCCTGTTCCGCGAAGTTTCCCGTGTCGCCCCGCCCGAAAACGAGCAGTACGAAGTGCGTGAATGGCTCACGTTCGCCTCATTTAACTTCCTGACGACGATCATCGATACTGTGCTGGATTCGATTGATACCATCTTGCTGGCGGCTTTTGGCGTTCCGAAGGCGCAGATAGGCCAGTATGGCGCCGCCATCAGGCTGAATCTCTTTATCTCGCTGCCGCTGGTCTCGCTCAATAACATCTTCGCCCCGACCATTGCCGAATTGCATAGTAAAGGAAAGCGGCAAGAACTGGAGGCGATGTTCAAGATCGTCACCAAATGGTGCATCACATTCAGTCTGCCTATCTTTCTGGTGATTGTGCTCTTCTCTCCCTACGTACTGGGACTCTCCGGCCCGACTTTCGTTGGGGCGTGGCCGCTTGCCATCGCCTTTGCGCTGGGCGGTCTGGTCAATGCCGCTACCGGCGCCGTCGGCTATATGCTGCTCATGACCGGCTATCAGAAGCTCTCGTTTCTCAACTCGATGGTTTCCGTGGTGGTCAATGTGGCGCTGGGCGTTGTCTTGACCCCACGCTACGGAGCAATGGGGACCGCCATCAGCACCGGGATGGCTATTGTTGTGCTCAATCTCATGCGCCTGCTCCAGGTCTGGATTCTGTTGCGCATGCACCCGTATCGCTGGGATATGTTGAAATCCGTTGGGTCCGGCATCATCAGTTCGGCTGTCGTGGGCGCTGGTTTGCTGCTGCTCTCTCATGAGCATGTGAAGACCTATTTTACACTGGGTCATGCCATCATCTCGCTCCAACTGTCCCTGATTCCCGTCTTCCTCGCCTGCTATATCCTGCTGCTCGTCCTGTTCAAGGGCAGCCCTGAAGATGAGATTGTCATGAAATCGCTGCGCAAGAAGTTTCTGGGCAGCAAGAAAAATAGACAGAAATAAAAGAGGTATGTTATGCGTGCAGTCATCTTTGGTGTTGATGGTATGACGTTTCGCGTTCTGCATCCCCTGATCCAGCGAGGCGAACTGCCCAATTTTCAGAAAATTACGCGGGAAGGGTGCGAAGCGATCCTGGAATCGAAGTATCCGCCCTTGACGCCGCCTGCGTGGACTTCTCTTTCCACCGGCCTCAAACCTGCTCGTCACGGCGTCTTTGACTTCTGGACATATGAGGAGCAGTCCGAGCGCGGCCAGCCCCGCAAAGCTCGTGTCCTGACACGCCGCCGGGGCGGCAAGGCCATCTGGAATATCCTGAGCGAGTACGGCAAGCAGGTCATCGTCGTCAATGTTCCAGCTACCTATCCTCCGGAACCGGTCAATGGCATCATGATTAGCGGCTATATGACGCCCGGCACCGGGGTGGAGTTTACCTATCCCTCCTCCTTTAAAGACGAACTCTTTCAGGTCGCGCCTGACTATCAGATCGATCTGGAAGTCAATGCCTATGAACGGCTCAAGACGATTGGCAAAGTGGGGCCGCTGGCGGACGCTATCCTGCGTATGACGGAGGAGCGCGTCAAGCTCATCATGCACCTGCTCACAGAAAAGCCGTGGGATTTCTGCTACATTGCCTTTATCGGTGCGGATCGTCTCCAGCATCCATTGTGGGAAGAGGTTAGCTCCTTGCATCCCGGCACCAATGCCTATTTCAAGATGCTCGATGATGCCCTGGGACAGGTGCTCTCCCTGCTTGGCCCGGACGATATCCTCTTCATCGTCTCCGACCACGGCTTCGGCGGTCACAGCACGTATTTTGATATCAATGAGTATCTCTATAGCAAGGGCTTGCTAAAACTGGGCAAATCGTTTGAAGAGAGCCGCCGCAAATCCGGGCGTGCCACCCGCTTTCGCCAGTTCGTTTCGCGCCTGGGCTTGCGTCCCATTGCCCGTAAGATCAAGCGCTCGCTCAAGACGCTGGGTATGTGGGCGCCGCCCAACTTTGAGGCCGGGCTTGACCGGCCCGCGCTCGATGACGTTGACTGGGAGCATACTCTGGCCTATGTGCCTTCCATGTCCGGTTTTCCCTCCGGCTACGCCGACATTTTCCTGAGTCCTGACATGACGCAGGAGCAGATCGATGAACTGTGCGCCGACCTGCGTCGGCAGAAAAATCCCAGCAATGGGCAGCCCTTGATCGACGAGATGTTCACTACCGGGGTTTTCGGCGAAGGACCATTCGCGCCACGCGAACCGCATCTGCTGCTGCTGCCCGGTGATGGCATCACGTTCCGCATCGAGCTGGGCAATGTGAATATCTGGGAAGATCTGGGCAAAGCCTTTGGCTCCCATCACAAAGACGGCGTCCTGTACGCCTACGGCCCGAAATTCAAGCGCGGTTTCCAGGCTCCCAACGCCGAAATTTACGACCTCGTTCCCACGTTGCTGCGAGCGATGGACCTGCCCTTCCCGGTAGAGTTTGATGGTCGCGTCCTTGACGAACTCTTCATAGAGGGCCAGCAGGCGTCAACCTCAACCGTCGCCCAGGAGCAGAGCGGCGAGGGCGGTCTGGCGAGGCGCAAGCTCAAGAAGTTACTTGAAATTTAATCCCCTGCTGTCATGCTGAGCATGACGAGACTGGCTGCTTCGCTCTCGCTCAGCATGACAGCAGGGGAGATAATATAAGGAGAAAAAATGGCGATGCGTTCGGTTATTTTTGGGGTTGATGGCCTGACTTTCCGTATCATCCATCCCTTGATGGAGCGCGGCGAGCTGCCCAATTTTCAGAAACTGCGTGATGAGGGGTGTGAGGCCATCCTTGAGTCGAAATATCCGCCTTTGACGCCACCAGCCTGGACATCGATCTCGACCGGTCTCAAACCGGCGCGCCACGGCGTCTATGATTACTGGGTCTATGCCGATGAGCCGAAAAAAGGCATCACGCGCGGCGTGCATGTGCAGACGACGCGCCGGGCCGAGAAAGCGATCTGGAACATCCTGAGCGAGTATGGCAAGCAGGTGCTGGTCATCAACGTTCCGGCCACCTATCCACCTGAAACCGTTAATGGCATCATGGTCAGCGGCTATCTGACCCCCAGTACCGACCTGGAATTTACCTATCCGGCCTCTTTTAAAGAAGAGTTGTTCCGCGTGGCCCCGCGCTACCAGATCGTGCCCGGCCCTGAATATGAGCCGCTGCGCCTGAAGTTACAGGTCGGAGCGATGGTGGATGTGCTCATGCGTATGACCGAGCAGCGCACAAAGCTGATTATGCATCTGCTCACAGAGAAGCCGTGGGATTTCTGCTACCTGGCCTATGTCTGCTCCGACCGCTTGCAGCACCAGCTCTGGGAAGAAGCCGTTGCCCTCGACTCGCGCACCAACGCCTATTACAAAATGCTGGACGACGCGCTGGGGCAGGTCATGTCCCTGCTCGGCCCGGAGGATTTGCTCTTCGTCGTCTCCGATCACGGTTTCCGTGGTCACAGCAGCTACTTTGATATCAATGAGTACCTGGTGAGCAAAGGCCTGCTGCGCCTGGGGACAAAGGTGTTGGAGGCGCGCAAACGGGCAGGTCGTTCAAGCATGCTCAAACACGTCGCCAACTGGCTTGGCCTGCGCCCACTGGCGCGCAAATTGAAACGCTCTCTCAAAGCGAAGGGCGTCTGGAACCCGGAAGGTGTCGATGCTGACCGCCCCTTGCTCGAAGACATCGACTGGGATAATACCCTGGCCTATGTGCCATCCTTCTCCGGCTATCAGGGCGGCTATGCCGATATGTTCCTCAGTCCTGACATGACGCAGGAGCAGATCGATGAACTGTGCGCCGACCTGCGTCGGCAGAAAGACCCCAAAAATGGGCAGCCCTTGATCGACGAAATTTACACCACCGGGGTTTTCGGAGAAGGCCCCTATGCTCCGCGAGAGCCGCACCTGCTGCTGCTGGCACGAGAGGGCATCACGTTCCGTATGGAGATGGGCAATCGCCGCGTCTGGGAGGATATCGGCAAGACCTTTGGCTCCCATCACAAGGATGGCGTCCTTTATGCCTATGGGCCATCCTTCAAACGCGGCTTCAAAGCGCCCAACGCCGAGGTCTATGATGTCGTACCCACGCTGCTGCAAGCGATGGGCCTGCCTTTCCCCTACAGCTTCGATGGCCGCGTGCTGGAGCATCTCTTCGTGGAGGATTCGCATGTGGCGCAGCCGGGGGAAGCTGTCGCGGGTGGGCTGGCAAAGCGCAAACTCAAGAAGTTGCTTGAGGCTTAGTGGCGCAGGGAAGTGAAACGAGAGGAAAGCGAAAGTATGCGTACAGTCATTTTTGGCGCGGACGGTCTGACCTTTCGCGTCATCCATCCCTTGATGGAGCAGGGGCATATGCCCAACTTCAAAAAATTGCGCGAGCAGGGCTGCGAGGCCGTGCTCGAATCTAAATATCCGCCCCTGACGCCGCCCGCGTGGACCTCCCTTTCCACCGGCCTCAAACCGGCGCGGCACGGCGTCTACGATTTCTGGACGTATGAAGAAGGGATAGAACAGGTTGGTGGTCGCAAAGCCTTCGTGCAGACGCGACGGCGCGGCGGCAAAGCGATCTGGAACATTCTGAGCGAGTATGGCAAGCAGGTGCTGGTCATCAACGTTCCCATCACCTACCCGCCTGAGCCTGTCAATGGCATCATGGTCAGCGGCTACCTGACACCCAGCGCGTCGGTCGATTTCACCTATCCCGCCTCTTTCAAGGAAGAACTCTTCCGCGTTGTACCCGATTACGAAATCGACATTCATCTGCGCGATATTTTCAGTGGCAAGGTGGAGAATCGCGTTCAGAAGCTGGTCGATGGCACGCTGGAAATGACTGAGAAGCGTATTGCGCTGCTGAAATACCTGCTGACCGAGAAAGCCTGGGATTTCTGCTACGTCGTCTTCGTCGGCCCCGACCGCTTGCAGCATTCGCTCTGGGATGAGATCATCGCGCCGGACCCCAAAACAACTGAGTACTATCGCATGCTCGATGACGCGCTGGGCTTTGTCCTGGAGCAGTTGAAGCCGGAGGACAGCCTCTTTGTCGTCTCCGATCACGGTTTTCAGGGGATCAGCCGCTCCTTTGATATCAATGAATATCTCTATAGTCAGGGTCTGTTGAAGCTGAAATCTGCGACGGGGCGCAAAAAGGCCAGCCGTTTTGCCACGCTGAAACACACTTTGCTGCGTGTTGGCCTGCTCGCGCTGGCACAGCGAGCAAAACGCATCCTCAAGAGCGCCGGGATCATCAAAAAGAAGAAACACGGCGGCGTCTACCGACCGGTCATGGACGATATCGATTGGGAGCACACGCTGGCCTACGTGCCTTCCATGTCTGGCTACGGCGGAGGCTACGCGGATATCTTTCTCAATGCTAATCTGCCAGCCGAGCGCGTCCAGCAACTTTGTGAAAATCTCAAGCGCCAGGTGGACCCGGCGACCGGAAAGCCGCTCATCGATGCCATCTACACCACCGAGGTCTACGGTCAGGGACCCTTCGCGCCGCGAGAGCAACGCCTGATCCTGCTACCCACCGACGGCATCACCTTCAATATGGCTCTGGGCAACAAATGGCTCTGGAATGATGTCTTTACGGGCCGCGACAGGAAAAAACGACGCGGCTCTCATCAGAAAGACGGCGTTTTCTATGCCTACGGCGCGGGCATCAAACAGGGCTTCCGGGCAGCCAATGCCGAAGTCTACGACCTCGTACCGACCGTGCTGCGCAGCATGGGCCTGCCTTTCCCCTGCGAATTTGATGGCAAAGTCATCGAGGATATCTTCGTTGAACCCCAATCATCCACACAGCAGGCGCAAGGCAGTGAAGGTGGCCTGGCACGTCGCAAATTGAAAAAATTGCTGGAAGTGTAGTCATTTCTTTCTTCACTATCAAGCAAGTAGCCTGCTCATTCTTCCAACATGTACTCGGTGCATGAGCGGACTGCTTGCTTTTTGGCTGATTTTTTCTTGTCTGTGAAAAGTGTCACAAAAAACATATCTCTTTAGAGATAGTGCGTGCATAGAAAATATGCTATATTGTAAAGCACGAACCATTATTCAAGATGCTCTGTCTGCTTTCCGTGTTCAGGCGCGTCAATTATCTCTATTGGCTGCCGGGTACTTGATGCCCAATGACGACTGAAACATAGAATTGAGGTTGTATTATGCGATGCATGTTTTGTGGGACCGAACTAAGCCAGGATGCTCGTTTCTGTGGAAATTGCGGTCGCCTGGTAGAGAGCATGGCTCCGGCAAATGAGGCAACAAGCAGGAGCGATGTCTCCGGTATCAGTGATATGATACGCGAGGAGCAGCGCATGCAGCAAACGCCGGTCATTTATGCGCAGCCATCAACCTCTTATCCTCCCTTCTCGCCGATGCCTCCCCCTCCCCCTCCACCGCAGTATGAGAAACAAGCCCAGCAGGAAAAGCGCCGTGCGCTCAGCCCCGTGGCGAAAGTGGCTATTATCGCTGCCTGTGTCGTCGTTGTGCTGGGCACGGTTGGTGTTGGCTTGCTCCTCTATTTCCAGAATCTCCCCCAGCCGGTTATTAGCCTGAGCAGTGCCTATCACGTCAACGGAACGCCTGCCGGGGCAACGGGGACGACGCTGCACATCAGCGGCCAGAAATTCTCCAGTTCCTCTGCCATTACCTTCTTGCTCGATAACTCACCTTTGCCGGACAATGAAGCAGCGCGGAGCGATGGCAGCGGCAATGTGAGCGCCACTCTGACCATCACCGGCGACTGGTCAATAGGGCGTCATACGATCACCGCCAGGGATGCCAGCAACTATATCACGAAGAGCGGCGTCGCGGTGATCGTTGTACCTCAGGGGGAGGCTAATACGCCCGGTCCCAATGGAGCTCCTCCCGATGACGCCAGCTTTGAGGTAAACGCAACCATCAATGCGACGTTGGAAGGCGCAAACCAGCAATTTAATACCACCGAGACGTTTATCGTTACCGGCCAGCCCGATCCGAACGGCGGTACCGTGTGCCAGTCTATCGATAACGGCCAGTCGCATACCACCAGCCAGACAACCGTTGATACCGGACAGGGATATAACGAGACGAGCACGTATTCGTGTAGCGGCACGTACAAGGCGGGAAGGCTCACCTATACAGAGACTACCACCAGCGATGTGATTACCTTCAACAGTGGTGGAACCTGCACGCTGGCCTCTCCTCAGGCAAGCGAGCAACTGAGCGGCAGCTACAGCGGAAACGGCACGTTTAGCGGCACTGTCGCTTATTTCAAGCTGTCATCTTACAACTGCAGTGACCCCGGTTCCTACTTCTTCCACTATGGCGCGCAAGGTAGCTGGACGGGGCAGGTATCGAACGCTTGATCGACGGGGAGGAAAGAAAAGAGGGGATGTTGCTGTCATGACTGCATCCCCTCTTCTCTTCAAACCGGCGCTTATGCTACCCGTACATGCAGCGTCTGCACTTTGCCTTCGTTGAGGTCGATCACGCGGATAGCATGATTATTCGTATCGGACACGTACAGCCTGTCACCGGCGACGGCCAGACCGCCCGGTTCGTTGAACTGCGCGACGCTGATGATATCGTCTTTGTAGCCAGCAAGGCCCGTTCCGGCGTAGGAGATGACCTCGCGCTTTTGCGGGTAAAGCACCTTGATGCGGTTGTTGTACGTATCGGCCAGATAGACCATACCATGTGAGAAGCTGAGGCCCTGCACATGTTGCAGGCGCGCCTCGTCGCCCGTGCCGTCCGCATCGCCAAAGTCGAACAGGCCGGTGCCGACGAAGGTGATGACCTCTTGCGCGCCCGTCAACTCGACGCCCCGCACCGCGCTGGTCTCGCTGTCCGCGACGTAGAGCAGCGTCTTCTCTTCGTTGAGCGCCAGGCCCATCGGCTGCGCGAGCATGGCTTCCAGGCGCGGCCCATCTTGCAGCCCCTCGATGCCATTTCCCGCAAACGGCTCGATGATGTTGCTATCGAGATGCAGCACGAAGATCTGGTGCTCGCCTGCCATCGCGATGTAGAGATCGCTGCCCGCGAGCGCGAGGTCCCAGGGCGAACTGAGCGCGGCCTCTCGCGCCGACCCCTCTACCGGCGTGTCGCTTATCCCGGCCTGCTCTCCCGTCCCGGCAATAGTCTCTACCTGTCGCGTGGCAAGATTCACGCGCCGAATGCTGTGATTCTCAGTATCGGCAACGTAGAGCATTTCCCCGTCAAACAAAACACCCTGTGGCCGGTTGAACTGTGCCTGCTCGAATGTGCCATCGGCAAGCCCCTCCTCGCCGCTGCCGATCACAAACTGCACGCTGCCCGTCAGGTCCATCACCATCACGCGGTTGTGCGTCGAATCGCTGGCTGCCATCCGGTTCGCCTCAGCCTGAACGGCCACTTTCCCTGGAAAGGCCAAAATTGCCTCCGGCGCTGGCTCGTGCGTGAAGCTCAACGGGCGATGATCGAGCAGGTGGGCCGCGTCGAAATCCTTCACCATCTCTGCCAGCAGTTCCTTGCCCGCCTCTGGATTGATTTCGCCCTCGTGCCTGCCGATGACCCTGCCTTCAGGGTCGATAAACATCAGCGTCGGCCATGCCCGCACGGTATATTCCTGCCAGACGCGCATCTTGCGATCATTCACCACCGCGTGCGTAATCCCATAACGCAGCACAGCCTCGCGCACACTACTCGTAAACTGCTCGGCAGAAAACTTCGGCGAATGAACGCTCACGACAGAAAGCTCGTCAGGAAAAGCCTGTTCAAGCTCGCGCAACTGCGCGAGCGCGTGCATACAATTGATTCAGCACAGTGTCCAGAAGTGGATAATCAAGATGCGCCCGCGAAACTCGCTGATGTGTATCTGGTGGTCGCTATTAATCCAGTCCAGCCCCTCTGGAAAGTCCGGCGCTCGTACCTCACCTCGAAATCGCGACTGTGATGTTGCCATAGTGATTACAACCCTTTCTCTTTCTCTACAAAGCGTCGTTGTCCCTCGTCGTGTTTCATCATACCATAGGATGGCCCATCTTTCTCGCCTTCAGCACAATAAAAAGATTGTGGACAAAATCGGATACAGGCGTAACGGCAGATACCTTAAATCGCCCTTGCGCTGCTGCTCATTTGCCAGAGAAGAGCCTATCGACATCAGCAACTCCCTGTGTAGAAAGAATAGCCATCTACTTATGTCGAATGTACTCTACTCGCTGCATACTCTCAACCTTTTCCTATGCTGCGAGCATATCCTGAGCGAAGGACAGGCTGCGAGCATAGCAAAGAAGGATGTTGATTCAAGGCTTCCACGGCAAAGAACAGCATCGGCACCCAACGCTACCAGAATCATGCCCAGGCAGAGCAAGACAACGCCGGGCCAGCCAGCCCGCAGCAGTGCGAAGCCGGGCAGGATCGCGCCGATGCTGCCGCCAGAGTAGTACAGCGAGAGATACATCGAGGCGGCGGTTCCCTTTGCCACAGTCGCCTGCTCGCCAGATACAGGTTGACGGCAGGTACCGTTGAGAACATGCCCAGTGTCAACATGCCCAACCCCACCACGACGACGGGCAGAATTGGCACGAGGCTGACCAGCATGTCATAGTTTGTAGTTCGACAATCGCTTCACCAACCGGCCCTGTGCGATGCGTTGCTCTGCCAGCAAGTCAGCGGCGCGATAGGTTGGAATGTGCCGCTCTCTGGCAATGGCGATCACGCGCGCCATCGCGTCATAGAGTCGTCCCACCTTCTCCATCGCCCGCTCGCGATTGAAGCCGCCGGGGTTCAGGCTATCAAGCCCGCAGATGACGCCGCCCGCGTTGACGATATAATCCGGGGCGTAGAGAATGCCGCGCTGGTGCAGCAACTCTCCATCGCTCTCCTGGGCAAGCTGGTTATTGGCTGAGCCGCAGACGATCTTGCAGCGCAACTCTGGGATGCTGCGCTCGCTCAACGTGCCGCCCATCGCGCAGGGACAGTAGACATCCACCGCTAGCCGCGTTATCTCCTGCTGTGAGACAACCTCTACAGCATATTGGCTGCTGATGGCCCGCACACTCTCTTCATCGATATCGGCAATGGTGACCCTTGCGCCTCCCTCGACCAGATATTTCACCACACCTTTGCCGACCGCGCCGATGCCCTGCACCGCTACCGAACGCCCCTGCACCTCGGCGCTGCCGTAGACCGCGTTGAGGCAGGCGCGCATGCCCTGAACCACGCCAAAGGAAGTCGCGGGCGCGCTATCCCCTGGCCCGCCCCATGATTCCGGCAACGTCACAACATACGGCGTCTCCAGTCGCAAAACCTCCATGTCGTGCAGCGTCGTCCCCGAATCAGGCCCGGTCAGGAAGAGGCCGCCGAGCCGGTCGATAAAGCGGCCAAGCGCCTGGAACATTGCCTCCGTCTTCTCGCGTCTGGGGTCGCCCATCACCACGCACTTGCCGCCGCCATACTTCAGCCCCGCTGCCGCGTTCTTATACGTCATGCTCCGCGCCAGCCGCAGCGCATCCTCAAGCGCCTGCGCCTCGCTCTCATACGGCTTCATGCGGACGCCACCAGCCGCCGGCCCCAGCGTTGTATCGTGAATTACAATGATCGCCCTCAGCCCCAGTTCTTTCTCCGAACAAAAGAAGATGTTCTCGTAGCCGTGGGCCTCCATCGCCCCAAAAATAGAGCCTACCATGCTCGCATTCTCTCCTTCATATAGCCATCAGATAGTAAGACCTTGCGCCAGCGTTCTCCTTACAGAGGAGAGCGCAGGTGATAAGAGCACTATAGCCTGTTTGCGGGGTATTCGGCAAGCCCTCTAGAACCAGTCTGAAGCCGCTATCCAGGTCTGTCCAACGGGAAAGAGGAGTGTTGAATATGCTTGTCAGCTCGTCAGGCAAAGATTGCTGGCTTTGCTCTAGAAATCCGGTGATGGGGCGATAGCCGAATAGAACCTGTACGAAAGCTTGAGGAGTCAATGAGAAGGCGTTTGCGGCCTTGCCAGGCGCATTCAGTATATTGGAGTTCTGTATCGGAGCTACGTAATGTGAAGCCTCATCACCTCCTTGCCTTCCGGCTGTCGTGCATGAACTCGACAGATCGGGTTCCGATACTGCACTTACGCCCTCCGTCGGTCCATTTTCCTGTACTCTACCATAAGACAGGGCAATCTCATAGAGATTATCCACTGCTGATTTTCCATACCCGGATGTCTTCCTGAGCACAGCAAAGCGTCAGTAGAACTGGCTTGTAACTACCAACCTTTCAACTTGACATCTGGCGTTGTTATCGTGTATAAATACGTCATACGTATGACGTATTTAGAACCAAAGTTGTAAAAGTGGGGGAGTTAAGCCTCCTGGAAGATGGCGCTGCAATGAAAAAGGTCGCCTGGATGTCCAGGGCGGTTTTTTAGCGAGGTTCATATGGCGGATAATGAGGCTGCTTCTTCACCGACGCCGCCAACGAGCGTTGACGTAGCCCGGCGCGCTGGCGTTTCGCAGTCTGCTGTTTCTCTTGTTTTTGGGGGGAAGGCTGCCGGTCGGGTGGGAAAGCAGACGCAGGAGGCAATCCTGCGGGCCGCCCGTGAGTTAGGATATCGCCCGAATAGTGCCGCCCGTACCCTGCGTTCAGGGCGGTCGCGCCTGGCCGCCCTCGCTATACCTGATGTGAGTAATCCATATTTTGCTGCGATCCTTCAGGGGGCTGAGCAGGCGGCGCGGACGCATGGCTATTCCGTGATGCTGGCTCAGGTGCGGGATGAGCAGGATTGGCGGCACGTGATTCTGGACGCTCTCACGTCTCGTGCCGTGGATGGTTTTCTGCTCTGCGAGGTACAGCTTCCGACAACAGGCGAGCACGTGGCTTTGCGAGGAAAGGCGGTGATGGTCAATGCTGAAAGTTCCATATTTCCATCCCTACAACTCGATATCACAGCAGGAATGCAGGCAGCGGTAACACACCTGCTGCAGCTCGGACATACGAAAATTGCTCATCTGGCTGCGGCTGTCGATACGGAGGCCTTTCACAGGCGTCATCGGGCCTACCTGGCTGCTTTGCGGGAGGCTGGTTTCCTCATCAAAGAAGCCTACCAGAGGCGCGCGCCCTTTAGCATTCCCGAGGTGTATCAGGCGGCGCGCCAGCTATTGGAATGTTCTGACCCGCCTTCTGCCATCGTCTGTGACAGCGATGTCCTCGCGGTTGGTGTGTACAAGGCGGCGAAAGACCTTCAACGCGCTATCCCACGGGACCTTTCTGTCGTCAGCTTCGATGATAGCGTCATTGCGCGCATTCTTGATCCGGAATTGACGACCGTTGCCATTCCTGCCCGGGCTATTGGGGAGCAAGCGTTCCTGCTGCTGTTGCAAATACTGGAGGAAGGCTGCGTTCTCGCCGAAAGCATCATACCCCTCAAGCTGGTGATACGAGCATCTACTGCTGAGATCAGGTCGAGGTAGCATGTTAATAGCGAGAAGAGATATCTTTAAGAATAAGAGCGTTAGAAAGGATTTGTTATGCGAGAGCATCTCTTGATTGATGCGGATGATACCCTCTGGGAAAACAATATCTACTTTGAGCAGGCGGTTCGTGCGTTTATTGCCTTCCTCGATCACTCCAAACTGACTCCTGAGGAGGTGCGGGCCGTGCTCGACGAGGTGGAGCGTCTTATGGGCTATGGGTCGACGAATTTCACCAGGAGTCTTATCGAGACCTATTACCGTCTTGCGGAAAGGGACGTGCGGGATGAGGATCTCCAACAGATTCGGCGCTTCGGAGAACAGATTTACTTTCATCCCTTGCAGTTACTCGATGGAGTGGAAGAAACACTCAATTACCTGTCGTCTCGACATGACCTTGTTCTATTGACAAAAGGAGACTTCGAGGAACAGAAGCTCAAGGTCGAACGGTCGGGGATCGAGCAGTATTTCAATCAGGTGGTAATTGTTCCTGAGAAGGATGTTGCAACCTATCATCGTCTCGTCGGCGAACTTAACCTGGACCCGCTCCATACCTGGATGATTGGCAATTCTCCGCGCTCCGACATGAATCCGGCCCTGGCCGCCGGACTCAATGCCGTGTATATTCCTCATCCTCATACCTGGCGTTTAGAACATGAGGAGGTTCAGACCGGCGGAGAAGGACGGCTGCTGACATTATCTACCTTCGCGGAACTGCGTACCTATTTTTAAGCCAGGATGATGATTTTTCTGCCTCCGCGTAGTATACTTGACACATAACAAATCCACGTTCTAGAAGGAGGAAGAAGTTTATGGCTGAGACGCGACAGGAGTTTCCGATAGAGCAGCAGTTGCGCAGGGACATTCAGGAGGCCCAGCGCGCCCGCGACCAGTTACGGCTGGACACGCTGCGTATGGCGCTGGGGGCCATTCACAATCTGGAAGTGGCGCGTACCGACCGCAAGAATCCTGAGTATGCGCAGCAGCTCACCGAGGCCGATACGCTGCGGGTGCTGGAGCAGGAAGTGAAGAAACGCAGCCAGGCCATTCCGCTCTATGAGCAGGGTGGGCGTACTGACCTGGCCGAAAAAGAGCGGCGCGAGATGGAGATTCTCCAGCACTACCTGCAAGCCTCGCAGTTGAGCGACGAGGAGCTGCGCGCCATCGTCGCCCGCCTGGTTGAGCAGCAGGGGAAAGACTTCAGACGTGTTATGCCCCTTGCCATCAAAGAGACGAAGGGCCGTGCTGATGGCGCTCGCGTGCAAAAGGTTGTCAGGGAGATGATTCAATAAGAGCAGAGAGAAACGGGTGCGCCGTGGCGCACCCGTTTCTCTCTGCTCTTATTGAATCATCTCCCTACCTTGCTCTCAGGGTCGTGCTCCACCTCGATCATATCTTCTTTCGTGGCGCCGGGTTGAGGCTGTGTACCGATTACTTCCCAGTGGGAGGTCTGACCTTCGCGCCAGAAGTGCAGGTTGAGCTTGCACTTGCCAACCTGCAGGTCGTGTAGCTCAACATCTGGTAACCAGTCTGGCAAGGTCGGATCGACGTAGAGTTTCCTGTGCGGAGCATCGGCGCGCAGACCGAGCATCGTGCGCACCATGTGGAAGATACTGCCCGTGGCCCATGCCTGCGGAATATTGGCCCCGCCAGGGTAGAGCACGGGGAAGCCGGTGCTTGCGCTCTCTCTGGGTACACCAGCCCATAGTTCTGGCGGACGGTAGGAATCGAAAAGCTCGATGGCATCGAACTGGGCGCGGATCACCTTATTTGCCTCGTCTATCAGCCCATAGCGTTTCAAGCCTGCCGCGATGATGCCATTGTCATGCGGCCAGATGGAGCCAAGCTGGTAATCGTATGGATTGTAGGCCGGATTTTCGCTGGAAAGCGTGCGTATACCCCACCCGCTCCACATATCCTGCCGCAGGAGCCGTTTTGCCGTACTTACTGCTCTTTCCTGAGTGGCGATGCCTGTCCACAGACACTGCCCGGCGTTAGAGGTAACGGCGTCGATCTGCTGTTTGTGAGGGTCGATGCCGAAAGCGTAACAGCCCTCATCTTCCATCCAGAACACCTCATTGAAACGCTGCTGCAGCGCCTGTGCTTGCTGCCTCAACGCCTGCGCTCGCGCATTGTCCCCCAGTACCTCGAAGACCTCGGCCATACGCAGCTTAGCATCGTAGACATAGCCCTGAAGCTCGCAAGTTCCCTTCGGCTGCGGCACCTGCTGGCCGTTGCCGTAGACCACCGCATTCGCGGCGTCTTTCCACCCCATATTGTTATAGCCCCCCGTCGAAAAGGTCCTCCATTCCTGAAAACCGTCGTGGTCAAGATCGCCCCAGTTGTCAATCCAGTACAAGCACCTGTCGACCACTTCGCGATATTCCTTGAGCAGGTCTACTTCGCCCGTCCAGCGATAGGTTTCCGAGAGCACGATCAGGTAGAGGATGGTCGCGTCGGCGGTGCCATAGTAGGGGGTAAAGGGGATTTTGTGGAAAAAAGCCAGTTCGCCAAAACGTACTTCGTGCATGATCTTGCCCGGCTGCTCGTCGCGCCAGTTGTTCTGTTCCCTTCCCTGGTATTGCGCCAGCCGGTAGAGAGCGCCCTGTGCGAAAGCGGGCGAGACTATCATATTCTGGTAGGAAACGATCAGGCTATCCCGTCCGAAGAGGGTCACAAACCAGGGTACGCCTGCGGCAGGCACCCATGCCGTTTCCGAAACATCCAGGTCATAGATGCGCAATGCCCCCATATCATCGATAGCCTGCAGGTACATGCGCTGTAAATCGTTGTAGCGGCTGAACAGCGAAGTGCAGCTCTCACGCCATTGTAGCTGTCGTTTTCTAAAGTGTGTCAATAATGAGACTGGCTGCGTGTTGTTGTATATCCCTGTGGGGCTCGGCGGCAGGATGGTTGGCGGTATTCCATCCACGTCCGGTGTCTCTGTTGATGACTGTGGGGACTGTGGAGACTGTGGCGGAGCGGCCTTTTCCTGCGCGCTTGCCTGTTGCGAGCCGGGGTTATTCGTCTTCCGCGCTTCTGTTTGAGACGAGGTAGCTTGCGATGTTGCCGCACTGACGGTACCCGTTACGTCGATCTCTTTAGCTTGCGAAGGTGTGAGTATCACCTCCTTCGCGACCGTTTGCTGTTGCGAGTAGCTACAGGGAAATATGGAGCGTTTGATATCCTCTCCATGCTCAAGCGTCAGGTCTCCGCAGGCATGCCATCTCTCATTATGACCGAGTTTTACAATAAAGTGGATGCGCCCGTTCGCATATCCCGCCGGGCTGCTACTATGCGAAACCTCGTAAACGGCTCCTCGATGGAAGTCCTTGTTGTTATAGGTGGTGCGCAGCGTTTTGGCCTGGTCATTCCAGTATGTCTCCTGCATGCCGCGCTGGATGATATGATGCGCTTTCACCTCGAAAATGTCCGCGAAATCCGAGCGCATGCCAATTTCCAGCACAAAGCTGACCGGATGCATGACGTAACTGACGATTTCAAACTCCTCGTGTATCCCTTCACCTACCAGACGATTGATGGTCAGATTGAGTGCATTGCCTGGCACCGGTCCATCTTCAGTTTCGAGAGGGTCATTGGTCAGGTTAACGCGTGCCGCGTAGAAACTCACCTGGCTCGAATTGACCAGCTTCCACCGCTGGCGATTGATAAAGAGGCGGTAATAGCTGATGAAGCGTGTATCAAGGGCATAGACTCCTTGATCGTCCTGCGGACTGATCTCGCCGCTCTGGTCTGTGACCATAAATGTACGGCCCTGACTGATTGTAATACCCGGTGTGGTTACGCTTATCTCGATAGGCATAGCAACATTCTCTCCTTATGGGGTAGAGTGTTGGGCGAGCTACATTTCTCCGCCCCTCGCAAATGTTACGTTTCCCTTAATGTGGTGAAAACATCTATTTATAAAAAATATAAGATGAGGATTGGGGCGGAGTCAAAGTGAAGCATACAAGGGGAAAAAGATAATTTTGCTGGTCTAGTGGTATAGATGTCTTGACAAATGAATGTTCTTCAGGGTATAGTATGTGCAAGATACGATGTTCATACTGATATAGACAAAACGCCATTTTCTCCCCGCTCTCAATGATCTTCGCTCTCGGTATCGCCATTGGCCTCACCGGTGGAGAGGGCGCCGCCGGACTTGCCGCCATTGTAGGATATCTCGTATTTAACGGCGTCTTTAATGCCATCATTCCCCAGGTGAACGGTCAGCCCGATCCCAACATCTCGATGGGTGTGCTTTCCGGCATTCTCGTTGGGGTTGTTGCCGCCAACCTGTATCGTCGCTTCTACGACATTCGTTTGCCGGATTACCTCGCTTTCTTTGGGGGGCGTCGTTTCGTTCCCATCGTCACCGCCTTTGCCACTCTTGTACTCGGGGCCATCTTTGGCCTGATCTGGCCCACTATCCAGATCGGCATCAATGCATTCGGCACGTGGATCGTCGATCTCGGCGCGCTCGGCGTTGGTATCTACGGCTTCTTGAACCGCCTGCTGATCCCGCTTGGCCTGCACCTCTTTATCAACGATCCTACACAGATCGACGAGGCACAACTCAAGAGCCTCGGCGCGTCAGGCGTCGTCAAGCGCGGTAAGATTGTCCAGGTCGTGATGGGTACGCAATCTGATCGCATCGCTATGCGCATGAATCGTATCATTAAGGCTCGTGATACCGACAGTGCGGCTGAACAGGTGGGGAATGATGACTGAGGTCTACGCGCTCGCTCCACTCGATGGCAGAGTGGTCGATCTGGAGGGTCTTCCCGACGAGGTGTTCGCGCAGAAAATGGCCGGTGATGGTCTCGCCATTGACCCGACGGGCGCGGTCGCGGTAGCACCTGTTACGGATAGGCTGGTCAAGCTCTTCCCCGGCGGGCACGCCTTCGGTCTCGCCTGGCGCGGAGCAGGGAGACCTGGTGGTGCTGAAAGCCAACGGGGACGACGCCAGTACTGCCCTCGACCGGCTCGTCTCACTGCTGGAAACAGAGCAGGAATAGGGAAGGCAACCTGTAAGGGCAACCTCTCCTGCTTGTTTATGTCAATGTGCGCACTGCCGGGCGTGCTAGCAACAGGAAGAGGGTGTAGAGGCCGACGATGGAGGCGCTGATAATGACCGTTGGGGGCGCGCCGACCAGCGTAATCAGCCCACCGGCGGCGAAATCACCAAGCGGGCGCACGCCCATCACGAGAAGGGTATTCAGGCTCATCACCCGCCCTCGCATCTGTGGGGCCACTCGTGTCTGCATCAGTGTAATCGTCGTTGCTCCCACTCCGTTCTGCGACATACCGAAGAGGAAGAGGGCGAAAATGGAGAACCAGAAGTAACGGCTGATGCCAAAGAGAAAGAGTGCGCCTACCCAGAGAAAGAAGGAGACCAGCAGGAGCGCCCCCTTATACTTGAAATCGCCCAGCGAAGCAATCGTCAAAGCGCCGACGACTGTGCCGATACCGGCGGCGGCAAATAACAGGCCGAGTTGAAAGGCGCTTAGATGGAGTATCTGTGTGGCGAAGACTGGCAAGATGAGCGAGGAGGATGGTCCGAAGAACAGCAGCGCAGCATAGCCGGAAAGAATCCAGGGCAGCGCCACATCCCGTCTCACCGCGCCAAGCGCGGCCCGCACCGAACTGAACAGGGAGCCACGCCGCTCCATACTTTGCTTCGCCGCCTCCTCGGGAACGCGCATGACATAGAGCGCGACCAGCACACCCAGATAGCTGACGCCATTGAGGAAAAAGTTGCCCGCGTAGCCAATGAGGCCAATGGTGACGCCTGCCAGCGCGGGGCCGAAGACGGATGCGCCGTTGAAGATAATTGATTGCAGGGAGATGGCGTTCATCAGATTTGCTCGCGGCACCAGAACCGGAACCAGGGCCGAACGCGTCGGCTGATCAAAACTCAGAATCGTGCCGGAGCAGAAAGCCAGCAGTACAATCATCCAGACCTGAATTACCCCCACATACGTCAGAAATGCGTATAGGAAAGCCAGCAGCATCGACATTGACTGCGTACAGAGCAGCAGGCGCCGCTTATCAATGCGATCAGCGATATAGCCCCCAGGCAGGGAGAACAGGAAGAAGGATGTCGCCTGCGCCAGCGAAACGATGCCAAGCGCGAGCGCCGAGCCGTGGGTGATTTTCAGTACGAGCAGGCTCTGCGCGATAATCTGCATCCACGTTCCGACCGAGGAAACGATCAAACCAATCCACAGCAGGCGGAAGTCGCGATACTGAAGGGCCTGGAAGGTCTGTAATCTTCCCCACACTTTTGATGAAGTCCCTGACGGCTGCTCTTCAATCGGAACTGTCTTTTTCATAACCAGGGTACCCTGCTAACCTTCTATTAGTGATAAATTGATTGTAACCAACTTGAAGGCGCCTGTGCAAGGACATGCAGGTATTTTTTCAGTTCACTCCGTTGCTGTCATATGTCATGATGCGCAGCGTTGGCCTGCCTCCGATACTGGGAACGGGAAGGTAAATTTCGTGCGTTTGCTGGTTCACGGCAACCGTATGGGTGTTTCCGCCGACCTGGAATTCTCCGATTTTCTTGAGTGCGCGTCCCTGCTCCTGAAATACTGTAATAGCTGCCGCGCAGCCAACAAAGAGAAGATGCCGGGAGTAGTCCATCGCGAGAATATCGGGCTTGATGGCTAGTGTCGGGTAATCTTCCACGATGGGCTTTTGCGTGCGTAGATCGACGCGCACCAGTATCGGGACTGGATTGGAATCGATACACGCCATATAGGCGATCTCTATGCGTGGATCAATTACTAGCCCGTGAGGTGTGAGGCAGGCATCGGGCAGACGGATGCGTTTGAGCAGGCGATTAGTGACGGGATCAATCACTGCCAGGTAGGAGGGTGGCGCAGGCAGCAGGTTCGGGCTGTCCGGATCCTGTAATGGCAGCGTGACGGTGTAAACCAGGTGCGAGGTCGGATCATAGCGGGTGTGGCCTACATCGTCTCCCCATTTGCCATCAAGGCCCAGGGGAACCCATGTAATGAGTTTGTTGGTGAGGGCATCAATCACGGCCACATTCTCGTTTTTCAGCAGCGTGACCATGCTCACGTCCGGCTCGGGCGGCGCTCCGGGATCGGATACAAAGATTTTGTGGTCAAGCGGGTCGTATTCTATGGCATCCGGGCCGTCATTGATATCCAGTTTGATCTGCGTCAATTGGAAGGTGCGCTCGTTAATGGTGTAGATAATGCTGTCGTTCGCATCGGCAGCGTACACGCGCCCAAGATCAGGCGCTGCCACCATACCGGCGACCTGTGGAATGGGTAGCACCCGGAGCAATTTGTGGCGTACCGTGTCGAAAACAAGCACATTCCCGTCCGTCTTACTATCGGTCTCAGGATTGAACGTGTGATTAATGAGCACTTCCCGGTCGGGGGCCGGGCCGCTATGGGCGATAAAGAGCAGGTGTGTCTTCGGGTCCAGTGCCTGGAAGTCGAAGTGATCAAAGCGTTCCGCTCGTCCTGGAGCCAGTGGACTCTGGCCGGAAGGTGGGGGAAATGGGCCGGGCAGCGGAATATCCTGCTCAAGTACGAGATGGTGGAGTGGTGGCGTCGTATAAAATTGAAGCGCGAGCCGAGCGGACAAAAATACCACCAGGGCTACGGAAACGACTCCTACCAGCCACACGAGTACCCGACTTACCTGTAAATGCCTTTCTCTTCGATGCATAATAGATATGTCAGCCATCTCTATCCTCTTTTCGCTGCTGCTACTTTCTGTGTTTCCCATGCATCAAAATCGTCGTCAGTTTCCTCGTCATCACCACTGATTTTTACAGGTGTCATAAGTTTCTCGGTTGGCTCTTCGTCATCCTGGCTCATATTTACAAGACTCATGATCTTCTGAGTCGGCTCTTCGTCATCATACTCATGGCGACCGTTGCCATTGTCGCTGCCGTTTGAAATTGACTCAGATAGCAAAGACAGGGGGGGCAGATCTTGCAAGGCAGTCATCGTTCCTCTGTTATGCGCTGCGACTTTTGTTGTGGAATTATGAGCGCCCTGGAGCACCGTTTCCTTACCCAGACGCTCGATATTGTAGCGATTCTGCTCTTCCAGCAGTTGGGCGAAGAAGCCGCCCAGTTCTTTCAGCTCCCTGTATGTCCCCTGTTCCACGATCTGGCCGTCTCTGACCACCACTATTTCATCAACGTGTCCGAGTGTGCTCAGGCGGTGAGAAATCATAATCACTGTGCGCCCGACGATCAACTGATCCAGGGCGCGCATAACTTCGCCCTCCGCTTCAACGTCCATACTGGCGGTTGGCTCGTCCAGGATGAGAATAGGGGCGTCGCGCAAAATAGCACGGGCAATAGCGATGCGCTGACGCTGCCCGAGTGAGAGATTTTTGCCTTGCTCGTAGACCTCCGCGTCATATCCGCCCTTAGCCATAATCGTGTCGTGAATCTGTGCTTTTTTCGCCGCCTCGACAATGTCTTCCAGCCTCGCGCCGGGTCGTCCAATCTCGATATTTTCGAGGAAGGTTCCCTCGAAGAGTACCGACTCCTGGAGCACGATACTGACGTTCTGGCGCAGCGTTAACAGTGGATACTCGCGATTATCAATGCCGTCAATTTTCACGGCGCCGCTCTGTGCCTCGTAAAAGCGCGGAATGAGCTTGACCAGAGTTGTCTTGCCACCGCCGGAGAGGCCGACAAGCGCGATTTTCTTGCCTGAGGGAATGTGCAGGTTGATCCCTTTGAGCACGGGCCTGTCCTTTCTATAGCCAAAGACGACGTTCTCGTAGGTAATCTCGCCGCGCAGGTTGTCCGGGCCTTTGTAGGGCGTACTGGTGTGGACCACTTCCCGTTCCTGGTCGAGCACTTCCTGAATGCGCTCGGCTCCCGACCCCGCATTGCTCGCCAGATTGGTCAATTTCGATAAATCGCGCATGGGCTGGTAAAGCATCTTGAGGTAGGTGAGGAAGAGCACCAGCGTCCCGATGTCGACGCTGGCGGCAGGGATGGTGAAAAAACCGGCATTGAAGGGATTTCCAGCGGCGACGTAGCCGCCAGCGCCAATGGTGATCGCCGTGCCAAAGACGACCAGAACGGCCACGAGCGGCGTAAATTGCGCCTGTAAGCGCCCGGCCCGCAGGCCCGCCGCCCTCTGCTTGAGGACATAACGCCTGAAGCGGCGATCCTCCCGCTTTTCCAACGTGAAGGCGCGGATGACGGGAAGCGCATTCACATCCTCGGTAGCGACCATTGCCACTTCGCCCGCCGCCTTTGCCTGTATCCTGGTGGCCGCTTTGATCGCCCTCGTATAAACGATCACGATCAGGAAAAGCAGCGGGCCGATGCAGAGCGAGAGGAGGGTGTACTGGGGGCTGATGAATGCCATGATGATCGCCACGCCTACCAGGGTCAGACTGCCTGCCAGCAGGTCTACCAGGCCATCGGTGACGAGCTTCTCGATATCTGAGATGTTGCCCGAAACGCGCTGCACGAGATCTCCGGTTTTCTGCTTATCGTGCCAGTCCAGCGCGATACGCTGGAGATGCTCGAATAACCTGCTGCGCAGGCGCGCTGCTAGCTGTTGCGCGATATAGGTGGCCAGGTTGAGTTCGATAAAGGTCAGGAAGGCGCTCAAAAGGCCAAAGACCAGTAACATCAAGAGCGAAAAAATGATCACACCGATCACGCTGTGGTGGTAATACACCGGGTGAGCTACCGCGTTCGGATTGCCGGTAGCCGGACAGGGCGAGATGGGCGGTATGACGATCTGCCCGGGTTGGCTTGGCTTCAGCGATGGATCGAAGATGGGTTGATCAAAGAGGCTCAGAAAGCCATCGAGAAACGGAAAGGTGCAGGCCGGGTCCGAGCCAGGGTTATTGACTTTACTGGGAATGAATTTTAATGGCATGGCTGCAAGAAGATCAGAACCAACCTGGATGATGGTAACCAGAATAGCGATCATAACGAGCAGGCGCAGGCCCTTCATATGGCGATAGAGAAATTTAAATAACATTTTTTACCTTCCCGCGCGGAGTTTATTGTCTTTGTACTCGACCTTTTCAGGGTTGATTCGTATACTTCCCTCAGGAGGAAACGGCAGGGAGCGCGTCCTTTTCCGACCTCTCGCCTGGGATGAAATTGCGATTGAAATTAGCCGCTTTGTACGCGCAATCTGTTCCTTTTCCCCTGTGCATGCGGTCGGGGTGAGGGAGGAACGAAGCGGGATGCTCGTTCTAACTTTGCCCTCCGCGCCGTGCGCAGGATATACTCCGCCACTTTTGCCACCGCACCCGGTACCAGGCCGAAACTGGGGAAATCATTAATATCGAGCAATGCCAATCCTTGAGGCGTCTCAACAATATCCAGCCCATAAATGTCGAGTTTGAAGAGCTTTCCCACGTCCAGCGCCAGCTGGCGCATCTGTGGCGAAAGTGGGATGGGGCCTTCAGCTATCGCGCTGTGAAAGGGAGATGTTTTGGCGACGGCATTGACTTCTCTGCCGGTCACATAGAGTTTGATGTCATAGCCGGTGTTTTCAACGTAATGCTGTGCGAGAAAAAAACGCGCTTTCGTTTGCGTCAGCTCTATTTCCAACGCAGCTAATTCCTCTGGCTGGAAGATACGGTAGACGTCCCGGCAGGAACTTCCGTTGTTGGGCTTGATAACCAGTGGATATTCGTTGATTGAAATTTGTTTAAGAAGTTGTGGATGGGCCACGAAATACGTTGGTGGGACAGGCAGGCCATGCGCCTTTGCATATGCTGCTGCTACCGCCTTGTTGCGTACCAGGTGAATCGAGCGTGAGTTATTAATGGTCGGGATTCCCATGGCTTCCGCCGCGTCGAGAATGCTCAGCCCCGGGCCATCTGAGACCGTCTTGAGAACGTAGGCATCGTAATCGTGCGTCGCAAGATCAAACAGGCTGGTAATCGCCGCGTGTGGTTCGAGCAGGTCGACGTGATGTTCCCATTGCAGGAGTTGATGCGCCACAGCCAGTGGCATAGACTCATTTCGATATTGTTCTTCAACAATAAAGCAAAAACGCATAATGTTCCCCCCCAAAAAGCATTAGAAATGTGGAGTATTCCCCTCTTATAGAGTATCTCATCCCCCAGGATAGGTGGTTGTGGCATAGTATAACATAACCTCATGAAAAAAGGGGATAATCTGGTCAGTATTTTTATGTACCGGGCACAGGAAAGGCTCTATCCGTCTCTATCAGGGGAGGGATGAATCAGGCGAGCCAGCCAGTTCTTGCGTGTGACGGCATCTCTGGGAGTCGGCTCTGTGCCGCCGATATGACCATTGGTGCGGTGGTTAGTCGGAACCGGGGTGTCTTTGCGCAGCGGAGCTGTAACCTGGTTTTCCTCGTCGTCCTCGCCATCACTATCATTGCGATCGTTATTGTAGACTTCAAGCTTTCCCGTCATCCAGCCCTCCTTCTCTTCATTGCGGATTGGTTCATAAGGATTGGGCAGGTCGGCGGGCGCCAGATTGCCGGAAATGATCGGCTCCTGCTGGCGCAGAATCTGGTCGCGGCGCATGGGCTGTGTCTCCTGTTGCTCCAGCGCCAGCCGATTCTCGACTTCGGCAAGCAGCCCGGCAATATTCGGGCGCAGGGCGAGGTTAGCCACTGGAATACGCGACCACTGCGCCATAGCCGCTGGATAGTAGCCAGCGCGGTAGCAGTAGAGGCCAAGCAGGGCACGCGCGTCATAGATGCTTATACGCTGCCAGAGAACCGCTTCTTCGGCGGGCGTCTCAATCACATCTTCGCTGGCCTCGGCGATCACTTCCACGAGGTGAAAGAGGTTGATGCCCATGATACTGTATGGATAACCATAGAAGAGAGCAAGCCGCCGTCTCCTTGTGCGATTGGCGGGGTACTTGCCGATAAAGTAGCGCCGCGTCCAGGAGCCGCTTGACCAGACAATCCAGGCCACGATCAGCACGGCGATACGTGCCAGGTAGCGCTGCCAGGTGAAGGGGGCAATACCGATCAAAACGCCGAGAATGGCGAAACAGGCGCCCAGCGCCCACGCGCCGTAGACCAGGCGGCGGCGATCCCAGCCGAGCAGGTCGAAGTGGTGATGCAGTGGCGTTGCCAGGAAGGGACGCGGAAACTCCGTGTGCGGAACGTGGACGTCACTCATGCTGGCGTAGCGCAACAGTTGCAGCCTTTTGCGGAAGAATGGGGTCAGGATACGCGCGGAGATCAGCGCGGAGAGTCCTTCAAGCACAAACGCGCACCCGACCATGAGCAGGAGTATCTCCTGGCGCGCAAAAATGGCGATCATTGCCAGCAAGCCGCCCAGCGCAAGCGCGCCGCTATCTCCCATGTAGATCCTTGCCCGGCGCCTGGCGGTACTCTTGCGGGCGGCCCACGAGGAGGGCCAGTTCCAGGGCAAAAAGCCCAGCACGCTACCTGCGCATAGCAGCGAGAGCAGTTCTACAACCAGTCCTTCCGAATGCGGGCCCTGGATAATACCGGTAACAATGATGCCAAAGGCCAGCGCCGCACTGAAGACTAATCCTCCGGCCAGCCCGTCCAGTCCATCGCTAAAATCGACCGATAGTGAGGTTACAGTGCCGATGATGCCGGTCATCAGCATTAAAAATAGGAGCCAGGCATAATCGATATGGTTGATGATGATCAGATTGACCAGAGAGCCGATGATGGGAAGCTGGGAATAAGGGCTGTATGGCTGCTTGCCGGTGGGGAGGAGCCAGAAGTAGAGAAATGCCGCGCTCATCGAGACCACCATAACACTGATAAATTTATCGCGCTCGCGTATTCCCTCTTTGCTATATACTTTGTGCCAGTCGTCCACAAATCCGATAATCATATAGCCAGCAGTTGCTGCCAGCCCGATGAGCAGAAGTTTCCATTGGTCTGTATTGAAGTTCAGCAGGTAGCCTGCTGCCACTCCTGTAACAATCAGAGCAAGCGTGAATGCCGGGCCGCCCACCAGGGGTAATTCAATAATCTTAATCTCTCGCCCGCCTTCTGCAAGGTCGGAGCGATGGGGTCCTCGCTTGAACTCTCCACTGCGAAAGCGGGGAAACAACTTCATCGCGATACCGCAAAGCAGCACGCTCGCTGTTGTACAGCCAGCGAAGATCATTAATAACCATAATGGAATCATATATTCTCCCACAAAAGGCGCTCCGGCACAGGACTCCCTTACGCATACATATCTACAAACGTCATACAACCGCTCTCAGTAACGGCTGAATCAAAGATAGTCAGAGCGGGCTAACAGATTGCCCGGCCTGGTCGCAGAAAACGTCTCAATTGCTCTCGGGCTACACGTCGATCATCCCAGGGTAATTTTTCTCGTCCAATAAAAATGCTTTGCTCGTGTCCCTTTCCTGCCAGCAGGATGGTGTCACCCGCCTTCGCCCTGACGAAAGCCTGCGCAATCGCCTCAGTGCGATCCGTGATACACAGGAAGTCGCGGCCACGATGCTTCCCCTGCGCTTCTGCTCCCTGCGCGATTTCGTCCAGTATCTTTGCGCGGTCTTCCTCGCGCGGATCCTCATCTGTAATAACGAAAAAATCTGCCATTTGTGCCGCGATACGTCCCATGATCGGGCGTTTCTGCACATCACGCTCACCTGCGGAACCAAAGACAACCATCAACTTTCCGTTTGTCAGGGGGCGCAGGATGGCAAGCACTTTTTCCAGGCTATCGGGAGTGTGGGCGTAATCGACGATGACTGTGAAATCCTGTCCCTCGTCGATGCGCTCCATGCGCCCCGTCACGCCCGTTACGCTTTCCAGCCCACGGGCGATGTCACCTGCCGCGATGCCCTGGCTGTAAGCGGTGGCGATGGCTGCCAGGCAGTTGCTCACGTTGAAACGCCCGACCAGCCTGGTCTCAATCTCTATCTCCATATCAGGCAGCAGCGCCCGGAAGCGCGTGCTGTCAGCTCGCAATTGCAGATCAACGGCGCGCACGGCGGCTGGCGTGTCAATGCCATAATCCAGGATGGGAACGCGGCAGTAGGGTTTCAGTATGTCGTAGCTGATATCGTCGCGGTTGAGTATAGCAACGGGGCGAGCGCCCAGCCCCTTATCGCGCTCCGGGTCAAGCATCTCAAAGAGACGTGCTTTGGCGCGCCGGTAGGCCTCAATCGTCCTGTGAAAGTCCAGGTGCTCGTGCGTAATATTGGTGACGACGCCGACATCGAACTCGCAGCCGTGGACGCGGCGCAGTTCCAGTCCGTGCGAGGTTGACTCAATAATGGCGTGCGTGACCCCGGCATCGAGCACGCGACGCAGGAATTGCTGCACTTCCAGAGCCTCCAGCGTGCTTTGACGCGTGGTGTTCTCCCATTCCTCGCCGCGTATTTTGAAATTGGCCGTTGTCATCAAGCCTGTTGGCTTGCCTGCGGTGTCAAAAATAGTGCTGATCAGGTTGCTGGTTGTCGTTTTTCCATCCGTGCCGGTGATGCCGATAGTACAGAGCTGCCGCGCCGGATAGCCATAGAAGGTACAGGCAAGATTTGCCAGCGCGATACGCACGTCGCGCACTTCGATGTATGGTAGCGGTAAAGCGGAGGCTGGCGTATCCAGTGCCTCGCCGAGCGCGACGACCGCTCCTCGCGCCGCTGCCTCGCCCAGGTAGCGCCGCCCATCGGTATGTGTCCCCGGCACCGCGATGAAGAGTCCGCCCGGCATAACCTGCCGCGAATCGTAGGCCAGGGCGCTGATCTCCGTATCGCTGAAGAACGTGTCAACATCTTTCAGGCCATCCTTCGTCAGCAGGGCCAGCGGCGGTTGTTCTAGTGCCGTCAGTAATGTTTGTAATTGCATAACGATATCTTCAGTGGGCAAGCAATGCCTGCCCGTGACTTTCTAGTACATTACTATTTTGAACTTTTCGGGCCTGTCAGGTTTGCTTCCCCACAAGGAAAGTGGCCGAAGTCAGACCTTTCACCGGCCCGCTTGAAGGTATTGAAGAACTAGTAATAAATCGTCCGAGTACGATGATATGGTTTCATATCTGACACGATTTGACCAAGCAACCAGAGTCGCTGATCAATTTCGGCTGGCGTCATAGGGTGCCTCTGCCGTGCCAATTCGCGTCTCAGCAGCTCGCTCGCCCAGATTGTGGCCGCGCGTAGTTCGATCTCCTCCTCACTGCCGGTGGGAATCAGTTCCTCGTTATCGATGCGCTCAGCCAGAGCTGGACTATATTCTAACACACCATAGTGGCGCAAGACTTGCGGAAGTTTATAATCGGCAAAGGCCGTTAGCCGCTCGATATCGAAAAATGCCCCCCAGTTTTTGCCGCCAAAGGTACCATAGAGGTCCGCGACACAAATTTGCGCTCGTTTGTAGAAACGCACCTCTTGCCCACGATAGGTTGTCACGTCATTAAAGGAGGCAAAATTCTCTGCCAGCAGTGCGACAAGGCGAGGCGCGCTTCCCCCTGCCTGCTCGATGAAGCGAGCAAATTGCCCTTCATATCGTTCTAGCAGGACACGACCAACCTCTCGCGCATTCTCAAGCCGCTGCGCGAAGAGAGGAATGGCTGGAGAGCCATCTTTCCCGCGAAAAATATGGGCCAGGTCTTCGCTGCTCATGCTGCTGAGGTACGTCGCGTCCCACAATGGAATGCCCTCTTCTACCGCCCTCTTAAGCGAGGCCGCCTCTGCCCAGTAGCCATTAAGCGTTTCCCCCTTATACTCAATCTGCCAGCGCGGCTGGCCTTTCTCGGCCCAGAAGCAGAAATTCAAAGCATCGAGCAGCAGCACCCAGTTGACAGTACGTTCCGTGTTGTCGTTGAAGTGGTACTGCTCGTTCCACAGGGCCGCGTCGAAGTCCCTGGTGTTTTCCCTGCTCTGTGCCCAGGAGCGGGCAAGCTGCTCTAGCCGCTCCTGATTAATCCAGACGTTTTCCCCCTGCTCAACCACAGGTAGCGTACTGTGCAACACCCCCAGTGCATCAGCAGCCGCGTCAAGCGCATAAATATCGTCATCCTCAAAATCTTCCAGCAAATTGTCCATAAAAGTTCTCTCTTTATCCCTTCTCCTGATCTTGCCTTGATTCTACTAGGCAGCATCCCCTCCCGTCAATCTATACGAGCCTCACTGACAAAGGAAGCTGGCCCTTGTTTTCATTGACGAAACGCTCAGAATAATGTTATGCTTATTTCCAACACAGCAATGATATGAAGGCTGGAAAAAGTTCAAAAATTTCTGGCCTTTACATCTCTATTTCAGGAGGTGTTCCATGAGTTCAACTCCGCGCTCGACCAAAGACGAGCTTATCGCGCAGGATATCAAACGTCTGCATGCTATGGGCTATGCCCAGGAACTTTTCCGCGCCATGGGCGGCTTCTCCAACTTCGCGATCTCCTTTACGATCATCTCCATCCTCAGCGGCTGCGTCACGCTCTTCTACCTGACCACGATTAACGGAGGGTTCACTGCCGCTTCCCTCGGCTGGCCGATCGTTACGGTCTTCGTGGTCATTGTGGCGTTGGGCATGGCCGAGCTGGCTTCCGCCTATCCCACTGCCGGTGGCCTCTACTACTGGGCATCTAAGCTCGGCGGCCCCGGCTGGGGCTGGTACACCGGCTGGTTCAACCTCATCGGTCAGGTTGCCATTACCGCCGGTATCGACTATGGCGCTGCCGTCACGGTTGATACCCTGCTGCACGCCTGGATTCCGGCCGTGCCAGCAGTACCGGGCTTTACCGATCCGGCGACACAGTGGACTACCTTGCTGATCTATGCCGTTATTCTCGCCCTGCATGCTCTGCTCAACATCTTCGGCGTGCGCATTGTGGCCTTCCTCAACGATGTCAGCGTCTGGTGGCATATCGCCGGTGTGCTGCTGATTGTGATAGGAGTTGTGGGTGCGACCCTCATTGGTCTGCAGTTCAATCCTGCCGCCGGAGGTGTCTGCTGTGGTGCGCAGGTCGCGGCTTCTCACGTTCACGGCTTGAATTCTGTGGGTACGCTGTTTAGCCTAAATCAAGCCTTCAACGCGACAGGCTTCCCCATCTGGTATGCCTTCCTCTTGAGTCTGCTGCTGGCGCAGTATACCTATACCGGCTACGACGCCTCCGCCCACATGACCGAAGAGACGGTGGGTGCTGACACGCGAGCGCCGTGGGGCGTCGTGATGTCGGTTGTGGTCTCCGCCGTTGCCGGCTACATCCTCCTGATGGGCCTCTCAGCCGCGACGCCTGACCTGGCTGCCGCCGGTGGCTTTGTCAATCCTGTGCTGTATATTCTGGAGAGCCGCCTGAGCTATGTGCTGGGAACGCTGCTCTTTGCCGTGATTGCCTTTGCCCAGTTCTTCTGCGGCATGTCCTCCGTCACGTCGAATTCGCGCATGATTTATGCCTTCTCCCGTGACGGCGCGGTGCCCTTCCACAACCTCTGGCATAGTCTGGACAGGGGACGCACCCCACGCAACGCTATCCTGCTCTCTGTCGTGTGCGCCTTTATCCTGGCTATTCCTACGGTTGCCAACTATACCGCCTACGCGGCAGTCACCTCCATCGCGACAATCGGCCTCTACATCGCGTATGCGCTGCCCATATTGCTGCGCCGCTTCGCCAGAGACTTTACCCCCGGCCCGTGGCGACTGGGTGCATGGAGCGCGCCGATTGGCTGGATTGCTGTGATCTGGGTGTTTCTGATCTCCATCCTCTTCATGCTGCCCACTGCCCGCCCCATTACGGCCCTGAACTTCAACTACACCCCTGTCGTGGTGCTCGGCACGTTCATCATCATCACCATCTGGTGGCGAGCCAGCGCCCGCAACTGGTTCAAAGGCCCCGTTATTCAAGGCTCCGAAGCCGAACTCACCGCCATTGAACACGAACTCGGTGAAACCGTCTCCGTCGATGTCGAGGGTGCCGCTGGCGGCGAATAAATGAGGAACGAATAGGGGTGGGGAATGAGATGAAGGTTCCGGTATGTCCACCGAAACCTTCATCTCATT
>Ga0209061_1000423_pt1 | contig 110327 bp, 97 predicted proteins | sample Coa_R1_10_FD_187157 | JGI IMG/M metagenome (GOLD analysis project Ga0209061, IMG submission 187157) | Surface soil microbial communities from Centralia Pennsylvania, which are recovering from an underground coalmine fire - Coalmine... | ecosystem: Environmental > Terrestrial > Soil >... | reverse complement strand
AACCTCAACCAAGCCATAGCCGAGCGCGAGGGGCAGGTCGCCAACCTCAACCAAGCACTGGCCGAGCGCGAGGGGCAGGTCGTCAACCTCAACCAAGCCATAGCCGAGCGCGAGGGGCAGATCGCCAACCTTAACCAGGCGCTGGCCGAGCGCGAGAGGCAGATCGCCAACCTTAACCAGGCGCTGGCCGAGCGCGAGGGGCAGATCGCCAACCTTAACCAGGCGCTGGCCGAGCGCGAGGGGCAGATCGCCAACCTCAACCAAGCACTGGCCGAGCGCGAGGGGCAGATCGCCAACCTCAACCAGGCGCTGGCCGAGCGTGAGGGACAGATCGCCAACCTCAACCAGGCGCTGGCCGAGCGTGAGGGACAGATCGCCAACCTCAACCAGGCGCTGGCCGAGCGCGAGGGGCAGATCAAAGGAATCCTCGCATCACGTTCTTGGCGGCTTACGAAGCCCTTGCGTTTCCTTGCCAGGATAACACGGGGAGAATGGCCAACCGTCAGCGCGGTTTCGGAGGATCTACGCAAGCCCCGATAACGATGCAAACGCGTGTGTTCCGGTTTCGCATCATCCGATCTGAGCAGGTTGCTTGCGTCTTTCATGGCCGCCATCAGGCTCTCGGGGGCTTTCAGTCCTCGTTTGAGAATATCGAACCCTGAATCGCCATGTTCGGCAGCCGCTTACGCCCCGTCCACAGGTTGACCAGGGCAAACAGCATCATGAGCTGTAGGTGGTCTTGCGCAACCCGCGGTAGCGCGCCTTGCGGTAGCCAAAGACGCATTCGGCATTTGAGAGCCTGAAAGGTATACTCTCCTTAGCTCGGCTCGGATGCGCGCCTTGGCCCTCCGAACCAACGCCTCCGTCTGCTTCTCCTACAGAAACGACGGTTTGCACGTGGGCTTGACCTTCAACGCATAGCCGGTAGCAGCAAGACTCAGCGGCTTCATACGGCAAGCCTCTCACATCCCAGTGCGGCCAGGTAGATTGTGCAGCCCTTCTCTCGGCGCCAGGAGGATGTTGTCGATCAAACGGGTTCTGCCGAGCCATGCTGCTGCCAAAAGCCGCGCTTCGCGGTCGAGCTGCGCAAGCGGCGCCAGGCTTTCCGCATCGCAAAGCGCGAGATAATCGACGCGATCAAACCCCCCGGCCCGAAGCTCTTCGATGCCGGCGGCAATTTCCGCGGCCGCGGCATGGCCCGCCTGCAGGCGCCCTGCGACCTTCTGCAGCACGGCATAAAGCCGCGGGGCAATCTGCCGCTCGTGCGCGGAGAGATAGAGATTGCGCGAAGAGAGCGCCAAGCCGTCGGGCTCGCGCACGGTCGGCACGGCGATGATCTCTGTCGGGATATCCAGATCCCGCACCAGACGCTTGACCACCTGCAGCTGCTGATAATCCTTCTCGCCGAAGAAGGCGAAATCGGGCAGCGCTTGCAAGAGCAGTTTGGTCACGACCGTGGCCACCCCGTCGAAATGCCCGGGGCGAAAATCGCTTTCCAAGCCCACGGCCGGGCCGGCGAGATGGACGGTTGTGGCGAAACCTTCCGGATACATCTCCGCGACGCTCGGCAGAAAGGCGAGCTCGGCCCCTGCCGCTTCCGCTTTGGCGAGATCTCCCGCTTCGTCGCGGGGGTAGGTCTGATAATCCTCCCTCGGGCCGAATTGTTTCGGGTTGACGAAAATCGAAACCACCACATGCGCGGCCTTTGCGCGGGCGGCGCGGATAAGCGCCAGATGGCCTTCGTGCAGCGCGCCCATGGTCGGCACCAAGGCAATTCCGGCCCCGTTTTGGCGCCGGCGCGCGAGGTTTTCGCGCAGTTCCGCAACGGTGCGAACCGGCTTGAGCGAGGGGGGCGTGGATTTCGTCATTCTATTCTCCAGCTACGATGAATCGAAACGTTAGGGGTATTCCGCCGCGTGTGTTATGCTAGGTTTGCCCGAGCCATGACGATTCTGGATACCCTGAAACTCGCCCGCCGACTGCGTAATGCGGGCTTTAGCGAAGAACAAGCCACCGGCGCCGCCGAGGCGTTGGCCGAGCTTGTGTTTCCGGACGTCGCCACCAAAGCCGATCTCAAGGAGCTGGAAACAGCCCTGCGCGGCGAAATCGGCAAATTGGAAACCGAACTTCGCGGCGAAATTGCCGAGATACGCGGCGAAATTTCCGGCTTGCGCGGGGAAATTGCCGCCGTCCGGGGCGAGCTCCACGCCGAAATCGGCGCCATGAGCACCCGCATCGCGCAATGGATCGTCGGGGCGATGTTGGTCAATGTCTTCAGCATGGTTGCCGCCGTCACCGCGGTCTGGCAGCTTGCCGGCCGCCATCCGTAAACTTCGGCCGGCCCCGCCGCTTGCGGGCAGAGAAGAAGAACCTCCATCATGACCGTGCATTTCATCGGCGCCGGACCGGGGGCGGCGGATCTCATTACCCTGCGGGGGCGCGATCTTCTCGCGCGTTGTCCCGTCTGCCTCTATGCCGGCGCGCTCATCCCCCCTGCCCTGCTCGCCTATTGCCCGCCCGGCGCGCGGCTGGTCGATACCGCCCCGCTCACGCTGGACGCCATCGAGGCGGAATACCTGGCCGCCCATGCGCAGGGGCTCGACGTAGCGCGGCTGCATTCCGGCGATCTTTCGTTCTACAGCGCAATCGCTGAACAAATCGCAAGGCTCAAACGCCACGGCATTCCCTATACGCTCACCCCCGGCGTGCCGGCCTTTGCCGCCGCCGCGGCCGCGCTCGGGCAGGAGCTCACGCTGCCGGAAGCGGCGCAAAGCGTGGTGCTGACCCGCATTGAGGGGCGCGCGACGAAAATGCCGCCGGGCGAACGGCTGGCCGCCTTTGCCGCCACGCGGGCAACGCTTGCCGTGCATCTCGCCGTCTCCGCCATCGCGCGCGTGGTGGCCGAGCTCCTCCCGGTTTTGGGCGAGTCCTGCCCGGCGGCCGTGGTGGCCTGGGCAAGCTGGCCCGAGCAGAAAATCCTCCGCGGCACGCTCGGCGATATCGCCGCGAAAGTGGCGGCAGCGGGCATCGAACGCAATGCGTTGATCCTGGTCGGCGCGGCCCTTGCGGCAAGCGATGAAGACATCACCGAAAGCGCGCTCTACAGCCCGCACTATCATCGGCGCTTTCGCAATCAACAGGCCGAATGAGCGGCGCAAAGGGCGGAGAAAGTCTTGATTTTATTCTGTTCTCCGGTTGCACCGGCCGAGCAAGGCCCCGTCGTGGGAGAACAGCAAAACTTCGAGATCGATCTTTGTGCCCCTCAGGACCTCCGCGGCCGTGCGCCAGGCGGCGGCCGCCACGGCTTCAGCCAGAGCCGGCCCCTTATCCGCAGCCAAAGCGAAGGCCTCGGCAACCGAGGCGGCTTTAGCGATGCGCGCGCAGATCTCCGCATGCACCCCGCCGGCCGCGGCAAGCCGGGCCAGTTCTGCCAGATCGGCTGTTCCGCGCGCGGAATGCAAATCGAGATGCCCCTGCGCAAGCTTGGTCATTTTCGCCACCCCTCCGGCGAGCGAGAGCCGGGGGATAGGATGGCGGCGGAGATATTTCAACATTCCGCCGACGAAATTGCCCATATCGATCAGCGCCGCCTCGGGCAGGCCGTAAAGCCGCTGCACGGCCGCTTCCGAGCTTCGCCCCGTGGCGGCGGCGATATGCGCAAGCCCCGCGGCGCGGGCGACATCGATCCCCTGCCGAATGCCGGCAATCCATGCCGAGCAGGAATAGGGCACCACCACTCCCGTGGTGCCGAGCACGGACAGCCCGCCCACAATCCCAAGGCGCGGGTTTAAGGTGCGTTCGGCCAAGCGGGCGCCGCCGGGGATGCCGATTTCTACCTCCACATCGCCGCCGGCGCCGAAGGCTGCGGCCATTTCGGCAATTGCGGCGGCGATCATCCGCCGCGGCGCCGGGTTGATGGCGGGCTCGCCCGGCGGAACGGGAAGGCCGGGGCGGGTGACGATCCCCACCCCTTCGCCGGCGCGGAACACCACCCCCTGCCCCGGCGCGGCAAGGCGGACGCGGGCGCGGACCAAGGCGCCGTGGGTGATGTCGGGGTCATCGCCGGCGTCTTTGATCACGCCGGCTTGGGCGAAGTCCTCCCCGAGCGCGGTCTCGGCCAGCGCAAAGCAAGGCCGCAAACCGCCCGGGAGGGTGATTTCCACCGGGTTCGGGAACTGCCGGCTGAGCAATGCGGCATAGGCCGCCTTGGCGGCGGCGGCGGCGCAGGCGCCGGTGGTCCAACCCCGGCGAAGCGGGCGTTTCTCCTTCACGCCCGCGCATATAGGCCGATTTTCCCCCGAACCAAAGCCGCCGCGCCTGCTGTCTGCGCGCCTTACGGCGAGCGTGAGAGCCCTCTCCCACCCGCTTGCGCCGTTTGCTTTTACCCCTCGCGGGAACGCAGGGATTATGCCGTGAGCTTCAGATAAAGCGCCGGCAGCCGCTCCGGCAGGCGTTGGATGCGGTCGATCTGAAGCACGTTGCGTCGCCCGAAAATGCGTTCGAGATAGCTGTCCCCGCCGGCATCAAGGCCGACGCAGAACGTATCGATGCCGGCATGGGCGAGCGATAACACCGCCTTGCGCGCATCCTCCACAAGATAGCGCCGATCGGCGATATCCACATCCGACGGCTCCCCGTCGGTAATGACCAGCAGCAGACGGCGATGGGTGCGACAGGCGGCCAACTCGTGCCCGGCATGACGGATCGCAGCCCCGATCCGGGTCGAGAACCCGGCTGCAAGCCCCGCCAAGCGGCGTTGCGCGAGCGGGCCGAAAGGCGTCGCGAAGTCTTTGATCCGATAATAACGCACCTCCTCGCGCCCATTGGAGCAAAAGGCGCGGATGGCGAACGGGTCGCCAAGCTCGGCCATGGCATGGGCGAGCAGCACGGTCGCTTCCCGCTCCAACTCCAGCACGCTCGCCGCGGCGCCGCGCAGGCGGTCGGCAGTGGATTGCGAGACGTCGAGCAGCAAGAGGGTGGAAAGATCGCGGCCCCGGCGGGTGACGGTCATGTAAACGCGCGGGTCTGGGGTCTCGCCCTGCCGGCGTTCCACTGCGGCGGCGATGCAGGCATCAAGATCCAGCCGCTCACCCTCCTTTTGCCTGCGGAGACGCTCCGGCCGGCTGACCTTCGCGGCCCGGATGAGCGCCGAGAGCTTGTCAACAAGGCCGCGATGGCGCGCATGGATCGCCTCCACCAGGCCCAGGCCGCCGAGCGCCGGCTCGAATTCCAACACAGTCGTCCAGTCCGGACGCTCGCGGCCGATCAGATAGTCCCATTCCGGGTAGCGGGCGACCTCGGTGCCGATCTCCTCCTCTTCCGCCGTGATTGGACGGGCACGGCCGGCCTCCGCCTCGCTCGCCCCGTCTGCTTGTTCCGCCCGTCCTTCCTCGCGCTCCTCGGTCTCGATGCGCACCGCTTCTTGCAGCATCTCCGCGCTTTCGGGGTTGCCGGCGGCGTCGCCGAAATCCCAAAGGCCGCGATTGTCGTCGCGATAAAGCGGCTCGGTGACATAGGTGCGCGGATTGAACGGCACACGCATCTGGCCGAGATCGTTGCCGAGAATGCTGCCGATCGCGCGGATGCTGGCGGCGTCGTGCCGCTCCACCGGCCGCTCGGCAAAGAGCCGCCGCGCCTTCTCGATCCAGGCATGAGAGTCTTTGTAATCATCGTCGATCAACGCACGGGCAAGCCGCGCGATCAGGCCGGCCGCGGTCGAGGCGCCGAGGGGCGAGACCACGTGGAAGGGCAGCCAGAGCTTGCGCAGGCCGGGGAATTCGGCCATAGCGAGGCGCTCCACGCGCGCATCCTCCAGCGCTGAGATGATTGCAACCTGGAGGGGTTTGAGCTGGCCGAGCGGAAAGCGCCCTTGCGTGAAGCGCAAATGCGCCGCGATATGCGCCAGCGCGGCGCGATAGAGCGCAACCGCCTGGGCGCCGCCGAAGCCGCGATAAGTCTCGGGGACAAAAATCAGGCTGCCGTCGAAGCTGGTCCGCCGCGGCACGTCGATGGCCGAGCCCGCGCGGGGGCGCAGCCGCGGCCGGATGTTCCAAAGCGCCGTGAGATAGGCCGCCATGCGCCGCTCGACGATGTTGAAATGAAGGTCATCGACCCCGCGCCCGAGCCAGCTCCGCGCCGCGGGGTCGATCAAGGCGAAGAACAGCTGCCGCCGGCGCGCATCGCCGCCGGCGGCGCGAATGCCGCTGACCGCCCAACTCTCCAGCCCCCTGACCCCGAGATGGCCGAGCACGGTCTCGGTATGATCGAGCAGCGGCCCGATCACGTCCGGCGCCAGCCCGGCGAGGCGCTCGATCACGTTGAGCCAGTCGGTGAACGCACTCGCTTCGCCGAGCACGCGCGCCGCTTTCCCGGCCGCGCCCAAGAGTGCCTCTGCCCCGGCAGGACCGGTAAGCCCGCCGATCCGGATCGCCGCCCGCCCCAGCGCCACCGCCGCTTCCGGCCCGAGTTGCGCGGCGCAGCTCGGTGCTTGCCGCAGATAGGCGATCAGACAGGCCGAGCCGAGGCCGGCGCGGGTGAGTTCGCGGCAGGCATCAAGCCATTGCTCTCGGCTTGCCCCTGGAAAACCGCGTTCGGCTTGGCGCCAGAGCAGATCGAGCGAGGCGCCGAGTTGCGGCTGCCCGGCGAGCAGGTCGGCAAGCGCGCGGCGGAGCGGAGCGGTTTGCGACGCCGTCATCCGCCCACAGACGCCGCGATCGTTGCCATCAGCGCGTCGCGGATGTCGGGATCGTCGGTGATCGGCAGGACCAGCGCGACACGGCAGGCCTCCTCCAGCCCCACGCCGCGCGCCATCAGCCTGCCGGCATAGATCAGCGTGCGCGTCGAGGCCCCCTCGTCCAGCCCGTGCCCGCGCAGCCGGCGGGAGCGTTCGGCGATGGCGACCAGACGCTCGGCCTCGGCGCGGGGAATGCCGGCCTCGTGCGCGACGATCTCAGCCTCTACCGCTGCCGGCGGGTAGCCGAATTCGATCGCACCGAAGCGTTGTTTGGTGGACTCTTTGAGATCCTTGAGCACGCTCTGATAGCCTGGGTTGTAGGAAATTACGAGCTGGAAGTCGGGGTGCGCGGTGATGATCTCGCCGCGCTTTTCCAGCGGCAGCACGCGGCGGTCGTCGGTCAGCGGATGGATGACGACGGTCGTGTCCTGCCGTGCCTCGACGATTTCATCGAGATAGCAGATCGCGCCGCCCCGCACCGCCAGCGTCAGCGGCCCGTCGTGCCAAACCGTGCCTTCCGCATCCAAGAGGAAACGCCCGACCAGATCGGATGCGGTCATGTCCTCGTGGCAGGCGACGGTGATCAGCGGGCGCCCAAGGCGCCAGGCCATGTGTTCAATAAAGCGCGTCTTGCCGCAGCCGGTCGGGCCTTTCAGCATCATCGGCATGCGCGCCGCATAAGCCGCCTCAAAGAGGGCGATTTCATCACCCACGGGGCGGTAATAGGGTTCGGTCGTAATCCTGTATCCGGCAAGATCCATGCGCACCGCCGTGATGAAGGAAGTTCCGCCGCCGCCCGACCCATCCGGGCCGGAAGCGGCGGCATTTCTTAGCCGTGAAGCGAAATCCGCGCGGCGGCGATCAGCGATGCGCGGCCGTCTTCTGGTTTGGAATTCCCTCGATTGGGCACTCCTCGGTGCCAACCGTCGGACGGGTGATCGCTTCAACCATCGTGCGGGTCGCTTCCGGATCGGTCACCCACTTCTTATAAAAGTCGTAGGGACACACCGCCTCGCCGCGCGCATCCTCACGCGAATTGATCTTCCCCGTATATCCCCGGTGCAGCAGCTTGAAGAGATGGTTCTCCGACTGCATGTTGCGCCGCGCGTCGCGAATCAGCGACTTGGAGAGCTGCGCGTATTGAATGCCGTTCTCCTCCTCTCCGCATTCGCCGAGCGTCCGGCCGTCGAAGCCGATAATGGCCGAGTGGCCGAAATACGAATAAACCCCGTCAAAGCCGGAGGCATTGGCAACCGCGACATAGACGTTGTTCGCCCAGGCCATCGCCTTGGCCATCAACACCTGTTGTTCCTTTGCCGGGTACATATAGCCCTGGCAGCGCACGATCAGCTCCGCGCCCTTCATCGCGCAATCGCGCCAGATCTCGGGGTAGTTGCCATCGTCGCAAATGATCAGGCTGACCTTCAACCCCTTCGGCCCCTCGGAGACATAGGTGCAGTTGCCGGGATACCAGCCTTCGATCGGCACCCAGGGCATGATCTTGCGGTATTTCTGCACGATCTCACCCTTGTCGTTCATCAGGATCAACGTGTTGTAGGGCGCCTTGTTCGGGTGCTCCTCATGCCGCTCGCCCGTTAACGAAAACACGCCCCAGACCTTCGCGCGCCGGCAGGCATCGGCGAAAATCTCCGTCTCTTCGCCCGGGATGCTTGAGGCGGTCTCGTACATCTCCCTGGCGTCGTACATAATCCCGTGCGTGCTGTATTCCGGGAAGATCACGAGATCCATGCCCGGCAGGCCCTGCTTCATCCCGACCAGCATGTCCGCGATCTTGCGGGCATTGGCAATCACCTCGTCTTTTGTGTGCAGGCGCGGCATCTTGTAGTTGACGACCGCAACACCGACGGTATCGCTGCTGCTTGAAATATCACCATGTAACATCGGGGTCCTCCTGGCTAAGTGATGTTGTTACCTTCCTCCCCTCCCCCACAGGCGTCAGACCGCCATGTAGCGGTGGACCAAGGCATCATCGAGCTCGGCGGTAGCGCCGGCGGCGACGATGCTGCCTTTGTTCATAATCACGAAGCGCTGCGCGGCACGGCGGGCAAAAGCCACGCTTTGCTCGACCAGGATCACCGTGATCCCACGTTCACGGTTGATCCGGGTGATGATCTGCTCGATCTCCTCGACGATGTTGGGTTGAATGCCCTCGGTCGGCTCGTCGAGCAGCATCACTTTCGGCTCGACCATCAGCGCCCGCGCGATCGCCAATTGCTGTTGCTGTCCGCCCGAAAGATTGCCGCCCAGGCGTGAGAGATGCGGGCGCAAATCCGGCAGCAGGTCGAAGACGCTTTCGTCAATCTCGCGCCGCCCTTTGGTGTTGGCAAACAATCCGAAACGAAGATTATCAAGCACCGAAAAGCGCGGCAGAATACCCCGCCCTTGCGGGACATAGGCAATGCCGGCCCGCGCGCGCTGGTCGGTGCGCCAACGCCCGATTTCCGTCCCGTTAAAGCGGATGCTGCCGGTCGTGCGATCCATCAAGCCGAGGATCGTGCGCATCAACGTCGTCTTGCCCACACCATTGCGGCCCAGCACCGCAACGAATTCGCCGTCACCAACCGTGAGGCTGACATTGTCGAGCGCACGGCTGTTGCCGTAATATGCATCGACCGAGACGAGCTCAAGCACCGCTGATCCCTCCTGAGCCGAGATAGGCGGATCTCACCTCTGCGTTCGCTTCGATCTCCGGCACCGTGCCTTCGGCAAGCAGCCGGCCTTGGTGCATGACCGAAATGATGTCACTGATCTCTTTGATGAACGCCATGTCGTGCTCGACCACGATCAAGGTATGGCGCCCCTTCAGCCGATTGAACAGCACCGCGGTTTTGTGCGTTTCTTGCGCGGTCATGCCCGCAGTCGGCTCGTCCATCAGGATCAGCCGCGCGTCCTGCGCGACCAAGAGCGCGATCTCCAGCCATTGCGTCTGACCGTGTGAAAGCGTGCCGGCCGGCTGGTCCATCGCGTCTTCCAGCCCGACCAATTCGGCCAATTTTTCAAGCTGGTGGCTGGTCGCGGAATTGCCGAAGCGGAACAGATTGCGCACCACCCCGGGCGAGCGGCAATATGCCACTTCCAGATTCTGCCGCACCGTTAATTCGCGGAACACGCTCGGCACCTGAAACTTGCGTCCGATGCCAAGCCGGGCGATGCGATGTTCCTCCAATCGTGTAATATCGCGGCCGTCGAATATGACTTGTCCGGATGCCGCGCGCGTCTTGCCGCAGATCACATCAAGCGCCGTGGTTTTGCCCGCGCCGTTGGGACCGATCAAGCATCGCAATTCGCCCTCGCGAACCGCAAGATGCAGGCCGGAAATGGCAAGAAAGCCGCTGAAGTCGACAGTGATGTCACGCAGTTCGAGAATAGCCATCGCCTCGTCTCGTCTCATCCTGCCCGAATACTGGTGCGGCCCGGCTCCGCTCCAGGCCGCCTGCTCAGCTGAGCACCGAAGGACGGCGGTGGTGCCAGGGCCGCGCCGCCTCGAATGCAGCAGCGGCACGCAGTACCATCGGGTCGTCCAGATGCCGCCCTACGATTTGTAGTCCTACCGGTAGCCCATCATCGGTCCAGCCCGCCGGGATCGAGGCCGCGGGCTGGCCCGTCATGTTTATTGGAAACGTGAAGGCAAGCCACTCGAAGGGCGCGACAATGCGGCCGTCGATCTTTTCCGGTCCTTGGATATGGATCGGAAAAGGGGGCACCGCGAGCGTTGGGGTCAGCAGCAGTTCGTAACGTTGCATGAAACGCCACATCTTATTGTTCACCGCTTTGCGCACCATCACTGCGTTGGTAAGTTCTTCAGCCGTCCAGGGACGGCGAACAAAATCTACCAAGTGCGGCGTCATGCGGTCGGCGAACTTGTCTGCTAGCGCGCGCATCCCAGCCAAGTCGCTTTCAAGCGCCACAATCCCCCAGAAAGCCGGATATGGGTCTTCCCAGCCAGGATGTGCCTCCTCGACGATGCAACCGAGATCGCGCTCGAACACGCGAGCCGCCTCGGCAACGATTGCGCGCACGCGAGGATCGACTGCCGCATAACCCCAGTCGAGCGAAAGCGCAATTCGTTTGCCCTTGATATCACCCTTCAGGCACTCCATCCAGTCAAACTCGGGACCCGGAAGAGTATGGCGGTCGCGCGGATCTGGCCCTGCTCCAATCACCGATAGCATCAGAGCCGAATCCGCGACGGTGCGGCTCATCGGGCCGATATGCTCAAGGCTCTCCCAACTGGATATGCCCGGATAGCGCTCGTCCTTGGTGCCCGGATACAGCGGAACGCGACCCATCGACGGCTTCATGCCGAAAATACCACAATGAGCTGAGGGAATCCTCACCGAGCCGCCGCCGTCGCTGCCGACGGCAAACGGACACATTCCACTCGCGACAGCCGCCCCTGACCCTGCGCTCGATCCCCCGGGGGTGAGATCGAGATTCCACGGATTGCGGGTGGTCTCGAAGACCGGATTATGTCCAACACCGCTATAACCGAACTCGGGGACATTGGTCTTGCCGAGGATCACCGCGTCCGCCGCCTTCAGTCGCTCGACGACCACGTCATCCTCGTCGGGAACATAGTCCAGATAGGCGAAGGAGCCGCAGACAGTACGGATTCCCTTGGTACAGATGAGATCCTTGATACCTATCGGAACACCAGCGAGTGGTCCGATCTGTTCACCTGCCATAATCCGTCGCTCTAGCGCGTGTGCGGTCTCGCGCGCAAGCTCTGGCGTCGGCGTGCAAAAGGCGTGCAGCTTCGGCTCCAGAGCCTCCATACGTGCGATGTGCGCTTCAGTCACTTCGACCGGAGAAACCTGCTTGCCGCGCACCAGCCGGGCGATGCTAACGGCATCCAGATCGCAGAGCTGATCATGGGACATGATTGTCTTCCTCCACGGAGTTGGCGGACAGAAGGCACTGTGATGTGTGCCTCCTGTGCACGTTGCTTCAAGTCGCGAGCAATTCCTTTATCTTATCGTCAAGGAATTTTACGTCCACCGGGTTCGTTCCGGGACCGCCAGCGAAGTGGCCCCAGATCGAAGGAATAGGGATCAGTTTCGCGTTCGGCATATTGGCAACTTCGAACTCGCTGTCCTCCGGCGGAAAGTAAAGGTCGGTCTGGCTAGGCATAACGTAGGCACGCGCCTTGATCGCACCTAAAGCTTTCCGAAAATCCCCGTTGTAGAGTTCGTTGTCACTGATGTCGCCATTCTGCCAGGTCCACAACATTGCCAGCAGGTTGTTTGGATCCTTGGGCAGGAAGAAACCTTCCCAGAAGGCAACGAGGAAATCTTCCAAAGAGGAATAACCGAGCGTCTTGATGTCAAGCTGCTCGCGGTAGAACGCTTGTGAAAACCCCCAACCGGCATAGACGCGAGCCATAGCCCTGAGGCCGATATTCGGCTTCTCCTTGTACCAGCCGCCAGCAAAAGCGGCGTCCGCGGTGAGTGCCGCCTTCACCCCTTCCAAGAAGACGAAGTTATGTCGCGAGCACCTGGCCGAACCGCAGAACGGTGCGATGCGCTCAACCATGTCAGGATAGAGCGCACCCCAATGGAAAGTCTGCAATGCTCCCATCGACCAGCCGATCACTAGCTTGAGCCGGCTGATGCCAAACTTCTCGGTCACCAACCGGTGCTGCAAGCGGACATTGTCGTAAGCTGTGACCTGCGGAAACCGGGGTCCGTTATAAGGTTCAGGCGTATTGGAAGGCGAGGATGACAGCCCGTTGCCTAGCATGTTCGGAATAATGATGAAGTACTTCGCCGGATCGAGCGCCATGCCTGCACCCACCAGCCACTCGTTGTCATAGTGCTGGCCGGAGTACCAAGTTGGATAGACAATCGCGTTGTCCTTGGCTGCGTTCAAAGTACCGAAGGTCTTGTACGCCAGCTTGCAATCACGCAGTGTCGCTCCGCGCTGCAGACGCACGTCGCCCAAATTGTAGATCTCGTAGTCCATCGTGTTGGTCCCTTCTTCGTGATTAAACTTGCAGGCCCGCTGCCGCGCCAATTACGTATACGCGCGGGCAAGCCCCATCATTCGCGCCATCACGCCGTATGCGATGCATGTGACGATGAAAGCTGACAACGCGGTCGACAACTCGGGGGCAACTTCGCTAACGATGAACGCAACGACAGAGCCGATGGCCCAGGCAACAAAGGCAGGGATGTTCCATTCCTGCGTTGCCTCCGCACCGGGACGGACGAAGTACTGGTCAACGAGGATGATCGCGCCGATCGGGGGAACCAAGATACCGAGCAAAGTGAGCCACTGGATAAAGAAAGCCCAGACATTGCCGGCGGCGATAGCGATTCCGATAGCCCCAAGCACAATCGCAAGCACGCGCATATGGCTACCTATGATGCGTGACCAACCCGTGGCGGCGTTATAGAGGCAGTGCGAGCAGACCGAGCCGAGGTTGAAGTAGAGGAATAGGAACGCCAGCACGCTGAGCCAGACCATCCCCTTCATGTTCATGTAGCCGAACATATTGTCCGCCCCAAATGGATTCTGGTCGGAAATGCCTACTGCGGCAGTGGTGATTCCGCCGACCAGCATCGCAACAAGGTTTGCGAAGGGGAAGGCGCTGAATGTAGAAATCAACGAGCTTTGTGTGTCTTTTGCCCAACGGTTGAAGTCAGCAGTAACGGTTCCGGCGTCCACGAACAGCGTCAAGACAATGGTCAGGCCGACACCCATAGACATCGACGCCTGACCGTGATTGCCTGCATAGGCAACGACCGCAGACCAGCCGTGGGCTGCCACTGCATCGGCCACGACATAGATGCCAAGAATCACGAACAACGGCACCGAGATCAGCCCGATATAGTGTAGCCCCCGCACGCCGACGAAAGTAATAGCGATGTAAAGCAGCCCTGCGATGATCGTCATCAGCACATAATTCAAGTGGTAGGTGCTGCTGATGAGATTACCGGTGATCCCAGTCTGTACCGCGTACCATCCGAGCAGCAGCGTAGACAGCAGGCCCGAGGCAAAAATGTAACCCTTGCGGCCGAATACAATGCTGGCCAGCAGCGCGAAGTTAAGGCCGCGGCGAGTGCCGAGCACGCCGAGCGCACCGACATAGGCAAACATCAGCAGGTTACCAATGATCATCGCCTGCAATGCGCGTTGAAAGCCCATTCCGAGTACCAAGACCGACCCTGTCATGGCGCCAGTAATGATCATCGGAAAGCCGATCCAAACCATCGTCACCGAGAACAGGCTGCGCCTTGCTGAGACAGGCACCGGTTTGTGCTCGTATTCTTCGCCGAGCACATGGTCGATCTGACTCTCCATCTCTTCGGCGTCGACAAGAACGGAGTGGCCGTGCGGACGTGGTTCGTTCATTTTCAGCCTCCAACATGCTGAATGTGAAACAACCAGCGAACGCCGAGATCACGGTAGGTGTAATATTCAGCCCTGGTGGACGGGATGCCACCTACAGCATCGATGGCGACACTTTGCCCAGGGTAAAACGTCGGCGCTGGCACACCGCATGCCCCACCCAGCCTGTGGGTGATGTTTATCGTTTTGACCATTATTCTTCCCCCAAAACGCAAAAACCCCCGCCCAGTCCTTATCGGACCAAGACGAGGGCAAAACTGCCGGATTTTGAGCGGCGATGCTGCCGCCGGTTGCGAGCAACCTTGGTAAAGACTATCCGAGTATCGCCTGCGAGTCAATAATCGCTGATGCGATCACCGCAATCGGCACCCGCCGTTCCATCGCCTGCCGCTGCATGAAACGATACGCATCGTCTTCGTTCAAATTGCGCTTCGCAACCAGAATCGCCTTCGCGCGTTCCACCAGCCGCACCGCGCGCAGCGTTTCCTCCAGCTTGGCAATGCGCTGACGCAGCCGCCGTTCATAGCTAAAGCGCATCCAGGCGATGATCAGACACGTCATCACGGCATGCGCGGTCAGCGGACGGTGCAGCACGGCATCAACCGCGCTCGTGCGCAGAAGATCAAAATCCCCCGAGAATTGCGCCGGCATAACGCCAACCAGCGCCGCCCGCGCGTTCCCCGGCACCCAGGGAAGCCGCGCCGGCAGCCCGGAAGCAAGCTCGCAGAAAATCACATCAGACGTGTCCGGAAGCGTCTCCGGCAGCGGCCAGAGAGAGCGCACCGAGGCACGGGTGCGTCGCAGTTCGCGGACAAGAAACGTGCCTTCCTCGTCCGGCGGGACGGCAACCAGAATATCGAGCCGAGCGAGCTCGCCGAAAACGGGTGAGGATGGACTGGCCATGGGCTGCGGTGGATAAGCGAATCAGACGGCTCCCGCCATAAAACCCCAGCCGGCGGAAATCAGATAGGGGTCGGCCGGCACGGCGTCCTGCGAGCGGAACACGATATCGAACTGCCCACGGCGATTGGCGCGGCCGATCCGCGTCCAGAGATTGGCGTGGTTCGAGGCCTCATTGATGCTGATCCGGCCTTGCGGCGCGTCGAATTCGGTGCCCAAGACCATCGGGCGCAAGATGTCGGTGTCCAGCGAGTTTGTGCTTTCCAGCGCTTTGGCAAAGACATGCACCTGGAAATAAGCCGCCTCGACACAGGCATTGGTCGGTTCGTCGTCACCAAACCGTTTGTGATAGCGGCTAACGAAGCCTGTGTTCTGCCCCCCTTCGATCGTCTGGAAATAAGAAGCGGCGGTGATATGCCCCTCGCCCACATCGAAACCCATCGCCCGGATTTCCGCCTCGGTGGTGGTCAGGCTTGCAATCGGCATTACTTTCGGATTGAAGCCGGCTTCGGCATAGGCCTGGTAGAAGTAAATCGTTCCGTCGCCGACGACGGTTGAGAAAATCACATCCGGGCTTGCCGCACGGATTTGGCGAATAACGGGCTGAAAATCCCGCCGCTGCGCGCGTAGGCTGACATAGGTTTCCCCCACCACCTCGCCACCTTGGCGGCGCACGAGATCGCCCATGATCCGGTTCGATTCCCGCGGGTAAATATAATCCGACCCGACAAAGAAAAAGCGCCGCCCGTAATTTTCCAGCAAATACCGACAGAGAACAACACTGTTCTGATTCGGCGCCGCACCGGTGTAGATCACGTTCGGGGAGTACTCGAACCCTTCATACAAGGTCGGATACCACAGCAGCCCATTCAAACGTTCTACGACAGGAATCACCGCCCGCCGGCTGCTGGACGTATAGCAACCGAAAATTGTCGTAACCTGATCTTCCACCATCAGCCGCTTGGCAAGATGGCCGAAGACGGCCGGCTCGGACCCGGGGTCATAGACAATCGGCACGATTTCCCGTCCGTTGACCCCTCCGGCCGCATTGATTTCCTCGATCGCAAGCAACGTGCCGCGCAATTGCGTATCTTCGATCACCGCCATGAAGCCGGTGCGTGAAAACAATACTCCCACACGCCATGCGTCATCCCGGCGATAACTGATTCCTGGCATCGTTTCCTTGCTCCACCACCTTGCCAGCCGTTCAGACCCAGGCAACGGCGCGGCCGAGCTTTCAAGAACGCAAGCCGTTCGGGCCGAAACCGCCTGCATGTTGCGTTGCACATCGCATGCCAGCGAAGAACACAGCGCAGAATCGGTTGTGCGTGAGGCCCTCTCGTCTTACTCTCAGCCGGGGAACCGCCGCGGCAGCTGAACACTGACGAGGCAATCTGCTTATTTCTGTCCCATGCAAGACTATTTTCTGGGCGATGTCTAGCATCGGAATGGCGATCTTGGCTAGCTCTTTCGCTATTTAATTTATTTCCGTCCTAGGCCGAGATTGCCGGCCGCCCGGCCGTAGCTGCCCCTGCCGCCGAAAACCGTTGCGCAACCCCCGCGCCGGCGGCAGATTTCGCACATGCAGCATGCGGCTTTCGCAACCGTCCCGGCCCTCGCCCGCCATTTGCGCAACGCCGCCTTGCCACCCGCTATGACAAGCTCGCCGAGAACTTCCTCGCCGCGGGCAAACTTGCCTCAATGTGCCTGTGGTTGTGCGCTTATGAGTCTACGGCCTCATTCCCATAGCTCCTTCAGCAGTCGCTTTACCGTTTGTTTTCATGGCCAGGGTCTTACCGCAGGCCGTCACGGCGGGGAATGCCGGGCAATTACCGACTCAAATATTTCTTCCGTATCGCGGCGCCAACCGTGTATTTCGGATCGACGAAGTTGCCCAACCGCACCATGCCACACTGGGAGAGCATCATATAAGCATCCCATTTGTCGAAACCATGGTCCTGCACCATCCAACGGATCAATTCGCGATACGCGATTCGCGTCGCGTCTTCCAGCGGCCGCGTGCTGCCAATCGCCATGATGAAATCCTCGCGTTCCAAACGAGGCCATTCAATCGTCCAGCCTTTAATGAGATCAACTTTGATCGTGGTCACGGTTGGGTACTCGACCGCAACCCCGCATACCTCGCCGTCCCCCTGGCAGGCATGGGCGTCTCCAATGAACAGACGCGCGCCCTCGGTCCGCACCGGCAGATAGGTAATGCTTCCCGGACCCATATCCGGTAGGTCCATATTGCCGCCGTGATTGTCGGGGGTAAGCGAGTTGATTGAGTCGATCTCCGGCGAGCAGCTTAGTGTACCGATATGCGGCCGGTAAGGTAGCTTTACCCGATCACTCCAATGTACCCATTCCTCATCAAGGTTGATTTTTCTGACTTTTTCAGGAAGCGGGTCATTCAAAGTTGCAGTGTAGTAAGTGCCGGTCAGCCCCCCGAATTCGGGTATCATGCAGCATGTGCCGCGCGGATTAGGGCCGCGCGGTTTCATCGATTCGATATAGACGGCAAGTGCGTCCCCCTTTTCTGCACCTTCGACGATAATCGGTCCGTTCTGCGGATTAAGGAACGGCATATGCAGAAGATCCGTAGGGCGATCTTGTTCACTCTTAATCTTACCCTCAAAAGCGTCGCGGGTTTCTATGACAACGATATCACCTGGCTTAATGTACAGTACCGGATCGGAATAAGGACCTATTGTGTAATGGTATCGACCTTGTTTCGCTTCGGTCAAATGATGTGTCACGGCTTTCCGGTCTCGCCCAACGCCTCTTGTCGCCATGATCGAGGTTTTAAGCCAATCCTGGTTGTTTGGAACCATATGGTACATCATTGCCTCCACGGTTGTCATTACCGAGCGCTGGGCAGCGATACCCTGCGCTTAAATCGCCAAATACTCTGCCAGTCGCGCGGTGTTCTTGATTTCATCTGCAGTTAATTCACGAACTACCCTGCCTTTATCGAGAACATAGGCTCGTCCTACAATTTTTTGAACAAGGTCTATATTCTGTTCGACCACCAAAACCGTCAGATTGCGTTCTGCATTCAGTGCAAGAATTGCATCTCCGATCGCTTCGACGATATTCGGTTGTACGCCATCGCTTGGTTCGTCGAGAAGCAGAATATCGGGACGGTTCACAAGCGCTCGGGCAATCGCCAACATTTCCTGTTGCCCGCCGCTCAACGTCCCACCACGCTGCGCATGTCTATCCCTGAGAAACGGGAAATGGCGATAGATGAGATCAAAATCCGGCCCTCCGGCGCGGTCGCTTCGCGACGTGCCGACAAATGTGCCCATGCGAATGTTGTCCAGCACCGACATATGCGGAAATATCTCTCTTCCCTGCGGAACATAGCCGATGCCGCGGCGCGCACGACGATGTGCTGCCTCGCGCGTAATATCCTGCCCACGGAGCGTAATAGCACCGCCGCGCGCCGGCAAAAGTCCGATCAATGTGCGCAGTAACGTGCTTTTACCGACGCCATTGCGGCCGAGCACGCCCACAATCTCCCCTTCCGCGATCCCGATACTGATTCCCTGAAGCACATCCCCGGTTGCATAGCCGGAACGTAACCGAGTTGCTTCAAGCAGCGGCGTAGTGCCATTCCACATGTTTATGCACGGCCCAGATAGATGTTGCGGACGTCTTCATGTGCGGTTATCTCTGCCACGCTGCCTTCGGCAAAAATGCGGCCTTCGTGCAGAACCGTAACACGGTGCGCGATTTCACGAACGAAGGCTATGTCGTGTTCAACAACAACGATGGTTAACCCCATTCCGTTGAGCGTACGCAGCACCGACGCTGTCTGCATTGTTTCCTCTGGTGACATGCCAGCGGTCGGCTCATCGAGCAAGATCACATCCGGCCCACCAGCGAGCACCATCGCGATCTCAAGCCATTGCAACTGATGATGCGGCAGTGCGCGCGCAGGGAGATCAGTCAGTTGGTCGAGCTCGAACAGGCCGATCGCATGTTGATAGCGACGCAGTGCGTCTGAATCCACTCTGGCCGAGTTGCGACGTCTCGCGATTTCCAGGTTCTGGGCAATCGTCAAATTGTGATAGGCGCGGTTAGTCTGAAAAGTCAGTCCAAGACCGAGGCGAACACGTCGAAAGGCCGGCAAGCGCGTTACATCTCGCCCGCCGAGAAGGATCTCCCCGCCATCCGGTGCATGGATGCCGCATAACAATGCGAACAATGTCGATTTGCCCGCGCCGTTGGGACCGATAATGCAGCGTATCTCTCCAGAGGAGACAGAGAGATCGACGCCATCGGTCGCAATGACGCCGCCAAAGCGTTTAGTAAGATTGACGGTACTGATAGCCGGTTGCATCTTCACGCTGACCTGTCCTGCACTGACACCGGTGTCACGTCGCGCCGCCACGGCCAGCGAAGCTCCGCTATCGCCACAATGATCCCGCGCGGGAAAAACAGCATGACGAGCAAAAGAAGCGCGCCCATGATGACGGGGGCGTACTGGTTGCCAGCTTCCGACAATGTATAGTTGATCCAGTTGAGCAAATAGGTGGCGATGGCGACTGCGAGCAGCCGGTTACGGCCACCGACCGCTACCCAAATCACCGGCAATGCCGCCGGCAGGAGGCCTACTTGCGAGGGCGTAATGTAATTGCCCCACTGAACATAGAGCAGACCCGAAAGTCCCGCGAGCATTGCGGCAAGAACGAACACGCCGAGCTGATAGAAGCGAACGTCGTACCCTAGTGTTTCGGTGCGCAACACGTCCTCACGAATCGCGATCATGATTTTGCCGAAATGCGCGTTCATTAGAACTCGGCTGATGAAATAGACCGCTACGGTAAGACTAAGTGCAAAAAAGTAAAATGCATATCCTTGAAATATAAAGTTACCAATTTGAAACGGCGGAATTCCGGTCATACCGTTGTAGCCGCCAAGCTGAACAGCGCCGATGCGCCACTGATATCCAGCAGTCTGGCCAAGGAATGTCTCCAGAAGCAGGGTAAAGACCAGCGTCAAGATTGGAACAATCCACCCTTGTACGCGGCCGAAGAAAACAAAATATCCGAAGATCGCTCCAACCGCGGCGCATAACAGCAACCCGCCCACAGAGCCGACCAACGGCCCCCAGCTTGTCTCGGTCAGATTCCCGGCGATAACCCCGTACGCATATCCGGCAATGCCAAAATAAGCGACCTGTCCGAAGCTTAAGATGCCGCAATACCCCCATAGCATCGAGAGCCCAAGCGCGAGTGGAATATTTAGGAGATAATAAGAGGCGTTTGATGCCTCGAATTCGGTCTGATAAAGCGGCAGTGCAACGAGCGCGAGTATGACGGCTGCAAAGCCGATCCAAAACCACCGAGACCGGCCGAGATCTTCGCCGCCGTTCACCAGATGCAGTAACCGCATCACGCGCCCACCCGCCGCTCGGTAAAGCGCTGCAGATAAAAGGAGACACCGTTTGGCATCAGCCGGATGATGATCAACGCCGTCAACAGCAGTGCCACAGTGCCAATGAAGGCACCAAACAAAAGCCCGACCGGTGTTTTAACCGCAGACAAAAGCAAGCTGCTGCCAATCGCGCCAAGCAGGACATTGGCCGCACCTCCCACAACCACGGTGATGAAGGCGGGGGCGACGAATTGCTGGCCCATAAGCGGCGAGATCGAGACCGTTGGCGCCAATAGCGCCCCGCATGCCCCGGCAAGTCCTGAGCCGAGCGCAAAGGTAAGCATGTAAACCCGGTCGGTATTCACTCCAAGGGCTTCCGCCATCGCTGCTTTCTGCATGGTTGCGCGGGCCATCAGCCCGAAACGCGTATTCTGATATATCCACCACAACGCAGCAATTAATATGGCCGAGACGCCTATTAGGACGATCCAATAGGTTGCGAAGGAATAGGCACCGAGAGAGAAAGAGCCGCCGGGAATACCAATTGAAGGCATGAAGGGACCGAAAAAAAGCAATGTTCCTTGCCCCATAATCAGGCTAATCCCCCAGGTGACCACGAGCGCGCCGAGTTCGTGCCCGTAAAACCGACGAATTATGACACGCTCCAATGCCGCGCCGAACATGGCAACAAGCAGAAAGGCTAGTAGCACAGCAAGAGGGAAAGGAATTCCACGATGTGTCACAATGGTCGCTATATAGGCGCCCATCATCATGAGCTCGCCATGTGCAAGGTTGATGATGTTCATCATGCCAAGGATCACGACAAGCCCAATGGCGGCCAATAGCAAGAACGCGGCGTTAGTGCCGAACTGATAGAGAATACTGGCAAGCAGGCCGAGTGTATCCATCCTATAAACCTTTGTGGGTATCCCGGGCCGCGAGGCCCGGGACGTCACATTATCTTCAATTAGGTTTTCTTCGATTTGTTCTTGAGAAACATTGCAAAATACGGGTCCTCATCCGGAACGTATTGCTTGTATTCGGGATGCCGGATTAGGTTCACGCCAAGTCGTTGCAGCCACCAAGCTTGAATCATAGGCCAGGAGCGCGGGAAGCTAACATTGTGGTTCTCGTCGCACACCGCAAGCCGAATGTAGTGCGCGCAATGATGCGTGCCCGGTTCGAGGAATACCGCGCCCTCCGGTGCCTCGATCGTCCAGCCGGATTCAAGCGCCTTCTTGACCTGCTGTTGATCGGTCGTGCCGGCCAAGCGTACGGCCTTGGCGTAGAGATGGATGGTGAAGTAAGTGTTCTGCGCCATCTCTCCGATGTACTGGTCGTTCGGGAACATCGCCATCCAGCGCTTGACGAAGGCCCGGTTGCGGTTGGTGGGCACCTCCATCTGATACTGGATTGCGTTGTGCATGCCGGCGAGAGAGGGCGGCTTGAACCGCCGGTGTTCGTAGCCCTGCGCCATGTTCACGGTCGAGACCATCGGCAGACGCAACCCGGCTGCCGCTGCCTGCGGATAGTAGTTGTGCTGGTTCTGCCCAACCAATAGCGTCATAACCCAGTCTGGTTTCGCCTGTTGGATGCGGGCGATAACCGTGCTGAACTCAGAGACCGAAAGCGGGATAAACTCTTCACCAATTATCTCTCCGCCGACCAGCGGCGCGAAGGCCCTGGTCCAAGCAGCGGTGAGTTGCCCGAAATTATAGTCGGCAGCGATCGTGTACCCGCGCGGTCCGAATTTTTCGACCATGTAACTGACGCCGGGAATTACCTGCTGCTCGCACACGGGGCCGGTGCAGAAGGTATTGGCGTCGGCAACCCCGCCTTCGTACTGATTGGTGTAGAAATAAAGCTGCTTCGCGCGATCCACAATAGGCCGGATTGCTTCCCGCTCCGCCGAGGCAAAGCCGGCCACCAACACATCTACCTTGTCCTGCTGGATCAGCCGCCGCGCGAGCTGCTGCCAAAGTGCGTTGTTGCTTTGTCCGTCCGGTGCAATCAGTTGAACCTCACGACCGAGTATGCCTTTATCACCGGAATCAATCAGAACATCTTCATCTTCGGCGAACACGACATCCTTGTGATCCTTGGGGCCACCGTCGTTCACCACAGGTAACCCCGTACCCTCGATGCCGATGGTCGGCGGCTTGCCCGCGAAATTTGCCTCGGCCCCAAGCCCGCCGGCACCGACAGGACCACCTTTCAGCGTTTTGCCCTCGTTAATTTCCTTGATGGCAAGTTGCGCTGCGTGCAGCTTCTGCAAACCATAGACCGACAGGTTGCCGGAATAATCCTCTATGAACCCGATCTTCACTGGGCCGCTTTCAGCGGCGAGAGCAGTCGAGCGAGTCATTACGCCAAACTTCGGCAGCGCGGTGGCGGCGACGGCAGCGGCTATCCCCTGCACGACCGTCCGTCGTTCCACGGCCTGCCCGCTTTCGGCTTGTGTTTCCAGCTCTTTTGGTATCTGTGTAGCCATGGCTAGTCTCCTTTCCCTGTTCCCAAAACAAGAGATCTCAGATATTTTCCTTCCGGAACGGTCAGCCCGATCCCGCTCGTCTTTCTGTCTTCCTGCACGCAGTTAACGGTGGCCCCGTGTTCGCTCGCAACCACCCGCCCTCTAACACCCAGCAACCAACCGTCTCCAGTGTCGCACGCCGCCGCATACTCTCCGCGCGAAGCATCGAAAGCGCTGTCTCCTCGTCGATGTTGTGTCGGCGCATCAGCTCGATTGTTGCGCGTAACAACACGCCGCGCATTTGCAACCGCTCCTCTAGCCGCTGGTACGCTGCCTCGCGGGCGCTGTGCGAGGCAAAATTATGCGTTGCGATTGCAAGCGCACTGAACACGCCGGTTGAGCCGATCGGCTTCGCGAGATAAGCCGATGGTGCCTGTGCCAGCATCCATTCGATTCGGCCAGGCGCCTCCGACCCCAGGATTGCGATAAGCGGCACCGGCGCCTTGCCTGTCGGCCAGCCGAACATTCCTTCGAATCCGCGATCAACGTCAAAAAACACAATATCCGCGGCATCTGCCAAAACCCGCTCGGCAGGCCAGCAAATGTTAGCAGATGCTCCCAGCCGACCCAGTTGCTCGACAATGGCATTGCAGTTATGGTCGTGTGGATGCAAAATCAGCACGCGAAGGCCACGGAAATTCGGAATGCGTGTCGGAATGTTGCTGGTCGCACGGTCGTTCATCACCGCACCACCTTGAGGTTTGCGCGCTGCCTCGGCCGCTGGTCGGCAACCGTCTCGGCATCCAACCAAACCAGATATGGATCAGGTTTGACCGGCGCACCGGCTGTCCAGAGAATGTCGAACTGCCCGTCGGCGCGGGAGCATCCCAGCGCGGGCGTGAGATAGCTGTGGTTATTTTCGGGATCGATCCATACTGGTCCCTGCGGTGCTTCCAGCATGCAATGACCCAGAGCGGCTTTCACCGCTTCTATATCGCTCGATCCCGATGCACGGATTGCCTGCGCGAGCATTATCACCGCGATGTAGGACGCTTCCGCATCCGCCGATGTGACCTTGGTTTCACCGAAGCGTTCTCGGTAGCGCGCAACGAATCTACGGTTTTCAGCTCGGTCGATGGTTTGGAAATAGACAGATGAGGCGATGTGCCCGGCAGCGGCCTCGGGTCCGATCGAGATCAATTCCGGTTCCGAGAGGCTGCAGCTTGCAACTGGGATACGCGCAGGACCAATGGCTGGGTCATCCGCACCAGCCGCGGTATAGGCACGATAGAAAGCGTAAGCGGATTCACCAATCAGCGTGTTGAAAATGAAGTCCGGACGCAGCGCGCGGATTTCGCGAATGAAATGGCCGATGTCCGTCGATCCGACGGGATGGTACTTTTCCGCTAGCACCTTGCCGCCGACCTCGCGCACGATTTCGCGCAGGATGCGGTTGTTCTCCCACGCCCAGATGTAGTTGGAGCCGAGGCAATAAACATGCGTACCGTAATGGCGCAGCGTATAGCGCAGCAGCGGTACGATATGCTGGTTTGGCGCGGCTCCCGTATAGATGACGTTGCGGCTGCTTTCGAAGCCTTCGTAGTGTGAAGGATACCAGAGCAACGCATCGAACTTCTCGATGACCGGAATGACCTCCTTGCGGCTGGAGGAGGTATAGCATCCGACAATGTGACGCACCGTGCGGTCGCGCAGGATTTCCTCGCAACGTGTGCGATAGGCGGCGGCATCACCGCCGGCGTCGTAGATGATCGGCCGAAATTGGAAATCAAACGCAGGGCTTTCGTTGACTTCTGAGAGCGCGAGCAGCGCGCCATTCGCCATTTCCTGCCCGACAGTCCGGTAAGAGCCGCTGAGCGAGAAGACGACGCCGAGAGGAATTGAGGCCGTGCCGATATACGCTACCATCAAAACCCCCCAAAACAAAAAACGCCCCTGCAGCTTCGTGCCGCAAGAGCGCTATTGCTCACATCGACGACTTTGGCCCAGCATGGCAAGCTAGGCAGCGAAAACTATTGCCCGGTCTACTTGGCGAAGTCAAGTGTCGGGAATGGCCAGGATCAACCGTCGGACGCCGAGGCTGGACTTAGACCGTATGACCCGTCGCCGCGGCCAGCCGGATCGGCTGAACGCTTCCACAGCCACTCGGTTGTCCGAAAACCGTTGCGCAGCACCCGCGCCGGCGGCAGATTTCGCACATGCAGCATACGGCTTTCGCAACCGTCCCGGCCCTCGCCCGCGAATTGCTGGCGCTGACGGCACGCCTGCGCGAAAGCCACGACGCCGACCCGTTCGGCAACCCGGTCCTCTCGCTCGCCCTCGCCGTCTCCCGCCGGCTCGATAGCGGCGCGTTGACGGCCGACGAAATCGAAGCCCTCGTCCGCCATTTGCGCGATGCCGCCTTCGCCGACCGCGCGCGGCGCCTGGCCGCCTATCTCGGCGGGGTCGATCCCGCGGCCAGCGAACAGGCCATGCAGCGGCTTGCGGAGCGCTTGCTGCGCCCCGATCCCGCCGCCGCCCCGCTGCCGCTCGCGGCCTTTCGCGCCTTGGTGGAGCGCCCGCGCTTCGCCGCCGTCTTCACCGCCCACCCCACCTTCGCCCTGCCGGACGCGGTTGCCCAAGCGCTGGCGGAAGCCGCCTCCGGCCGCGCGCCGGAAATCTGTTTCGCTTCCCATCGCCCGCACGGCGTGACGCTCGATGAGGAGTTCGCACAAGCGGCGCGGGCGATCGCTCACGGCCGCGACGCGCTCGATACCTTCACCGCCGCCCTGCTGGCCGCCGCGCGCACGGCCTGGCCGGAGCGTTGGACGGAAATCCTGCCGGCGCCGATCATCCTCAGCAGTTGGGTCGGTTACGATACCGACGGGCGCGCGGATATCGGCTGGTGGGACACGCTCCGCCTGCGCTTGCAGATGAAGCGGCTGCAATTGGCGCGCCTGCAGGCCCAAACGGCGGGGCTCGCTGCCGGCGCCAAAATCGCAGCCCGCCTCGCAACGGCCTTGGAGGCGGTGGATCACCAGCTCGCCCTCGCGCCTCGTGCCCCCGAACCCGATCAGGTCGCCGCCTTCGCCCATGCGTTGGTGGGCTTGCGCGAGGCGGCATTGACCACGCCCGCCCCGCTCGATGCGCTGTTCGAAGAAGCAATCGCCGCCGCGCCGGAGGCGGAGCAAATGCCGCTCGTGGTTGCGCGTGCCGGGCTCCGCTCGCACGGGCTCGGGCTTGCGCACACGCATGTGCGGCTGAACGCGGCGCAGGTGCACAACGCCGTACGCCTGCGTCTCGGGCTCGCCGATCCGCCGCAGGACCCCTCGCGCCGGCGCGTGTTGCTTGCCGCCATCAACACAGCACTGGGCGAGCTTACTCCGGTGCCGGTCGATTTCGGCGCGATCCTCGCCGAAGGCGCCTCGGCGCCGCGGCTGATGATGACCGTCGCGCAAATCCTTAAGCATATCGACGCCGCGACCCCGGTGCGCTTCCTGATCGCCGAGACCGAATCCGGCTATTCGCTGCTCGCCGCGCTCTGGCTTGCCCGCCTCTTCGGCATCGAGCAGCGGATCGAGATCAGCCCGCTCTTCGAAACCGCCGCGGCGCTGGAGGCCGGGGCGCATGTGCTGGAAGAGGCGCTGCACAGCCCGCATTTTCGCGCTTATCTGCGGGCGACGGGGCGGCTTGCGATCCAGTTCGGCTATTCCGATTCCGGCCGCTATATCGGCCCGCTCGCGGCGAGCTATTTGATCGAGCGGCTACGGCTGAAGCTGGTCGATGCGCTGACGCGGCACGGGCTTGCCGGCATCGAGGTGGTGCTGTTCGACACGCACGGCGAAAGCGTCGGGCGCGGCGCGCATCCCGGCTCGCTCGCCGAGCGGCTTGCCTATCTCTCGCCCCCGCAGGCCCGGGCAGCGCTGGCCGCGGCCGGGGTAACCACGCGGGAAGAAAGCACCTTTCAGGGCGGCGACGGTTATCTGCTCTTCGGCACGCCGGAACTCGCCGCGGCCACGATCGCGCGCATCGCCGAGCACGCCTTTCCGCCTGCTCCGCCGCCGCCCGATCCGATCTACGAAGAGCCGGATTTCTCCGCCGATTTCTTCGCGACATGCCGGGCGGGCATGCAGGAGCTGGTTGAGGATGCGGGCTATGCCGCGCTGCTCGGCGTCTTCGGCCCGGCGCTTTTGGACCGCACCGGCTCTCGCCCCGCAGCGCGACACATCGAGGGTCTAGGCGGGCCGGCATTGATCCGCCATCCGCGCGAGCTGCGCGCCATTCCCAACAACGCCATCCTGCACCAGCTCGGCTGGCTTGCGAACACGTTGCAGGGATTGGGCGCCGCCGCCGCGCGCCATCCGGAAGCTTTCGCCGATCTCCGCGCGCGCAGCACACGATTCCGCAACGCCTTGGCGCTTGTCGCCCATGCGCTTCAGCATTCCGATCTCGACGTTTTGCGCGCCGTGGTGGCCACTCTCGATCCCGGCATGTGGCTCGACCGTGCGGCGCACGCCCGCCGCCCCGGCCGGCGCGAGGCGCTAATCGCCATCGCGCGGGCGCTGGAGCGGCTGGACCTTTGGGCCGAGGCGCAGGCAATGTTTCGCCGCATTCAGGCCGACCACGTGAGCCTGCGCGCGGTTTGGCCCGATGCGCCGCGCATGGCCGATCGCGAAATGCTGCTGCATGCGCTGCGCCTGGCGCTGATTCACCGCATTTGGATTCTCGCAACCGCCATCCCCGATTTCTCGCCGCGCCACGGCATCACCCGCGCCGCGCTCGATCAGCGCATCCTCCGCCTCGAGATTCCCGCGGTGTTGGCCTTTCTTGCCGAAGTCTTTCCCGCCGCGCCCGACCCGGCGGCCGAGCGCGATTACGCCGAGCCCCGCGCGCCGCGCGCAACCGTTGCCTATGCGCGCGAACACGCGGAAATCTTCGCCCCGATCGGGCGGCTGTTTGCGTTGGTGCGGGAGATCGGCACGGCGGTCATGCACGAAGTGGGCACACTGGGCTAGGCAGCCCTCGCCCTGCCCCGCTTTCGCGCTTTGGCGTTGTCCGCACCCTTTCGTCTTGTTAGAGTTGCGCAGAGGAGACGATCGGGATGCGCAAGGGGGAAGCCGTTGCTGCAAGGACCGGCGTGTGGAGACGGCACCGGCCCCACAACATCCCGCACATCATCGCCGTCATCGCAGGGATCGGCGTCTATTTCCTCTCTAGAGCCGGCTCCCTCGGCCCCGACGATCGTTCCGCCCTCGCCTTCGGGCTCATCGCCTACCTCGCACTGACAGTCTATTTCGCGCCCGCGATCATCGCCTATCATCGCAACACCGTCACAAAAGGCCTCAATTTCGCCATCAACCTCGGCTTCGGCTGGACCTTCCTCGGCTGGGTGCTGAGCCTCGCCATGGCCGTGACCGCCCAAACCGCGAACCCGCGCACCATCACCATCACCCTTCCGGATGGGCGAACGATTGAAGGAAAAATCGAATAACAGCCCCGTGCGCCGCACCCCGCCGGCGATAATGGTCGCGGCACCGGCCTCCGGGGCGGGCAAAACCACCTTGGTGCTGGCCCTGCTTGCGGCTTTGCGCGCCCGCGGCATAGTCGTGCGGGCCGCCAAAACCGGGCCGGATTATATCGACCCGGGCTTTCATCGCGCCGCCAGCGGGCATGTTTCCTTCAACCTCGACCCCTGGGCCATGCCGCCCGCCTTGCTCGCCGCACTCCTCGAGAAGGTCGCGCTCGGGGCGGAGTTTTTGGTGGTGGAAGCCGCTATGGGGCTGTTTGACGGCGCCCCGCTTGCCCCTTCCGCCGGCCCGCCCGCCGGCTCGGCCGCCGCGCTCGCGGTTGCTTTCGGCCTGCCCGTGCTCTTGGTGCTGGACGTGCGCGGGCAGGCGCAATCCGCCGCCGCCGTCGCGCTGGGCTTTGCCCGATATTGCCCCACGCTGCGCCTGGCCGGGGTGGTTCTGAACCGGGTCGGCAGCGCCAAACACCGTCACATGATCGCAGATAGCCTCGCCGCCATCGGCATTCCCGTGCTCGGCGCCCTGCCCCGCTTGCCCGAACTCGCCTTGCCGGAACGCCATCTCGGCCTCGTACAAGCCGCGGAACAGGCCGATTGGCCCGCCCGGCTTGCCGCGTTTGCGCAAGCGGCAGAGGCCTATCTCGATCTCGATGCCGTTCTGGCCGCAACGGCAGAGACGGCGCCGGGATCACCGATCCCTGCCCCCCCTTCGCGCGCGGCCGCGCTGCCCCCGCCCGGCCAACGCATCGCGCTGGCCGCCGATGCCGCCTTCGGCTTCGTCTACCCGCATATGCTTGCCTTCTGGCGCGAGGCCGGAGCGGAAATCTACCCCTTTTCGCCGCTGGCCGATGAAGCCCCGCCCGATTTTTGCGATGCCTGCTGGCTCTCCGGCGGCTACCCGGAGCTGCACGCGGCCGAACTCGCCGCTGCCCGCCGCTTCCGCGCCGGCATGCTGCGCTTTGCCGAAACCCGGCCCGTCCACGGCGAATGCGGCGGCTATATGGTGCTCGGGCAGGCTCTGGAAGATGCCCAAGGCGTCCGCCACGCGATGCTGGGCCTGCTCGGCCATGCCACGAGCTTCGCCGAACGCCGCCTGAGCCTCGGCTATCGCCGCGCACGGCTCTTGGCCGATTGCGCCCTCGGCCGCCAGGGCACGGTGCTGCGCGGGCATGAATTCCACTACGCCACAATAGCCGAAAAAGGTTCCGACCCGCCGCTGGCTGCGCTTGCCGACGCCGCGGGTGCGGATCTCGGCGTGGCAGGCGGCCGACGCGGCCGCGTCAGCGGCAGCTTCTTTCACGCCATTGCCCTGGAAGAACTTCCTTGAGAAAACCCCAAGCCTTGGACAGGCAGAATTCTATGCAAGAGACGGCACTTTCCCCCCCGGCCTCGCTGGAAGCTTTGCGCGGGCTTTGCCAAAGCCTGCCGGAGGGCAATTCCGCCGCCGAGCAGGCCGCAGAGGCGCGGCAAAGCCGGCTCACCAAACCGCCGGGCAGCCTGGGGCGGCTGGAAGAACTCGCGCTCTGGCTCGCGCGTTGGCAAGGCCGCGCGCGCCCGCAGCTTGAGCGGGTAGAGATTTTGGTCTTTGCCGGCAATCACGGGGTGACGGCGCACGGCGTCTCGCCCTACCCCGCCGCGGTCACCCGGCAAATGACGGCGAATTTTGCCGCCGGCGGCGCAGCCATCAACCAGCTGGCGCGGCTGGCCGGGGCGAAGCTTTCCGTGCTGCCGCTGGCGCTGGAAACCCCCACGGCCGATATCACCCGTGCCCCGGCGATGAATGAGGCGGAATTTTGCGCGGCCGTGGCGGCGGGCATGGCGGCTGTCGCACCGGGGATGGATCTCTTGGCCTTGGGCGAAATGGGCATCGGCAACACCACGGTTGCAGCCGCGCTCTGCGCCGCGCTCTTCGGCGGCGCGGCGGAGCGCTGGGTCGGGCGCGGCACCGGCGTGGACGATGCCGGGCTTGCCCGCAAAATCGCCGCGGTCCGCCAAGCCCTTGCTTGCCATGCCGCCGCCCCGCTTGATCCCCTCGCCGCGGCGATGCGGCTCGGCGGGCGCGAACTCGCCGCGATCCTCGGCGCCACCCTGGCCGCCCGGCATCTCGGCGTGCCCGTGCTGCTCGATGGGTTTGTGTGCACCGCCGCCGTGGCGCCGCTTGCCTGCCTCAACCCCGCCGCCTTGGCGCATGCGCGCCTTGCTCATGTCTCCGCGGAACGCGGACATCGAGAGCTTGCCGCACGGCTCGGCTTGCGCCCGCTCTTGGATTTGGACATGCGGCTCGGCGAGGCCTCGGGCGCGGCGGTTGCGCTTCTGCTCGCGCGGGCGGCGCTGGCCTGCCATAACGGCATGGCCACGTTTGCGGAAGCGGGTGTGGCCGATCGCGCCTGACGGCCGCTTGATCGCGCCTTAAAGCGCCTCTGCGGCGTGCCCTTCCTCTTCAAAGGCCAAAACCGCATCGAGCGCTGCGGCAATCGCCGCGCGTTGCTCTTTCGTTGCAGGCGCCATCGGTGCCCGCGGCATGCCCGCGGCAACACCTTGCCGCTCCAGCGCGTATTTCACCGTGGCCGGCAGGTTATCCCCGGCAATACTGTTCCAGAAACGAAGCAACGCCTTATGGATCGCGAGCGCCTTGGCATGATCGCCCCGCTGCACTTCATGCCAGAGCGCCACGCACGCCCCCGGCGCCGCGGTCAGGTTCGCCGCAATGGCCCCGTGCGCGCCGAGCGCAAATGACGGATAAAGCAGCGCGTCCACCGCGCTCAGCACCACTTTGCCGGCCGGCACCGTCAGCAAAAGGTCGGCCAAGAGTTTCAAATCGCCTTGGCTCTGCTTCACCCCCTGCACGCCCGCAAGTTCCGTCATGATTTGCACAAGCAGATCCGGGCGCAGATAGTTCCAAGGGATCACGTTGTAGATAATCACCGGCACGGGGCTTGCTTCGGCAAGCGCCCGGAAATGCGCAAGCGTGGACGCGTCATCCGGTTTGAAGAGGTAATGCACGGGCGTCACCTGCAGCGCCGCCGCGCCGAGATCCTGCACCACGCGCGCCCTGAGTATCGCTTCGCGCGTGCTGTTGGCGATAATGCCGACCACGACCGGAATCCGATCGCCCGCCTCTTCCAGCGCAACGGCGGCAAGCCGGCGCAGCTCATCCCGCTCCAGCGTATGGCCCTCGCCGGTGCTGCCGCCGACGCAAATCCCGTGCACGCCTTTGGCGAGCATGAACCGCACCTGGGCGCGAAAGGCCTTCTCGTCGATCTCGCCGGCCTCGGTAAACGGGGTGACCAGCGGGGGGATAATGCCGGTGAGCGGGGTGGCCATGGGGTCTGCTCTCGTGTTTCGTTTCCTCGAGAGACAATCCTGGGAAACGCAGGGCGCACCCGTCAAGTTTTTCATGGCCCGTCCGCGTTGTTCCCGGTTAGCCTAGGCGCAGCGGCCCGGCGAAAGGCGCCGCATCGATGGGGAAAACGTTCCAAAGGAAAAGTCTCATGCCATCCGGCTTTCATCCGAGCCCAGCGAAGGCAGCGGAGAGGGCTGCCGAAACCCGCGGCCTTGCGGCAGAAGAGCAAGCCGCCTCACCCGCGCGCGTGTTCGCCGCGACGTGGCTTGGTTGGATGCTCGACGGCTTCGATGCCGGGATTTACATCTTCGTCCTGGTGCCGGCATTAACCGATTTGCTGCGCGCGCAAGGAACCACGCCGGACAAAGGCCATATCGCGCTCTACGGCGGCTATCTCTTCTCCATTTTCATGGTTGGCTGGGCCTCTTCGATGTTTTGGGGCTGGCTCGCCGACCGGGTCGGGCGCGTGCGGGTGATGTGCTGGACCATCCTGCTCTATTCCGCCGGCACCGCTTTGTGCGGCGTAGCGCCGAGTCTCGCTTGGTTTGCGCTGTTTCGGTTTCTCGCCGGCTTCGGCATCGGCGGCGAGTGGGCGGCCGGCACGCCGCTGCTGCATGAATCGTTGCCCGAGGCGCTGCGGGTGCGCCTGGCCGGCTATCTGCATACCGCTACCCCGGTCGGCGGCTTGCTGGCTGCGAGCGTGTCGTTTCTCGTGCCGCTGCTCGGCTGGCGGGGCGTGTTCCTGATCGGCGCCCTGCCGGCGCTTTTGGTGCTCTGGCTGCGGGTCAAGGTGCCGGAGCCCGCGCGCTCGCCTCTGAGAACCCGTTTTTCCGTCAAAAGCCGCGGGCCGTTTCATATCGACAACGCCCGCACCACCCTCTCGGCCGCGGCTATGATGGCCTGCATCATCCTCGGATTGTGGTCGACGACGTTTTGGGCGCCCACCTATGTGGTCTCTCACTTGGTGGCGATGGGCTATACCTTGGCCGAGGCCCAGCGCTGGGCATCGCTCTCCGGCTTGCTGATGAATTTCGGAACCCTGGCGGCTTGCCTGCTGATGTCGGCGATCGCCCGGCACACAAGGCGGCGGGCGGCAGCGCTGTTTTTCTTCCTCGGCGCTTTGCTCACCAATCTCATTGCCTGGCCGGTGATTGCCATGCACTTCGGCTGGGTTTGGGTGTTTCTCGCGCTGCTGCCGGTGCTCGGCTTTTTCACCAACGGCGTGTTTGCCCTCTTCACCGTCTGGCTGCCGGAAATGTTCCCGAGTTCGCATCGAAGTTTCGGCTCGGGCTTCGCTTTCAGCTTGGGGCGCTTATTGGCGGCGATCGGGCCTTCTTTGGTGGGTGCGGCCGTGCTCTTGACCGGGTCTTATCCGGCGGCGATTACGCTGATCTCTTTCATCTATCTGATCGGCGTGCCGTTCGTCTGGATGGCCTCGGAGACCGCGGGGCAACCGTTGCCGGCATAACCGGGCTCTGCTTTCTCCCCAAACCGCATCGATAGCGGCAAAATCATCAAAAGCCCGGGCATGGGCATTGCAAAGGAGGAAACGTGGGCGATTGCATCGAAAAAGACACGATCCGCCGCATCTTTTGGCGGATTGTGCCGCTGTTTTTCGCGATGATGTTTCTCAATTATCTCGACCGCATCAATATCGGCTTCGCCGGCTTGCGCATGAACCAAGATCTCGGCTTCAGCCCGGCGACATTCGGTTTCGGTGCCAGCATTTTCTTTGCGGGCTACATGGTGCTCGAGGTGCCGAGCAATCTGATGTTGCACTGGCTCGGCGCACGGGTGTGGCTCTCGCGCATTCTGATCAGCTGGGGCGCCATCGCGGCCGGCATGGCATTCACCGCCAATGCTTGGAGCTTTTATGCGCTGCGCTTTGGCCTCGGGCTTGCCGAAGCCGGCTTCATGCCGGGGGTAGCGCTGTATTTCTCCTACTGGTTTCCGGCGCGCTATCGTGCCCGCGCGATCGCCGGCTATATCATCGCCGGCTCCTTCTCGGCCGTTCTCGGCGGGCCGATCTCCACCACGCTCATGACCTATTGCGATGGGTTTGCGGGTTTGCACGGCTGGCAATGGATGTTCATCGCCGAGGGCGTGCCGACGATCCTGCTTGGGGTTTTCACGCTCTTTTATCTCCCCGATCGCCCCGCCCATGCATCCTGGCTCAGCCCGGAGCAGCGGGCCTGGCTGGAAGCCGAACTGCAAGCCGAGAAAGACGCGATCGAACGCCACGGCACGTTTCGCCTGGTGGATGCATTCCGCGATGTTCGGGTCTGGCTGCTTGCGATTCTCTTCGGCTTTGCTCTGATCGGCATTTACGGCATGCTGATATGGTTGCCGCAAATCATCAAAAGCCTCGGCAGGCTCAGCGATATCGAAATCGGGTTTCTCTCCGCCGCGCCGCCTTTGCTCGGCGTGATCGGCACGCTTCTCGTCAGCCGAAGTTCCGATCGCAGCGGCGATCGCAAATGGCACCTCGCCGGCCTCTATACGCTCGGGGCCATCGGCATGTTGGCGAGCGCACTGACGACAAACCCGCTTTATGCCTACCTCGCTTTGTGCTTGGCCGGGCTTGGGATCAATTCCGGCAATTCACTGTTCTGGAGCCTCAATACCTCTTTCATGACCGGGGTTGCCGCAGCCGCTGCGATTGCCACCGTCAACACCATCGCGCAGTTCGGGGGGTTGATCGGCCCGTGGCTGATTGGCTTGGTGAAAAACAAAACCGGGAGCTTCTCGCTTGCGCTGATCATCGTTGCCGGCTTTCTGTTTCTTGCCGCGGTGATGGCCGCGGCGTTGCCGGTGCACGCAAAACCCTCGCGCGGCCGGGCGTCCGCCGCGCCCCGGGCAGTGTGATTCGTCTCCCATGCCGCCGCGCTCTTCACGACGCCGAATGATCAAGAGGAAAACGCCATGATTATCGATTGTCACGGTCATTACACAACCGAACCGCCGCAGCTTCATGCCTTTCGGGATCGGCAGCTCGCCGCCCTCGCCGACCCCTCCCGGCGCCCTTCAAGCACCGATCTCGGCATTTCCGACGACGAGATCCGCGCTAGCGTCGAAGGCGCGCAACTCAAATTCCAACGCGAACGCGGCACCGATCTCACCCTCTTCTCGCCGCGCGCGGCCGGCATGGCCCATCATCTCGGAACCCCCGAAACAAGCCGCGAGTGGACACGGGTTTGCAACGATCTCATCCATCGCGTCTGCACGCTTTATCCGCGTAATTTCGTGGGCGTCTGCCAGTTGCCGCAAAGCCCCGGCGTGCCGCCGACAAATTGCATCGAAGAACTCGAGCGCTGTGTCAAAGAGCTCGGCTTCGTCGGCTGCAACCTCAACCCCGACCCCTCGGGTGGCTATTGGCGCGACCCGCCGCTGACCGATCGCTGGTGGTATCCGCTTTATGAAAAGATGGTGGAGCTCGATGTCCCGGCGATGATCCATACCAGCGCCTCCTGCAATCCCTGTTTTCATACGACCGGGGCGCATTATCTGAACGGCGACACGACCGCTTTCATGCAGCTTGTGACAGGGGATCTCTTCAAAGACTTCCCCACCTTGAAATTCGTTATCCCGCATGGCGGCGGTGCGGTGCCGTATCATTGGGGGCGATATCGCGGGCTGGCGCAGGACATGAAACGTCCGCCGCTTGCCGAGCATCTTCTCGGCAATGTCTTTTTCGATACCTGCGTTTATCATCAGCCGGGCATCGATTTGCTCACGCGTGTTATCCCGATCGACAACATCCTATTCGCATCCGAAATGGTGGGCGCAGTGCGCGGCATTGATCCGGAAACCAACCACCATTACGACGACACGCGCCGCTATATCGAGCAGGCTCCAGGGCTGAGCGAGCAGGATCGGTGGAAGATTTTCGAAGGCAATGCGCGCAAGGTTTATCCGCGGCTGAATGCCTATCTCGAACGCCGCGGCGCCGCCTAATCCTGCCGCGACCCCCTCGAGCCCGGCGCCCGAGGGGGTCGCTTTCAAAAAGCGCGCTCAATCGGCGAGCGGATCAGGACGAAATTGAATGTGCACCGCCAGCGGCTTGCTCCCCTTCCCGCCTTCCTTGAGCCAAGGCGTGCGATCGCCGCTTGAGGACCAGAGCCCCCGCCCCTTCCAGCCGGCGTTCGGGTCATCGATGCGGCCGTCGAGCCCCTTGGCATAGAAGCCCATCGGATAGGGGATGCGGATCATGATCATCTGGCCGTCTTTCAACGCGACGAACCCGTCATTGAGATTGGCGGTAGAGATGGGAACATCTTCGCCCAGGCCAAGCGTATTGTGCTGATCAACCCAGGTGTAATAACTCGCCTCGGCACTGTTATCGCCGATGCCTGCAAAGCCGGGTCCAGGATATTTGTAGAACGACCAGCCCTCGGGACAATGATCGCCGGTGGCTTTCGGCCCGTTCAGCGGGCCTTTGCACTTGCGGCGATCGAAGCTCGCAAGATGGCCGCTGGTCAGCGACGCCCAAACCACGCCTTTGCTGTCGATATCCGCGCCGCGAATGCCGAACCCGGGAAGCGGCACGTTATAGACTTCCGAAAGTTGCGTCTTCGGATCGAAGCGGAGCAGCGCCGGCGGGTGGCCGCCGAAAACCCCGATGGTATACCAAATCGAGCCGTCCGCCGGGCTCGGCATCACCGCATAGGGGCCGGAAAGGCCATCGAGCGCCAGGCGCGTGTCCTTTGTCGGGTCGGGTGGATCGCCGGGCTCGGTATAGGCCACGCGCCGGCCGAGGCCAGCGGTGTCGAGAACAAAAGGTGACCATCCCTGCGCCTTTGCCGCATCGCCCGTCTCGTCGAAGACCTTCGTATCGATCCAACCAGCGACCGGCCCGGTGCCGCTGAACCAAAGCGTATTGTCCTTATCGTAACCGAAGCGCAGGTGATGGGTGGAAAAACACGTATCGACAAACGTGTATTTCATCGTCTTGGGGTCGAGGATCGCCGCTTGGCGCGCCGATTGCTCGAGCGGGAAAACCTTGGCCGAAGGATGATCAGACCCTTTCCGGCAGAAGGCCGGATTGTCCATGCCGCGGATCGTCGCCGCAAGCCACACTCGGCCTTTGTCGTCGAACATCGCATTGTGGTTGTTGGCGCGTGTCGACCAGATTTTTTCATTTCCCCAATAGGCGGAAGGCTGCAACGGGCTCAGGGTGAAGCCGAAGCCCGGCACTTCCGGCATGCTCTCATCTCGCACCGGCATTTTGAAAAAGGTCACCGTACTCGTCTTCGGATCGAGAATCGGCATCTCGTCGCTGCTGTATTCGGGAGAGCCGAAAAGCGGCCCATAGGCATTCACGGTCGGGTTCCGCTCATCCGAGGAAATCAGATCATGCAAATAGGTTTTCGGCGTGCCCCATTCCCAAATGGTGATCACGAAGTTCCGTTCGATCCCTTGCGGGCGCGGGGGTTGGCTTTTCGGCAATTCGCCCTGGGCGATGCGGTCCGTCCACTCGCCAAGAACTTTAAGCGGCAGGCCGCCGAAGGAGCTTGCCTCGCGGGTCATTTCCTGGCCGGCCAGTCCGGATTGCAAGCGTCGGATCCAAGCCGCCTCTCCGTTTGCGAAAGTGCCGAATTGCGCTGGGATGGTGCGGGTGGCTTCCTGGCCGATCTGGTGGCAGCCGATGCAGCCGATATTCTTCATTTGCATGAGCCATCCGATGCGTGAGCCGCCCAATTCTTGTTCGCTCGGCATGCGCAACATCGAGTACCAATAAATCGCCGGATAGTAATGGGCGGCGGCAGCCGTATTCGGCGCCGGAATCGCAGGGAGATCCAGATGCTGGCCGGGCTTGGCGCGGAATTTGGGCGAGTCTACAAGCCCGTAACCGCGCACGAAGACGCTGTAATTCACGGCAGGAAGATCGGGAATGACGTAACGGCCTTGGTCATCGGTGACGACGATTTTGATGAATCGGGTCGGCAGCTCGACACTCTCGGCAATCACCCAAACGCCTGCCTCCGGCCCGTGCGGCCCGCTCACCACGCCGCCGATATCCCTGCTGCCGATTTCCGGCGAAGCCGCCTTCGCCCGGGCGGGCAGGAACAGGGCCGCGGTAAGCCCGAAGGCGAGCGCAGTGGTCAGTTTCAGGCTGGATTTCACGATTCTTCGCATCGACGTTTTCTTCCCTCGATAAAAACTTTGCCCTCTGCTGCGGCTTGCTCCGCAGCGAACGGAATTTGGGTGTGAAACGATAAAGCGGCCCCTGCTCGCGGACAATGCGAGAGCATATCGCCGCGCTGCTGCCTCGGCTGCATCTCGCTCTTCCCGTGACAGTTCGCCTTGTGGCCTTTGCGGTCCGGCGTTACTTTTTTGGAAAATCCTTTGCTGCCACGAACAGCCCTATGGGAGGAGACCGCATGATCCACGAAGCAGAGGTGGCGCAATACCGAGAGCACGGCTTCCTTGTCGTGCCGGATTTGCTGGACGGCGCGGAGCTGGCCGCGCTGCACGCGGTGATCGCCGAATTGCTCGCCGGCGCCGCCGATGTCGATACGCACACCGATGTTTACGATCTGGAGCCCGGCCATACACGGCAAGCCCCGCGCGTGCGCCGCATCAAGACACCGCACAAACTGCATGCGGTCTTCGACCGTGTCATCCGCAAGCCTCAGGTCATCGCCGTGCTGCAGGCCCTGCTCGGCCCCGATATTCGCCTGCACGGATCGAAGCTCAACATGAAGTCCCCCCGCTACGGATCACCGGTGGAATGGCATCAGGATTGGGCCTTCTATCCGCACACCAACGATGATCTTTTGGCCGTCGGCGTCATGTTGGACGACGTAACGGAAGAGAACGGGCCGCTCTTGGTGGTGCCCGGCACGCACAAAGGGCCGGTATGGAACCATCACGGCGAAGATGGCCGCTTTTGCGGCGCCATCGATCCCGCCGAAATCGCGACGGAAATCCGGCGGGCGGTGCCGCTCAAGGGGAAAGCCGGCAGTATGTCGTTCCATCATGTGCGCCTGTTGCACGGTTCGGCGCTGAACACGTCCGAGCGGCCGCGCAAACTGCTGCTGTACGAGGTTGCCGCCGCCGATGCCTGGCCGCTCCTCGGTGTTGCCTCGCTGGAAGAGTTTAACCGGCGCATGTTGGCGGGCAAGCCGACCATTCAGCCGCGCTTGGCGCCGGTCCCGGTGCGGATGCCGCTTCCGCCCGCGGCGCACCAAGGCTCGATTTACGAGAACCAAACCGGCGCGACGCGCACGTATTTCAGAAAAGCGGCCGCCTGAGCGAACGAACATCTCACGAACAATCTTTGGTGGAGGAAACGGCCGGAATGAACGGGGTGGCAGCCGAGCCCTCTCGCAGGGCATCGGTGTGGTGGGTGATCATCGCCTCCGGCATCGGTTCGGCGCTGGAGTGGTACGATTTTTTCATTTACGGCACCGCCGCCGCGCTTGTTTTTGGGCCGCTCTTTTTCCCCAAATCCGATCGACTCACGGGAACATTGCTGGCCTTCGCCACCTTCGGCGTCGGTTTTTTGGCGCGCCCGTTCGGCGGTTTGTTTTTCGGCCATTTGGGTGATCGGTACGGGCGCAAGCCGGTGCTGGTGGCAACGCTGTTGCTGGTCGGGACGGGCACGACGTTGATCGGCCTGCTCCCCACTTATGCCGCAGCCGGCACGTGGGCGCCCGTTTTGCTGGTGCTGATGCGGCTGATTCAGGGGTTCGGCGCCGGCGCCGAATACGGCGGCGCCGTGGTGCTGTTGGTGGAGCACGCGCCGCCCGGCCGGCGCGGCCTTTGGGGCAGCATCGCGCCTATGGCGGTCGGCATCGGCAATTTGCTGGCTGCCGGCGCTTTCGCGTTGGTCTCGTTGCTGCCGCAAGACGCTTTTATGGCATGGGGCTGGCGCCTTCCCTTCCTAGCCAGTTTCATCCTGGTGTTGGGGGGATTATTCGTGCGTCTGCGCGTGACGGAGACCCCGGTATTTCGCGATGCGGTGGCGCGCCAACAACCGGAGCGTATTCCGGTACTCGAAGTGCTGCGCCGACAGCCGCGCAATTTCTTCGTGTTGCTCGGCGCGCGCTTGGCGGAAAACGGGTTGGGCTACCTGTTTCCGGTGTTCGGCCTGTCCTATGTGACGGCGACACTCGGCATGCCGCGGTCGCAGGCGCTGGAGGCGCTGATGCTCTCTTTTCTTGTGCAGCTTCTGTCCGTGCCGCTCTTCTCCGCTTTATCGGATCGCATCGGTCGCCGTCCCGTCTATATTTTGGGCGCGTTGCTCGGAATCGTGCTCGCGTTCCCATTTTTTACGCTCCTGCACACGCGGAACTGGTGGTTGCTTCTGCTTGCCATGGTGCTGACCAACGGGGTTGTCGTGGGGGCGGTATTCGGCCCGCAGGCCGCCTATTTCGCCGAGCTGTTCGGCCCGAAACGGCGCTACTCCGGCTTTGCGTTCGCACGCGAACTGGGTTCGATCATCGCCGGCGGCCCGGCCCCTTTCCTGGCCACTGCGATGGTTGCGGCGGCCGGCGGCGGGACTTGGCCCGTCTCCCTCTACATCATCGTGTTGGCAGCCGTTACCGCCTTTGCCGTTTGGATCGGACCGGAAACGTTCCGCGACGACATTGCAGCCGACCTCGGATCGACCGACTGAAAAACGATTGGCCGGGGCCGCCCGGTGCTTCAGAATCCCTCAGGGGATTGCCGAAATTCTCCCCCCTTCCCCGCTTCGCGCTTTTTCCAATGGCTTCTCCGCTCGTTTATGGGGCTTCTTTTCCGATGTCGCATGCCTTAGCGCCGTTTCTCTCCCTTTTCCGCGAATGTGCTCAAGCCTTAACCCTGCTCTCGCGGCTGCCGCTCGGGCGGCTTGCGCCCTCCGGCCCCCCTTCCGCGCGGGTGATGTGGGCTTTTCCTTTGGTGGGGCTCATCTTGGGCGGGCTTGCCGGGGCGGTCTATGCCCTCGCCGCTTGGTTCGGCCTCTCGCCTTGGCTTGCCGCCGCTTGGGCCTTGGCGGCGGGGATGCTGCTCAGCGGGGCGCTGCACGAGGACGGGGTGGCCGATGCGGCCGACGGGCTTGGCGCCGAGGGCTCGGCGGAGCGGCGGCTTGCGATCTTGCACGATCCCCGCGCGGGAAACTACGCCGTCTTGGCGTTGATCCTCTCCGTGGTCATTCGCCTGGCTGCCCTTGCGGCAATCGCCTCGCCCTCGGCGGCGGCAAAGGCCTTAACGATTGCGGGAATTGCCGGGCGCACGGCCATGATCGGCCTGCCGCTTTTGCTGCTTCCGGCCCGCACTTCGGGGCTCGGCGCGGCTTTGGGGGCGCCGGGCAAAGGCGTGGCCTTGGCCGCGTTCGCGCTCGGTTTGGGCCTGCTCGCCGCGCTGCTCTCCCCTGCCCTGCTCTTTCGGGTCGGGCTCGCTTCCGGGCTTGGCCTAGCCGTGGTGGCGTTCGCGGCCAAGCGGCGGCTCGGCGGCTATACGGGGGACATTTACGGCGCGGTGGAGCAGGCGGCGGAGTGCCTGACCCTGACCGTGCTGGCCGCGGCCGGCTGAGCCCTCTTAGGCTTTGTTTGCGGGCGGGGCGGCGGCGAGCACGGCGTCGATTGCCTCGCGGAGATGCTGGAGCGCGGTGCGGAGCAGGGGGTTCAGCGGCCCGGGCCGCTCGCTGAGATGCGCCTGCAGGGCGCGGATGCCCGCCAGCAATTGCGCAAATTCGACGTAGGAGATTGTGGTTTCCGGGTCTTGGGGAAAATCGCGGGCGTCGCTGTCTGCTTCGGCCTCATCGTCGGCTTCCTCGCGGCTGCGCCAGCCCGCCTCGGCATAGGCTTTGGCGGCGCGGATCGCGCGGACGGTCAGCCCGCCGGTTCGTGCCTTGCGCGCCAGGCGGAGCTGCAGGGCGGGGTCTTCGAGCCGCGCCAATTCCACCAGCACGTTGCGCGGCACCGGCGGCTCGGCGTTTTCGACCAGGGTGAGGACTTCCGGCGCCAGCGAGAGGATGCGCAGCCGCGCGCTGATTTCCGCCTTGGATTTGCCGAGCGCGGCGGCGGCATCGTTTTGGGTCCAGCCTTTGCCGGCGATCAGGCGCTCCAGCCCCCGCGCTTCTTCGATCGGGGAGAGATCGACCCGTTGGAGGTTTTCGATCAGCGCGGCGACTTCGGGATCCCCGTCATGGGCGATGGCGAGGATGCTGTCCCAGCCGTTCAGCCGGGCCGCGCGCCAGCGCCGCTCGCCGGCGACGATGATCCAGCCGCCGCGCGTGTCGGGGTTCGGCCGCACCAGGATCGGCTGCAGCTGGCCGGCGCTGGCCATGGTGGCGGCCAGGGCGGCGATTTCTTCCGGATCGAAAGTTTTGCGGGATTGGTTGGGGTCCGGGCGAATTTTCTCGAGCGGGATTTCGAACGTGTGGCGGAAGCGGCTTTCTTTGCCGACCAGCGCGTTCGAGGCTTCGCCGATCATGGCCGCGGCCGCGCCGAGAATAGGGGAGGGGGGGCGGCTGCGTCCGGCCATTTATGTCTCCAGGGTTTGCAGGCTGGCGCGCGGCAGCTCGGTGCCGGCGGCGAGGTGCTGGGCGAGGGTGGCGTAAACTCCGACCGCCGGCAGGTGCGGGAACATATCGAGGGCGATACGGCCGTTGCGGGCGGCATGGCCGAAGGCAGCGCTGTCCGGGATCGGCTCGAGCACCGGGGCCTTGGCGTCCATGGCGGCGATCAAATGCGCCAGCACCTCGCGATCGACCGATTTTCGCCGCCCGTATTGGGTGGGCAGAATGCCGGCGAGGCGAAGGCTGGGATTGAGCCGGCGCTGGACTTTGGTGATCGTGGCCAAAATCAGCCCGACCCCCATGGTATCGTAAGGCTCGGTCCGGACCGGGATAATCACTTCTTCCGCCGCGGCCAGTGCCATCCAGGTGAGCATGCCGAGATTGGGCGGCGCATCGATGACAATGAAATCGTATTCGCCGCGGAGCTCTTCCAGCGCCTCGCGGAGCGTGGCGTCCATGCCGGGCTCGCGCCGGCCGTCGGTTTCCGCAAGCTCGATATGGCTTGCCGCAAGATCGAAGGGCAGGGGCGGGTGGTGGCCCAAAACTTCCTGCGCGCCAATGCGCACTTCGGCCAAACTTCGCCCGCCCAACACAACATGCGCCATGGTGCGGCGCTGCCGGTAGGCATCCAGCGCGGCATCGGCCAAGAGCCCGACTGTGGCTGTGGCCTGCGGATCCAAATCCACCAGCAACACGCGCCAGCCGCCTCGGGCAAAGGCCGCGGCAAGGTTCAAGGCGCTGGTGGTCTTGCCCACGCCGCCTTTCTGATTGGCCAAGGCAAAGGCCCGCGCCGTGCGGGGGCGGGCTTGGGTCAAGCTCTCCAGCGCCATCGCGACATCTTCCGGGATCGGCTCGCGGCCGTTTTCCCAACGGCTGATTTTCGGCTTGTCATAGCTGCGCCCGAGCCGCCGGTTGAGCGCATCTTTCAGCTCCGCCTGGCTCAACCGCAGCCCCTGCCGCAATGCCCGCATCTGTTCGCCATTCATGGTCTCGGTTCGGTTCTGACGTCAGAACTCGCGACTCCCCCCACCCCTTTGCGAGTCACCGCCTTGGCACAGTTTTATCAACCAAGCAACATCAATGTTGATTGTTGACGGTTGAAAATGCGCTTCTGTGGCACAGAAGCCGCGTTTCAAATTCAGCGTTGCCGTCCACCACCCCCGACCCAAAGCCGCCGTACCAAGCAACGCATTTTATCCACAAAAACGGGCGATTTATTCTCGCTGAATTTGTAACGCCCAAAACTTATCCACGCAGAATTCGAAACGCCGCCTCGCTGAATTTGTAACGCCGCACCCCTCGCCTCACGCTGAATCGGTAACGCCAAACCCACTTATCCACGCTGAATTTGTAACCTTTTCCTATAGTTTAGACTTTTCTTTTCATCCGATAGGAGAAGCTCGGAACAAGCCAAACCCGGCGCACGCTCGCTGAATTTGAAACGGAAACGTCGAAAAAACCTCATTTTGGTGTTCCGAAAATCGCCAATTTCGCTAGCATCGAACGGCAGGAGACGACGACAGGCGCAAAAAGATGGCCCAGGTGCACCAACAATTGCAACTTTACGGCATTGAAGAAGTCCTCGCACAGGCGGAAACCGAAGCCGAACGGCGACGCATCCACTGGGCGCACGAAATTCTCTCCACCGAACAGGACGGGGTCAACTACCTCCATTCCGGCTTCTGCCAAGCCGCTTTGCCCCATCGGGAACCCAAAAACCCGCACGAGCCCTGGATTCGCCGCAACGGCGCGTATCAATTGATCATCCGCCCCGGCATCCTGCCCTTGCGCGACCGCGTGATCGAGCTCGGCGTGCCCTACGGCACCAAAGCCCGCTTGATTATGATCTACTTTCAAACCGAAGCCGTCCGCACGCGCAGCCAAGTCGTGGATCTCGGCCCGACCATGGCCTCCTGGCTCAAGAAAATGGGGCTTTCCACCTCGGGCGGCCCGCGCGGCTCCTATGCGCCGGTGCGCGAGCAGGCGCTGCGGATCGCCCGCAGCGAATTCACCATGCGTTTCGAAAAAGGCTCGGCCGAAGCCCGGTTGGCCGATCAACGCATCGTCGATGCCATGGACCTCTGGCACGACGATACCCGCGCCGAACGCGAAAGCGATCTCTTCCGCACCGGCGGCGAATGGGTGCGGCATGTCAAACTCAGCGACGCGTTTTTCGCTCATTTGATGGAACACGCCGTGCCGCTTTCCGAAGAAGCCATTGCAAGACTGAAACATTCATCCCTTGCCCTCGATCTTTACGTTTGGCTCACCTACCGTCTTCACGGTTTGAAAAAAGAAATCACCGTTCCCTGGCACGCATTATCCGGTCATTTCGGCAGCGAAAGCGGGCATCGGCAGCTCGCTTTCCGCCTCAAAGAGGTGCTGAAAGACGTGGCCGCCGTCTATCCGGAAGCGGATGTCGAAGCGTCCGCGCGCGGCTTGGTCTTGCGGCCGTCTGCTCCTTCGGTGACACGCGCGAGCATCGTCATACGCTTGCCGCAAAGCTTCCGCAGCCCATGACACTGTTTCTAGCGAGCGTTGCCGACCCGGAAGAGGCGGAAATTGCCTTTGCCGGCGGGGCGGACGTGATCGATTTCAAGAACCCGAACGACGGCGCCTTGGGCGCGGTTGCGCCGGAGATCATTCGCGCCGGCTGCGCCGCTTTGCGCGCGCGGAGCCAAACCAGCGCCGTGCTCGGCAATCTTCCGACGCTTCCCGAAATTGTGCTGCCGGCAGCGAAACACATTGCCGAGACCGGTGTCGATTTCCTCAAAATCGGCCTCTTTCCCGGCGGCAAGCGCGAGGCAACGATTGCCGCGCTTGCCGGATTGTCCGAAAAAGTCAAATTGATTGCGGTGTTTTTTGCCGACACCGCGCCGGATTTTTCGCTCTTGCCGCTTTTGGCCGAAGCGCGCTTCTTCGGTGCCATGCTGGATACCGCAAACAAAGCCAACGGCAGGCTTTTGCAGCATATCGACATCGCCGGGCTGGCGCATTTTGTCGAAAAATGCCGCGGGTATGGGCTCTTTTCCGGCCTTGCCGGTGGGCTTGAACCGCCCGACATTCCGCGCCTGCTGCTGCTTAAGCCCGACGTTCTCGGCTTTCGCACCGCACTTTGCAGCACAGCCGGCCGAGCCGGGCAGATCAGCCGCGAGGCGGTGCAGATGGTGAGGGATCTCATTCCCTCCGCTTCGCGAAAGGCCGAAGCCAAAAGCCTCGATATGCGCCTGCTCGCCGCGCGCGGCTATGCGCCGAGCCCGACGGAGGAGCTTGCCTCGGCCGATCGGGTTTTCGTGCAGGATTTCGTTTTGCCGGTGCGGATCGGCGTTTATGCACATGAGCAAAAAACGCCGCAACGCGTGCGGTTTTCGGTGGAAGCCTGGGTGCGGCGCGCACTTTTCCCGGCGCGCGATCTCCGCGATGTCTTTTCCTACGACGTGATCACCGATACCATCCGCATGCTGGTCAACGCCGCGCCGATCGGGCTTGTGGAAACCCTGGCCGAGCGCATTGCGGCCCATCTTCTTTCACAAAAACAGGTTCTGAAAGTGGCGGTGAAAGTGGAAAAACTCGATACCGGCAGCGGCGTCGTGGGTGTTGCCATCGAACGCAGCCGCCTTGAGGAAAGGGAAGGGGAGTTTTCGCTTTTCACGGTGCCGGAAACCGCCGCGGCAAGCATCGGCGAAGATCAGAATTGAACCATGAAGAGAGTTCCGACCGTCTTCAAACTCGGCGGCAGCTACGCCCGCTCTTCGCTCTTGCCCCGCTGGCTTGAAGCCATTGCCGCGCATCCGCCGGCTTTGATCGTTCCGGGAGGCGGGATTTTTGCCGATTGCATCCGCTCCGCCCAAGCCGAGATCGGCTTTAGCCATGCCGCTGCGCACGAATTGGCGCTGATGGCCATGAATCAATTCGCCCGCGTTCTGGTCGATATTTTTCCAAGCCTGAAGTTTGCAGAGAGCTTTCTGGCCATAGAACGCGCGTTTCGGGCATCGGAAACCTGCGTCTTGCTGGCTTGGCCGATGCTGAAGGCCGAGGCCGAACTGCCGCCTTCGTGGGAGATCACTTCGGATAGCATCGCCGCCTGGCTGGCGCGAAAACTTCACGCCCCTTTGGTGCTGATCAAACACACAGCCATTCCGCCCGCCCCGACGGCCGAGGGGCTTGCCGAAGCAGGAATTGTCGATCGCGCCTTTCCGCGATTTACGGAAAACCTCAAGGCCCCGGTTTTTATTGCTTCTCCGGAAGATTTACCTGCCGCGTTTTCGGATGGGGAAAAGCTTTGGGGGCAGAGGCTGCTTGGGCATGCGGTGGTTTAGATGCGTCGGAAAGCGCCGCCGCGTTGGGCATGGGCCCTGACCGGTTCGGGGCATTTCTTTACGGAATGCCTGGAGCTGATCCGCTCCCTAGATGCGGTGGATTTGTTCGTCAGCCGCGCGGCGGCGGAAGTGGTGCGGATGTACCGGGAGAAACTTGCCTTTCCGAAAGGTGCGCGCATTTTCCGCGATACCACGGCATCGGCCGCGCCGGTCGGCCTGTTTTACGAAGGCCATTATCACACGCTTATTCTCGCTCCCGCCACCTCCAATACGGTTGCCAAATGCGTCTACGGCATTGCCGATACCTTGGCCACGAACGTCTTTTGCCAAGCCGGCAAGTGCCGCATCCCCACCATTGTCTTTGCCTGCGACAGCGCTCCGGAGCTTCTCACCAAAGCGCCGGGAGGAATGGTGAAGGTTTTCCCGCGCCGGATCGATCTCGAAAACACCGAGAAGCTGAAAGAGTTCGAAGCAACAACCGTGGTTCTTTCGCTTGCGGAACTGCAAGAGGCGATTGCGCGAAGGCAAGCGGAACGAGAGCACGAGCGAGAGCAGCAAAGCGCGGCTCTGCCGGAGAGCCGAGGGAAAAATGCCTGAACGGATTGCCTTTCTCACCGGCCATTTGGCCGAGCCGATGTTGCGCCGGGTTTTGGAAAGCCTGGGCGAGACCGAGTTCTCCTGGCAGATCATCAATCTCGGCGTAAAAGTTGCGGCCTTGATCACGGAGCCCATTATCTTGCGCCGGCTGAAAACGCCGCTGGCCGCAGACCGGGTGATTTTCCCCGGGCGCGCGGGGCTTGATGCGGAACGCCTCTCGGCGCATTTCGGCGTTCCCTTTATTCGCGGCCCCGACGATCTGATCGATTTGCCGCGGTTTTTGGGCCGCAATGCCGCCGAGCCCGATCTTTCCCAACACAGCATTCGCATTTTTGCGGAAATCGTGGATGCGCCGCTGCAGAGCACGGAAGCGTTGGTCAAGCTTGCGCGCGAGATGGCGGCAAACGGCGCCGATGTGATCGATCTCGGCTGCAAGCCGGGGACGGAGTTTCCGCATCTGGAAGAAACAATCGCGGCGTTGCACGCGGAAGGCTTGCAGGTGAGTGTGGATTCCGGAAACCCCGCCGAACTCCATCGCGGCGCGCGGGCAGGGGCGGAGTTTCTGCTGAGCTTGACCGAGAAAACACTTTCCATAGCGGAAGGAACGAATGCAACCCCGGTGCTCGTTCCCGCCAAGGCGGGCGATCTTGCCTCTTTGGAAAGGGCCGCGCGGGCCGCGGCGGCGAAGGGGATACGATTTTTGGCGGATCCCGTTCTGGATCCGATCCATTTCGGTTTCACCGATTCACTCATGCGCTTCGTGGCGGCGCGCAAACGTCTGCCGCAAGCGGAAATGCTCATGGGAACCGGCAATCTGACGGAATTGACCGATGCCGATTCCTCCGGCGTCACCGCGCTGCTAATCGGCATTTGTTCGGAGCTTGAGATCAAGAACGTTTTGGTCGTGCAGGTGAGCCCCCATACGCGCCGCACCATTGCCGAGCATGATATCGCCCGGCGCATCATGTTTGCCGCCCGGCGCGACCAAAGCCTGCCGCGCCTGTATTCGGATGCCTTGCTGCAAGTGCATGAGCGCACGCCCTTTCCCCACAAGCCGGCCGATATCGCCGCGCTGGCCCAAGCCGTTCGCGATCCGAGCTACCGGATTATGGTTGCCGAAGACGGGATTCATGTCTTCAACAACCGGATCCACATCGTCCGGCAGGATGCGCTCTCGTGTTTCGAGGATCTGGATGTGGCGCGCGACGGGGCGCATGCGTTTTATTTGGGAACCGAACTGGCGAAAGCGGAAATCGCCTGGCGGCTCGGCAAACGCTATGTGCAGGATGCGCCGCTCTCTTGGGGGGTTGCCGCCCCGCGCGCATCGCGGCAACGCACCGGGCTGGAAGAGGCCGGACAGACGCTCAAGGCCGCCAAGGCGGATCCCCGCCGGGCCGAAGACGAAGGGAACACCGCCGAGAAATCCCGAGCAGGGCTGCATGCCTTACGTTCGTGAAGTCATTCTCACCACCTTATCGCGGAAGAACGAGCCGCATCTCGCGCCGATCGGGCTGATTGCCGCCGGCGAGGATTGGATCATCGCGCCGTTTTATCCTTCGCAAACGCTTGCCAATCTTCGCGAAGTTCCCGAGGCGGTTGCGAACTACGTGGATGACGTCCGCATTTTTGCGGGCTGCCTCACGAACCGGCGGGATTGGCCGTTGCTTCAAGCCGCGCAGGTGCGCCCGCCGCGCTTGGCGGCGGCGCTCGCGCATGCCGAACTTGCGGTTGTTTCGGTTGAAGAAAATCCCACCCGTCCGCGCTTTCATTGCCGTATCGTGGCCGAGGCCATGCATCGGCCTTTCCAGGGCTTCAACCGCGCCAAGGCGGCGGTGATCGAAGCGGCGATTTTGTTGAGCCGAAGGCACATTCTGCCGCGCGCGGAAATTGCCCAAGCGATTGCGCATTGGCGCCCCTTGATCGAGAAAACCGCAGGTCCTGAGGAACAGACCGCCTGGGACTGGCTCATGGACGCCTTTGCCGAGGAGGAGCAAGCAAACCCGGATGCACGGCCGCTTCCATCCGCGCCGGGCGATGGAAGTCCGCCATGACGGGAGGGAAGCGCTATTCGCCCGCGCGGCCGGCGGCAAGCAAGGCAACCGCAACGGCGGCAGCATGCCGCGCTTCGAGGGCGTTTGCGAAAAGATCGCAATAGGGGCGTTCAAGGCGCGCGGCCAGCCGCACAAGCACGTGTTTGCCGATCCCGGCGCCCACGAGCGGGGCATTCTTGGGAAGCGGCACGCGCGAAAGCACCTGCCAGGCGGCATCATGCAGGCTGCGGAGTTGAATTTCGGCAAAATAGGCGGCGGCCTGAAAAAGCGCGGGCGCATCGGCAGCCGTTGCGTCACGCCCGAGCATGCGCGCAAGGCGCGCCGTTGAGGCCGGCACGGTTTTCTCCCGCCCGTCCGCTGCGGGCAGAAGATCGGCGTCGTCCGGAAGTTCGCCGAGGATCCGATAGATATCGGCCGTGGTGGCGAAATATTCATTGGCCAAGGGGGTCCAGCCGCCTTCGAAGGGAATGTGCCGGCAGAGCGCCATCACGGGCGTGCGCACGAGACCGGTGTAGAGAAGCTCGCCCGCGGCCAACCGGGCGGCATCGGTTTGGCCGAGCGCCTGCACGCGTCCTTCCTGGATCGGAATCATGTCGGTGGTCGTCGATCCCATATCGGCAAAGAGCGCGAAAGCATGCCGGCGCGCGGCCAGCGTGGCGGAGGCGTGCCAATTGGCGGAAGCAACGCGTGCAGCCTCGGCGCCGGCCGCTTCCGCCGGAGAAACGAACCCGGCCTCGGCCGCGTAAAAAAGCAGCTCGGCCGCGGGCAGTGCGCTTAAGAGCAGCTCCACAAGGCGCCGCACGCCCTCGGTGCGGTTCGGGAAAATGTCGCAAAGCTCCGCCGTCATGGTCACGGCGTGGCGCGCACTTGGGCCAAGACGCGCTTGGGCCTCACGCAGGGCATTTTGCAAATGCTCCAAACCGAGCCAAAGCGGCGAGGGGAGTTGCAGCGCCGCCGTCACCCGCCCGCCGTCCACGCGCGCGGCCTTCAGATGCGCCCCGCCGATATCCCAGCCGAGAACGGGCTCCATGGGGTCAGGCTCCTTGGATTGACAGCTTCCTTAAGCAAAGCAGGATGCGGGTATGGACATCATTCCGGTGATCGATCTTAAAGACGGTGTGGTGGTGCAGGCCAGACGCGGCGAGCGCAAGGACTACCGCCCCATCATCACCCCGCTCTGCCAAGGCAGCGCCCCGGCGGCGGTGCTGAACGGCCTGCGGCGTTTGTTTCCGTTTCGAAAAATCTATCTGGCGGATCTGAACGCCATTACCGGCACCGGGGATCATCGTGCGGAGATCGAGGAACTTACCCGGGCGTTTCCGGACTTGGAATTTTGGGTGGATAACGGCATCGGCGCGCCGGCGGCGGCCGAGGATTGGTTGCGCGCGTTTCCCGGCAAGCTTGTGCTCGGCAGCGAATCGCAACGGGATCTCGCCGTGCCCGCCGCCTTGCGCAGCCACCCGCGCGTGGTGCTTTCGCTGGATTTCCGCGGCGATCGCTTCCAAGGCCCGCCGGCGCTGCTGGAAACCCCCGCGCTTTGGCCGGAGGCGGTGATTGTCATGACGCTTGCGCGCATCGGCGCGGGGGAAGGGCCGGATTTCGCCCGCTTTCGAGACGTGCGCGCGCTGCGGCCGGAGGGGGCGTGGTATGCCGCGGGCGGCGTGCGGCATGCGGAAGACGTGCGGGCCTTGCATGCCTTGGGGGCGAGCGGGGTTTTGGCGGCGACCGCGTTGCATTCCGGGGCTTTGGATCTCGGCGCGCTGAAGGACATCATGCCGGCGGGGTAAGGCAGCGCTGCGCCTGCTCGCCGCGCCGATGCATGGACGAGACACGCGGGGTGCCTAGATTCTTCCTATGGCAATATCCAAAGGAGGAACGTGCGATGACGCCTCTGCAAGCGCGCCAGGTTGCCCGGGATATGATGCGCCGCCACGGCCTTGCCGCGCAGGCCGTGGTGGAAGAATTGCTGAACGAAGCGCGGCTTTCCGGCAACGCGCAGGCTTTGGACGATTGGCAGCAGATCCAGGCCATGATTGCGGAACTGCGCCGCGAGGCGGCTTCCCAGAGAGCGGCTTCGGCTTCCTGATAGCCCGCTTCGGTTTGCCCAAGGCGGCCGGGATGCCAAGCGCAAGCCTCCCGGCGCCGAGGACAAACCCCCTTTAAGCGGCGGCGAAGGGGTGCTTCACCGTGGTGCGCTGCTGGACCACTTGCGCAGGCGTGGGCTCGCCGCGCACGGCGCGCGCGATGGCTTCCTTGCAGGCGCGATAATTGAAGTCCTGAATTTTCTTGTCGTCGGCGGCATCCCAATGGATGAAGACGCCGACACAGATGAAAATATCATCGGCTTCATCAGCCGGGATGACGCCTTCGGCCACGCTGTCGGCAACGGCGCGTGCGACCGCGTGCTGGGCGGGGCCGAACATCTGCACCGCCTGCTTGGCCCCCTTGATGGTGACCTTGTTGAACATCACGGTCGGCGGCTTGCACATCAAATTCGGTGCCACCACGGCAAGGAGCGCGGTAAAGCCGTCCTTGTTGTTGGTAAGCGCATTGCAAAAGGCCGCCTCGGCCGCGCTGCCGCGGGGACCGAGGATCAGGTCGATATGGGCGACTTCGTTGCCGTCTCCGACAAGGGATTCGCCGACGCAGACTTTGGTGATTTTTGCCAAGGCATTTCCTCCTTCTGGGCATGGTGGACGGGAAAGCGTAATCATGTCAGGCTGAGGCAGCCAATTCAAGCAATTGCTTGGCAAATAAGCTCGCAACCGTCAGATCGGCGCTGGTGCCGGGGTTGATGCCGCGGGATTTGAGCGCCGCATCCCAAGCCAGAAGTTCGGGCAAAAGCACCTCCGGATCGGCGGTGTTTTCCAAGCGAGCCAGCCAAGTCCGCCCCTCGCGCTGCACCGCCTCGGCTGCCGCCGCGCCCCATTTGCGGGCTACATGGCTATCGGGGAAGGCGGCGAGAAACGCGAGGTAAACCCGCACGATCGGCCAGGGGTAGGGCAGGGGGGCGGCGAGGGCGGAAAGACCGAGGCCGAAAATATCCGCGAAATGGTTCTGCCATTGCCGCGCGATCATATCGCGCCCGGCCGCTTCCGCCATGGCAAGCTTCAACGGAACTTGCGCCGGGGCGTGCACGTCGTAGCGCGCGGCGCGGCCGAGCCCGGCGGGGGCGGCAAGGGCGATGGCGCGGAAGACCGCCTCGGTATCGGCGAGATCGGCTTCCTCCAGCACCGCGCCGAGCGCCGCCCGCAACGGCGCTTCCGCCCGCTCGGCCGCCATGGCCAGCGGCGCGCAGAGCAGGATGATGCCGAGATTGGTGTTTTGCCCGACCGCTGCGCGCGTGGCGGCGACCGCCTCGAAAATGCGCGCACCGAGCGGCGCACCGGGGCGGCAAAGCAACGGCGCCGCAACCGCGGCGCTTTGCTCGAAATCGGCGATTTCCATGCGATGCCCCGCGGCAAAGCGATGCACGTTGCCGGGCTTGGGCGCGGCCAATTCGTCCAGGCAGGCGGCCAGAAACGCCGCAGCGATGCGCCGGCTGCGATCGGGCCAATGCTCCGTCATCGGAGGGCGGCGGCGAGCGCAGCGGCCAGGCGCTCGGCAATCGAGACTGTGCTGACCGATTGCAGGCCGCGCCAGCCGGGCATGGAGTTGACTTCCAGAATCCAAAGCCGGCCTTGCGCATCGGCAATGATATCCACGCCCGCATAGTCCGCGCCCACCACGGCGGCGGCCTTGCGGGCAAGGGCGGCGAGTTCCTCGGAAGGGGTGAGCGGCAGCGGCGTGCCGCCGCGAAAGAGGTTGGTGATCCATTGCGCGTGATGGCGCGTCATCGCCGCGATCACCTCGCCTTTGCAGATGAAGATGCGATAATCGCAAAACCCTTGCGGGCCGGGCGGAATATAGCGCTGCAAATGATAAACCCCGGCAACGGAAGAGGGCGGCGGCAGCTCCGCAGCCTGCTCGATGCGCATCAAGCCGCGCCCTTGCGCGCCGAAGAGCGGCTTGAGCACGAACGGGCCGGGATTGTTCTCCAAAATCTCCCGCGCGGCTTCAAGCCCTTCCACGGTCCAGGTTTCAGGTGTGGGTAGGCCGGCTTTGGTCAGCAAAAAGGCGGTTTGGGATTTATCCGTGGCGCGTTCGATGGCGCGCGCATCGTTCCAAACGGGAATGCCGAGCGCGCGCAAGGCATGCAGAATGCCGAGCCGGCGGGTGACTTCTTCAAAACTGCCTCCGGCAACGGCGCGCACCAGCACCGCATCGGGCAAGCTTTCCAGGGGCGGCAGGGCAATGCCGGAAGGCGTGAATTGGGCGTTGCGCAGAGAGAAAAAAACCGGCTCGAGCGCGTGCGCGCGCAAGGCCTTTTGCAGTGCCCGCGCGTGCCAATCGAGGCTTTGCAGCGCAATCGCGACCCGCTTCATCCCGCGTTAGGCGAAGGAGGCATCCAGCGCCTCCGGATCCAGCCGGCCGGCGTGAAAGGTGCGGCCGGTGGTCAGGGCGGTGACGCGCACCTCGGCGGGGCTGAAGAGCGCCGGGTCGATGGCGTAGAAATCGCCGTTGACGGCGCGGAAGACCTCGGCAAAGGGCTTGCCGTAGTCGCGCGAGGTGGAGGAGGGCAGGCCCTCGGCCAGGGCGCGGGCCTGCTCTTCCGGGCCGGCGACGAAGAGATGCACGCGCCCGCCGAAGATCACGGCATCGTTGGTGCGGCCCATGGCGATGATGAAATCCGGATGCGGCGGCGGCAAGGGCGCCGAGGCCACGCCGTCCAGGATATGGGCCAGCGGGAAATGCAGCTCATGGGCTTTGTGCAGCGCCACTTCCAAGACGCGGGCCACCACTTGCACGGCGCCGGCGAGGCTTTGCGTCGGCGCATAGATGATGCCGAGCCGGCTTGCGGGAAGGCGGCAATCCTGCGCGATTTTGGCCACCAGACCTTCCGGCGGGGGGTGGTTGCTTTCCAGAACCAGCACGCCGGCATCGGCGGCATCGGCGTAGCCGAGCTCTTCGAAGAGCTTTTCCCGCCGTGCGAGCGCGCGCGCGGGACCGGAGCCGAGAGCCGCGAATTGCGCGGGCTTTTCTCCGTAGGTGAGGCTCCAGCCGGCATATTGGCTGCCGAGGCAGGCGAGCACGGGCTGCGAAGAGCTGACCACCAACCCGAAGGGCCAGCGCGGCAAAGCGGCGTCGGCGGCAAACCGCACCCGCCCGAGCCCGCCCATGCAGATTTCGGCGATGCGGCGGCCGGCCTCGAGCCCGCCCGGATGTTTGGCGCCGGCATCGACCAGCCGCTCGCCGAGGCTTCCCTCGGTGCAGCCGATGCGAAGCTCCGCGGCATCGGCGCAGAGTGCCTCGAAGGCGTGCCAGGCGTTCCGGTTGACGCTGACGGGTGGGGGGATCATGGCGAAGTCTCCTCCTTCGGATGGTTTCGCGCGGCGCGGGCCAAAATCGCCGCACGGCGGCGCTTCAGCAAGGCCAGCGCCAGCGCCGGCGTGCGTGACGCGGCATGCACCGTGCAAAACGGCGCGTCTTGCTTGCATCTTGCGCCGGCCGGCGGCCGATCGGAACACCAATCCGGCCAAGAAAAACGCGCGCCGAGCCGAATCGGGCGGGGAGCGTAGACCACGCCGCTCGCCGCCGCATCGGGGTAGACGGGCGGCTTGGCCGGCAAGCGCCCGGAGCAGGCCTCGAGATGCCAAAGAAAGGCGTCCCTTCCGGCAAGATCGAAGGTTGCTCCCGGGCGCGGATTGATTTCCAGAAGATAAAATGCCCCCGGCGCCTGCGGGGCGGCATTGTCTTGGATCAAAAAATCCGCGCTGTTGAGCCCGATGAGCCCGAGGGCGGCGGCAAGCTTCCGAACCGCAACGGTCAATCGTTCGGCCAGTGCGGCGGAAAGCGAAGCCGGGCGCACCGCACCGCCGAAACGAAACGGGGCGGCGGCGCTTGGCTCGGCCCATTGCGTGCTGAAGAAGAGCAGCAAAGCTTCTCGCCCGTCGGCCAGAAACGCCGCGGAAACCGCTCTCCCGGCGACGCGGCGTTGCAGGTAATAGCCGGGTCGCGGTCTTTGCCCCGGCCGGGCGGGGCGGATATGCACGCCGCCGGCCCCGCCGGCTTTCTTTTCCAGCCAATCGGCATCCGGGGCCGGATCGAAGCGAATTTCCGGATGCGGAATGGCCAAGGCGCGGCAGAGTTCCGCAAATTGCCGGGGGTCTTTGGTCCGCGCGACGACTTCCGGAGGGTTTCCCAGGAGCCGAAATTCCCGGGCAAGCTGGGCCAGCACCTGCGGCTGATGCTCGAACCCGCTGCCGTAGACAAGGCCCAAGGCTTCGCCGGAGCCGGCAACGAGCGCGGCCAGCGCTTGGCGGAGCGGCGCGGGCTCAAGCCCGCGCGTATAATCCGGGCCGAGGCGCCGATACGCTTGCGCCATGGCCTGGGTATCGGCATCGGCGAAGAGATCGACGGCCAGCGGGGCAAAGCCGGCACGCCGCGCTCCGGCAACCAGCGCCCGGGCCGAGACGGCCGCGATCAGAACGTTCCGGGTTTGGCTCAAGGCATGGATCGATTAGCCCAAAAGCTCGCGCGCGAGGGCAAAGGCGTCGCGGAAATCCAGGCTCACCGGCTTTTCCGCCTCGATCATCCGGCGGAAAAGCCCGAATTCGGTGCGATATTTGGTCTGACCGATGGCGAGCGCCCCAAGCCCCAGCGCTTTGCCGGTGCCGAGGGGCGTGCCGTCGGCCATCACATCCAGCCCTTCGATGCCGGTAGGCGGCACGGCGTTCACATCGGCGGCCACCAAGAGTTCCTGCGCGGTGGCAATCTGCACCGCGGAGAGGATTTGCACCCCGGCGCGCCCGGCGCAGAGGATCACTTGCGCATCCGAAACCAGCGCGTTCTTGCGCGCCTCCGTCGAGCCATCGAGCGCGGTGACCGTGACAGGGAAGCGCTTGGAAATTTCCGCCGCCGCATGCGAGACGCGTTCGAGCCCGTCATGCCCGACAAGGTTCACTTGCGCGCCCTGGAGGGCGGCGATCACGCCGGAGGCGAAGCCCACCACGCCGGTTGCGCCGAAAATCATTACCTTCAAGCCGGCAAGGGACTGGCCGTGATGCATTTGCAGAAGCTTTTCCACCCGCGCCACCATGGCGGCGGCGGTGGTAAACGAGCCGGCCGGATCGGCAAAGAGCGAGCAGGCAAACGGCGGCACCATCGCTTTTTTGGCGTGCTCCAACATATCCAAGGCCAAAAGCGCGTTCTTGCCGCCGAAGAAAATGCCGCTTTTCACGCCGAGCTTCGGCGGGCGGGAGAAAATCACGTCCTGCACCAGGCCTTGGACTTCCTCGAGCGTGACGTCTTCATACGGAACGACCGCATCGTAGCCGGCATCGAGGGCCATGTTCACATCGAACGGGCTGATGTGCTTGAGCGGACTGATGAAGTGCAGAATGAATTTTTCGGCCATAATGCCTCCCTCAATGCCTTAGGCGTCGCGCGCGATTGTCGCACCGTGATTGAGCGCGCGCGCAATACGAATGTCTAGCCCTTGCGCGGCGTTCCGGTCTTGTAAAAGAACTTTCAGCAAACGCTCGGCTTCCTCTTGATCGGGGGCGAAAGCAAATCCGCTCGGTCCCCAAGAGCTTTGCCCCACCCCATGGGCCCCCACCTTGGCCAGCACGGCCAGGGCGGCCGCGACGCGGGCGCTGGCAAAGCGCCCGCCTTGGACGGGAGCGAAATAATCCCCGAGCATTTCTTGTATCTTCGTAACGGCTTGCCCGAAAGCGGAAAGATCCGCTTCCACAAGAGCGGGTAAAGCTTGCAAAAGCGTCAACCGGCAAAGCTCGGCGGAAAACGCTTCGCGCATCGGGGGAAGCCTTGCGAACGCCGCGGTTTCGTCAACTCCGGCAAGGCCGCGGCCGGCAGGATCCAGCACGAGCAGGATGCGCCAAGCCGAAGGCACGGGAATGCGGGCGAGAATCGGCGGCGGGGCAGGGCGGGGGCCTTTGCCGCCGTCCACGATCAGCCCGCCTTGGGCAAACAAACCGATGCCGATGCCGGAACGATGGCCGCGGCCGAGCGCGGCGGCATCGCCCGCCAAATCCGGAGCAAAGCCGTAGAGCGCGCGCAGGCCCGCGGCAATGGCAAGCGCGAGCTGGGTTCCCGAGCCGAGCCCGGCATGCGCCGGAATCGCCGCCTCGATGTGGAGCGCATGGCCGGGAGCCAGGCCGAGGCGGCGTTCCATAATGCGCACATACCGCTCGGCGCGTTCCGCTTCGGGGCCTATGATCTCCGCCTGCTCGGCGCGGCGCAGCAAAAGCCGGGTTTCCGGCGTATCCAAACTCAGCCCGATACTGCCGAAACGGCGGCCGGAGCCCTCATTCGGCCCAAGAAAACCAAGATGCAGCCGTGCGGTCGTGGTAACGCGGATTGCTGGGCTCATCGGGCAAACGGCATGGCATGGTTGTCTCGGCGCGTCGGAATGCCGCATATTCCACGCCGGCTTCTCTTTGCGCAACCGGCCTTGCGCAGGAAGCGAGGGAAACATTCCCGCTCCGGCGGGAGTAGGGGAGAGCGGAATGACAGAGAAAGCGGAAAAAACCTATTCCGATGCAGAAGTGGAAGCGCGGCTTGCCAAGGAACTGCCGCATTGGCGGCTGGAGCGGGGCTGGATTCGCCGCACCTACCGCACGCACAGTTGGAAAGGCACCTTGATGGTGATCAACGCGATCGGCCATCTTGCCGAAGCGGCTTGGCACCATCCCGACATCACCGCCTCCTATGCCTGGGTGGAGGTCAGGCTTTGCACCCACACCGCCAAGGGCATTACCGACAAGGATTTCGCCTTGGCCGCAAAAATCGAGGAAGTGATCCAATGGCAGCCTGACCCGCCGCTGGAAGGCACGCCGAATAAGGATCTCCGTTTCGCCTATATCAAATACGATACCGAGAAGAGCGGTGCCTGAAGCGCTCATTGGCGGTGCGCCCGCCCTTCGAGCCGCGGCGATAGAAGCAGCGGCAAAGGCTTTGGCGGCAAGCAGGAACCCCGTGATCGCCGGGCTGATGACCGATCGGGCCGGGACAATCGCGGCGCTTGCGCTGGCGCGCGCAACCGGGGCCGCGCTTGATCATGCGCATGCCGAATGGATTTTGCGCGAGCTGGATATCTTGCGCGCGTTCGGTTGGTTTCTCACGACGCCCTTGCAAGCCCGCGCGCTGGCCGATTGCGTGCTGCTCGTGGGCGAAACGGTGCCGGATTTTCCGCCGCATCCGCCCACGCTGGCACCGGAGCGGAAACGAAACGTGCTGCGCCTGACAGGGGCGGAGCTCGACGTTCGGCTCGGCGTGCTGCGCGCCGTTCTTGCCGGCCGCACCATTCCGGCGAATGCCGCCTTGCAAGCCATTGCGGAGCGCTTACGCAACGCGCAATTCGGCGTCGTGATCTTCTCCGCGGGCGAACTCGATGCGCTTGCGCTCGAAATGCTCGCGGGCATGATCGAGGATTTAAACGCCAAGACACGTTTCTTTGCGTTACCGATCCCCGCCCCCGGCAATGCCGTGGGCGTGGTGCATGCGCTGGCCGCACAGAGCGGCTATCCGGTGCGCATCGGGTTTGCCCGCGGCGAGGCCGAGCATGATCCTTGGCGTTTTGATGCCGCGCGCATGGCGGCAAGCGGCGAGACGGATCTCGTGCTCTGGATCGGCGAGAGGTTGCCGGAATGGGCGGAAAAGGTGCGGCTGATGGCGCTGGTACCGGAGGGGGCGGCGCTTGCGCCGATGCCGGAAGTGGTGCTGTTTGCAGGCAAGCCGGGCAGCGATCATGATGCCGTTCTTTACGATCCCGAATTAGGAACGCTGGCGTTTCGCCGCGGCGCGGGGAGATATCCAAGCGCAGCCGAGATTCTCCAATCCATTACAAAAGCGGTTCAGGCATGGTGATACGCATCTTCGGCGGGCGCATCGTCGATCCGGCAAACGGGCGGGATGAGATCGGGGATCTCTGGATCAAGGATGATCGCATCATTGCTCCGCCTTCCGCGGAAACCGGCCTCTCTGCGCCGGAGCAGGAATTCGATGCCTCCGGCATGATCGTGCTGGCCGGCGGCATCGACATCCATTCCCACATTGCCGGAACGAATGTGAATACGGCGCGGCTTTTGCTGCCCGAGTTGGCGGAGAATCATGCATCGCCGGTGCCGATTGGCGAATTGATCGGCCAACTCTATGCCGCGATGGGATTTTCGCTGGTGGTGGAACCGGCGATTTCGCCGCATGTCGCCTTGCAGGCGCAATGCGAATTGGCGGAGATTCCGTTCATCGACAAAGCCATTCTCTCCGCGCTCGGCAATGACGATTTTTGTCTCAGGCTGGTGCGCGCCGGGGAAGAGAGCGCGCTGGTCGATTATATCGGGCGCACGCTTTCGGCCACGCGCGGGCTCGGGGTGAAGACCATCAACCCGGGCGGCGCCGCAGCCTTTCGCGAGCGTGCCACGGCGTTTTCGCTGGATGACGAAGTGCCGCGGTACGGCGTAAGCTCGCGCGCCATCATGAAAGCCTTGCAGCGAGCGACGAAAACGCTCGGCGTGCCGCATCCTTTGCATCTGCATTGCAACAATCTCGGCTTGCCCGGCAATGTCGAAACCGCGCTCGCCACCATTGCCGCCGCGGAAGGCGAGCGGCTGCATCTGGCGCATTTGCAATTCTATGCCTACGGCAAAGAGGGGCCGCGGCAATTCTCTTCCGCCGCGGCGCGCTTGGCCGAGGCGGTGAATGCCGCGCCGAACATTACCGCCGATGTGGGCCAGGTGATGTTCGGCCAGACGGTGACGATTTCGCTCGACACCATCCGGCAATTCAATGCGCTCGGGGCGGCGCATCCGCGCAAATTCGCCATCATCGAAGCCGAAGGGCAGGGGGGCGGAATTGTTCCGTACAGGTATCGACGCACGAATTTCTACAACGTTATCCAATGGGCGGCGGGGCTTGAGCTCTTTCTGCTGATTACGGATCCTTGGCGTGTTTTCTTCACCACCGATCATCCGAACGGGGCGCCGTTTACGGCGTATCCGGATCTTTTCGCATTGTTGATGGATCGCGATCTGCGCGCCCGATGGATCGCCGAGCTGCCGAAGGATGCGATAGAGATGACGACTTTGCCCGCACTTACGCGCGAGTACGATTGGCCGGAGATTGCCGTTATGACGCGTGCCGCCCCGGCGCGGCTTCTGGGGCTTGCCGATCGCGGCCATCTGGCCCCCGGCGCGCGCGCCGATATTGCGATCTATCGCCCGGGGCCCGACAAAGCGGCGATGTTTCGCAATGCCGCCTTGGTCTTCAAAGACGGGGTTTTGATTATGCGCGAGGGCGTGCCCCAGCGGCAGCATTTCGGCAAAGCGCTCTATGCCAAAACCGCTTTCGATCCGGCGATCGCGCGCCGGCTTGCGGCCTATTACGAAACAAGCTTCGGCGTTTCCCACGAAGCGTTCGACGTGGTGCCGGAGGCATTGGGAAAGCCAAACCCGTTTGAGGAAGTGCCGTGCCAGAGCTGACGATCAACGGGGTCGCGATCGACGACACCTTTGCCGAAGCCTTCGATATGCGGGCAACGGCAATCATCATCACCGCGCCCACCCCGGCATGGGCGAAAGAGGCCGCGCGCAGCATGACCGGGTTTGCCACCTCCATTATCGGCTGCGGCGTGGAGGCCGGCATCGAGCGGTTTCTGGAAGCGGATGAAACGCCGGACGGGCGCGTGGGCGTGCGCGTGCTCTTGTTTGCGGGCTCGACGAGCGAGCTGCAAAAGCAATTGCAAAACCGGCTCGGCCAATGCGTGCTGACGGCGACGGGAAGCGCCTGTTACGCCGGCCTGGAAAGCGCGGAAAAGTTGAAGCTCGGGGATGCCGTTCGTTATTTCGGCGACGGTTGGCAAATTGCCAAACGTTTCGGGGGCAAACGGTATTGGCGCATTCCCGTGATGGAGGGCGAATTCGTTTGCGAGGCGACGACCGGGCTTGTCAAAACCGCCGTGGGCGGGGGCAATCTTTTGCTGTTGGGCAAAACCCCGCAAGCCACGCGCCGCGCGGCGGAAGCGGCCGTTGAAGCGATGCGTAAAGTCGCCGATGTCATTCTGCCGTTTCCCGGCGGCATCGTGCGTTCGGGCTCGAAGGTGGGGGCCAAGTATAAGGGGATGATCGCCTCCACGAACGATGCGTATTGCCCGGGGCTCTTCGGCGTTGTGCAGAGCCGGCTTGACCCTGAAATTGTTTCGGTTTTGGAAATTGTTATCGACGGGCTTTCCTCGCAGGCGGTTGCGGAGGCAATGCGCGCGGGCATGGCCGCCGCCTTGGCCTTGGGGCCGGAGGCGGGGGCCGCGCGGCTTTCCGCCGGCAATTACGGCGGCAAGCTCGGCAAACACCACTTTCATCTGAAGGATTTGGCTCCGAAGGAGTTCCCATCTTGAGCGCGCTCCGTTTTTTCCTGCGCGAGCCCCCGCCAGAGCGGCTGGATCTTTCCGTGCTGCGGCCGGACCGGCTTGCCGGGCTTTCGCCGGCCAGCATGGAACGGCTGGTGCTGAGCACCACCCGCGCGACGCTGGTGGTGGCCGATCTCTTCCGCATCATTCCCGGCGATGCGGAGCGGGTGGTGATCGAAGGCGGCTCGGAGCGGTTTGACGGGCTCGGCGCCGGGATGACCCGCGGCGAGCTGATCCTGGAAGGCTCGGCCGGCTGCCGCGCCGGGCAGGGAATGCGCGGCGGGAGGCTGGTGATCCGCGGCAACGCAGGGGCGTTGGCCGCCGCGGAAATGCGGGGCGGGGAGTTGGAAATCACCGGCGATGCCGGGGATTTCCTGGGTGCGCCGCTGCCGGGGGGGCGGTTAGGGATGCAGGGCGGCGTGGTGCTGGTGCGCGGCTCTGCCGGTGCGCGCGCGGGCGATCGGCAACGGCGCGGGCTGATCGTGATCGAAGGCGGCACCGGGCCGTATCCGGCCAGCCGGATGCTGGCGGGCACGCTGATTGTGTGCGGAGAGGCCGGCGCCATGCCGGGCTACTTGATGCGCCGGGGCAGTTTGTTTGCCGGCAAAGCCGCCTTGCTTCCTACCTTCCTTCCGGTGCGGGGCGATACCTCGGTGTTTCGCCGCCTCTTGGCGCGGGCGCTTTCGCCGTTCAGCCCCCGTGCGGCGGCGCTGGTGAGCGGGGAAAATCTCGCGCGTTTCTTGGGCGATCAGGCAAGCCTCGGCAAAGGCGAGGCGTTTTTGGCGGCCTGATCGGATCGGGTTTTCGGTTTGCGGCAAAGCCCCTGGGCAGAGGGGCCGGATGCGTGCAAACTCGGCGCCTGCCGCGGCCCTCCCGTGAAGGATCGGCGATGAAAGAGCAAAGAAGCGCGTTTCCGAGGCCGGCGATGGCGCTCGGCGGCTTGCGAAAGCCGCAAGACGTTCCCGAGGCCGCGATGCCGGAGAGCTCGCACAAGCGGCGGACGCTGCTGACCGCCGGGCTCGCGCATGTGCTGCACGACGGCTATACGGATTTGATCTACATTTTGCTGCCGCTCTGGCAGAGCGAATTTGCCTTAAGCTACGGTATGCTGGCCTTCATGCGCGGCCTGTATACCGGCACGATGGCCGCGCTGCAGGTGCCGGCCGGCCGGCTTGCGGAGCGGCGGGACGGGCGGTTTATTCTTGCCCTCGGCACGGCCGTGGCGGGGCTCGGCTATGCGCTGGCCGGGGTCTCCGGCGGGCTGCTCGGCCTTGCCGCCGGCCTCATGATTTCCGGCGCGGGCTCGGCGACCCAGCATCCGATCGCCTCCGCGGCCGTGGCGCGGGCCTATGAAGCGGCGCCGCGCACCGCTTTGGGCATTTACAATTTCACCGGGGATGTAGGCAAAGCGGCGATTCCGGCGGCAACCGCGCTGGCACTCACCGCCCTGCCGTGGCGAGAAGTGCTTTGGCTGCTGGCGCTTTGCGGCGTGGCGGTTGCCGGGCTCTTGGCGCTCTTTATGCCTGCCATGGGGCGGCAGGCCGCGGCGCACGCCCGGCCCGGGCAGGCCGGAAGCGGGCAGGGGCGGGGCTTTGCTTGGCTCTTTGCCATCGGCGTGCTCGATACCGGCGTGCGGATGGGGCTGTTGACCTTTCTGCCGTTTCTTTTGAAAGCGAAAGGCGCCGCGATGGCCAGTATCGGGCTGGCGTTCGCGCTGGTGTTCATCGGCGGGGCAGGGGGCAAGTTTCTTTGCGGATGGCTTGGCGCGCGCCTGGGGCTGCTGGCCAGCGTGACGCTGACCGAAGCGGCCACGGCTTTGGGGATTTTCGCGCTTTTGTTGCTGCCGCTCGGCTTTTCCTTCGTGCTGTTGCCTGTGCTCGGAATTGCGCTGAACGGCACCTCTTCGGTGCTCTACGGGACGGTGCCGGAGGTCACTTCACCCGCGCGCACCGAACGCGCTTTTGCCCTTTTCTATACCGGGGTGATCGGCTCCGGCGCGGTTTCGCCGGTGCTTTACGGCATGCTCGGCGATGCGGCGGGGGTGAACTGGGCGGTTGCCGCAACGGCCTTGGCCGCGCTCACCACCATCCCGCTCGCCATGGCCCTTGTCGGCCATCTTCATCGCGGCCTGGCCGCACCTTCGTAAAGAAAGGTGTGGGTCGGCGGCCCGAACAGCCGATCGTGCGCGAGCGAGAGGATTCGAAAGCCGTTTTCCTCCACCAAGGCATCGATTTTGCGGTTGAGGTGGCAGCCCCCGGCGATGCGCGACCAAGGCCGGTCGAGCCGGTCTTGCCAGCGGGCAATCCGGGGCTCCGGCGCCCGCCCGTGCTCGACGAAGAAAAACACCCCGCCCGGTTTCAAAACGCGCCGGATTTCCGCCAAAGCGGCCGGCGCATCGGGAATGGTGCACAGCGTCCAGGTGCTGAGCACGCAATCCACGCTGGCCCTCTCCAGCGGGATGGCCTCGGCGGAGGCATCGAGAAGGCAAACGGGCGCGCGGCAAGAGGAGGCGCGCCGCCGGGCAAGCGTAAGCAGCCCGAAGGAGGGCTCAAGCCCGATCAGCATCTCCGCTTCGGGGCCGTAGAGCGGCAGGTTGAGCCCGGAGCCGATGCCGATTTCCAAAACCAGGCCGCGGGCGGCGCCGGCCGCGCGCGTGCGAAACGGCAGGAGCTGCTTTTGCCGCATGGCGACATGCGTGAGATACGGCAGAAGGTAGCGCTGATAAAAGCTCACTGCGCCGCCCGCTCAAGCGCTGCCAAGACATCCGCCGGCCGCAGCAGTTCGGGAAGCGCGATCCCCTGCGGCGCGCCGGGCCCGTAGACCACATCCAGCGGCACGCCGTAGCGGCCGAAACTTTGCAGATATTGGGTCACAACGGGATCGGGCGTGGTCCAGTCCGCGCGCAGGCGCACCACATCCGGTGCATTCAGCCGCTCGGCCACGGGCGAGCGATTGAGCACCGCAAGCTCGTTGGCCTTGCAGATCAGGCACCAGGCGGCGGAGACATCGACGAAGACGATTTTCTTCTGCGCCAGTGCCGCATCAAGCGCGCTTGGCGCAAACTTCTGCCAGGGGCCGGCTTGCGCTTCGGGGCCGGATGGGTCGCGTTCGCGCGCTTGCATGCCGAAGCTCGGGGCGAGCACCACCAGCGCGGCGACGGCCAGCACGCCGAGGCCCGCGGCTTTTCTTGCGCCTTTGCCGAGCGGGCCGAAGCTGCGCAAGGCTTGCAAGAGGAGCAACGCCGAGAGCCCCGCGCCGGCCAGCAGCGCCGCGCGGGTTCCGGCCTCGCCGGCCAGCACGGAAAGCAGCCACGCGGCGGTGCCGAGCAGGCCGAGCCCGAGCGCGCGGCGGAGCCAGAACATCCACGGCCCCGGCCGCGGCAGCCACGCCACGAGCGAGGGCCGGATCGCGACCAGAAGAAACGGTGCGGCCATGCCGATGCCCAAAGCGGCAAAGACCGCAAAGATTTCCACCGGGCCCCGGGCGAGGGCGAAGCCGATCGCGGTGCCCACGAAAGGCGCCGAGCAGGAAGCGGCCAAAAGCGTGGCGAAAGCGCCGACCAAGAAGGCGTCCGCCAGGCGGCTTTCACTGCGCGCGGCGCCGAGCGCGGCGAGAAGGCGCGGCGGCAGGCCGATGACCAACAGATCCCAAAGGCTTGCGGCAAACACCGTGGTGAGCAAGGCCATGCCGGCCAAGAACCAAGGGGTTTGAAACTGGATCCCCCAGCCGATGGCCGCGCCCGCTTGCTTCAGCGCGATGAGGATGAGGGCGAGCACCAAAAAGGAGCTGATCACGCCCGCGGCGGTTGCCAGCACATTGAGGCGGGCTTGCCGGCGCGGGGCGCCGGCCTCTCGGACGAAGGCCAAGAGCTTCAGCGAAAGCACCGGCAGCACGCAGGGCATGAAGTTCAAAATCAACCCGCCCGCCAAAGCAAGCCCGAGGATGGAAAGCGGCAGGCGCGCCTCTTCGAGCGGCGGCAAGGCGCCGAGGGTTGGGGAAATCTCGGCCTCGGCGGCGCGGCCCTGATCGACAATCGTCAGACGCAGGGGGGCACGCTTTGCCCCTGCCGGCGCGGCGGCGAGGTCTGCGCCGCGGATGGGGATCCGAATGTCGGCGAGGTGCCCGGCCGCGGCCAGCGTGACCTGCGGGCGGCCGGGGGAGCCTGTTGCCGGCCCTTCCAGAAAGACATCCGGGGTGTGAAACGACCCGGCGAGGCTTTGCAGCCGCACGGAGAGAACCGAGCCGCCCTTTGCCGGCGCGACCGCGGCGGCCAAAAGCCGCAAGCCTGCCGCCGCGAGATCGCCCGGAATGCGGTTGCGGGCTGCGGCGATCAACGCGGCTTCCGGCCCGGGCAGCGCCAGCCCGGGCGGCAGGCTCAGCGTGAAGGCGGCATGGTAGGGGATACAAATCTCCTTGCAGGCGGCGTAGGTGAGATCCGCGCGGAGGGTCGTGCGTTCTCCGGGATGGGCGAGCTTGATGGCAATCGGCAGCACGACGTCGCCCTCATAACCCGCCGTTTCCAGCCCATCGAGCGAGAAGCGCTGCGGCGCCGGCCAGGAAATTTCGGCCCCGGCGAGGTTTTCCGAGCCCTGCCAGGAAATGAGCGGCGCCACCCCGGCATCACCCGGCGTGCGCCAATACGCGTGCCAGCCCGGCGCGAGCCGGATTTCCAGCCCCGCATCTAGGCCGGCGGCGGAGCCCGTGGCTTGCACGGCGGTGATCAGCCGTGCCGCGGCGTGCTCGTCTCCTTGAAAGGGGGTGGCGGCGGCAGCGGCGGGCCGCGGCGCCGTGAGCGCGGCGGCCAGCAGAAGCAAGAGAAAAACGGCCAGGCGTTGAACCACGGCGCGGCGGCGGCTCGGGGGGTGCTTCATGTCGGCTATGTATATCTTTTCCGGCCGCGCGCGAAGCCTTGCGGTAAGACAAAGCTGCTCGGCACTCAGAGAATCCACGGCCTCTGGTACTCCCGCACCGACCGTGTTAGAGTGCGTGCGGTGTTGCGCCGATTTCATCCGGAGCTGCGGAAGTCCTCCATGGCCGAGCCGAACCCCCTGCCGCCCTCTGCCGATCACGCCGCGCTTGTTCGCATTCGCCCCGAGCGGAACGAGTGGCGCTTTTATCGGATGGAAATCTGGCCCGGCTTGTTCGGCGAGGCGTTGCTCGCCCGCCAATGGGGCCGCATCGGCACAGAGGGGCGGGTTCGGCTGGATGCCTACCCCGATGAGGGGGCTGCCCGCAATGCCCTGGCGGCGCTGGCACGCGCCAAGCTGCGCCGCGGCTATCGCGCAAGCCGCAGCGTTTGATGTTCCCCCGCTCTAGCCGTGTCCGATGTAATCCATCCGCCCGCCGTCCACGGCGAGCACCTGGGCGGTGACGAACCCCGCCTCTTCCGAGGCGAGGAAAGCAACCGCCGCGGCGATATCCTCGGGCTTGCCGGGCCGGCCCAGCATGGCGCGCTCACTCATCTGCCGCACGCGCTCGGCAAATTCCGCTTCCGAGAGGGCCCCGCGCGTCATATCCGTAACAATCCAACCCGGGGCGACGGCGTTGACGGTAATCCCGAACGGCCCGAGCTCCATGGCAAAGCGCCGGGTGAGGATCATCACCTCGGCCTTGCTGGCGGCATAGAAGGTGGTGCCCGGGAAAGCGGTGCCGATCGCGGCGATGGAAGCGATATTGATAATCCGCCCGTATCGGCGCGCGCGCATGCCCGGAGCCACGGCGCGCACGGTATGGATAACCCCATCCACGTTCACTGCGCGCAGGCGTGCCACCACAGCAGGATCGTAGGTGTCGAGCGTCAGCCCGCGGCCGGAAATGCCGGCATTGTTGACCAAGATGGCAATCGGCCCGAGCTCGGCTTCGGTGCGGGCGACCATCGCCGCAACCGCCGCGGCATCGGCGACGTCGGCTTGCACGGCAATTGCCCGCCCGCCTTCGGCGCGAATGCGCGCAACGAGCGCCTCGGCGGCTTCCGCCTTGGCGGTGTAGTTGACGGCAACCGCCGCACCCGCCTGTGCCAAGCGTTGTGCTATGGCCGCGCCGATGCCGCGCGAACCCCCGGTGACCAAAGCGACCGATCCGGCCTGTGGCATGGCCTCCTCCCTCAAGCGTTCCAAGCTGCTTGCATGTCATCCGCGGATAACAATTCCGCGTGTCTCGGGCAGGAACAATACTCCCACGGCAAAGCGCATTACCGCAAGCCGCAGACGCGCGGCGTGTTCGGCATCCTCGGCTCTATCGCTTAGCCCCGGGCGGGAGTTTCGGCCGCGAACGCGCGGCTCAGCACCGGCCAGTAACGCTCGCCATCCCCCGCCGCAATGGCGCGATCGAGAAGCCGTGCCGCGTTTTCCGCCCCGGCGAGCGTAAGACCATGGGCGCCGGCGAGATCCAGCGCATAGCCGAGATCCTTCCGCGCATAGGCGGCGGAAAACGCGCGCTCGGGAAAGACTTCCGGCAACAGCGCTTTCATCCCGTGATTGCGGAGAGCGAAACTATCCGCCGAGCCGCGCGAGAAGGCCTCGAACAGCAACGCGCCGTCCACGCCTTCGCGCCGCGCAATGGCAAGCGCTTCGGACAAAGCGACTACGGTTTCCACCAGCACCATATTGTTCAGGATTTTCACCACTTGCCCGGTTCCCGGCGGGCCGCAATGGGTGATGTCGGTGGCGAAGTTTTCGAGCAGCGGGCGCAAGGCGGCAAAAACCTCCGGCGTGGCGCCGACCATGACACTCAGCGTGCCTTGTTCGGCCGCCGCGCGGGTGCGCGCAACCGGAGCATCGGCAAAGCCGGCGCCGCGCGCCGCGAACGCGCGGGCCAGATCGCGCGCCAGCGCGGCCGGTGAGGTGCCGAGATCGACGATGATCTGCCCTTGGCGGGCCTGAGCCAGCAAGCCCTCGGCTCCCTCCGCAAGCGCTGCGACCTCGCGCCCGCTCGGCAGCGAGAGGAACACGAAATCGGCCTCCTGCATCACCGCCCCAACCGTTGCCGCGCGCACGCCGTGTGCGGCGAGGCGTTCGAGCGGCTCGCGGCGGAGATCACAGCCGAGCACCCTCCGCCCCGATTTTTGCGCCAGATTGCGGCAGATCGGCTCGCCCATCACGCCGAGCCCGATGCAGCCGATCGCGCCGGCGGCGTTCATAGCGCGACCAGAGGGCAGTCGCCCTCGGCCAAAGGACGAAACGCTGAGCCATTCGGCATTGCCGTGAGCTCCTGATAAACATCGAACGGCGCCCGCGACTGGGCAGGAGATTTCACCTGCATCAGATACATCGTGCACATCACCCGGCCGTCGGCGCGGATGGCGACATTGGTGTTGTTCATGTCGTTAACCGGCAGTTGGTGCATGCGCGCAGCAACGGTGCGGGGATCGGTCGTGTTGGCTTCCTTAACCGCCTTCAGGTAATGGAGCACGCCGCTATAGACCCCCGCTTGCAACATGGTCGGCGGTTTCGGTTTATGGGCCATGAAGCGTTGCGACCAGGCCCGGGTTTCGGGGGTGCGATCCCAGTAGAATGCCGTTGTCAGCATCAGGCTTTGCGCCGTCGGAAGGCCGACCGCCAGCACGTCGGTGATAAAGATCAACAGCGCGGCCAGGCGCTGGCCGCCGCGGGTGATGCCGAACTCCGCGGCTTGCTTTACGGCGTTTTGTGTATCCGCCCCGGCATTGCAAAGGCCGATGATTTTCGCCCCCGAGCTTTGCGCGGCGAGCAGGTAGGAGGAAAAATCCGTTGCTCCCAGCGGATGGCGGACGCTGCCCAGCACTTTGCCGCCGCTTTGCGCGACGAAACGCCGCGCATCACGTTCCATGGAGGTGCCGAAGGCATAATCGGCGGTGATAAAGAACCAGCTATCCCCGCCGTTTTTCGTCACCGCAGTCGCGGTGCCTTTGGCGAGGGCGTAGGTGTCGTAGCTAAAATGAAAGCCGAAGGGCGAGCAGGCTTTGCCGGTGAGATCGGTGGTGCCGGGCCCGGCAATGATGAAGATGCGCTGCTTTTCGCGGGTGACTTGCTGGATCGCGAGCCCTGCCGAGGATGCCGCACCGTCGGCGATCACATCAACCCCCTGGCGGTCGATCCATTCGCGGGCGATGGCGGCAGCGAGATCGGGCTTGTTCTGATGATCTCCGGCGATGATCTCGATTTTCCGCCCAAGCAACGTGCCGCCGAAATCCTCCGCGGCGAGTCGTGCGGCGATCACCGAGCCGAGGCCGCCGTTATCGGCATAAACGCCGTTTGGGTCATTGAGAACGCCGATGCGGATCGGGCGTTCCTCGGCGGCACGCGCAACGAACGGCGCGGCCAAAGCGGCAGCGCCGGACAGCAAGGTGCGCCGCGTGAGGCCGCTCATCGCGGATGCTCCGGCAGGGTGCGAATGCGTTCGAGCACGGGCAAGATATAGCGGCGGAACTGTTGCGGGTTTTCACTCATGGGGAAATGTCCAAGTTCGCGCATAATCGTAACCTCGGCGCCGGGAATTTGTGCGGCGGTGCGTTCGGTATCCTGAGGCGTGCAGGAAAAATCGTATTCGCCGGTGAGCAGAAATAACGGACATTTTTGGGTGTCGATACTGCCGAGACGGCCGCGGAGATCGCCGTCGACGCGGTAGAAATAGAGATCACCCTGAAAAACTCCGGGCCCGCTTTGCAGATAATACCAGAGCGTCTCGTGGCGGGACACTTCCGGGCTGGTTGGCGCGATCAGGCCCGAGACCAGCGCGGCGCAAATCGCCCCGCCATGGATGTCGGGCCGGTTCAGCCAAGCGGTGTCGTACCATGGCTCTTGGAAATCCGCCGCTTCGAGGCCGATGAGGGCGCGAAATTCATCGGCATGACTGATCGCGAGCTCGAGCACGATGCGCCCGCCGATCGAGCAACCCATCACCACGGGGCGCTCGAGCGCGAGGGCGGCGCAAAACGCGCGAACGGTAGCGACATAGTCCGCCGTGGTCAGGCGATACGTTTCGCGCTCGTAACCAGGCGGCGGGTTGGATTTTCCGTGCCACGGCAGATCAAAGGCGAGAATACGGAAATGCCGGGTGATCGCTTCATCGACCATGAGATGACGCCATTGCCGGCTATCGGCCCCGGCGGTGTGCAGGCAGAGCAGAGGAATGCCGCTGCCGGCCTCTTCGAAATAGAGGCGTTGCGGCCGCCCGGCGATGGTCACATTGAGATAGCGGCCGATGATCGGTTCGATCGTGGCTGTGGGCGAGGAAGCAAGCGCGGCAGCCATATCAGGCTCCCGCAATCCGGCGCGGCAGGGCGAGAAGATCTTTCATCACCTGCAGATATGCCATGAACGGATAAAGATCGCCTTCGATGGTCATCTCGCCCCGTTTGGTTGGTGAGGGCAAAGAGGTCATGCCAACCGGGCGGCGGCACGGTTTGCCAATACCGCGACCACGCCGCTGCCGAGCCGCGCACCGCGAAACGGAACGCGCGCATCAGCGGCTGTCCGCGCAAAAGATGCATGTGCATGCCCCGCTCCAAGGTCAGGAGAAAGGGGATTCCGGCAATGCCGACCAGGAAGGTTGTACAAAGTTCCGCGCCGCGGCGGCGAAGATCGTGATCTGAGGCAAGCAATGCGGGAAGAGACTCAAAACGCCGCGCCAAGACTTCCGCCGCTTGCGGCTCTAAGATTTGTGGTTCCGTCATTGCTTTCCCGTTCTTCCCGAAAAGAAGGCTAAATTTCCGCTTTCGCCCCTGTCAAGCCGAGCGCTCCCGCCCGGCGCCTCAGCGCGATGCGGAGCCGCTATGCACGAACGGACGACCGGGCCTTTGCGATTCCGTTCACGCGGGCAGAGGAATTTCGTTGGTCTCGGGTAGGAACAATAGTCCCACGGCAAAGCTCATCACCGCAACCCCGACGGGATACCAGAGCCCGAAGCAGAGATTCCCCTGATCGGCGGTGAGCCCCGCGGCGAGGAACGGCAAAAGGCCGCCGAACCAGCCGTTGCCGAGGTGGTAGGGAAAAGATACCGAAGTGTAACGAATCCGCGCCGGGAAGAGTTCCGCAAGATAGGCCCCGAGCGGGGCCGAAACCATGGCGGCGTAGATGATCAAGATCGCCAGCCAAAGCAGCGTGAGCCCCCGGTGGATTTTGGCCGGGTCGGGCCGTTTCTTGTAGCCTTGCGCGGCGAGCGCGGCTTTTATCTTGGCCGCATCGAAGCCCGCGATGCGGGTATCGCCGATGGTCACGGTGACTTCCTTGCCGGGCTCGGCGGGCAGTGAGGCAAAATTCAGCCCGGACGTGACGAAAAACCCCTTCACCTGGGCGCAGGCCGGAAGTTTCGGCCAGGCACCGACGAAAGCGTGCAGCCGGCAGGTATCGGCGGCGATTGCGATTTTGGTTTCGGCTCGGAAGGCGGCAAGCTCCGGGGCAACGGCCTGCGCCAGCTCGTAAAAGAGCGGAAAATACGTCATTGCCGCAAGCAGGCAGCCGGCAAGGATGATCTTCAAGCGGCCGATGCGGTCCGAAAGCCAGCCGAAAAAGAGAAAGAACGGCGTGCCGATCACCAGCGCCGCCGCAATAATAGGACCCGCGCTTTGGAAGTCCAGATGCAGCGCCACGATTAGAAAAAGCGGGGCATAGACCAGGCCGGTAAACCACACCACGCTTTGCCCTGCGGCGGCGCCGAAAAGAGCCGGCAGAAGATGCTTGTGAGGGGCGTGAAAGAAGCTTTCCAGGAGCGGGGCGTGCGCGGTGCTCCCGGCCGCCTGGATACGGACAAAGATGGGGCTTTCCTTTAAGCGCCGGCGCAGGAGGAAGGCCGGCAGCAGCGCCGGCGCGGCGAGCAGGAAGGGAAGCCGCCAGCCCCATGCCGCCAACGCGGCCGAAGGCAGGGCGGCGTGGGCGGCCCAAACCGCCAAGAGCGCAAGAGCGAGCCCCACGGTTGCGGCGCTCGGGACCAAAGAAGCGGCCAGCCCGCGCCTTGCGGCCGGAGCGTATTCGGCGAGGTAAACGGCCGCCCCGCCGGCTTCGCCGCCCGCGGCAAACCCCTGCAGAAGGCGGAGCAACACCAGAAGCACGGGTGCGGCCCAGCCGACCGAGGCGAAGGCGGGAAGCAGGCCGGTGAGGGCGGTGCCGAGCCCCATCACCAAGATCGTGATCCGCAAGGGGTATCGGCGCCCCTCGGAATCCCCGATCCGGCCGAAGAAGAGGGCGCCGAACGGGCGCACCAGGAAACCCGCGGTTGCGGCGGCGTAGGCGGAAAGCAGAGAAGCGGCGGGATGGCTTTCGGGAAACAGGAACCCGGCGAAATCGGGCGCGAGCGTGACAAAGGCGCAAACATCATACCATTCGAAAGCGCTGCCGAGCACGGCAGAGACAGTCTCGAATTCCAGCCGCGGGCGCGCCTTTTCCTCCATCCTTCTTCCTTTCTTTCCCCTTTTTGGTGAAAGCCTTTCGCCCGAGCGGGCGTTGGTTGTGAGGCCATTGGATCTGGTTGCACGATACCTAGGCCATAACCCGCAGTTTGTCACGTTTTTTACTCATTATAACATATAACCGGCCGAAGAGCGGGCTTTCGGGCGGAGAGGAGAGAAAAAGCCGAGTCCGGAGGGCGCGGCTAGAAAAGTCCCTCTCGGCCGCCCACGGCGGCGGCAATTGCCAGCAAGGCAAGGCCGAGCATCACGCGGTGCAGCCGGAGCATAGCGGCCGGCGCGGGGCGGGAGGCAAAAGCGGCTTCTTGGTGAAACTTCCGGCGCAGCACCAAGGGTTCTAACACGAACAGAAGCAGCGCGAACAAAGCCCAAACAAAAACCATCAAATGCATCCACCAGAAGCGGGATTGCCCAAAGCGGGGCCACAAGGCGTAGTGCTGCGCCATATAAAGCCCGCTGAGGAGAACCAGAATCACCGCAATCCGCGCTTGCGGGGCGAAGCGTTGCTCGATTTCGCGAAAGCCTTGGGCGAATTCGGCAGGGGCTTTTGCGGCGATCGCCGGAAGCAAAATCGTGGTCACCATCCAAACGCCGCCGATCCAGACCACCACGGCCAGCACATGGACGATGCGTGCAACCGCGCCCCAATCGATCACGATTCGACCCTCCTGCTATAAGAGATACCTGCTATAAGAGATATCTGCAGCGCATCTTTGCTAGTTTCCGCGGCTGGCGCGGGAAAGTCAATGACCCCGAAGAGGCGGGAAGGGGGTTGTCCGCCTTGAAAAATGGGGAAATCCGGTGCGCAGGAGAAACGTGGCAAAGCACTCTCGCCAAACGACAAAAAAAGTATTATACTAGATGATAGTTTTGACGAAACAGACGGGAAATTCATTCGGCTCATGCGCCTTACGCTTCGCACCGATTATGCACTCCGAACGCTGATGTTTGTCGGGCTGAAAGCTCCGGAGCTTGCCACTATTGGAGAGATCGTCCGGTATTTCGAGATCTCGCGCGGCCATGTGATGAAGGTGGTGCACGAGCTCGGGCTCAAGGCCTATCTTGAAAACGTGCGCGGCAAGGGCGGCGGCATTCGCTTGGCGCGCAAGCCGGAGCAAATCAATGTCGGCGCCGTGGTGCGCGATATGGAAGAAGAGCTCGGCGTGCTCGGCTGCCTGCAGGGCGAGGAAGGCTATTGTCGGATCGAGGAGTGCTGCGTGCTGCGCTCGGCGCTTCGTGATGCGACCAATGCGTTCCTCGCGGTCTTGGACAAATACACGCTGGCGGATTTGTTGGGGCGGGATCGCTTGCTCTCGCAGCTCTTGGGCCTGCCTCCCGCCGCGCCCTCTGCACGCGCGCGGACGAAGAGCATCACGCTACCGTAACGGAAAAGACAGGCATAACGGAAAAGAGATAGGGCGGAAGGCCGTTGCCTCCCGCCGTTGCGCCTTTGCGCCCCGGAGACGGCGGAGCTGCCGCGCGAATCTGCCCCACGCTTGCACGTATGCGTTGCAACCGGCGATCTCTATTGATAGGATTTACAAAACGCCCGTAAGGAGGAGATACGCATGCCGGCCTCTCCTGCTGCTTCGGCCGCTGCAAGCGAACGCGACCCGGTTGCTTCCGTCCTGAAATGGCTGCTTTTGATTCTGGCCGTTCTTTTGTTTGCATTCCTGGCTTGGGGAACGCTGATCACCTATCGGGAAGCGCCGCCGCTGCCGAGCCGTTTTGAAAGCGCAAAAACAGGAACGCTGTTTTCCGGCTCCGACGTGATTGCGGGAAAAGCGGCATTCCAACGCGCGGATCTCATGGATTACGGGAGCCTTTACGGAATGGGCTCTTATTTCGGCCCGGATTACACGGCACAATATCTTGTCGAGATGGGGCGCCGCACCGAGGCGATCCTCGCCCAAGAACGGTTCGGCAAACCGCTGCAAGCGCTGCGCATCGGCGAACATGCGGAAGTTCAGGCCGAGATGCAGCGTGATCTGCAAAGCGTGCGGCTTGATTCCGCCGTGGTGACGCTTGCTCCCGAACTTGCCGAAGCCATCCGCGGGCTGCAGGCGGATATCGTCAAGATGCTGCTGACCACCAACCTCGAGAGCGGATACACGCGCGCCTACAGCCTTACCGAGCAAGATGCGCTCCGGGTTGCGGATTTCCTCATCTATTCTTCATTGACAACAATTGCGCGCCGCCCGGGGCAAAATTATTCCTACACCAACAATTGGCCTTATGAGCCCGAAGTCGGCAATACGCCGACCCTTGCCACGTTCAATTGGACGTGGGCCTCGTTCATGATCACCTTCTTTGCTTTCGGTCTCGTGCTTTATATCTTTCATCGCTGGATTACCGAACCCGACAGCACCCCGAAACAGCCACTGTTTACCGAGTTTCGGCCGCTGATGCCGAGCCAGACGGCGGTCGGCAAATATTTTCTGGTCGTGGCGTTGGTGTTCCTTGTGCAGATCGGCGCCGGCGGCTTGATGGCCCATGATTACGCGGAGCGTGCCGATTTCTACGGAATTGTCATCAATCATATTCTGCCCTTCAATGCGCTGCGATCTATTCATTTGCAGGCGCCGATTGTTTGGATCGGGCTTTCCTGGATCGGTTCCGCTTTGTTTCTTGCCCCGCTGATTGCCGGGGAAGAAGCCAAAGGCCAGGCTCTTCTTGTCGAGATTTTGTTCTGGGTGACGCTGGCGATCGTGGCCGGGGCGTTGCTCGGCGACTACTTCGGCATTATGGGCCTGATCGGGCGCGCATGGTTTTGGTTCGGCAACCAGGGGCTATCCTACATTCAACTCGGCCGCGCTTGGCAAATCGGCTTTGCGCTCGGGCTTCTGCTCTGGAGCTATATGGTGTTTCGGGCACTCTGGCCCACGATGGCAAAACTCCGTTTCGCAACGTGGGAGTTCTGGACCGGAAGGATCACGCTGGAGCATCTGTTTTGGGCAAGTACGATCAATATCGCCGTGCTCTATTGGTTCGGCATGATCCCGATGACTTCCGTTGCACCCTCTTTCACCATCACCGATTATTGGCGCTGGTGGGTGGTGCATCTTTGGGTGGAGCAATCATTCGAATTTTTCGCCGTTGTGGTGACGGCTTATCTTTTGGTCGCGATCGGGTTGATCGGGCGCGGCTTGGCGTTTCGCACCGTGCTGTTCGAGACGATTTTGATTTTCCTCGGCGGCATTATCGGCACGGGGCATCATTGGTATTGGGTCGGAGAGCCCGCGCTTTGGGTTCCGGCAGGAAGCGTGTTTTCTTTCATCGAGGTCTTGCCGCTGCTGTTGCTGGTGATCGAGGCCGAGGAACAACGGCGGTTGATCCGCGAAGCGAAAACCTTCCGTTACGGTCTTGCTTATACCTATATCATCGGCGCAGCGTTGTGGAACTTCTTGGGCGCAGGGGTGTTCGGCGGCGGCACCTTGAATGCGCCGCTTGTGAATTACTACGAGCATGCCACCACGCTCACGCTGAACCATGCGCATACGGCGTTGTTCGGAGCCTTCGGGCTGCTGGCCATCGGCATGGTGTATTTCTGCCTGCGTTATGCCGCGGGGGACGAGGAGGTCGACGAACGTTTCGGAAAAGTTGCGTTCTGGCTCTATAATATCGGACTTTTGATGTGGGTGTTTTTCACGTTTTTTCCTGTCGGCTGGCGGCAGCTCGGCGCCGTCTACGAGCACGGACTTGCCTATGCGCGTAGCCTTTCCTTCTATGATACGCAGGTGTTTTGGCAGTGGTTCCGCATGTTCGGCGATATCGTCTTCGCACTCGGCGCCTTGTTGATGGCGTGGGATTTTTATCGCCAGATGCGGCCCTGGTTGCCGGCCTGGCTCGGCGGCCGTGCCGCGGCGCCGAAAGGCGTGCCTGCGGAATAGCGGGGCAGAATCCGCCGCTTCCGGCGAAAGGCGATGCGCGGCCCGAGGGGTCTCTTTATCGGTCGTTGCGGCCTCTTAGTGTGTTGCAGAAGATATCTTATGGGAAATAACGGCGATACAAGCCGGAATCCCGCAAGAAAACCGCCGGCCGGTCGGCCGTAAACGCAGCCTTCCTCCATCAACAGGCCCTTTGCCGGCCGGACCGTGATGCCGGCCGCCGTACAACCGGCTAAGAGAAGCCGCAAGGCAAAGACAAAGGGCCATTGCGATGAAGATTTTCCACGCCGCGCCCGCGGGCGCCGTCTGGGCAAGGCGGATTTCCTTGTTCCTGGTCTTTCTTGCGGCCTTCTGGGCAAACCAGCACACCCCGCTCTGGGGGCACGATTATTGCCGCACCCAAGAAGCAAGCCTCCTCGGCGCGCTCGCCGCCGCCCGCGCCGAATATTTTTCATGGACCGGACGATTCGTCCCGACCGCGCTTACGTATTTTCTGCTGAGCACCGGTTGGCAGAGCTCCATGGTGTATTTCAACCTGCTCAATGCGCTCATCTTCTCTGCGCTGGTAGCGGTTATCCTCGGCCTTGCCCGCTATGCGGCGGCTTCGCCGGATGCGAAAGCAGCAAGCGGCATTGAGGAATTTTTTAACGTCATCGCGGTGGCTTTGATGCTCTGGTGGCTGCCGCGAACAATTGCAGAGGTGGCGCTTTGGAAAACCGGCGCCATCGGCTATCTTTGGCCGCTTGCCGGAGAATTGTTTCTGTTCCTGATCGTTTGGCGGCTGCTCGAAGATGATCTTCCTTCATTAAAATGGCCGGCGACGGCCTTGCTGGCGCTTTTCGCCGCCTTGCTGGGAAATTTTCTAGAATCGCTTTCCCTGCTGTGGCAGATTCTTCTGGCCGGGTTTGCGCTCTTGGCGTGGTGGAAAAATCGCAAGGCATTTGCCCCGATTTTTCTCATTGCCATAGCCCACGCCGTGGGTGCGGCGGTGCTCTTTATCGGCCCCGGCAGCTATGCGCGGCTTGCCGCCTTTCCGCAGATCACGTTGCGAAATCAAATCGAGGGCTGGATCGGCTTTTTCGCCGCGCTCTTTTCTCCTTACTGGCTGGTTGCGATCGGGCTGATCGGTTTGGTTTATCTGCGATCCGGCCGCTCTTTGCGAGAGAGTTTCCGCTTGGGCTCGGCATGGATTTTCGCCGCCCTTGCCGGGGTCTATATGGCCGTATTGCTCGGCACGCCGCGGGATTCATGGACGGCGCGCACATCCTTCCCCGCTTCGGTTTTGCTGATGTGTTATCTCACCGCGGCCTGGCTGAATAGGCCGCGCACGCAAGCGAAGGAGTTTGCGGCCAAAGCCGCGCTGGTTGTCCTCGCGGGGATTTCTCTTGCCGTTTCCGCCCGCGATCTCCGCATGCTGGAAAGGGTTTCCGAACGCTGGAAAGAAGCCTTGCTTCGGCAACGCCAGGAACACGGCGCCGAGACGGACGCGCGGTTGCCGCTTGTGACCTTCCACGGGCGCACGCTGTTGATCCGCGGGCATCTCTTCTTTGAAGGGATTCACAAAGAACCGGATTTCTACGTGAATCGTTGCTATGCGAAGGCGATGGGCGTGCGCACGGTGCAGGGATTTTCACAGCAAAAATAACCGTATGGATAGCGAAACCATCAAAGATGACGTTTCTGAAAGACAACGTTCTGCTCGCCGCCGTCGCCCTTGTGCTGGAAGCGGCGTGCGATTACCCCGCCCCGCTTCAGCGGCGCATCGGCCATCCGGTGCAATGGCTCGGCGCGTGGATTGCGGCTCTGGAGCGCGCGTTCAATCGGCCGGAGCGCTCTGTTCGAACGCGTTCCATTTTGGGGGGATGCGCGCTGATCTTGATCCTTGCCGTTGCCGTGCTGCCCGCCGTTTTCTTACAAAGCGCGCTCCGCCGGCTCGTCCCGCCGCTTGGCGCGAATATGCTGCTCGCGCTGCCCGCCGCCGCCTTGCTTGCCAGCCGCAGCCTCTTTGCCCATGTCGGCGCGGTTGTCGAAGCCTGGAGGCGGGAGGGCCTTGCCGGGGCGCGCGCAGCGGTTTCGCACATCGTTGGGCGCAATCCGCAATCCCTCGATGCAGCCGGCGTGATGCGCGCGGCCATTGAATCGCTTGCGGAAAACTTCTCCGATGCCGTGGTGGCGCCGGCGCTCTGGTGCGCGCTTTTGGGCCTGCCCGGGATTGCGCTCTACAAAGCCGCGAACACGGCCGATTCCATGCTCGGCCATCGCACCGAACGCTTGGCGGCTTTCGGGTGGGCCGCGGCGCGCTTTGACGATCTGATCAACCTTCCCGCCTCCCGGCTTGCCGCGCTCTGGCTGACGCTGGCCGCGCTGTTCACCCCGCACGCCTCGGCCCGCGCCGCTTGCCGCGCCGCCTGGCGCGATGCCTCCCGGCATCGTTCGCCCAATGCCGGCTGGCCGGAAGCGGCAACGGCCGGCGCGCTCGGCCTTTCGCTTGCGGGGCCGCGCGTCTATGGAGAAACCTTGGTCGAGGACGCCTGGATGGGAAACGGCCGCAAGGAAGCGAACAGCAGCGATGTTTTGCGTGCGCTCGCGCTCACCCGTCGCGCCGCCTTGCTGCAGATTATCGTGGTGGCGGCGCTGGCGATGATCGCGCGAGGCTGAGCATCCCTTCGATATCGAGATGCGCTTCCAAATGTGCCGCAAGCGCATCGAGCGTCGCTTCGATCTCCGCTTCGTAAGAAAGCGCCGAAGCACAAGCGCCGAGGCGTGCCAGCCAGGCGGCGCGCGCCCGATCATGCGTGAAAAGCCCGTGCAGATAGGTTCCCATCACGCGGCCGTCGGCGGAGATCGCCCCTTCTCTGCGGCCGTCGGAAAGCAGATGCAGCGGCCGCGCCATATCGGGTCCGAAACTTTCACCGAGATGGATTTCATAGCCTTGCACGGGGCTGCCGTCCAAAATGTTCGTTCCCGAAACTTCCCGCAAATGCTTGCTGCGGCGGAAAACCGTTTCGATATCCAGCAAGCCGAGCCCCTCGCTTGTTCCCGGTGCGCCTTCTAATCCTTCCGGATCCGCAATTGTGCGGCCGAGCATTTGCAAGCCGCCGCAAATGCCCAGTATCAACCCGCTGCCGCGCCGATGATACGCCAAAAGATCGATATCCCAGCCCTCGTTGCGGAAAACCGCCAAATCCGACCGCACGGATTTGGAGCCCAAGAGCAGAACCAGATCCGCATCCGCCGGCAGCGGCCGCCCGCGCGGCACGAGCAAGAGATTCACCTCCGGCTCCAAGCGCAGCGGGTCGAGATCGTCGAAATTCGCGATATGCGGCAGCAAGGGCACGGCAATCCGCAGCCTGCCGGCGCTTTTGGGGCGTTCTTCTTTGAGCTCCGCCGTATCTTCCGCCGGAAGTTTGCGGGCGGGCGGAAAATACGGCACCAACCCCAAGGGCGCCCAGCCGGTGCGCGCGGCAATGAAGCGCATGCCTTCCGCAAACAAAGCGGCATCGCCGCGGAGCCGATTGACGATAAAACCTTTGATGCAGGCGGCATCGTCTTCCGCCAGCACCGCCTGGGTGCCGATCAGGCTTGCGATCACGCCGCCGCGGTCGATATCGCCGATCAGCACGACGGGAACCCCGGCGGCGCGGGCAAAACCCATATTGGCGATATCGTGCGCGCGCAGATTGACCTCCGCCGCGCTGCCCGCGCCTTCCACCAAAACCAGATCGCTTGCGGCCGCAAGAATTTGAAAGCTTTCCAGAACCTTCGGCAACAATTGCGGTTTCAGCCGCTGGTATTCGCGCGCTGTGGCTTTGCCGAACACGCGCCCGTGCACGATAATCTGGCTGCCGCGTTCGCTCTCCGGCTTCAGCAAAACGGGGTTCATGTGCACGCTGGGCGCAACCCCCGCCGCGCGCGCCTGCAAGGCCTGGGCGCGGCTGATTTCGCCGCCTTCGATGCTCACCGCGGCATTGTTCGCCATATTTTGCGGCTTGAACGGCCGCACGTTGAGCCCCCTGCGGAAAAGCGCGCGCGCGAGCCCGGCAAGCAGCAGCGATTTGCCCACGGAAGAGCCCGTGCCCTGCAACATCAGGGCGCGCGCGGGCATGGGTCTGCGATCTCCCTCAAAATTCGATGCCGATTTGGGCGCGCACGCCGGCGGCGAAGTGGTGCTTGACTTCGACCATTTCGGTCACGGTATCGGCAGCCGCGATCAATTCGGGCTTGGCGTTGCGCCCGGTGATGATCACGTGCTGCGTGGGCGGGCGGGCGGCAAGCGCGGCCAAAACCGTATCGAGCGCGAGATAATCGTAGCGGAGCGCAATGTTGAGCTCATCCAAAATCAGCAGCGCGAGATCGGGGTCGGAGAGCAGGCGGACGGCAATCTCCCAGCCCCGTTCGCAGGCGGCGATATCGCGCGCGCGGTCTTGCGTTTCCCAGGTAAAGCCCTCGCCCATAGTGTACCATTCCACCAAATTGCCGAAGGCGGCCACGGCGGCGCGTTCGCCCGTCTTCCACTTGCCTTTGATGAATTGCACCACGGCCACGCGCCGCTTGTGCCCCAGCATGCGCAGCATCATGCCGAAGGCGGCGGTGGATTTGCCTTTGCCGTTGCCGGTATAGACGATCAGCAAGCCTTTGCGTTTGATGGTTTTGCGCGCCACTTCGGCATCTTGCAAGGCTTTCAGCTTGGCCATTTCGGCGCGATGGCGTTCGGCTTCGGTATCGGTTGGGGGCTCGGACATTGGGCGTTTATTTCACCTCCAAGGGAAGGCCCGCGACCATGAACAGAACATAATCCGCACGCGTGGCCAGGCGCTGGTGCAGCAGCCCGGCGGCATCGCGAAAGCGGCGGGCGAGCGCGTTCTCGGGCACGATGCCGAGCCCCACTTCATTGGCAACCAGCACGCACGGCGCACGCCGCCGTGCAAGCGCACTTTCTAAGGCCGCCGCGGCCGCGTCCGGATCCTCTCCGGCAAGGATCAGGTTGGAAAGCCAAAGCGTGAGGCATTCCACCAGCACCGGGGCCTCTTCGGCTTCGGCCAGCGCCTGGGCAAGCGCAAGGGGGGCTTCGATGGTGCGCCAATCCCGGCCGCGGCGGGCTTGATGCAGGCGGATGCGCGCGCGCATGTCCGCATCTTTCGCTTCCGCGGTGGCGATGTAAACCCAAGGGGGCGGATGCTGCGCGAGCAGCGCTTCGGCGGCGCGGCTTTTGCCCGAGCGCGCCCCGCCCAAAACCAGAGCCAACCGCCAATCGGTGCGCATTTTCATGGGGAGATGATACACCGCTCCGGCGCGTGCGCGCAGGGATTCGCGCAGGCGGGCTTGGCCTCAGACGCCCTGGCTGTAGCGGCGCGGCGCGGCTTCGGGGCGGAAATAGGCATCGAAAGCGGCGGCCACGTGGCGCAAGAACGGCCGGCCGCGCGCGGTGACGTGCAGCACGTTGCCCTCCCAGGCAATCAGCCCGTCGGCGGCCAAGTCCTCCAAGGCCGGCGTGAGCAGCGATTCCATGGCCGCCTCATGCCGTGCGGCCACGGCGGCAAGATCGACCGCGCCGTAGCACATGATGGCCTCGATCACCGCCCGCCGCAGCCGATCCTCGGCGGAAAGCACGATTCCCCGCGCAAGCGGCAGCCGCCCCGCGCGCACCGCGCTGCTCCATTGCGGGATCGAAGCGAAGTTCTGCACGTATGCGTCCGGCAGCGAGCCGATCGCGGAAGCGCCGAGCCCGAGCAGCACCGGGGCGGCATCCGTCGTATAGCCTTGGAAGTTTCGCCGAAGCCTTCCTTCGGCGAAAGCGCGCGCCAGCGCATCGCCCGGCCGCGCAAAATGGTCCAACCCGACGGGGATGTAGCCCGCTTCGCTCAGCACGCGGGCAATCGCCTCCTGTTGGCGGTAGCGCGCGGCTTCATCGGGAAGCGCCGCTTCCGGCAGCAGCGCCTGATGACGTTTCATCCACGGAACATGCGCATAGCCGAAGACCGCCAGCCGATCGGGGGCAAGCGTGAGCGCGCGCGCGGCCGTCTCGGCAACGCTTGCCTCGGTCTGATACGGCAGGCCGTAGATGAGATCGAAATTGATCGCGCCGATTCCGTGATCGCGCAAAGCGCCGACGATCTCGGCCACGAGGGCAAAAGGCTGCAGCCGATGCACGGCGCGCTGCACCTCGGGGTGAAAATCCTGCACGCCGAGGCTTGCGCGCGTGACCCCGACTTCGGCAAAGGTTTTCACCATCTCCGGCGAGAGCGTGCGCGGATCAACCTCCACGGCGATTTCGGCATCCGGCGCAAAGGCGAAATGCCGCGCGAGCGATTCCATAATGCGGGCGAAATCCGCGGGCGTGAGGCTGTGCGGTGTGCCCCCGCCCCAATGCACATGCTTAAGCCTGAGCCGCTTGTTGCCGAGGGCCTCGGCCAGCAGTGCGGCTTCTTTCTGCATATCCGCGGCATAGGCCGCGATCGGCTCGGGCTTACGCACCACGGTCGTATGGCAGCCGCAAAAGAGGCAAAGCTCTCGGCAGAACGGCACGTGCAGGTAAAGCGAAAGCTCGGTATCCGCAGGCATCCCCGCGAGCCGTTCCGCGTAAGGGGCGGGATCCGCAAGCGGCGCGAAATGCGGCGCGGTCGGGTAACTCGTGTAACGCGGCACCGGGCGCGCGTAACGGGCAAGCAGGGTGGGCTCGAACATGGGCGTAAGATGCGACGTTTTCCGAAAGGCGTGGTTGATTTCCATCAGAAATTTCTCGCTTGCCTAGGGTTACAATATTTAGTATAGAAATCGCGGTTGGCATCTATATGTAGGAGTCGGCGGGAGGTTAGAGCATGGATTCGGAAAATGGAACCGTTTTGGTTTCCCATGAAAGATCGATCATTGATGAATCTTTATCCCGGTCAAGCCGGAAGGATAGCCGGGCCGAGCGAACGCCCGGGCCGCTGACCGCGCCCATTGCCAACTATCTGGCGCGCGCGGATTGGCGCGTGAACGCCAATGCCAATCAAGGCTATTCGCTGGGCGGCTTGATCCTGAACGCCGCCGGCCGCATGGCGGCCGAATATTGGCTGGATCACATCTACCCGCCCGCCGTGGCCGAGGCGCATCGCAGCGCGGCGTTTCATATCCATGACCTCGACATGCTGGCCGGTTATTGCGCGGGGTGGTCGTTGCGCAGCCTGCTCGAGGAAGGCTTCAACGGCGTTCCCGGCCGAATCGAGTCTGCCCCGCCCAAGCATCTGTCCTCGGCCGTGGGGCAGATGGTGAATTTCCTCGGCACCTTGCAGAACGAATGGGCCGGCGCGCAAGCCTTCAGCTCGTTCGACACCTACCTTGCTCCCTTCGTGCGCAAGGATCGCCTGCGTTACGAAGAGGTGCGCCAATGCATTCAGGAGTTCATCTACAATCTGAATGTTCCTTCGCGTTGGGGCGGGCAAACCCCGTTTACCAACGTCACCTTCGATTGGGTTTGCCCCGAGGATCTGCGCGCGGCCGTGCCGCGCATCGGCGGGCATGACATGCCTTTCACCTACGGCGAACTTGCGCACGAAATGGCGATGATCAACCGCGCCTTTATCGAAGTGATGGCGGCGGGGGATGCGAAAGGGCGCGTGTTTACCTTTCCTATTCCCACGTACAATATCACCAAGGATTTTCCTTGGGATTCGGAAAATGCCACGGCGCTCTTCGAACTCACGGCGCGCTACGGCCTGCCCTATTTTCAGAATTTCCTGAATTCCGATCTCGAGCCTTCCGATGTGCGCGCGATGTGCTGCCGCCTGCAGCTGGATTTGCGCGCGCTGCGCAAACGCGGCAACGGGCTGTTCGGCTCTGCCGAACAAACCGGCTCCATCGGCGTGGTCACGATCAATTGCGCGCAGCTCGGTTATCTTTTCAAAGGCAATCGCGCCGCGCTTTTCGCCCGGCTTGACCGCTTGGTGGATCTCGCCGTGACTTCCCTTGAGATCAAGCGCGAAGTGATCGGCAAGTTGATGGAAGACGGGCTTTATCCTTACACGCGCCGTTACCTCGGCACGTTGCGCAATCATTTTTCCACCATCGGGGTGAACGGCGTGAACGAGATGATCCGCAATTTCACCGATGATCGGGAAAACATTACAACCGCGTTCGGCGAGCGTTTCGCTTGCGATCTGCTCGATCACCTGCGCGCGCGGGTGCTGACGCTGCAGGAACAGACCGGGCATCTTTATAATTTGGAAGCAAGCCCCGCGGAGGGGGCCACCTATCGTTTCGCCAAAGAGGATCGGCGCCGCTTCCCCGGCATTTTGCAGGCGGGCACGGCGGAAAAGCCGTATTACACCAACTCCACGCAGCTTCCCGTGGGCTTCACGGACGACCCGTTCGAGGCGCTGGCCCGCCAAGAGGCATTGCAACGCAAATACACAGGCGGCACGGTCTTGCATCTCTACCTGGGCGAGCCGATGCCGAGCGCGGAAGCCGCGCGCACGCTGGTGCGCCGCGCCTTGGAGCGGTTCCGGGTGCCCTATATCACCATCACGCCCACCTTCTCGATCTGCCCCACGCACGGCTATCTTGCCGGCGAGCAGCGGCTCTGCCCGCACTGCGCCGGCGAAGGCAAAGAGCAGGAATGCGAGGTGTGGACGCGGGTGGTGGGCTATCACCGTCCGGTCTCTTCCTTCAATATCGGCAAGCAGGGCGAACACGAAGAGCGACGGTTCTTCCGCGCTTGAAGCATCCCGATGCGCGCGCGGCAGGCATTGGCGGTCGGCGGGGTGACGCCCTTCACCAGCCTGGATTTTCCGGGCCGGCTTGCCGCCGTGGTGCATCTGCAGTTCTGCCCCCTCGCCTGCCCTTACTGCCATGCGCCGCACCTGCAGCCCAAACGCCCCGGCACTCTGGCCTGGCCGGAGGTCTTGGCGTGGCTCGGGCGGCGGCGCGGGCTGTTGGACGGGGTGGTGTTTTCCGGCGGCGAGCCCACGGCCCAGCCGGGGTTGGTCGCGGCGCTTTCGGCCACCCGCGCGCTCGGTTTTTTGACGGGGCTCCATACCTCGGGCCTTTATCCGCGCCGGCTGGCCGAGGCTCTCCCCGTGCTGGACTGGATCGGGCTGGACTGGAAAGCCCCGCCTTCCGACACGCGCCGCGCCGTGGGCCGCGCCGGGCTAGGCACCCGGTTTGCGGCGGCTTTGGCCATGGTGCGCGCGAGCGGCATCCGCCACGAGATCCGCACCACCTACCATCCGGAGGTGTTTTCCCCCGAAGATCTCCGGGAAATGGCCCGCGCACTCGCCGCGCACGGGGTGCGGGCGTGGATCATTCAAGAATTTTCGCCGCGGGGGGTTGCCGATGCTTCGCTTCGCGAAGCCCCGCTCAAGCCGGAACTCTTGGCGGAGCTTCGCCGCATTTTGCCCGGCGTGATGGTGCGCCGACGCGACAGCCGCCTCGACGTTTCCGCGATTTCTTGATGCAGATCAAAGTTTCCATCCGGAAGGCTCCTTAGGCCGAAGATCAGGAACAGGAGGCCGGGAATCCTCGTGTGGTGCAACGCGTCGGCCCCGAGATGCGAGAGCAGGTAGGAGAAGGAACGGAATGGCCACAATGGAACGGCAGGCGGAAGTGATGGTCAAAAGCTTTTCCCAGGACGGGGAAAGCGCGGAACACTTCATTGCCGTTTACCCCCACGAACGGGGTGATTTCCTTGCCGAACGCAAAGCCCTGGAAGATGCGTATGCCGCGGCTTTGCGCGCGCTCGATTTGCCGGCCGAAAGCGCCGTCTTTCGCCGCGTTTATCTGAGCGACGTGCTGAACCAGGCTGAAGCGCTTGCCGAGAGCGAGCTTGCCGGCCGCTCGGCCGAAAACCCCGTGGCGGTCTCACGGGTCGAGCAGCCGCCCTTGCCGGGCGCCAAAATCGCGCTGCTGGCCTATCACGCTACCGACCCGAGGGGTATGACCAAACGCCGGTTGGGCCCGCATCACCTCTTGGTGGAAAAGAACGGGCTGCGCCATCTTTGGAGCACCGGGCTCTGTGCCGGAGCGGACAAAGGGGCCGCTTCGGCAGAGGCGCAAACGCGCTCAATTTTTGCGGAGCTGGTCGCGGCATTGCAGGAAAACGGCGCCTCGCTTCGCGAACACTGCGTGCGCACCTGGGTTTATGTGAAGGATATCGACGTCTTTTATTCCGGCATGGTGGAAAGCCGCCGGGCCTTGTTTGCCGAACACGGCCTTACCAAAGAGACGCATTTCATCGCTTCCACCGGGATCGAAGGGGCCTGTGCGCATCGTTTCGATGTCGTGGCGCTTGATGCTTACGCGCAGCTTGATCTTCGCCCCGGCCAGGTTTCCTACCTCGAGGCGCCGGAGCGGCTCTGCCCCACGCATCATTACGGCGTTACGTTCGAGCGCGGAACCAGCGTCGCCTACAGGGATCGCGCCCATCATTTTATTTCGGGAACGGCAAGCATCGACCGTTACGGCCGGGTGGTGCACCGCGGGGATGTGCTGGCCCAGCTTGATCGCGCGCTCGGCAATGTCGAGGCGTTGTTGCATGCGGGCGCGGCGCGGCTGGAAGATCTCATGCATCTCGTGGTCTATCTCCGGGACCGGGCGGATTTCCCCGCCATTCGCGCCCATCTTGCGCAGGCCTTTCCGGAACTGCCGGTGCTGATCCTGAAAGCCCCCGTCTGTCGGCCGGAATGGCTGGTGGAAGTGGAAGGCGTGGCGATCTCGCGCCAAGACCGGCCGGACCTGCCGCGATTCTAGCGCATCAGAGAAAGCAAAGAGAAAGGAAAACGCAAATGGCAAGCGCGGAAGCCCCGTTCCAATATCTTGACGAACACGCCATCGCCGCGGCGAAGCTCAATCGCGACCCTTACGACTATGCGTTTGTCGAGCAGGCGATTCCGCTGCAATTTCGCGATCGCGTGCTGGCCGATGCGCCCGAGATCCCCGATCGCGGCAGCTATGCCATGCCGAGCTTGCGCTACGGCCCCGCTTTCGGCCGCGTCTTGGACGAGCTGATGAGCGTGCGCTTTCGCCGGCTTGTCGAGGCGAAATTCGATATCGACCTCAGCAACTATCCCCCGGTTGCGGTGATGATGGGCAACACCAGCGGGCGCTACAACGAAGGCTACGCGCATACCGACTCAAAACACAAAATCATCACGGTCTTGGTGGGTTTCACGCGGTCTTGGCCCTATGAGCGCGGCCGGCTCAGGGTTCTGCGCAGCTCCGATCGCGAAGACGTGGCTTTCGAGTTTGCCCCCGAATTCGGCCGCATGCTGATGTTCCGCGTCGGCGAGAATTCCTGGCACGGCTTTCTGCCGCAGAAAGGCCAGCGCATGAGCCTACAGCTCTGTTACGTCGATTCCGAGTGGTACGTGAAGCGCGAGAACTGGCGCCATCAGTGGAGCGCCGTCGCGAAATCGCTTCCCGTGCTGCATAAGATTATCGACCTCGCCCCACGCCGGCTCGGCAAAGTTTAAAGAGGGAGCGCCTCCGTGGAATTCCCCCGTCTCCCCGAGCCTGCCGCGATCGCCGCGCATTTCACGGCCGCGCTGGCCGCCGCCAAGCGCGAAGACTGGCCGTATCGGCACTGGAAACTTGCCGATGTGCTGCCCGAGGCGATGTGCGTGGGCATTCTGAGCCTGCCCATTCCGCCGCCCGTGCTCGGCCGCACCGACGGCACGCGGGCTTCCTTCAACGACAAGCGCATATTTTTCAACCAAGCCCGCATTGCGCGCTATCGCCCGTGCGCGGTGCTGGCGGAGGCGCTGCAGCGGAGCGAGGTGGCAAAGGCGCTTTCGGAAACCCTCGGGATTGCGGTGGAAGGAAGCTTTCTGCGCCTGGAATACATGCAGGATACCGACGGCATGTGGCTGGAGCCCCATTGCGACATTCCGGAAAAGCTTTTTTCCATGGTGATCTATCTCTGCACCGGGCCGGATGCGAAGGATTGGGGCACCGACATTTATGATTCGGAACGGCGCTGGGTCGGGCGCTCTTCGGCGGAATTCGACAGCGCCGTTATTTTCACCCCCGGCCCCAACACTTGGCACGGGTTCGAACCGCGCCCGATCGAAGGCGTGCGGCGGCTGATGGAAATCAATTACGTACGCCCGAACTGGCGGGATCGCGAGCAGCTGGCCTTCCCCGATCGTCCGATCCGCCTGCCGCATTCTTGACCGGGATTTTGTCCTTACCCAAAAGCGCGTTGGGTTTTGCTTGCAGAAGATAGGCAAAACGGCTGCGCGCGCGGGCCATACGCGGCGCCGCAGCCCTTCGTGAAGAGAAAGCTCCCGAAAAAATTTCTCCTCCCTGCATCCGCGGGCCGGGAAGGCCCGTAACATAGAGGACGGCAGGGCCCGCCGTGCACATCTTCAACCGCATCGAGGGAAATGCACCGATGAGACGAGAAATTTTACTGTTGGCGATGGGGGCGGTGTTTGCCGCTGCGCCGGGCGTCTGGGCTGCTTCGGAGAACGTGGTGATGGTCGGCGGCCAGCCCATGTACCCGGCTAAAACAATCGTCATGAATGCGGTCAATTCCGCGGATCACACCATGTTGGTGGCGGCGGTGAAGGCGGCCGGCTTGGTCGACGCCCTCAACAGCAAAGGCCCGTTCACCGTTTTCGCTCCCACGGATGAGGCGTTCAAGGACCTCCCCGCAGGCACGGTGGAGATGCTGCTCAAGCCCGAGAACAAGGCCACCCTTACCAAAATCCTGACTTATCACGTCGTTCCCGGGGATTATACGTCGACCGATATTCGCCGGATGATTTCGCAGGGAAACGGCCAAGCCACCCTGAAGACGCTGGAAGGCGGCACCCTGACCTTCATGATGAATGGCTCGCAGAACATTTTGGTCAAAGACGAAAAGGGCAATGTCGCCGACATCTCGATCTACGACGTCAAACAATCGAACGGCGTTATCCACGTTATCGACCGGGTGTTGATGCCAGGCTGATGATCTCCACTTCCTCCCAGGCGTTACCGATGGGGCCGGGAAGTTTATCTTCCCGGCTTTTTTTGTTTTTTCCACGGCTTTCGCTCGGCGGGAGCGCCGCCGCTTGCGCGCCGTGGCCGGGCTGCAAAAACCGTAAGAGAGATTACTCGAGAGCCGAGATCTGCCCCGCGTAGACGACGGGGCCGGTCGGCAAGCCGCTTGGTGAGCCGCCTCTGGGCTCGAGGCTGATCATCACTTGCGCCTCACGCACGCCGGTGCCGACCTCGGCCACACGCCGGCCGCTTTCCGGCATCACGCCGAGCGAACGGGGCGTGCGCGCCCCTTGGGGAAGGATCCAGAGTTCATAGCTACGGCCGGCGGGGGGCGGCATCGGGGCGGGGCTCGCGACCAGCAATGTGCCGTTTCGCTCCAGCACCGCCGCGAGCAACGGCCCCTGGCCTTGGCTCGGGGCAAGGGTGCCGAGCGCAATCGGTGCAGGCGGATGAGCTTGGCGTTCGAGCGGGCTGATCACCGTCCAGGCGAGGAGGGCCGCAGCGATGGCAAATCCGGCTGCCGTCGCAGCTTGCCAGCGGCGAAGGCGGCGCCATAGGGGAAGCGGGATGGCGGTTTCGTGGGAAGCCGGCGCGGCGGAGAAGAGCCGCGCTTCGATCCGCGCCCAAACCGCGGCCGGGGGCGGGGAAGGAGGTACAAGACGGGTGAGAGGGGTAAGCCGCTCTTCCCAAGCGTGGATGGCCCGCGCAAGCTCCGGGTCTCGCCGCGCCGCCTCTTCAAGACGGGCGCGTTCCGCCGCATCGAGCACCCCAAGCACATATTCCCCTGCGCGCAAGGCGCGATCTTCGTCTTCGGTGCTCATGGCTCGAGACACTCTTTAAGGGCGGCAAGGCTTCGCCGGATCCACGATTTGATGGTTCCAAGCGGCGTCTTGAGACGCTGCGCCAGCTCTTGGTGAGAGAATCCGTCGAGGAAGGCGGCCGTAAGCAGCGCGCGGCGGTCGGCGGGGAGGGTCTCGAGACAACGCCGCAGCGCGTCCGCCTCGTGCTGGCGGGAGAGGGTTTCGATCGCGTCCGGACTCTCGTCACGAAGATCGGGCGATTGCGGCTCGGCTACCGGGTCTTCCCGGCGCTGGCGGCGGAGCAGGTCAAGCGCCCGGTAGCGGAGGAGGCTGATCAGCCAGGTCTCGGCCCGCCCCCGCGCCGCATCGAACGCGCCGGCATGCTGCCAGACTTGGAAGAACGCCTCTTGCAGGGCGTCGGCAGCGAGCCCGGCATCACGGGTGAGGCGAAGCGCGATCCCATAAAGCCGCGCACTCTGGCGCTCATAGAGAAGGCGGAAGGCGTCACGGTCTCCCAAGGCGATCCGCCCGAGCAGATCGGGCAATTCTTCCTCTTCCGCTGTGCTTTGCTGTTCCGTGAGCATTCCGGTCTTGATCGCTTCCTCCTCCTTCTCCTTTACTTCACCATAAAGAGGGGAGATAGGCCGCCACAAGATGGCAAGAGGCATCGCCTGTGACATTTTGCAACCTGCCCCCGTTCGGCCATGAGCGCGCTTCCCTCCATGCGCGCGCTCGGTTGAGGTCGCGGGCGGAGGCACCCGCCATCGTTCGGTATACGCGAGAGGCCTCGTCATGGACGCATCCGCCATTCTTGACGCGGATTTTGTCCTTGCCCAAAGTCCGCTTGGTTTTCGCTTGCGGGAAAAGGCGCGATCGCGATGAACGGAACGGGCGGCAAACTGCCGGCCAGCATTATCACGGGCTTTCTCGGCGCCGGCAAAACCACGCTGATTCGCCGTTTGCTGGAAGGCGCAGAAGGCCGTCGGCTTGCCATTTTGGTGAATGAATTCGGCACGCTCGGCATCGACGGCGAACTTCTCAAAGACTGCGGCATCGAGGGCTGCGCCGAAGACACTATCATCGAACTCACCAACGGCTGCATTTGCTGCACGGTTGCGGAAGATTTCCTGCCCAGCATGGAAAAGCTGCTCAATCTTCCGCTTCCTCCGGAACATATCTTAATCGAAACATCCGGCCTGGCGCTGCCCAAACCGCTGATCAAGGCGTTTCAATGGCCTACCATTCGCCCGCGCGTAACGGTGGACGGCGTGATTGCCGTGCTGGATGCGGAAGCCGTGGCCGAAGGTCGTTTCGCGCCCGATCCGCAGGCGCTGCTTCGGCAACGCGCCGCCGATGCCGCGCTTTTGCACGATAACCCGCTTGCCGAGGTTTACGAGGACCAACTGCAAGCGGCGGATCTGGTTGTGTTGAACAAAATCGACCGGATCGATACCGAAACCGTACCGCGCTTGATGCGTGAAATTGCCGCGAAGCTTCCGCGCGCGGTGAAAATTCTGCCCACGCGTCACGGCGCGGTGGATCCCCGGGTGCTGCTCGGGTTGCATGCCGCGGCGGAAGCCGATCTTGCCGCTCGCCCCTCGCATCACGATGGGCTTGATGCCGAGCACGACCACGATGATTTCGAAAGTTTCGTGGTGGAGCTTGAAGAAGTCGAATCCCTGGAGGCGCTTGCCGAACGCATGCAGCGCTTGGCAGAGGCGCATGATATTTTGCGCATGAAAGGATTTGTCGCCGTTCGCAGCAAACAGGCGCGCGGTTTGGTGCAGGGCGTGGGCAGACGCATCCGCTATTATTTCGATCGTCCCTGGCAGGCGGGAGAGGCAAGAGCAAGCCGCATCGTGGTCATCGGGCTCACCGGGCTCGACCGGGCCGCCATCACCGCCGCTTTGCGGCACTAACACGCGTGCCGGCAGGGCGGGGAGAAGCAAGCGATGCATCTTTTGGTGCGGGATGGTCATTCCTTAGACGAAACAGAAGCCGCGCAAGATCTCGGCCAAAGCCCGGCGGATCTCGTTTTTCTCTCCTTCGCCGATAGCGAGCTTGCCGCCGCGGCCAGCGCCTGGACCGCGACGGCGGAGCCAAAGCCCACGCTGCGGCTTGCCAATCTCGGCAGGCTTCGCCACCCGTTTTCGGTGGATCTCTACCTCGAGCAAGTCGCGGCCAAGGCGCGCGCCGTATTGGTGCGGATTTTGGGCGGGCTTGAGTATTGGCGCTATGGGGCGGAGGAATTGGCCACGCTCTGCCGCGAGAAGAAGATTGCGCTGGCGCTGCTCCCGGGGGATCCGGCCAACCGGGGTGAGGCGCCGGAAGATCCGCGCCTTGCCGCCTTATCCACCATTGCCGAGCCGAATTTGGCGAAGCTTGCCGCCTATTTGCGCGCGGGCGGGCCGGCCAACCTCGCACACGCCTTGCAGCTGCTCGCCCATTGCGCGGGCCTCGCGCCGGCCCCGCTCGCCCCGCCCGCGCCGCTTCCGGCTTTCGGCATTCTCTCCGCGCCCGCCGATGCCGCCGGCGCCCGAAAAGCGGTGATCCTCTTCTACCGCTCGCACCTTTTGGCCGGCGATACTGCCCCCATCGCTGCGCTGGCGCAGGCCTTGGCCGCGCACGGCTTCGCCTGTTGGCCAATCTTCGTCCACAGCCTGAAAGACCCCGCCGCCGCCCGCTTTCTGCAAAGCCTCTTTGCCGCCGTTCGCCCCACGGTTATTCTGAATGCAACCGGTTTCTCGGCACGCCACGAAGATGCCGCCTCCCCCCTCGATGCGGCCGGCGTGCCGGTGTTGCAGGTGGTGCTCGCAGGCTCTTCCCGCGCCGCGTGGGAGGCGTCGTCCCGCGGGCTTGCCGCGGCCGATCTCGCCATGCAGGTGGTGCTGCCCGAGCTGGACGGCCGATTGCTCACCACGGCCGTCTCGTTCAAGGCGGAAGAGGAAAGTTTCGCGGCGCTGGAATTCACGCGCCTTGCGCACCGGCCGGAACCCGCGGGCGTTGCGCTTGCCGCCCGGCGCGCTGCGGGCTGGGCGCGCCTTGCCGAAACCCGGCGTGCGGAGCGCCGCATTGCGGTGATTCTGCCGTCTTATCCCGGCGCCGGCGGCCAGGAAGGCTATGCCGTCGGGCTCGATACCTTTGCGAGCTTGGCAACGATTCTCGAAACTTTGGCCGAAGCAGGCTACTGCGTCGGTCCGTTTTCCGCCTCCGCGCTTGCTTCTCGGCTCTGCCAAGCCCCGCCCGAGCCGTTGCTTGCGCTGGCGGAATACGAGCGCCTGTTTGCCGGCCTGGCGGTCTCGCTGCAGGCGGATCTGCGGCGCGCCTGGGGCGATCCTGCCGAAGAGCCGGAGTTCCGGAACGGCTGGTTTTGCTTTCGCCTGGCCCGGTTCGGCAACATCCTCGCGGCGATTCAGCCGGAGCGCAGCACGGCGGAGATGCGCAAAGCGGCCTATCATGATCCCTCGCTGCTGCCGCGCCATGCTTATCTCGCCTTCTTCCTTTGGCTTCGGCAGGTCTGGGGCGCGCATGCGCTGATCCCCCTCGGCGCGCACGGCACGCTGGAATGGCTGCCCGGCAAGGCTGTGGCGCTTTCCGAGACGTGCCTGCCGGCGGTGCTGACGGGCGAACTTCCCGTGGTCTACCCGTTCATTGTCAACAACCCGGGCGAGGCGGCGATGGCCAAGCGGCGGCTGGGTGCGGTGGTGCTGGGTCACCTCACGCCTCCTCTGGTTTCTGCCGGGCTTTCCGGCCCGGCGGCGGAGATCGCGCGGTTGATCGAAGAATACGCCGAAGCCGCGGGGTTGGATCGGCGGCGGGCGGCGCTGCTGCGGCGGGAAATCCTTGCCAAGGCCGAGGCCTCGGGGCTTACTGCGGAGGCCGGCGCGGCAAGGGCGGCGGATGAAGAAGAAGCGCTTGCCAAGCTCGATGCTTATCTCTGCGAGCTCAAGGACATGCAAATCCGCGACGGCCTGCACGTCTTCGGCCGGTCCCCTGGCGAGGCGCAGCAGGCGATGCTGCTGGCCGCGCTTGTCGCCGCCGCCCCGCACCTTCCGCATGCGGACTTGCAGGAGCGGCTTGCGGCTTGCCCGGCGGCCGAGCGCGCAGCGTTGCTCGCCGCGCTGGATGGGCGCTTCATCCCGCCGGGGCCGGCCGGGGCGCCGAGCCGCGGCAGGCCCGATGTGCTGCCGACGGGGCGCAATCTCTTCAGCGTGGATCCTCGCGCGCTGCCCACGCCGGCGGCCTTTGCCTTGGCCGAACGTTCCGCCGAGACCCTGCTTCGGCGCTATCTGCAAGATCACGGCGAATGGCCGCGGCACCTCGTGCTGGATCTCTGGGGAAGCGCCGCCATGCGCACCGGCGGCGAGGATTTCGCCTTGGCCTTGGTGCTGCTCGGCGTCCGCCCGCTCTGGGATGCAGGCTCAAGCCGCCTGAACGGCTTTGAGGTGCTGCCGCTTGCTTTGCTCAATCGGCCGCGGGTGGATGTCACGCTGCGCATTTCCGGCCTGTTTCGCGATGCATTTCCAAGCCAGATCGCGCTGTTCCAACAAGCGATCGAAGCGGTTGCCGCGCGGGCGGAGGAAGCGGAGGAGTGGAACCCGCTCGCTGCCGGCGTTCAAGGATGCGAAGGAGAGGCGCGCGCGGAAGCGCTGCGGCGCATTTACGGGCCGGCACCGGGGAGCTACGGGGCGGGGGTGACGCCGCTCACCGATACCGGCGCTTGGAGCACGCGGGACGAGCTTGGCGCCTCTTACCTTGCCGCTTCCGGCTATGCCTATGGCGCGGAGGTGGAGGGGCGCATCGATGCCGAGGGGTTTGCCGCGCGGGTGAAAAACGCCGAAGCGTTCATCCATCTCCAAGACCATGCCGAGAGCGATCTTCTCGAAAGCACCGATTATGCCGCCCATGCCGGAGGGTTTGCGGCGGCCGCGCAGAGCTTTGCCCAAGACCCTGTGCTCTATCATCTCGACATTTCTCGCCCGGATGCTCCGCAAAGCCGGCAGTTGGCCGAAGAGATCGCGCGCATCGTGCGGGCGCGCGCGGCCAACCCGCGCTGGATTGCGGGGCAAATGCGCCATGCCTATCGCGGCGCGGCGGAAATTGCGCGCACCGTGGAAGGGCTGTTCGTATTTGCCGCAACCTTGCCGGCGCGGTTTGATCCGCAATTCGCGCTTCTCTTCGATGCCACCTTGGGAAATGCCGAAGTGGACGGGTTTTTGGCCCGCGAAAACCCGGCCGCCCGCCGCGCCATGGCGGAACGCTTTGCCGAGGCCATCCGCCGCGGCCTTTGGCGGGTGCGCCGCAATGCGCCGGCCGAGGAATTGGCGGAGATTCTGCGGAGATGCTGAAGCCGTGACGGAATTCTTCCTCAAACGCGGCTTTGTCCCAAACCTTTTTGCCCCGATGGCGGCGGGCGACGGCTGGCTGGTGCGGATCAAGCCGCCGGGGGGCCAAATCTCCGCCGCTGCCGCCCGTGCCGTGGCCGAAGCGGCGTGCAGCTTCGGCAACGGCTTTTTGCAAATCACCCAGCGCGCCAATCTGCAGCTGCGCGGGCTGAAGCGCCCGGAGGATGCCGCCCCGCTCGTCGCCCGGATGCAAAGCCTCGGTCTTGCGAGCCCCGGCCCCGAGCAGGAAAGGCTGCGGAATATTTTGGTCTCCCCTTTAAGCGGGGATGATCCTTCCGTCGTGGGAGAGCCCTTGGCCGTGGCCGCGGCGCTTGCGGCGCGCATAGCGGAAATTCCGGAGCTTTCGCGGCTGCCTCCGAAATTCGGCTTTCTGGTCGATGGCGGGGGGATTTTGCCGCTTTCGGAGGTGCGCGCGGATGTGCGAATTGTGCTGGGCGCGGAAGGCGGGAAGTTGCGTTGCTGCGTCTCTGCGCAAGGCGAGACGATCCTGTGTGAAATCGCCGAGGCTCCGGCTGCGGCATGTGCGCTTGCTTCTCGCCGCGGCGCGGAAAGGCCCAAGCAAGGCGGCAAAACCGCGGGCGAATGGATCCGCCCCCATCAGGCGGTTGGGTTTCTTCCTTATGCCGGCACCGAAAAGGGCGCTTTCGGCCTTGCCCCCGCGTTCGGCGTGCTCACCGCCGAGATGCTTGTGCAGGCGGCCGCCCTCGCCTGCCGGTTTGCCGACGGCACGCTGCGGCTTTCGCCTTGGCGCAGCATTCTCTTGGGCGGCGTGCGCGCGGCGGAGCAAGCCGCTTTGGCCGAAGCGGCGGCCGATTTCGGTTTTCTTGTCGATCCTTCCGATCGGCGCCTTGCGGTGATTGCCTGCATCGGCGCGCCGTTTTGCGCCCAAGCGCGCATGCCCACCCTGGCCGAGGCCGCGCATCTGGCTGCTTCGCTTCCTCCCGGCGCCGGGCTTGTGCATCTCTCCGGCTGCCCGAAAGGCTGTGCCGCTCCTTCCCTTCCCCCGCTGGTGTGGGGGGAAGGCAAAGCTAAGCCCCTTGAATCGCCTGCAGCACCTTGGCCGGGGTGAAGGGCACCGAACGTACCCGCACGCCGATGGCATCGAAGACGGCATTGGCAATCGCGGCCGGAATCACCGCCGCCGTGGGCTCGCCGGCTCCCCAAGGCTTCTCCCGCGGGCGGTCGATCAAGTCGATCTCCACCTCGGGAATTTCCGGGAAGGTGAGGATCGGGTAACTCGCCCAATCGAGGCTGGTGACGTGCGCGCGATCGAACGTCACCTGCTCTTTCAGCGTGCGGCTGACGGTCATCAGCACATTGCCCTCGATCTGGTTGCGCAGCCCGTCGGGGTTGATGATCTGCCCGCAATCATGCGCGATATAAAACCGGCGGACGCGGATCTCGCCGCTGCGGCGGTTGACTTCGACATCGGCAACCGCGCCGACATACGTGCGCACGAGCTCGTATTTGACATAGGAAAGCCCGCGCCCGGCGGCGATTTCTGCGGAAGTCTGCCGCGGTGATATGCGCTTTTCCCACTTGGCCAGGCGCGCGAGGCGCTGCAAGAGCTCCACCCCGCGCGGATCGTTCAGGTGGCGGAGGCGGAATTCCAGCGGATCCGCCCCGGCCGCAGCGGCAACTTCATCCAAAAACGCCTCATTGGCGAAAGTGTTCTGCATGCGCCCGGGCGTGCGGATCCAAGAGGGGCGGAACGGCGTCGTTTCCAGGCGATGGATGCTCGTGCGCACGTTCGGGAACGTGTACGGAATATCCGAATTTTTGATGATGTTCCCGGGCGCGAGCATGGTCTCGTGCGGCAATCCGGCAAGGATCGCGGCGACCAAGGGCACGTTCCCGGCAGCCCCTTGCGGCAGGTAGAACTGCGAATACCACGCGAGCACCCGGCCGGTCTCGTCCAGCCCGGCGGCAAGATCGATCAGCGTGGGCGGGCCTTTCGGGTCCCATCCGTGCTCGTCCTCGCGCATCCATTGCACCCGCACCGGCGCGCCGACCGCGCGCGCCAGCAGCGCGGCATCGGCGGCGGCATCTTCGTGCCCGTTGCGGCCGTAGCAGCCGGAGCCCTCGACATAGATGCAGCGCACGTCCGCCTCGGCCATGCCGAGCATGGCGGCCAATTGCTTGCGCAAATTGTGCGTGGCCTGCGAGGCCGACCAGCAGGTGAGTTTGCCGCCTTCGAACGCGGCAACCGCGCAAGAAGGGCCGATCGAGCCGTGCGTGTGGATGGCAAAATCATAGGTGGCCGAAAGTTTGCGCGGCGCGTTGGCCAAAGCCGCCGGCGCATCGCCGATATTGCTGGTGTTCTCCTCCTTCACCACCCGGGTGTTGCGCACATACTCCCAAAGCCGCGCTTGCTCGGGCAGCCCTTCCCATGCCGACCATTCGGCGCGCAGTGCGCGCATCGCCTTGATCGCCGCCCATTCCGTCTCGGCAACGACGCCCAAGAAATTGCCTTGCCGCACCACCTTCACCAAGCCGGGAATGCCGGCAACCGAGCTTTCATCCACCCGTTTCAACTCGGCCCCGATCGCCGGCGGGCGCACCACCCGCCCGTGCAGCATGCCGGGCAGGCGGAAATCCTGCATATAGGTGAACCGGCCCGTGACTTTGGCCGGAATGTCGCGACGGGGAACCGCGGTGCCGACCAGGCGGAAATCGCCGGGGTCCTTCGTCTGCACGTGCGGATCCACCTTGAGCGAGAACATCCGCCCCCCGATGAGTTCGGCATAGGAAACTTTCTTCCCGTCGGGGGCATGGATTACGCCGTCGACAACGCGCAGCCCATCCGGGGAGGCGCCAAGCTTCTCGGCGGCGGCTTTCAGCAAAGCGTGCCGCGCGGTGGCGGCGGCTTGGCGGAGCTGCATGCCGCCGATCTGGATGGAGAGGCTGCCGTAGGTCGGCCCCTGGTCGGGCGTGAGCAGCGTATCGCCCTCGATGATGCCGACCCGGGCCAGCGGAACATCCAGCTCATCGGCGACAATCTGGGTCAGCGCGGTGGCCACGCCGGTGCCGAGATCGACCTTCCCGGAATAGACGGTGACATTGCCGTCGGCCGCGATGGCGAGGAAACTGTCTACCTCGTCGCGAGAGACGGGCTTTGCTGCCGCGCTTTCGGCGGCGGCTTCCGGCATCATTCCAAAAAGCGGGATCGCGACGATCAAAGCCCCGCCGGCGATGAGCAGCTCGCGCCTGCCCCCGCGCACCGGCGGAAGACGGCTTGGCAGATGGCCGGTCATCTTCTCCCCTCCTCTCACAGATTGGCCGCGGCGCGGCGGATGGCGCGCACGATGCGGAGATGCGTGCCGCAGCGGCAGAGATTGTCGGCCAAGGCCTGCTTGATTTCGTCTTCGCTCGGCTTCGGCGTGCGGTCCAAAAGCGCCTTCGCCTGCATGATCATGCCGTTGATGCAATAGCCGCATTGCACGGCCTGCTCGTCGATGAACGCCTGTTGCAACGGGTGCGGCGCCTCGGGCGAGCCTAGGCCCTCGAGCGTGATCACTTCTTTTGTGCCCACGCGGCTGAGGGGGAGAATGCAGGAGCGCACGGCCGCGCCGTCGAGCAGAACCGTGCAGGCCCCGCATTGGCCGAGCCCGCAGCCGAAACGCGGGCCGTGCAGGCCGAGATTGTCGCGTAAGGCATAAAGCAAGGGCATATCCGGGTCGTCGACGGAGAGCTCTACGGATTTGCCGTTGACACGCAGACTGATGGGCTGCGGCATGCGCCCCTCCCGTGCGAAAGCTTGTCCCTGTTAAGCCAGGGCACGTTATGAACCATCGCCGAAAGCCTGGCACGCCGCCCGCCGAGGGTCAACGCCCTTCCTGCCCACCGGCGCCGTATCGCCACGCAGGCCGCCCACGTGGCAACGCCGCCGCAAGCATCACGCCTTGGTCGATACGGATCGACGGTTCTCAGTAGCGGGTCTGGGTAAAGTGTGTGTTGTTGCCTTGCCGGCACTTGATTGATGTTGCCGCAATAACGCGATCCGCTCCGGTATGCGGTGAGGAGTTATAGCCCAGTAGATTACCCTCACGATATTGCGAAGGAAAAAATGCTGCTCTTTTGGCAGGATTTCCACAAGCTTACATAACCAAGGGGGGCTTCTCGAAACAGGTGGAGAATGATGCGATTGAAGTTGTTCACACAATTCCCGAGCTTCGTCTCGTGCTCGGACGAGTTCGTTTTGTAAGGCGCGGATTGCGGAGCCGAAAATACTTTCACCGGCAGAGATGCGGGCTGCTATGGCATCAAGGGGGGAGAGATCATTGCTTGCGTTGTCGTCTGCGAGCGCGCGGAGGTAACACCAGGCAGACTTGACATCTGGATTGCCGGCATTCCACGTACTCTCGCCATCTGTCCCGACCTGATGATGCCTCAGCTCGGGCGAAAGGAAAGCCGCCAAATCCGCCGCCGCGGCAGAAGGGGGACGATGCCATGAGAAGTGAAGAGCCGAAGCCAATCGCTCAAGGCTTATGACCGGATCTGCAAGTAAGGAGTCGTAGGTCAGAAAATAGCGTGGAAGATCCCGGCTCGCGCGTTCGGCGTCGAGCAGATAGCGGAGCCAGAGCATTTGGCTGCGGTTGATCTCGAATTTGTCTCGTTTGGCGAGTGATGCTGCAACCTCCAGAGGATGGCGCAAAAGAATCACCGCGTAGAGCTTGATGCCGAGCTGCGCGAGAGCCGATTTCCAAAGAGGAAGCAGACGGCATAGGCGTGGATCTTTGACGACGAACTGTGTCGCATCGGCATAATCTTCGGTGATCGCTTCCACGAGTCGGTCGCGGAAGCTCGTAGCCAAGTCGGAATGAAACCAAGACTGATCAATCTCTAGCAGATCGTCCCAGGCAGATCCCGCGGCGGCAAGAATTTCATCGTGTAGAGCAACAATTTCGCGTGGTTCCCAGAAGCCGGTTTCATTACAGACGGCAGGTTCCATTAACCGCAACGGTAGCGCCGAGCCACAGAGTGCAATGCAGCGTGTAAGCGCGGAGGTGCCGCTACGATGCATGCCAAGCACTAATATCGCAGTGCGCATGAAGTCACTTCGTCTCTTCGCTTCATTTCTTCGGTTCGCAGGCCGCCTCTGATGGCACCTAGGGGCGGTTTTTATCTGAGCAGCTTTCCTCCGCTCGCGCCAGGGCCTGTTTACAGCCATCGGATTGCGAGAAGAGGGGCCACGAGGCTATAAAACTCGCGAAACAGGTGTCGGGTTTTTCATAGAGCGGCAAAGCGTCGGAATGCCTTGAGACGGCAGAAGCGGTTCTCGATCAGATGGCGCCATTTGGCGATTTGGACGTCATGAGGGACGCACGACGCACAATCCGCCTCGGAGGGATCACTGCTGCGGCTTTGCGTTCGAGATTCCGAACGCATCCACCAAAGCCATGATCTTGGTGGTGAGACCGCCGCGCGAGCGGCCTACGCCCTTCCTACCCGCCGCCGCCGCCAAGCCCGCCGAGGAATTCCAGAAGTGCGGCGTTCACCGCCGCGGGGCGTTCTTGTTGCACCCAGTGGCCGGCTCCCTCGATCAGCCGGACAAGCCTGAGGTTGCTCACATGCGCGCGCATTTTCTCGATCAAATCGAGGCCCGGCACGAAACTGAGCACGGGGTCAAGACTTCCCGCGATGAAGGCGGCCGGCTGATCGATCTTTTTGCTGGCCACGGCCTCCGTTTGCGCAAAATCCAACTCGGATGCGCGGTAACGGTTTAGCGGGCTGCGAAAGCCGCTCTTTTCGAGCTCAGCGACGTAATAGTCGAGGTCGGCTTCCGTCAGCCAAGTGGGCAAGGGATCCGGGTCGGGAAGGCCGTCGAGCAATTTCGCATCGGCGGGTTTGTTTCTCTCGAACGGCAAGCCTGCCCCCAAGGCTTCGCCCGCGCCCCAATAATAGATTTTGCGCAGGGCTGTTCGCACGTCGGCTTCCAGTTCGGCTTCGGCAACGCCGGGCTCCTGAAAATAGAGCTGATAGAAAAAGCGGTCTTTGTAGAGCTGGCGGTAAAGCTGAACCCGCGGCATCGGCCCGCGGCCCGTATAGGGAACGGAAAGCCCGGCCACGGCGCGGGTTTTCTCGGGGTAAAAGAGCGCGGTGTGCCAAACGATGGAGGCGCCCCAATCATGTCCGATCAGAATTGCCTCTGTTTCGCCGAACGCCTCGATAAGGCCGGCGATATCGTCGCAGAGTTCCTTAATCGCGTAAGCCGCAACGGCATGCGGTTTGTCGCTCCCGCCGTACCCGCGCACATCCGGCGCCGCGACGCGGAAGCCGGCGGCGGCCAGCGCGGGAATCTGATGCCGCCAGGAGTACCAGCTCTCCGGCCAGCCATGAACGAGCACGATCAGCGGCCCCGTGCCGGCCAGCGCCACGCGCAGCGTGATGCCGTTTGTCCGGATGATCTCGAAATCCTGCTGCGCGCTCATGTGCTCCCCCCTTCCGTCCCGCTTGGGCTGCCATTCTTGCGCCGTCTTTCATCGACATGATACCGCTCGGCGCCGGACAAAGGAAAATAAATCGGCCGAGATGATCTCTGCTCCGCTCCGATTCTGGGTTTGGCTGCTCGCCCTTTCGCTCGCTTCCTGTGTGAGCACGCCGAAAGTGGCGCTGGATCCTCAAGATCCGCCGGATGCGCTGCAGCAACAGCTTGCCATCGACGCCGCGCTGCACGTGCGCCGCGCGCGGCCCGGCAATCGCGTGACGCTGCTCCAAGACGGCACCGAAACATTTCCGGCGATGTTCGAAGCGCTGCGCAACGCGCATGATCATATCAACCTCGAATATTATACTTTTGAAAACGTCCACGTCGCGGGCGAAAGCCTCGGCGATATCCTCGAGCGCAAGCTCCGCGCGGGGGTTGCCGTGAACATCATCATGGATGCTTACGGCTCGGCGCAGACGGATCCGGCTTTTCTGGCGCGCTTGCGCCAAGCCGGGGCGCGAATTTTGGTGTTCCATCCGCTCACCCCGGCCGCAATTCTGGAGCTGAAAAATCCGAACGACCGCGATCATCGCAAAATCATGGTGATCGACGGGCGGGTTGCCTTCGTCGGCGGCGTGAACCTCGATCGCGTCTATGAAAACCCTCCGAACCCTGATGCCATCAAACGCGGCGATGCCGATCACGCTTTCTGGAGCGATATCGATGCGCGTATCGAAGGCCCGGCGGTGGAAGATTTGCAGCACGTCTTCTTCGATACCTGGGCCCGCCAGAACGGGCCGGCAATGCAGCCGCGCAACTACTTCCCAACGCCGCGTGTGGCGGGCGATCAGGTGGTGCGCATCATCGACAGCGCGCCCCGAGAAACCGCGCCACGCGAGGGCGGGCCGCTGTATTATGCCTCTTTCCTCGCCGCCGTGCATGCGGCGCAGCACAGTATCGACCTCAGCACCGGCTTCTTCGTGCCGACGCACCAGGAACGCGAGGAGCTGCGGCGCGCCGCGCAGCGCGGTGTTGCGGTGCGGCTGGTGCTGCCCGCGATCAGCAGCGTGCCGGAAACGGTAGCCGCCGGCCGCGCGGCTTACGGCGATTTGCTGGAAGTGGGCGTGCACATTTGGGAACGGCAGGATGCGGTGCTGCACTCCAAGTTCGTCACCATCGACGGTGTGTGGACCGCGGTGGGTTCCTCGAATCTCGATCGGCGCAGCGTGGTCTACAACAATGAAGTAGACGCCATCATCCTCGGCCGTGAAACGGCGAAAGCCGCGCGTGCCATGATCTCGCACGATATTGCCCACGCCAAGGAGATTACGCTTTCAGAATGGCGCAACCGTTCCTTCGATGAGCGTCTGCACGAGTTTTACGGGCGGTTGTGGCAATTCCTGATGTAGGACGGCGAGGAAGCGATATGCTTGATGTTCATTCCGATGAAGCTACCGGGCATTCGCCTCCTCCCGGTCGAACTTCCAATCGGCAGGAAGCCGCCCCCGGAAGGCACGCAGGCGCTTGATCAGCTGATCCCGCCCCGGCTTGTGCACCACTTCGAAGGTGCGTGCGCCGGCAATACGGATCTCGATCTCATCGCCCTCATGCAGCCGCAATGCCTCGACCACGGCGGCAAGAAGACGCACGGCCAGACTATTGCCCCATTTCGCCACTTTCATGAGCGCTGCCTCTCGGATATCTCTGCCATCGACGTATATCTTGCCCCCCGCAAGAGCAAGCGCGTTGTCTCCGTTTTCGCTTTCGGTGACATGAGGGGCCCGAAGCGCAATGGCAACAAGCGAGGCAAACGATGATCCGAGGAACCGCCTAAGGATGCAACGGCCGGACTATCTCCGCAACGGACCTGCCATTTACGCCCGCTCCTTTGCCATCATCCGCGCGGAAGCCGATCTTCGGCGTTTCTCCGCAGAAGAGGCGGAGGTGGCCGTGCGCGTCATTCACGCCTCCGGCATGGTGGAAATTGCCGAGGATCTGCTTTTCGCCCCGGGCTTTCTCGCCGCGGCCAAGGCGGCGCTTGCCGCCGGCAAGCCGATCTTTTGCGATTCCAAAATGCTGGCCCAAGGGATCATCGCAAGCCGCCTCTCTCGCGCCAACCCGGTTGTTTGCACCCTCGATGCCCCGGAAGTGCCGGCCCTTGCCGCCCGGCTTGAGACCACCCGCTCCGCCGCCGCCATCGAACTTTGGGGCGAGGGCCTGCAAGGCGCGTTGATTGCCATCGGCAATGCGCCCACGGCGCTCTTTCATTTGCTCGAACGCATGGATACCCGGCCCGAACGGCCCGCCGCGATCATCGGCATGCCCGTGGGGTTCGTGGGCGCGGCGGAAGCGAAAGAGGCTTTGGCGGCGGACGGGCGCGTGCCCTTTTTGATCGTGCGCGGGCGCAAAGGCGGCTCCGCCATGGCGGCGGCGGCGGTGAACGCGCTGGCCGGGCTTGTGCGATGAAGAAAGGCACGCTCTTCGTGCTTGGAATGGGCCCCGGAGATCCCGAGCTGATCACCCTCAAAGCCGTGCGCATCCTCGGCGCCGCTCCCGTGGTGGCCGCTTTCGCCAAGCGCGGCGAGAAAGGCTATGCGCGAAGCCTTGCCACGCTGCATCTTCGGCAAGATGCCGAGCTTCTGCACTTTGATTATCCCATCACCACGGAACTCCCGCGCGAGAGCCCTGCCTACCGGCAAACGCTTGCGGCGTTCTATGACGAAGCCGCCGCCCAATTGGCCGCCCGGCTGGAGGCCGGGGCGGACGTAGCGCTGCTCGCCGAGGGAGATCCGTTTCTTTACGGTTCGGCGATCCCGCTGTTTGCGCGCCTGAGCGCGGCCTTCGCAACCGAGGTGGTGCCGGGGGTCAGCGGGCTCGGCGGCGCATGGGCGCGCGCGCGACTGCCGATCGCACAAGGGGCCGAGGTGCTTTCGATCATCCCCGCAACACTCGATGCCGAGCCGCTGGCTTGCCGGCTGCGCAGCGCGGACGCCGCGGTGATTATCAAACTCGGCCGCCATCTCGGCAAAGTCCGCGCGGTGCTGGAAGCGGCCGGCCGCTGGCAAAACGCCGTCTATGTGGAACGCGCCACCATGGCAGGCGAGCGCATTCTGCCGGCGGCGGAGCTTACGACGGACGAAGCCCCGTATTTTTCGTTGCTTTTGGTTCCTTCCGGAAAACGCCGATGACCGGCGCGCTGGCCATTGTGAGCCTGGGCCCGGGCGCGCCCGGCCTGATCACCCCGGATGCCGCGAAGGCCCTGGCGGAGGCAACCGATCTGGTGGGCTATGGCCCGTATTTAGCGCGTCTGCAGCCGGCTCCGGAGCAGAGGCTGCACGCCTTTGACAATCGCACCGAGCTTGCCCGGGCGGAGCTGGCGCTGCGCCTTGCGGCCGGCGGGCGGCGCGTGGCGTTGGTTTCCTCGGGCGATGCGGGGGTTTTCGCCATGGCCGCCACCACCTTCGAGGCCATGGAAAAGGGCGAGCCGTCCTGGCGGGGGCTTGCGCTGACCGTCATCCCCGGGATTTCCGCCGCCCTGGCCGCGGCCGCGCGGCTCGGCGCCCCTTTGGGCGGGGATTTCTGCGTGATCTCCCTTTCCGATTATCTCAAGCCCTGGCCGGTCATCGCCAAGCGCTTGCGCGCCGCCGCCGAAGCCGGCTTTGTGCTGGCCCTCTACAACCCCGCCTCCGCGGCGCGGCCTTGGCAGCTCGGCGCTGCCTTCGCCATCCTCCGCGAGGTACTGGCCGGAACAACCCCGGTCGCCTTTGCCACCAACGTCTCCTTGGCCGAGGAACGCCTCACCCTCGCAAGCCTTGCCACGGCCGATCCGGCCTTGGCCGGAATGCGCACGCTGGTGCTGATCGGCGCGCCCTCCAGCCGCCTCATCCCGCGCCCTGCGGGCCTTCCCTGGTTCTACACCCCGCGCGGGCTGCCCTCTCTCTGAAGGATGCTTTTATCCCTCCCCAAAAGCCGCGGCCCGGCGCGCATGAAGCTGCGCAAGCCAGGCCAGGGCTTGCCCCACCTCTTCCACCGAATCCGCTTCGGGAAGCGGCGGGCGGGCCACCATGACGACCGGAAGGCCAAGCTGCCGCGCCGCGAGGATCTTGCCGTAGGTGGCAGAGCCTCCGGAGTTTTTCGTCACCAACACCTCAATTCCGTGCGCAAGAAGCAAAGCCTGCTCGGCTTCGGCGGCAAACGGCCCGCGCGCGGTGATCACTTCGGCCCGCGGCGGCAAAAGCGCGAGTTCCGGCGCTTCCACGCTGCGAATGAGATAAAAATGCCAAGGCGCTTCGCGGAACGGGGCAAGTTCGTTTCGCCCGATGGTCAGAAACACGCGTTTGGGCGTTTCCCCAAGCGCCTTCGCCGCGGCGGCCAAATCCGCCACCACCTCCCAGCGATCGGAAGGCTCCGGCCGCCAAGCCGGGCGACGAATCGCCAAGAACGGCACCGCGGCCGCTTTTGCCGCGGCAATAGCGTTCGAAGAGATGCGATGGGCAAACGGGTGCGTCGCGTCGATGATCGCATCCATGCTTGCGTTTTGCAGATAGGCAATCAACCCGGATACACCGCCGAACCCGCCGATGCGATAAGCAATAGGCGGCAAGGCGGGAAGGCGTGTGCGACCGGCCAACGAAAGCGTGGCATGATAACGCGGATCATCGGCAAGCTCTCGGGCAAGGGCGGAAGCCTCGGCGCTGCCGCCCAAAATCAAAACCTTGAGCGGGGGCATCGGAAGCTTAGGGAATTTTTCGCGTGACGGCGCATCGCGTGGCCATTGTGGGCATCGGCGAGGATGGTCTCAAGGGATTATCTTCCAGCGCGCTTGCGCTGCTGGCCGGCGCGGGGGTGATCTTCGGCGGGCGGCGGCAGCTTGATCTGGCCGCACCCGTTCTGCGCGGCGAGCTGCGGCCCTGGCCGCGCCCGATCGAGGCCGCATTGCCCGAGATTTTGGCCCGCCGTGCGGAGGGCGTTGCGGTGCTGGCCTCCGGGGATCCGTTCTGCTTCGGCATCGGCAGCCTGCTTGCGCGCGCCATCCCGCCGGAAGAGATGCTTTGCCTGCCCGCGCCCTCGGCGTTTTCGCTGGCCGCGGCGCGGCTCGGCTGGGCTTTGCAGGAGGTGGCCGTCATCTCCTTTTGCGGCCGCCCGCTGGCGCCGCTTGCGCCCTTATTGCAGCCGAGCGCACGTATTCTGGCGCTTTCCGCGGATGCCGCAACGCCCGCGCAGGTGGCGGAGTTCCTCTGCGCGCGCGGTTTCGGCCCCTCCACGCTCATTCTTTTGGAAGCGCTCGGCGGCGCACGCGAACGCATCCGGCGCTTTCAAGCCGCCGCTTTCGATGCGGCCGATATCGCGCCCCTCAATATGCTGGCCTTGGACGTAGAGGCCGGGCCGGGCGCGCGCATCCTGCCGCTGGCCGCGGGCCTGGCCGAGGACTTCTTCGAGCATGACGGGCAGATCAGCAAGCGCGAGATCCGCGCACTCACCCTCTCCGCGCTGGCGCCCCGGCAAGGCGAGCTGCTTTGGGATATCGGCGCGGGCTCAGGGGCGGTCGGCATCGAATGGATGCTCCGCCATCGGGCCATGCGCGCGATTGCGATCGAGATGCGCGCCGACCGCGCCCGGCGCGTCGCGGCCAACGCCATCCGCTTGGGTGTGCCGGAGCTCGCCGTGAAAATCGGCACCGCGCCAGAGGCTTTGGCCGATCTTCCCCCGCCCGATGCGGTCTTCGTGGGCGGCGGCGGCCATGATCCGGCCGTGCTGGAAGGCGCCTGGAACGCGCTCCGGCCCGGCGGGCGGATGGTCGTCAATGCCGTTACGCTGGAGACCGAGGCCACGTTGCTTTCGGCCTGGCGCCGCTTCGGCGGAGAGCTCCACCGCTTTTCCCTCGAGCGGGCGGAGCCGCTCGGCGGCTTTCACAGCTTCCGCCCTGCCCTTACGGTGACACAATGGCATGTTGAGAAGAGCTAGGGACGGTTTGAAAAAGTGTCATGGAGTTTGCCGGCGGAGTTGAAACGTGAGATGCGACTTGGAGGAAACCGAATACGAAAACAGACGTTTGCAGAAGGCACATTTACATGTAACCATGAGAAAGATGCCGGGGCGAGGGGCGAAGCCTGCAGGAGAAGCAACGGTGCCTTTGTAATGGAGACGGAACGAAGAAGCGGTGTTAGGGAATGAGGCGCGTGACCTCGGTAAAGCCTTACGGCATCGCCAACCGCGGTGCTGCCGGTGTTGACGATGAGACCATCGCCGACTTCGAGCGGACCTTGTCGAGAGATTCGCACAAGCTATGGCGGACCAGGGCTCAGTGCCCTCAAACAGGGCTTGCCAGGGCCTCCGATGGCCTGATGACAGCCATGAAAGACGCAGCTAACCTGCCCAGATCGCATGATACGAAACCGGAACACAGGCATCTGCATCGTTATCGGGGCTTGCGTATACCCTCCGTAGGTAACTTAAACGGAAACGAAATTATTCGATCTTTTTCATCGATGTTGCGATGTTCCGCATGATGTCTGAGACTGACAACCGAACAACCGGCGTGCATGAATTTACCTGTTATCCAAGAGTTCAACGTGAATCAAAGAATCAATAACCAGAACAGCGGTCCTGAGCGGCAACTCGTTGTTGTTGTTGGTATGCATCGCAGTGGCACCAGCGTAATTACCCGCTCTCTGCAGAGCATGGGGGTCAAGCTGGGCGACCGTCTTATGCCTGGAGCTGCAGGCATTAACGATAAAGGTTTCTATGAAGATTTGGATATTGTCGTGTTGAATGAAGAGATCCTCAGCGCGTGCGGAAAAAGCTGGTACAGCGTCGAGCCGATTCAGCCGATCGATGTCGATTATCTCTGTGATCGTGGCTATCTTTTACGAGCCATTGAGTTGATTCGTAGCAAGCTCGCAGCAAACGAGATTTTCGGTTTTAAAGACCCGCGCACAGCAAAGCTGATGCCCTTTTGGATTCGCGTATTTACAACCGGTGAATTTGATGTGCGATTTGTATTAGCGCTGCGTAATCCACTGAGTGTTGCGAAATCTTTGGAAAAAAGGGACGGAATCCACGCAGAGCATGCTTATCTCCTCTGGTTGGATCATGTTTTAACCAGTTTGTTCTTTTTGCAAAAACAGCCTGTTATCGCCGTAGACTATGATCAGTTGCTTCTTGCCCCCAAAGAAGAGCTCCAACGCGTGTCGGCATGGCTTGGCAAAAGCTTAGATCAGGACGATCTTGCCAAATATTGCCAAGACTTTCTCGATGAGAGGCTCTGCCATTCAAGATTTTTGCCCAATTATGTTTATGCAGACACTGCTGCCTTAGCCCTTGCGAAAGACATCTACGGTTTTTTGATCGATGTGCAAGCCGGTAAGGCTAGGATCGAGGATGCATCCGAATCAGGTCGATTGGTCCAGTGGAGAGAAGAGTTTAATCGTCTGCGTCCTGTCCTTCGGCTGGCGGACAAGCAGTATCGTCAAATCATCAGCCTCAACCAAGCACTGGCCGAGCGCGAGGGGCAGATCGCCAACCTCAACCAAGCCATAGCCGAGCGCGAGGGGCAGATCGCCAACCTCAACCAAGCACTGGCCGAGCGCGAGGGGCAGGTCGCCAACCTCAACCAAGCCATAGCCGAGCGCGAGGGGCAGATCGCCAACCTCAACCAAGCACTGGCCGAGCGCGAGGGGCAGGTCGCCAACCTCAACCAAGCCATAGCCGAGCGCGAGGGGCAGGTCGCCAACCTCAACCAAGCACTGGCCGAGCGCGAGGGGCAGGTCGTCAACCTCAACCAAGCCATAGCCGAGCGCGAGGGGCAGATCGCC